>Ga0315546_1000078_pt1 | contig 70993 bp, 56 predicted proteins | sample SalMarSW160170MG_FD_203833 | JGI IMG/M metagenome (GOLD analysis project Ga0315546, IMG submission 203833) | Salt marsh sediment microbial communities from the Plum Island Ecosystem LTER, Massachusetts, United States - Salt Marsh Sediment SW1601-170 ...
CTGGGAGGTGGAATAGTCGAAGGTGTGTTTGAGGGGCTTCGGCGGCCCTGTTGCTTTGGTAGGAGACCTGGCTTTCAGATCCCACAGCCCAAGGTGTTTGAGGATCTTTTTTATGACTTCCTCATCCTCTATAACACTTATCACCTTCATCTCCCCGGAACATTTCGGACATGTGAGTGGATCTACTTCATATATCTTTTGAATCAACCTGGCCCAATTTTTTCTGTATTCCCTGGCCCAGACCGATAAAAGGTGATCAAAGCCTAAAAATGAGGCATTGCATTATAGATCGTTTAAAGTAAATGGGAATGCGAGTCGCACCAGGGCGGGCCTTTGATGAGCCAGATGGCTCCAGAATGCAGGGAATGACATCATCCTTGTTTTGTTTTTCCCTCTTGCCGCGACAGAGATTGCTGTAATAGCCGTAATACCGGACCATCTGCTCTCCCCTGTTCGGCACATGTGAACATCAGCCTTCGCTAAAGCTTCGGCCTGACAGGCATGGCGGCCAGCCATTCAAAGGCATCGAATGTCTTTTCCTTTTTACCATCCTTAGCTCTGTAAACAACCTTGGATTCTTCCTGAATATAGGTCATTCCCTGGCCCAGACCGATCACCAGTCTTGTATACTCGAAAAGCCAAGTCTGGATTATGCACAGTCAAAACCAAAGTTAGACAAACGGATCGCACCAGGGCGGGCTCTCCTGGGAAAAGGAGGCCCGGATGATGTACCTGGCTAGGTTTTCCATTGCATCTTTCTCATCTGGTTTAATCCTTGGTCCGCAAAATACATTAAACCCCGAATGACGCCAATTTGACAGCATTGCTATCAAATCCTTTGTGATCTTGCCCTTTTTAAGAAGCATCTTTAATATTTGATGCTGAAATATCTTTTCCAATTTTTTTAGATCATATAAGGGTGCAACCCTGAACATGCCATTTCCATAAAAACATCCATCCGTACAAAGGATATGACAATGGGGGTTGAATCCCAAAAAATCCCCAAATGTCTGAATGGCAATCACGGCGCCCGGCATTGGCGCTTTTTGATGCACATTTTCCATGAGAAACAGATTTAAGGCTCTCCATGCGCAACGGCTCAGTTCGGTAAGGAGTTTGCGGTTCCCGGATCAAGTCCGGGACAGGCTCCCAGGAAATACCTGCGGAGGATCTTTGGTATGCTGAAAACGAAATGACGATGGGGCACAGCCTTGAGCACTTCTCCACAGAGCCACTCACCGAATTCCACAACACGCTTCTGATGGCAGGAAGGGCAGAAATGGCGGCGCTTGCATGAGAATGCTAAAAGATACTCATGACCGCAATCTTTGCATCTGACCCTGGCAAAGCCGTTATGCAGAATCCCACAGTCCAGATAGCGGTAAATCACCTTTTTTACATAAGGACGGAAGAACCCGTATTCCCGCTCAAACCGGTCCTCATAAACCTGTTCGAACCTTTCAAAATTGTCTTCAACACATTGGTAATACGGGGAGCTTTGAGGTTTGCGCTGCCTGTAAACAGATCCTGAAATGAATATCGCCGCCTTTCGAATAAACTGGTCAAAGCCATTTCTACGGCAATACTCATGCCAAAAGTTATTGAATTTAGGACCTGTTCAAGAAAGCGCTATATGTTGGATTATGTCCATTAAGCGAATACCAATTGTTATATAAGCTATATTCAATGCCTTTTGCTCCGGACGATGAAATTGCTTAATTATATGTGTATCGGTGCACTTAAGGAAGGGCAAATCTCGGATTTAATTGGAAAGGAGGATAGGCCACCTCATCATATGGTTGAATAGTAAATATGGACGCTGTTAGCTTATCAAGTTAAATACTTGGTAGCGTTGTCAATAGGAGACCTGCTATATAAAGCTCCATTCAGGCCCTTAAGTATCTACATTATGCGTCAAAGCCGTTGTAGTAATACGCCAGACGAACTTTTGTCACCATTAAGCGCTCTCTCCGTACTCCATTTACTCACATTGACCCTTATATTAACAAGTCCTAAAGTGCAATACCCTTTAGTAAGAATAGCCGTTTCCTTCCCATGTCGAGTCTTCCAATTGAACTCCCTGTCATTCCCACAACATTTGCAGGCAAAAGACTTCTTCTTCAAGCCCATTTCATATTCACCAAAACCGATAAGCGCTTTTTGGAAAAAATCCTCCAGAAGCTGTGGCAATAACATCAAGAACGCTTTCATAATGGATGAAAACTTACTGCTGTCTAAATTAACCCTAAATTGACACTCAAAATCAATAGTGATATCTTTTCATTGTTGGGTATATCCCATATTGCCCTCCCTTTATTTGTTTTTTTTCCAAAAACATTTATATCATAAATGGAGGGCAATCTTTTTTGCCCAAGTCTCTTATTTTCTACACTACTAATAATTTATCTTATTAAGATGTATGGAGACATCCTCAATCATATTAATCGCCTTTCTGATCGACAGCCTTATAGGCGATCCTCAATATCGTCTTCACCCCGTAAGGTTAATAGGGAAAGGGATCGAACTATGTCTCAGACTCCTGAAAAGGATCGGAATAAAGGGCAGGGGCGCCGGCATACTCTTAACCCTGTTCATGATCATCGCATCTGTAGGCTCATACGGCATCATCCATTTTGCGCTCAAGGACATCTTTAATCACATAATACCTGTAACCAAGGCATTGGAATCGGGCGACCTCCCTGCCGCCAGAAGGGCCGTGGGTTTGGTAGTGGGACGTGATGTCATTTCCCTGGACAGGTCAGGAGTGACTAGGGCGGCTGTTGAGACCCTGGCGGAGAACTTTGTAGACGGCTTTCTTTCCCCGGTGTTCTGGTATGTGGCCGGATGTGTTAGCGGATCCCTTGCCGGTTTTGACCCCGTGTTTTGTGGTATCTCGGTTATGATAATCTTCAAGGGAGCAAGCACTCTCGATTCCATGGTGGGTCACAAGAATGAAGAATTCTTAAACATAGGATGGATGGGGGCCAGGCTGGATGATACAATGAACTATATCCCCGCGCGCCTGTCCCTGGTCATACTGGTTATAGGCTCATGGTTCGGCCCTTTTCATTCCATTGACGGGGTGAGGGTTGCCTTAAGGGACAGGCTTAAGCATGAATCGCCCAACTCCTCGCACCCGGAAAGTTTTGTAGCCGGGGTATTGAATATCCGCCTGGCCGGTCCCATAAAATATTCCGAAGGGATAAAAGACTATCCATGGCTGGGTGCGGAGTATGGAGACCCTTGCCTGGGGCATATAGTAATGAGTATGCGGCTTATAATGGTTTCATCATGGATAGCGATAATTATTGCCTGTGTAATATTATTTTAGCAGGAAATTTCAAGGTCTTTTTGCCTTTCCCCACGGCCTCTCTTTACCGAACTGCTCATCGCACCACCGGGTCATGGAGTTTAACCTGTCCTCCAGGGTCTGCCTGTATTCCTCCAGTTCCTCCCCTTTGGCTGAAAAGGGGACCCATATTGGTTCCCCGTAATAGTAGGAGATGCGGGCAAAGGGTTTGGGTATTATAGACCTGTCCCAGCTGTTAAGGACCCAGCATCTGTCGGCTCCCCACACTATGGGAATAATGGGTGCTCCGCTTAGGCGGGCCAGGATTACGGTGCCGATCTTTGCCACGCGGGGAGGTCCCAGCGGTCCGTCCAGGACCATTCCTCCGTTAGTGCCGGCATCCATGCGCTTTTTAAGTTCGCTGAGGGCATCCATGCCGCCCCGGCTGGAAGACCCGCGAACGTCCTTTAACCCCAGGGCATTTATAAGTCGAGCAGCGTATTCGCCGTCACGGCTCTGACTGACCATTACGGTGACATTTCCATTACCAAGCCGGTGGATGTGATAGATAAGCCTCTGGTGCCATGACGCGTAGATAACCCCATTCTGGAACCGGGACAAAGCGACCCTCTCGTTTTCCACACCTTCAAGCTTAACCAGGCGATAGGTGAGGAAAAGGAGGCTTACAAACAGTGAGAACAGGGGAACGGCGATGTTGAAGATTATGGGGTCATACCAGTAGGTAAGTTTTTTAGTTTTCTTCGACACAAACATCCCTCCTGACCAAGCGAGGAGACTCTATAACATGTTAAGATACATGGCAAGATTTATAGTATTCTCCAGCGATTGAATGGACGAAAAACCACAAATTATCGTGACCGGAGAAAATCACTATTATACTACGGTCACACCTGTTCTTTTCAAGACGACATCTATGGCATTCAGTGCACGTAGTCTTATTTTCAAGGGTTTGGCAGACCTTTTCCTGGTGGCAACGGGAAATTCTGCCAGGGATTCTGGTAGAGCAAACCCTTGAAAATCAGCCCACTGCAGGCCTTGGGTGGAATTCTTTTTGAGATGTCGTCTTTCCAAGAACAGCCGTGACCTCAGGTCATCATATATTGCCATATATGGCGCATGGGGTTCTCTTTTAAGCGGCGAACTGGTTTATGTGCAATAACCCTGCACAAAACCAGACGAGGCGGGCGGGTAGCCTTTTCCAGACTTGGCCGAACTGGAGAATTTTTTATTATCTCGTAAGTATTCCGCCCGCCTGGGTGGCACCTTACGTAATTAGCATGCTGTTAATGTCTTCGCCCCTTAAGAGAGAACCCCATGGGCCATACTTGTAATGAGGTTTAATCTTTTACTTGTCTAAGTACTCATTAACCGGATGAACCAAAAATCTTCTTTGGGGTTATTAAAAGTAATAATTAGTAATTATTGGTAAATGAGGGAAATAAATGAATCATTTTAAAATAAAACTTGACAGGAATAACTCATAAAGTTAATAAGACATGCTCAAGGATATAGATATCCTGTATTGAACTGTTGTGGAAAGGCTGACCCCGCCTCCGGATTCATGCCGAAAGACGGAGACCGTGGTCATTTTTTAAGGAAGAGTCATATATCAATATTAATATAAGGTCCTATTGTAGAAATCCGGTGTTGAACAGTTTTCTGGTGCTTTTGACGGGGAAGAATAGATGAGTAAAGCATCCTTCAACCACTTTTGCCATTTTTATTAGTTTCAAGCAAGAATCACTTATGGAGAATAAAAAATGTGGACAAAGATACTGGTTTTATTAATTTCAATAATGGCGATGTTTTTGGGTAGTAATATGCTTTACGCAGCAGATGGGGAGGAACAAGATACTGAAAATGTGTTTACATTAGGAGAAGTGATCGTAACTGCTGAACAGCCTGTTGTGGACCTGGCTACCACCATTTCCGAGCTATCAGCGCAAGATATCTCGGCCAGGGGTGATCTGACTGTTGCAGAGGCCCTGGAATTGCTCCCCGGTGTTGATGTCCGGAAAGGCGGAAAAAGCCAGGTATTTGTGTCCATCAGGGGATTTGAGCAGGATGACGTAAAGGTGCTTATAGACGGTGTTCCGGCCCATGAGTCATATGATGGAACAGTTGACCTGTCTATGATCCCGACGGAAGCCATTTCAAAGATAACTGTTACCAAGGGCGCGTCTTCCGTTCTGTATGGCGCGAATACCATGGGAGGGATAATCAACATTATCACCAAAAAAGGAGGAAAAGAGCCCGTAACAGAGGTCACGGCCTCCTTTGGAAATGATGGGGCCGCCAAATATACATTCAACCACGGCGGGACAGCCGGGGTTTTGAATTACTGGCTTACCTATGGGTACAGTGAATCCGATGGTTTCCGATTGTCCCATGATTTTAATCCGGCGGATCCTATTGTAGGTCTAGGAACAGATTATAACGAAGACGGCGGAACCCGTGATCTGAGCGATTATATCAAGAGGACTCTTAACGCTAAGGTTGGCTATGAACCCGATGAAGACACCCGGCTTTATTTCTCTTTCGATTATCATAACAATGAACGCGGGATTCCGTCGGGAAGAAGCCGTTACTGGGCATTTACCAATTGGGAACAGTGGCAGTTGAACCTGGTGGGAGAGCATGTGTTTAATGATATGTTCAGCGCAAAGGCCAGGGTATTTTACGTAAATCATGATGACACCATCACGGACGTGAGCTGGGATGCAGAGCATAACACAGGAAGAAAATGGTTTGAAGAGAGCTCCTATGATGACGACTCGCGCGGTGCCGAATTACATGGTTTTTTCGATCTGAAAAGATGGGGGGATCTAAGGATAGGTTTAAACTATCTGAGAGATAACCATAGGCAGCAAGATTTTTATGATGCAGACACCATGTCTGTCTGGAGATTGGGCGACCCGGTAGGCTTTCAACCTGAAGAAAAATACACCGCTGACACATATACACTGGCTGTTGAAGATGAGATAGAACCGACCGAGAACCTGGCTGTTGTCTTCGGCATGAGCTATGATACCTTTGAGCCGGTTAGGGCGTATGATCAACCGGTACCGGAGGCGATGAGTACCATCAATCCCCAGATAGGCCTTGTTTATGATGTGGACCACAAAACAAGTATCCACGCCTCTGTGGGGAAGAAGACAAGGTTCCCACAATTGAAAGAGCTTTACAGCGACCTTGCGGGTGGGAACCCGGACCTGGACCCCCAGAAGACAGTATCCTATGAAATTGGGGCGTACCGTGAGTTTAATGAAATGTTTAGGGGGAATATTGCCTGTTTTTATAATGACATCAGTGATCTTATCGATCAGGTAGAGGATCAGGCAAGTGGGGAGGATATTTACTGTAACCTGTATGAGGCAAACATAAAAGGTATTGAGGCAGAACTGGACATGAACTTTTCCTGCGGACTCCTTGCAAGGTTCAATTATACGTACATGTCCACGGAGGATAAGTCTAATGAAGGACTTGAGCTGCAGGGGAGACCCGAACACCGGATTAACTTGGATCTCCGCTATGGTTTCCCGTTTGGTCTCACTACGAATCTTCAGACGTCCTATGCAACGGGAGCATATTGGGAAGATCCGGATTATAACTGGGTGAAATTACCGCACATTTTTTTGATAGACGCAAAAATCACTCAGGACCTGGGAGATATTTTTAATCTTGATTCGGAACTGTTTGTGCAGGTCGATAACCTTACCAATTATGATTACTATCAGTCAAACGGCCCGGAGCCGGGACGCAATTTTATGGCAGGGTTAGCTATAAAGTTCTAATGTATTAACAAAAGGAAGAGGTGATGATGAAAAGAAAGCAGATTTTTGTTTTTATCCTGATTATTGTTATCTTTTTTGGGGTGGCGGCATTTGCTGAAGCCTCCGTCCTGAGTATCACCGGCACGGTCAGACAGCCTTTAAGCCTAAGTGTAGAGGACATAAACAGATACCAAACCGTAACGGTACAGCTTAATGAGGTAATGAAGGACGGCACTTATAGAGGGGTCTTTTATTACAGGGGCGTTCCCTTGAGGGTCTTGCTTGACACGGCATCCATACAAAAGGAAGAGACCGCTGCCTTCTCCAAAAAGACGGACATGGCTATACTTGTTAAGAGCAAGCATGGTAAAGAGGTGGCATTATCATGGGGAGAGATCTATTACAGGAACTCGAGCGATATTATCGTGGCCACGTCAGCGTCACCTGTAATGCCCCATAAAAGCTGTTCCTCCTGTCACGACCCTGATTTTTATAAACCCTATATGGATCAGTTAAGCCGCGATATAGGCTTTCCCAAACTCGTGGTTGCAAGCGACGCTTACGCGGACAGGTCCATTGAGGATATTATGAATATCCAGGTTATTGACCCGGGTCCCAGGAAGCCTGCTGTTGATTCGGGAGAACTGTTTTCTCCGGCGTTTACCATCACCGGGGATGTCAAAAACGAAATAACCATCACTGATCTTTCCCCCTATCCAAGAGTAGAAGCGAGGATTAAGCTGGTGGGGGAGGGCAAAGGTTTCCACGGGATAACCGATTTCTCAGGCGCGTCTCTCAAGGCGATACTGGACCACGTCGGCATTGATTACGATCTAACCAAGGTCTTCTATGTCTCGGCACCCGACGGCTACTATGCGCTTTATTCTTATGGGGAGATCTATCTGAACAGGGATGAAGAGAGTATTATCTTAGCGGACAGGGCCAACAACGAAACTATCCAAGATGGAGGGAGGTTTTTCGTTATAGCCACGGAAGACCTGATGGCAGACCGGGATGTCAAATCAGTGGAAGAGATAGAGGTGATCACGCTGGAATAGGAATCGAGCAGGTCTATCCGCCTTCGCAGAAAACCACTGAGGAGGACGGGCTACGGAGGATGGAAACCCGGGTATTTAAGTAGGGCCACGGGTTTACCCGTGGGGCTCCATTAGCAAAAGGGCTTGATAATGACCCTGGATCGGGTTAATAGCTAATACTCGAAATATGCAGCAGAACCCGCCGCATATTCAAGCTGAACACCAAAGGCTAATACCTTTCATGGTTTAAAAGAGTATTACAGGAAGGCAGTCGCCGCGGACATGAGCGGTGAGTATGCAGGATCAGAGAAATGGCCACGAAGGTTCCTGCTCCCCGAAGGAGAGCAATGCCTCGTGGTCTTTTTTTGTCCTTGGAAATCTGCGGGAACAATAATAATATCGGGCAATATACCTTTTGGTCACGGGCTTCCGGAAAGGTGTCCATAACCTGGCAGAAGAACAGAAAAGGGGAGCAATAACCAATGCCCACACGGCGCAGAGACAGCAAAAAGAAAGATAGGTCTAAAAGATTCTGGGAGAGGAAGGCGACTAAATATCCTGCGGCCTTTGATAAAGGACAGATTGAAAGGACCCTCAGGGTTATCTCCATGGTGCGAGCCAAGGGTGTTGAAATAAAGGGGAAAAAGATCCTTGATATCGGCTGCGGCACGGGTATTTATGCTTTGCCCCTGGCACAGGAAGCAAAGAGCGTAACCGGCCTGGACTTTTCCGAGGCCATGGTCGCCAGGCTCAGGGATGAAACCATGCGTTATAATATTTCCAATGTGGATGTTATCAAAGACTCCTGGCAGGATGTGGATATTACGGCCAGGGGTTTTAAGAAATCATTTGATATCGTCTGGTGTTCCATGTCCATGGCTGTCCGGGACAGAGAAGACATCAGAAAGATGGAAGACTGTTCAAAAAAGTGGGGTGTGTATATCGGGTGGGCAAGGAGGAGGAAGAATGAGCTGATGGAAGAGGCCTTCAGGATGCATGGCCTTACTTACGGACCGCCCCCGGGTGTCTCGGTTGTCCATGATATTCTTAAAAGCGCCGGAAAGGCGCCTGTGATTGAATATTTTGACGACTCATGGGACTGGGAAGGGACGGTGGATGAGGCGATGGAGAATGTGGCAGGATTTATTGAGATGCAAGGATCAACAGCGGATCGCACAAGACTTATGGGATTGCTCAACAGTTATGAGCGGGATGGTTTGATACGTCATACAACCTATGTGGAAGAAGGGATTATTGTATGGCGGGTGGATTTTGGTTGACAGCCTTAGTATGTTGTATTAATAATTCTACTAGATTTTGTGACAAGAAGTCACTTGCCTTTGCCAGGATGCCCCGTGCAGGAGCACGGAGAGCTTCGCTTTAAATGGAGAGGCATTCAGGACGAGACCGGACTATCAGGTACAGAAGCCCCTAATATATAAAAGATTTTTCGCTCTGTGGGGCGGGGAAGGGGTATTACGAAAAATTGAAGTCAGGCCACGAAGGTCTTTGCTCCGAGAAGAGGAGTGAGTACTCGTGGCCTTTTTTTATCCGCCTTCGCGGGTGACTACACCACAGATTAATCGGTAGGGCTCAATAAGGAATTAAGCAAGAAATATGATTGTAGATAAGGCAATGGATATCGAACCCGGAAGGATCACCGAACAATATATAGAGCATTTTAGCCGAAAAGTAATTTACTTGGTCCTACTGCTTATCCTGACTTTCGTGGTGGCCCTTTATGCCATGGCTCATGGTCCCTATGAGATTGCCGTGATGGATGTGCTTCGAGCTTTAACCGGGAACGCGGAACATGCGACCATGATTGTTATTACAAAGATAAGGATGCCCAGGGTGGTTTCAGCCATAATCGCAGGATGGGGGTTGTCCATTTCAGGGCTGTGCATCCAGTCCCTGCTGAAAAACCCCCTCGGTTCCCCTTCAACACTGGGTATCAGCCAGGGCGCCGCCTTTGGGGCCGCTTCCGCCATAGTACTCTTCGGTACTCAGGTCTTGTCCCTGACGGCATTTGCCTTTGGCGGAGCTATTATATCCATATTAATCATATTGGGGCTGGCCGGACTCAAACGGCTTTCCGCGGAGGCCATAATACTCGCGGGCGTGGCATTGGCGTCACTTTTCACTTCAGCAACCGTATTGATTCAATATTTTGCCACGGACATAGAACTGGCTATGGTGGTTTTCTGGACATTCGGCGATGTGGCACGTTCGAACTGGTCAGAGGTTGCCATGATGACAGGGGCGACTTTAATGGCAATGCTCTATCTGGTGGTACTCAGGTGGGATTTCAACGCGTTGGCTTCGGGAGAAGAAACTGCCATGGGGTTGGGCGTTAATGTCCAGAGGATAAGGTTTTCAGGGATGCTTGTGGTATCCCTGGTGGCTGCCCTGGTGACCGCCTTTCTAGGGGTTATCGCCTTTGTGGGGCTGATCTCTCCGCATATAGCCAGGCGCATGGTGGGGGACGACCATCGTATGCTTATCCCGTTTTCCGCGACGGTGGGCGCCTTATTGCTTTTGACGGCGGATACCTTGGGCCGTTTGGCCATGGGTTCAGGCTCGCTGCCTGTAGGTGTGGTCACATCGTTCCTGGGGGCTCCCATATTTATTTATCTGCTAATCAGGGGGTATCAATGAAACTGACCGTAGATGGCATATCTTTTACCTATAACAGTCACCCCGTTCTGGAGCATATAGGCTTTACCCTTGAACCCGGGCAGGTAATGTGTGTGCTGGGAGTTAACGGGGCGGGCAAGTCCACCTTACTTAAGTGTATGAACCGCATTTTGAAACCTCAGGAAGGCAAGATTTTTGTTGGCGAGGAAAGCCTGGCATCGATGTCCCGGAATGATGTGGCCCGAAAGATCGGTTATGTGCCGCAGCGGCACCCGGATACAAGCCTGACTGTGTTTGAGAGTGTTCTCCTGGGGCGAAAGCCTCATCTCCAATGGACGGTGAGCAGGCGTGATTACCAGATTGTGGAGGAGATTATCCACGGCATAGGCCTGGATAATCTGGCCATGCGACCGGTGAGCAAGCTGAGCGGAGGAGAGATACAGAAGGTGGTGATCGCCAGGGCCCTTGCCCAATCTCCCGGTATATTGCTCCTGGATGAGCCGACCAGCAACCTGGATCTTAAGAATCAGATAGAGGTTATGCGATTGATACGTGATATTGTCCGCACCAAGGGCCTGTCCGCGGTAGTTGCCATACATGACCTGAACATTGCTGTCCGGTTTGCCGATACACTCCTATTTTTAAGAGATCACCAAATCTATTCCCTGGCTGATAAAGATAAAATAACAGAAAAGACTATTCGTGAGGTCTATGGCGTGGATGTAATGCTACGGGAGGCCGGGGGACATAAGGTGGTGGTGCCTGTTTGATTCCATCCTGACTTATCCTCGTAGGGGGAGGGCATATTGTTCCCACTTGGCTGGATTAGGATAAAGAGAAGCGGATGAAAAAGAGTCTTTGCCTGATAATATTAGGTTTTGTCCTGACATTAATACTTGCAATTCAGGGATATGCGGCGACAATCAATATTTCTGACATGGAAGAGAGGAAGGTAAAGGTTCCTTTTGATCCTGATAAAATACTCTGCATAGGTCCCGGCACCCTGAGGCTTATTGTCTACCTGCAGGCCGAAGACAAGGTCGCGGGAGTGGAAGATATGGAAAAGACAGACCCTGAAGGGCGACCTTACTGGATAGCCCACCCCGAGCTACATGATCTGCCTCGTTGCGGGCCGGGAGGACCGGCAGGTATAGGCAAGAAACCCGACCTAGAGGCCATTATGAATATATATCCGGATGTGATCTTTATCACCTATATGGATGCAGCTATGGCAGACGAGGTACAGGCAACCCTGGGTATACCGGTGGTAGTCTTGAGCTATGGTTCCTTAGGCAATTTCGATGAAAAGATCTATGATTCCCTCAGTCTCGCCGGAAAGATCCTGAACCGGGAAAGACGCGCCGATGAAGTCATAGACTACATTGAAGACTTAAGAAAAGACCTTAACCAGCGAACCGCCGGTGTGCCGGAAAGCAGGGAACAGGGAGTATTTGTGGGGGGTATAGGTTATAGGGGTTCATACGGAATGGAAAGTACCGAGAAGGACTACATTCCTCTGGATTGGGTCAACGCCCATAATCTGGCTAAACAGGTCGAGGGAAGTATAGGTACCCACGTGTTTGTGGACAAGGAAACACTGCTTCTCCTCGACCCTGATATTATCTTTATCGACAGTGGAGGTTCAGCACTGGTTGAAGAGGATTATAGGAAAAAGAGAGATCTCTATGACACCCTTAGGGCGTTTAAGAAGCGACAGGTCTTTATGCTCCTGCCTTTCAACTATTACACCACAAACATAGAAACAGCCCTGGCTGATGCCTATGCAATAGCAAAGATACTTTACATAGATAATTTCAAGGATATAGATCTGGAAGAGAAGGCAGACGAGATATATACCTTTATGGTCGGAAAACCGGTTTACCATGAGATGAAAAAGGATTTTGGCCCGCTTGGCGTGATAGCACCGTTTTTGGATTGATTTTCAGGAGATATTAGATGAATAAGAGCAAACCAGTAGGCAATAATGCCGTTTATGGGGTCATGTCATGCATCCTGGTAATCTTAATGGCCTTTACAGTATGTTACGGGCTGGAACCCGGTCTTTCAGACCCGGACGCAGGATACGCCAAATGGGAGATAATAGGCAGGCTGGCGGCTGAAGAATCCCGGACTTTGATGAAAAAGGCAGGCGCATCGCCTGAACAGGGGGATATCATAGTACTGACAAATGCCGGTTATGCGGAGGTTAATGGGGGCTCCACCCAAGGGGCGCTGGATGGACTGGCAGGCATAACCGGGTCTTCCAGAGGCAGGCATACCCTGGTGGAGATTCATTCCGCTCCTTGGGAGAGACTCTGGTTCGCAATATATGATAAGGCGTCGGGCCTTTGCTCCTATCTGGAGGTTGATCCCTCGGTGACTGAATATTCTTCCGCAGAACTTTTTGATATCCGGGCACTGGAGAAGATCAGTTTTGAACATCTCCGCAACCACCCGGATAAGTACGCGGCCAAGTTCCAAGAAGAGATGTTCGGAGGAAATGAATTCCGGGTCATTTCCATTGCAAACGCCATCGCGGAGGGAGTGCCCCCTTATGCTGTCCGGGCATTCGAGTTCCATGACCATTTTTGCCCAGGGGTGACATCAGGCATTATCATGGCAGAGTACCTGAAAAGGCATTTTCCCTTTGGTCCTGAAGACGAGTACTTTGTGCAGGCGGTTGACCCCTGGTGCAAGGAAGACGCGTTGATGGTGCTTTTAAATGCAACACCGGGGAAAGGGACGTATGCGGTGAATTATCCGTCGGATTCAGACCTGGAGAGGGTCCTTCCGGAGGCAAGAGATGCTTCAACCATCTTTTATATGAAGGCTAAGACGAGCGGGAGATGGAAGGGGGTTGTCCTCGCCTTTGAATGGGCCGATACAGGGTGCGCTGAGACCGGAAACGGACTGATCGATAAGATATGCGTCGACCTGTGGTATGTAAAACAACTTGGTAATCCTGAGAGGTTTGTCAAGGTCATCAAGAGATTCGAACTTCCGGAAGGCGTGGAGCCGGAAGACTACGCGCGGCCGGGCATGGACCCCATGGAAGAGCTCGGATTGACCCTCCCCCTGCATGGGGAATGAAGTGATCTGAAATGATATTGTTTATGGATGAACCTGCCAGCGAGTTTAAAGAGGCATGAAGCTCGAAACAATTACGGACGTTGTTCGCTGACTGGTCCGGCGGAAGGAAGGGTGCCGGAGGCAGGGTTGTACAAAGATCGTAAAAAGGCGGCTCAATAAGAACATAACCTGGTTGAATTATTAATTGAAAGGCCACGAAGACCTTTCCCGGGTAATCCCCGCGGGTTTCGTGGCCTTTTTTAATAAAGAAGAAGGGAGGAATGAGAGGATGAATTTAAGCAGGATAATTCTTGTAAATCTTTTGGTCACAATATTTATTATGGCCTCCGGTATTTCCTCGGCGTTGGAGAGCGGACCGGAAACCGAAGAAAATGCAAAGGTGGGAGAAGACAATGCCGTGGAACTGGAAGAGGTCGTGGTTACAGCCTCCAGGTATGAGAGAGCGATAGGAGATATACCGGCCAGTGTAACCCTTATTACGAGAGAACAGATAGAGGGCTCCAGCGGCATGCAACTGGATGATATTCTGAGAAAACATGCTGGAATCGATATAACCGCTTCATCTTTTCTGACTCATAGCGCTGATGTGGTGCTGCGGGGAATGGGAGACATGCCTGGCAGGACCCTCATACTCTACAATGGGGTCCCAATCAACAAGGCTGATACAGGCTCGGCCAACTGGGACATTTTCCGACCGGGCGATGTGGAGAGGATCGAGATCGTGAGGGGCCCGGCTTCCGCTCTCTACGGCTCAAATGCCATGGGCGGGGTAATTAACATCATCTCGCGGAAGCCTGATTCCGCGAAACCAATTGCCTTTGAAGCAAGAGGGATGTATGGCTCCTTTAATACCTGGGACACTGGGGGCACCCTCAGCGGCCAATTGGATGGATTCGAATACCATATCTCCTTTGATCATCTTGACAGCGATGGGTACAATCCTGTTCCCGAAGAAGAGCGTACGGAATACGACATAGAGAGATATCTTCAGGAGGACCATCTTAAGACCAGATTTGCCTACGAACTGCCTAATGGGGCAAGTGTTAGCCTCGGCTATCTTTTTTTCGATGATAAGAGGGGAGAAGGGGAGAAGATTCGCCATGACGACGGGGTTTACAGAAAATGGAAGACCAACAGCCTGAACCTGGATTATGACTGGAGGACAGGTGCCGCGGATTGGACACTGAAAATAGGTTACAACAAGGAGGACTATTTCTGGAACCGGGAACAGATGAAGAAAGGGCTTTATACGTTATACGAAGTTGATGTAGACAGGGTGGATAGCAGTGGGAGTGTACAGGCCACTTTCCCGGTCCGGGGCTCCCATCTACTGACCACGGGCATAGATTTCAGGTATGGCAGTGTTGACGGTAATGATATAGACATCATACGCAATGACAATCCCAGCGATACCGTGGTTCATAATGAGGGAAAACAGCTTTCCTATTCGTTCTTTCTCAATGACCAAATAAAGACAGAAGAAAGGATGGTAGTGGATGCGGGCGTCCGTTATGATTATGTCAAAGGTTATGACGGCAGATTCTCGGATTCCTCGGGATTCCTTAGCAATGAGATTCACCCGGACAAGAACTGGAGTCACTTGAGCCCAAAGGTTGCGGTACTCTACAGGATTACAGATAAAACCGTCCTGCGGGCCTCAATAGGAACTGCGTTCCGTGCTCCAATCCTTGATGATCTGTACAGGAGCGGCCTCCTCAGGGGAAAGGTATATGCTGCAAACCCTGACCTGGGGCCCGAGGAGCTGACTTCATATGAGGCCGGTATTAATCATACCTTGTCCGGGGAAGGCTCATTTGGTGTGTCCGGGTATTTCTCCCGGGGTAAAGACTTTTTTTATCCTGTTGAGGTCGGTATTGATCCTTACACGGGGCGGGACCTTTACATGCGGAAGAATATCGGGAAGGTGCATATATACGGTGCAGAGTTTGAGGCAGACTGGAAAATGAATGATATGTTCACGTTTTACGGCAACTATACATTTAATATCTCCAAGATCGAGGAATTCGGCGAGCGGCCCGAGCTGGAAGGCAAGTATTTGGAGGATTCCCCGCGCCACAAGGCAAACCTGGGACTGACTTTTAGTCATCCTGATATGTTTCGAGCCGACATTACCGGACGTTACGTGGGAGATAGATATGGAGACACGGAAAATACTACAGAAGGAGAGCTGGAGGATTACCTTGTTTTAGACCTGAAGATATTAAAGGAGCTTACCCAGTATTGTGAAGTGTATGTGGATGTTATGAATCTGTTCGATAAGGAGATAATGTATTCCTCGGATTTTGAAGGCCCGGGAGTTGAGATCAGGGGAGGATTGACCCTGAGATTCTAATAATTCGATGAAAGATCAAGAGGCATCCTCCCCGATGTAAATCAGGGGGAGGATGCTTCTATCTAAAACATAAATCCTAACTCTATGGCCAGATTGATCCTATTATCCCTAGTGTTTCCCTGTTCATCTGCAAATGCCCCGTCAGCCTTGATATAGGCCGATTCCGCCCTGATATATGTGTTTTCATTAAAATGCCAGGTCGGGCTGACCGTTGCCGCGTATATGTGTTTTGCGTTCGGACTCTCGATATAAACCTGACTCTTTTCCTGGTTGATGTATTCAAGCCGCAGAGGGATCGAAAGTCTATCAAAGTTAGGGCAGATATAAACAGCGCCGCCGATAGACGACGTACTTCCATATAACCTCTTCATCCGGCTGTCCCAATGCCAGTAATCGATATTCAAGGCAATATCCATATTCCGGATTGTACGCTCAATAATTGCTCCGGACAAATGTTTCTGCCCCTTGATATTATAATGATACAGGGTGAAGGCGTTGTCCAAAATCGAGCCGCTTAATCCGATTTCCCAGGCATAATCAGGGGAATTGTATTCCTCGTCATCAAGCCTCTCCTTGTAATACCCTCCCCACAAAGAAAGACTGTTTGTTTCATAGGCCATCCTTGCTCCGTAGGCATTGTACGGCTGCTGGGAAGCGACCGCGCCCAGGATGACGTTTTTGTTGTTGAAGGTATATGTATTCTCAAAACCGGCGTTTGGCTGGAGCAGGCCTAACTCCAGGCTTATGTCATGCACTGGTCTTAAGGTAAGGGACGCGTACTCTATCTTAAAATCAGTATTGTTTTCAGGTGTGCCCAGGATGGAAGGCGTAGAGGTCTCGCCAAATGCCCCGACAAATCCCACGGGAAGGTTCTCGTCTGACGATGAGATCTCCACCAGAAAGTTAGAGAGGAGAAATGCGTCGTCGGATGTATCTTTGCCGGGATTGGACACATAAAAATAGCCCGCGCTGATCCCTCCGGTGACCTCTATCCCTGTGAGTGTCGATTGAAGCGGCCCTTCTTTTGAATCCGTGTTCTGCTGTTTTACATCCATATTGTCACCCGTGGTAGGACCACCTGCCGAGGCGGATACGACGTCCACAACAATTACGTAAAAAAGGATAACAAACATAATCTTGATAATTTCTTTTTTCATCATAAAACTCCCATGTTAATGTTGGTTGCGCTTGAAAATAAAAAAAGCCATGAAATTTTTTTCCTTCGCTAAAAAAGAAAGCAGGGGCCAGCAGGGCATCCATCTTTGACCTGTCCCAGGCTGCTGAGCAGTATATGATATTGCATGTCTACCCGATGGGCAGGTCCTAGTGCTCCTCTCAATGATCTTTATCAAACTATCTCTATTCTCCTGCGCCAGAAGTTCGTCCTGGCTCATTTGCTATTCACTCTGTCATTATTCAATGTTATTTGGAGTTCCTCTGTATTTCCTGTAGAATTGATGAATCATCTTTTTTAAGAAGAGACCCATTGGCTTAAAGCGTGTTGTTATTTTAGGTCAATTCTTGATACGAAAGTCATTTCAAGGCCATGAAAAGCGCCCCAATTTGATAAATCAGAACCGCAAGTCCCCATCCCAAGACAAGACTGTATCCGACCGCAAGACCTGTCCATTTCCAGTTTGTTTCTCGCTTTATCGTTGCAATCGCTGCAATGCAGGGGATGTAAACCAAGGCCATGACCATAAAAGCGTAGGCAGAAAGTGCAGTGAACTGAGTTTGGATGACGCTGGTTAATCCTGCTTCCTGTACCCCGTATAGAGTCCCGAGAGTTCCCACGACGACTTCCTTGGCTAGGACCCCGAAAAGCAGCGCCACCCCAGCCTGCCAAGACCCGAAGCCAGCCGGTTTCAGCAAAGGGGCAAAAAGTAAACCCAATTTGCCGATTACGCTTTGCTCGGAAGCATACTCAGCACCGAGAGGAAGGGAGGCCAAGAACCAAATCAGCACCACCCCGAGAAAGATAATGGTCCCCGCCTTTCTCAAAAAGAGGCTACTTCTTTCCCACATGTGGATGAGAACCCCCTTGATTGTGGGGAGCCGATACGGGGGAAGTTCCATGATGAGTGGGGCGACCTCGCCCTTGAAAAAGACACCTTTGAATATCCTGGCGACAACTATAGCCAAAACAATCCCCATCAAATAAAGGGAAAAAATGACCAGTCCCTGATTTCGTGAGAAAAAGGCCCCGGCAAAGAGCACATAGATGGGAAGCCTTGCCGAGCAGGACATCAAAGGGTTTACCAGGATGGTGAGAATCCTGTCCTTTTCCGATTCGAGGGTTCTTGTTGCCATAATTCCGGGGATATTGCAGCCGAATCCCAGGAGCATTGGGATAAAGGATTTTCCGTGAAGTCCCAGAGCGTGCATAAACCTGTCCGTGACAAAGGCGCCCCTCGCCATGTACCCTGAGGCTTCCAGGATGGCTATGGCTAAAAAAAGAAGCATGATATTGGGGAGAAAGACAAGCACGCTGCCGACACCTCCAATAATGCCATCAGATAGGAGAGAGGATAGCCATTGCGGGCCCTTCATGCCTGTTATTCCCGAAGAAACAGCTTCCCCGAACCAGACCATGAATGAATCGATGCCATCGGCCAGCGGCGCGCCGAGGGTGAAAACGAGCTGGAAGACAAGCCACATCATCGCCAAGAAAATCGGGATACCTAAATACCGGTTGACTAAGATACGGTCTATCCGGTCGGAGATGTCCAGGCGATCCATGAGATCAAGTATTTTTCGTGTGGATTCCTTAACAAGCCCTGATAAAAAGGCATATCTTCTCTCCACAAGTGCAGTTTCCAAATCATAGTCCAAGTGCCGTTCGAGCTTTGCTTGGCTTTCAAGGATCACCGATTCTGCATTACTATCCTTCACCCTTTTCAGAATTTCGGCATCACCCTCGAGAAGCTTGATAGCCACCCAACGGGAAGGATAACCTGGGAGGGTGACTGCATTTTGCAAGGTTTCTATCTGATCTTCAATGTCTTGGTCGTAATCAATCCTGAAGGAATCGGCTTTTTCAACTGATATCTCGATGATTGCCTGCTTCAGCAGCTCAATTCCCTCCCCTTTATGGGCAACAGTCTCTATAACAGGGACGCCTAACACTGCGGAGAGCTTTAATGTATCGATATCTACCCCTTTGCTTTTGACCATATCCATCATATTCAGATCCAGGATAACATTTGATCCCAATTCGAGAAGCTGCGTGACGAGATAGAGGTTTCTTTCCAGGTTGGACGCATCGATAACCACCACCACCGCATTGGGCTTTTCCCTTAACAGAAAATCCCGGGCTATCCTCTCATCTATGGAATAAGCTGTGAGGCTGTATATTCCTGGAAGATCAACCACGGTAATTTCATGGGTGTCATGGGTAAACATTCCCTCCTTCTTTTCAACAGTTACGCCGGGCCAGTTTCCCACATGTTGCCTTCCACCTGTCATACTATTAAAAACCGTGGTCTTGCCCGAATTTGGATTCCCTGCTAGGGCTATCATCGTCTTTTTCATTTTCTTTTCAACGTTCATTTCAGCCTTTCCTTTCATTAAGAGTTCTGGATAGCATGGTTTTGGACAAAGAAGCATTCCCAAAGCTCCGCTTAAGGAATAAGGGATACAAGAATCCTATTGGCCATTCCATACCCCAAGCCAAGCTTCACCCCTCCTCTGCTTACAATCAAGGGTCCAGGTCTGTTTGAGATCACCTCGATTTCAACCCCTGGGTAGAAGCCCATGTGGGTAAATTTTCCAATCAGGCCCCTTCCACCCCTAATCTCTGCTATTCTTACTCGTTGTCCAGGTCTAACCATGCTGAGTGGCATCACTTATCTCCCACCTCTACTACAATGGCCTTAGCCTCTTCCCTGCGTAGGGAAAGATGGTATCCTTTGACAAGGATATCCACCGGGTCGCCCAGAGGCGCGACCTTTTTGATATGGATTTCGACTCCGGGGATGATTCCCATATCAAGCAATTTCCTCTTTATGCCGGCCTCGGCAATTACCCGGGAGACTCTGCATTTTTCCCCAACTCTAAGCTCATTCAAGTGCTTCATCTGTTTCCCTCCCTTTAGAATACCTTCGGATTGTTCACAGTGTTCGGGTTTTTCCCCGTGCTTGACGAAATAGTGAAAACTCGACAGCCAAAGTGGTTCACCCTCGGGACAGGTCTCCACAAACTTTATGAACTGCAACATGCGACCCAACGTCTTTCTGTGGATATGATGCTCGATTTCACAAGCATCCTTGTCGGCTATCTTTGGGTCAACCCCAAGGATTCCGTGAAAAAATTTATACAGCGTTTTGTGCGTTTCATAAATCTCCTTTGCCATCAGGACACCCTTCTGGGTGAGTTCGATATACCCATATGGTTCCTGATGAACCAGCTGATTTTCAGAGAGAACTTTTATGGCATTGGCCACCGAGGAGGTCCTAACGCTAAGATATTTCGCAATATCTTTCACCCGTGTAATCTTGTTTTCGAGGGCGATAATCCAGATGGCCTTCAGGTAATCTTCCATGCTTGACGTCAAGGTAGTCATTTTAGATGTCCTAAAAGATAGATGAATCTAACTTTAATAGAAACGTCTATATTTGTCAAGAAAAAAATTTTATTTCCCCATGTGCCCCGGCTAGCCATGATTGCCGGAACAGAACAGCCGAAGCCTATAAGCATGGGGATAAAACTCTTGCCGTGCAAACCTATCCTGTGCATCAATCGATCCATGATAAATGCCGCCCTTGCCATGTAGCCCGAATCCTCGAGTATGGCGATGGCCAGGAATAGCAGCAGGATGTTGGGCAGGAAAACGACCACGCCCCCTACGCCGCCTATTAAGCTGTCCACCAGAAGAGACTTCAGAATGCCTTCGACAGGCCACCAGCCCTCGATTATGCCGCCCAGCCAGCCGAAGCCTCCTCTATCCATTCCATGGGTGGATTCCCCAGGGTGAAGGTCAACTGGAAGACCAGATACATCAGCCCCAGGAAGACCGGGATACCAAGAATCCGGTTGGTGAGCAGCGAGTCTATCCTGTCCGAGAGCGTATGCCGAAACTCTATAGTGGATCGTACCGACTCCTGGCAGGCGCCTGAGATAAACCCGTACCTCCTTTCGGCAATAGCAACCTCAGGGGATTTCCCTATTATTTGTTCAATACGCGAAACGCTTTTTTCGATCTGCTCGTCCAATTGGGGTGATACAACCTTTCCCCGCAACTCTCTGTCGTTTTCAAGGAGTTTCAGGGCTAGCCATCTCGAGTCATATTTACCGTTGAAGTATCCCTTTGTTTCGGAAAGGGACTGTATTTTTGCGATCTCTCGCTCTATGTTGGCTCCGTAGTTCAACACCGGCGCCTCGCATTGGGGGCCTAGGATGCTTGCCCCGGAAGAAAGAGGACTGGCCGAAGACGTTTCCCTGTTGTCCGTGTACTTTGATACACCCTTTGTTGCAGTGGAAATGACAGCGTCAATCAGTTCCTTTATACCTGTACCCTTGTGCCCGACTGTCCGCACGATGGCGGTACCGAAGAACCCTGAGAGCTTATCAATATCAAACTCGTATCCCCGGGCCTTGGCCATATCGCTCATGTTGAAGGCCAGTACCAGGGGAACGCCGAGTTCCATGAACTGGACAGCCAGATACAGGTTTCTTTCAAGATTCGAGGTATCGATTATATCCACAACCACATCCGGCTTTTCGTCTATTATAAAATTTCGGGCCACCAGTTCTTCGGCAGAGTAAGCAGAGAGACTGTATGTACCGGGAAGGTCGACAATCTGTAATTCAATATCGCCGTAATAGCGGAAGCCTTCCTTTCGCTCCACGGTCACGCCGGGATAATTTCCCACATGCTGGTGAGCCCCGGTTAATGCATTGAAAATGGTTGTTTTCCCTGAATTAGGATTGCCCGCAAGGGCGACTACTATCTTGATTTTCATGGTCTTTTCTTATGGTTCATCCGGTTAATGAGTACGTAAAGTACTAATAGATAAAACCTATTAAATAGGTAATGAATTTTGGCCCATGGGGCTCTCTTTGTGACGGCGAACTTGTTTATGTGCTATGACATCGCACAAAGCAAGACGAGGCGGGCGGGCAACCTTTTCCATTCTTGGCCGGACTCAAGAAGCGTCTAAGGTCTCATAAGTAATCCGCCCGCCTGGATGGCACCTTTCGTAATTATGGTGCTTCTATACATCTTCGCCGCTTAAAAGAGAGACCCATGGGTCAAAGATGGAAAAACAGTTGTATATAATTAAATATCGTACTCATTAACCGGATGAACCTTTCTTATCCTCCTTTTCTGTTTTTGGGAAAACTTAATTATTTAGCCATGCCAAAATTTACTTTCAAAAAAAATTATTCAACAATGATCTTCTGTGCCATACCGCGGCCCAGCATTATGCGGCTGCCTTTTAGCTCTACAAGAAAGGGTCCCTGCATGGAATTACTAAGTACCCGGATTTCCATGCCGGGGACCCCATATTGGCCAACCTGCCCTGGAGCCCATGTCCGGCCTCTATGGCAACCACTCTCACCTGTCTACCTGATTGCACAATCGCTAAAGGCATTTCCAACACCTGTCTCCTTAGGACTTGACTAAGCATCTATATCTTTTCAATCTCAATGCCCTCTGCCTCTTCTTTTCTCAAGGAGAGATGATAGCCTTTAACCTTGATATCAATTGGATCACCTAGCGGGGCCACGCGCTCCACTTCAATGAGAGCCCCGGGGGTGATTCCCATCTCCACAATCCGCTTGTTTGTCTCTCCCCTGGCCTTGATCTTCAGCACCGTGCATTTCTGGCTGGTTTTCAATTCCTTAAGGTTAGCTTTTGTAATCGCCTTCCTGCCTCCGTGCCTTCTCTTTTGTCTCACTTTTTCAAGGATAATTGATATACATTTTTCGCAATTCTCCTGAGTGCCGCCATGATCACAATGGTAACCGAATCCCGCGATCCACTCGGCGCCACCGCGGGGACAAATCTCAATGAACTGGGCGAACTGGATAAAACGCTCCAGGATGATTTTGGGAATGGAATGTTCCATCAGGCAGGCCGCCTTATCCGCATCCGCTTCTTCCACGGCAAGAACCTTGACGAAAAAATCGCTCAGGACCTCATGCCGACGGACCACATCCTTGGCAGCGGTTTGACCGGAAGGGGTCAGGGTGATCACATCATACGGGGCATAATTAATCAGTTTTTTATCGGCAAGTGACCGAAGCGCGCCTGTTACCGAGGAGTTGGTGACCTTCAGACGCCTGGCGATATCTTTGGGCCTGGCAGCGTGTTTGTCCGAGATGATATGGAAGATGGCCTCAAGATAGTCCTCCAGGCTCGCTGTCAACGTATCTGTAAATGTCATTTTTTTGCCTCTTCCTCTGATTGTTTTAGGAGTGCCTAAAATAGTAAGGCATGCCTAAAATATTGTCAAATATTTTCTTTGGAGAAAACATTTATAATATCCACAGAATAAGAGAACCTAGAAATACGATTATTGACTTATAATTACAAAAATGGTTTTATAAAGCCCTCTTTACAGGCTTAGATTTTAAGGTTCGTCCGGCTAATGAGTACGCTAGTCAATGATTTTTAAACATTTTGCGCTATATGGGCCATGGGGTTCTCTTTTGAGCGGCGAACTCGTTTATGTACAATGACCCCGCACAAAACAAGACGAGGCGGGCGGGTATTCTTTTCCAGACTTGGCCGGGGTAGAGAATCTTCTATTATCTCATAAGTATTCCGCCCGCCTGGGTGGCACCTTACGTAATTAGCATGCTGGTAATACTTTCGCCGCTTAAAAGAGTGCTCCATGGGCCATTAAGGTGATTATAATAAGGTCTAATCCTCTGCTTCTTTACGCGCTCATTAACCGGATGAACCGATTCTAATCTCGTGCCACGGGATATCAGTTTCTCTAATTTAAGTTGTTGGAGGATACAGGTAGATACTGGGGGTATTACTAATGGAAAAGAAGGCCCTTCTTAATACAAGAGAAATAGCCGGGTTTCTGGATGTAAACGAAAAGATGGTATATTATCTTATCAGCGAAAAGGGCCTCCCCGCTACAAAGGTGACCGGGAAATGGCTTTTCCCTGTGAACCTTGTGGAACAATGGCTGGAAAGCGAGACAATAAACTATCCCCCTGCCTCCAGCCCCCTGCCCCCATATCATGGTCTGCTTATTATAAGCGGAAGCAATGATATACTATTGGACAGGGCCATATCACTTTTTAACAGTATCCATAAGGATCATGTTGCCGTGTTTGGAAATATGGGCAGCCTTGGAGGTATAAGGGCTTTGCGTCGCAATCTCTGTCACATTGCATCAAGTCATCTGCTGCAGGATGATGAGGAGGATTATAACTTTGAGTTTGCAAAGGAGGAATTAACCCGGGTTCCCGCTATCGTGAATTTTTGCAGAAGGGAGCAGGGCATCTTGGTGAGAAAGGGTAATCCGAAGGGAATTCAGGGGATCAGGGACCTGGCAAATAAGGATTTCAGGATTGTTAACCGTCCCCTGGGAACCGGGACACGCCTGTTGCTGGATGGCGAGCTTGAGAAGGCGGGGTTAAGCAAAGACGATGTGGATGGTTATAATACAACAATGGAGACACATCTGGATGTGGGGATAGAGATCCTTTCCGGAAGGGCTGATGCCGGGCCGGGCATAAAGGGTGTCGCGGGATTGCTGGGCCTGGATTTTCTACCGCTGCGTTGGGAACGATTCGATCTAATTATGGCCAGGGAAAGGTTTTTTGATAAGGGAATCCAGCTTTTTTTAGGACTTCTGCGAGATCATTCCTTTAAGGACCTTGTTAGCAGACTCGCGGGTTATGACCTCAGCCTTAGCGGGGAGATGGTATATCCCCGGGAACAGTGATAGGCTCCTCTCCCGCCGTTATTACAATTATGCCCCTTCGGGCAGGGTGAAAAGCTGCTTTTCCCTGTCTTTCTGGGAGTTTTTAATCATGAGATCACATAGAAATAATAGGACATTATGGGACGCAAGGGCCCCTATGCTTTCTATCCAGTCGGCCTTGTCCTTACAGATCTCTTCATTCGATTCCCCTTTGTCGACCCTGTCGAGCATCTCCTGATGGTATGCCTCCGTCGCCTTAAGGGCCTTAACCAGGTGCCTGCCGCTGTCGCCCTCTATTACCCCGTTATGGCTTAAGAGCAAACGACTGGCCGGGATGTCTAACATTTTTCGAATGGTGTCACAGTAACTCTCCAGGGAATAAAAGTAGTTCGGCCAAAAAATATCCCTTTCGGGATCGTAATAACCGGTAATATCTCCTAGGGCCAGGGTCTTTTCTTTGTCTTCAAACAGGGTGATATGACATGGTGAATGGCCCGGCGCATTATACACCGTCCATACAACCCCATCTCCCAGATCGATCTTTTCGCCCTCCGAAACAACAGTATCCACCGCGAAATCGTACTTATCAAGAGGGAGAGGCATTTCCTGGATATCGCCTTTATCCTTGAGCAAATCAGAGATCATTTTGTCTGTGGGCAGAAATTCTTTCAGGAATCTCTCCTTTTGAAATATCTTTTCAGCTATTGCACATGCCAGCACCTTCATGTGCGGATAGGTCTTTTTAAAACGGGGAAGTGCCCCCACGTGATCGGCGTGGGTGTGGGTTAAGGCGATATATTTGATCTTCATGGGATCGATACCCAGGGAATCAATCTGGGACACAATGATGTCATAGGTGGGACCAGTGCCTCCCTCAATTATCATCCCTTCCTTGCCCATGGAAAGATAGACAGGGAAGCTTTTTGTGCCCAGTTGAAAGAGATGCGGCGTAACTTCTATAGGTTCATGTTGCATTTTTTTAACCTCCTTTTTATGTTTTATTCTTCTCCTAATTAAGGTCCCTATAGGGATGGTTGAATTCCATCGCCTTCAGGCGAAGCAGGTTTTTAATTGTCATGGAGCGACTTGTCATTCCGGCCAATGAGCCGGAATCCAGGAAATAATATTTTTCAATCTTCTGGATGCCGGACCAAGCCCGGCATGACAGCTACAGTTGATTTTAATTAACCGATTCAGAATCTTTTGCCTTATAGACGAGGGTCGTTTAGTCTTCGATTACTGCAAAAAAAAACCGTGGGTTTTATTCTGCCCACGGTTTTAATGATTAAGTTAATTGGATATCAATCCCCGGGCAGACCTTTCCTCCCAATATAATAATAGTGAAAAATCCGGCCCGACTTATATCTTCTCATTTCTTACCCCGTATATCTTCCGCTAATAGACTGGACGATATCCTATTATAAACATATTTAGGTGTCAAGGAATTTTTACGGATATCTGGCGAAATCACTTCTCAAAAAGTATCATCATCTCAGGTCACGGCTGTCCCTTTTCTTCGTTCCGGATCTCCCGGGCTGGTCATTTCAAGGGGTTACGGCCGTGGGATGCCTACCCCCTCCGCTGTTCCCCTCGGTTTCACTCGGGGCCAGGGGGTCCCCCACCCGTAACCTCCTGAAATAACAGCGCCCTCCCGATAGTCACTACAAAAAGGAACAGCCCTTCGCCCCAGTGCCACACCTCCGGGGCCGGATAGAGGTATCGCTAATATCCAATCACGCCTATTCTTTTTAAGACGATATCTATTAGGATTCAAGGGTTCGGGGGTTCAAGGGGTTGGGGAGAAAGGGAAAAGAGAATATGGAACAGAGAACAGCTAATAGCTAATGGCTGATAGCTAAAAGCTTACTAGTGGTGCTTTTTGAAAGGTGATCTCTCAACTATTTTTATACCTTTCGGCAAGGCGGGTATATCCTTTGGGCGCCTGCTCCAGCCAAAAAAGCTGGTCGGGATTAACCTTCCCCATTATCTTGGCCGGCACGCCGGCAACGAATGTATCGTGGGGTATCTTCATGCCCTGGCTTACCATGCATGCGGCCCCTATTATACAGCAATTACCTATCTCAACGTCATGAAGGACAGTGGCGTTTATACCGATAAGGACATTGTTACCGATTTTGCGGCAATTCAGCACTGCTCCGTGCCCGATGTGGACCTCATCGCCTATGACCAGCTCACACATAGAGTCTTCATAGCTCGGAGATCCCGAATGGATAACACAGTTATCTTCCACAGCACAGTTTTTACCTATGGTTATCTTGCCGAAATCGCCCCTTATCACGGCCCCGGGCCATACGCTGGAGTGATCTCCAATCTCCACATCACCAATTATATGAGCTGCTTCGCTTATATATACAGTATCCGCTATCCTTGGCGTCTTGCCGTCGAAGCCTTGAATCATTCTAGTATTCTCCTTCCGTCCTCCGTAGAACTGTGGATGGTAGACTAAATTGGAGATGATCCTTAAAAACTGAAATTAGGCGGTTGAATCTGATATATAAACATATTATTTTAATTTATTAGCAATATGCAATTGAATTTTCTGGTAAAGTTCAAATGATTGGATAACAGGATCATTTATATCTGTGCATGTTGGTTACACGGCCATATAATTAGGTTGACATTTGGTCTTTTTTTGTTATATTATTCCATATCATTTTTGCGTGCAGGATATTTTACATTATGTTTAGCCTTTATTCTTTAATAAGCATCATCATAATTATGGGGGCAACGGGGATAATTGCCTCCTCCCTGTTGCTTCGTATTATATTGGAGCGCCTTAAATTACCGGTTCTGATAATGGCATAACCAGGAAAAATCAATTCAATTAGATCCGTTATCAGGATGCCTGATAACGGATCTTTTTCTTTATATGGAGGTATGATTGTAAAAATGTCTGATAAAATATTACTGTATGACACCACGCTTAGGGATGGGACCCAGGGCGAACAGGTCAATCTTTCTGCTGAAGATAAAATCAAGATCGCTCAGAGGTTGGATGAAATGGGTTTCCATTACATAGAAGGGGGCTGGCCCGGTTCCAACCCGAAAGATGCCCGGTTCTTCGATATGGCCAAACAACGTTCTTTTAAGACAGCCCGTTTGACTGCCTTCGGGAGCACAAGACATTCCCGGAATACACCTGAAGAAGACCATAGTATAAAGGCTATCCTGGAGGCGGAAACAGAAACAGTGACTATCTTCGGAAAGAGCTGGGACCTTCACGTGACAGACATACTCGGGGTCTCTGAAGACGAAAATCTGGCTATGATCGAGGATAGTATTGCATATCTGAAAGATCGGGGAAAAGAGGTAATCTACGATGCGGAACATTTCTTTGATGGCTACAAAAGGAATCCCGAATATGCCATGAAGACTATAAAGGCTGCCGTAAAGGGAGAGGCTGACATGATCGTATTGTGTGATACCAACGGGGGAACTTTTCCTTATGAAGTAGGGGATATCATGACGAAAATAAGGCCCCATGTTGAAATTCCCATAGGTATACACGCGCACAATGACTGTGGTCTTGCCCTTGCCAATTCCCTGGAGGCTGTACGGAACGGAGCCAAATTGGTCCAGGGCACGATTAACGGTTATGGGGAGAGGTGTGGAAACGTAGATTTGATATCCGTTGTGGGAAATCTCCAGCTTAAGATGGGGTATCAATGTATTTCAGATGAAAAATTAAGAAATTTGACCGAACTTTCCCGCTTTATAAGTGATGTAGCCAATGTGCCCCCATTTAATCAGCGTCCCTTTACCGGAGACAGTGCCTTTGCCCATAAGGCGGGAGTCCATGTCAGCGCCATTCAGAAGAACCCGGCAGCGTACGAACATCTGGAACCCGAAAGGGTGGGTAACAGACGGAGGGTACTGGTATCGGATCTTTCCGGCAAGAGCAACATTGAATTCAAGACAAGAGAGATGGATATCAGGCTCGGCGGCAACGGGTATGATAGCAAGAAGATCGTGAATGAGATCAAGATGTTGGAGGATAAAGGATACCAGTTTGAGGCAGCGGAAGGTTCCCTTGAACTCCTAATCAAAAAGTATACGGGTCAATTCAAGGAACCGTTTTCCCTTGAGTCATTTCGTGTGACCATCGAAAAGGATAAGGAGGGGGCAAGTTCCTCCCATGCGACGATCAAGATATCCGTGGGGGATGAAGAGGAGATTACGGCCGCGGAGGGAGATGGTCCTGTAAATGCCCTTGATAACGCCCTCAGGAAGGCCTTGAATAGTTTCTTCCCTCATATCAGCGAGGTGAAACTGGTGGATTTCAAGGTTAGGGTAATCGAAGGAAGCGACGGAACAGGGGCCAAGGTAAGGGTTAAGATCGATTCACGGGACTCACAGGAAGTTTGGTCTACCGTAGGCGTATCGGAAAACATAATCGAGGCGAGCTGGCAGGCACTCGTGGACAGCATCCAGTATAAGCTATTAAAGGATACAAAGGACGGGGCAAATTCGGTTTAGTCAAAAGACTCAAATAAAATATCGGGATATCGGATATTAGACACACCCTGTCGGTTTAGGTAAACCGGCCATCTTGCAAGCGCCTCTGCCTGGGCCGGATGGAAAGAGTTCGTATATGTATTTCAATTTAAAGCCGGTAAGCTTGGATAGTATCCGTACCATGGGAGCGATACCGTTTTTTTGATAATAGTCCTGAAGTACTTTGATGACCTGCCAGTGTTCATCTGTCAATTCCTCGATACCTTCAGTTTCTTTTACGTATCTGACCCATGCCTCGTTCCAGTTGTTGAAATCATCGATAAAGCCGTCTTCATCGACATTAAAAGTATGTCCTTCAAATTCTACAGTTGGCATACCCCACAACCTCCTTTAAATGAATAGCATAATAAGATCAATAGATTATAGCCCTTATATTCTAAAACTATCTTATGTTTCAGCTATTGTCAATTACTTTGTAGGTTATTCAGTATTCTTTTATCATCGATCCGCGGGCCTTACCTTTCCCCTCACCATGGACGCGAAGACACCCCCGAAGCAAAGCACCGTGAATATTACAAAGGCAACCACGATGCTCTTCATCAAAAACGGGTATTGATCCTCCGTGATCTCAGTACGGCCGATTAAGATACTGAATATGACGGTGGCGATTCCCATGCTTAACATCATCCCGAGGCTTCGCATTGTACCAATCGCACCCGAGGCTATGCCGAAGAATCGTTTTTCGACCGAACCCATAATGGCATTGGTATTGGGGGAGGAGAATAAGGCGGTACCGAAACCCAATACCATGAGGGCGGCGATTATATAGGCCATAGAGGTTCCTGGATGCAGGAAAGTAAGTAGAAAAAGACCGAACGTTGTTAATATCATGCCCAGTGTGGCAACGATTCGAGGTTCGATACGGTCGGATATTCCTCCGGCCAGGGGGGAGAAGCCAGCCATTATTAAAGGTTGAGATATCAGGACCAGTCCGGCGATCTGGGGGCTAAAGGCCCTGATATTCTGAAGGTAAAGGCTCATGAGAAAGGTCAAGGCATACGTGGAACTGTAGTTGATCAGGGCTGCTAGGTTGGAGAAGGCGAATACGCGATTTGTCTTGAATAGACTAATATTAAACACGGGTTGTTGCACCTTCATTTCCCATTTTATAAAAGCGAGAAGGCTTATAATGCCCAATAGTATAATCCAAAGGCTCTTGATTTCGGGAACAAGGGAGACACCCACGATGATTGCTATAATAGCCACTGAGTAGATCAAGGAACCGGCGAGATCGAATCTTTCTCCCCGGGCGTCGGCCCATTCAGCCTTTAACGTCCAGAAGATAAGAAAAAGTATGATCAGGGAGAGCGGAACCGGGACCAGAAACACACTCCTCCAGGTCAGATAGTGGGTTATTATCCCTCCCAGGAAGGGGCCGGCGGAGAGCCCGATATAGACTGCCGCAACATTAATACCCAATACTCTGCCCCTTTCTTGAAGGGGATAGACAGAGACAAGCACGGCCATTCCGGTGGCGAAGACCATGGCATTGCCTATGCCCTGTAATACCCTGAAAAAAAGGAGTAAGGGGATAGAAAAAGATGTTGCGCAAAGGATGGAGGAAAAGGTGAACAGGATAACCCCGGAGGTAAATAGCCTTTTTCTGCCATGGATATCCGCTAGTCTGCCGAAAGGCACAAGAGATACGGCGACCGCAAGCAGATAGGCCGTGGCTATCCAGCTCAGGAGGACCGCATCGATATGCAGATCTTTTCCAATGGCTGGAAGGGCAATGTTAACGGCAGAGCCCATAAAAGGGGTAATAAAGGAATTCAGTGTGGCAATAACCAAGGCGGATCTTTTGATCTTAGAAACATCTGTAGTTTCCATTTCAACCTGTTTTTCCATGTTCTGGATGTCGAGCATAATTATAAACCTTTAACAAACGGGGTCAGCCCTATCATCTCATTTAGACTTTTTCAATAACATAAGCAGGTTCATAGCTCAACGTTTTCCATTCTCTCCGTGCAGTTTAGTATGGCCTGCTTGGACTGAAATATATCCCACATGATCATACGCACCATCTTTAGATCCCTGTATTTAGGATAAACAGTCAAAACCCTTGACTCGATCTTATGATTCTATTAGTAGAATACCCTTCAAATTCTCCGGTCATTTTCCTATGCCTTCATCGAGCATGAAGCGGTCATATGATTCTTTAACTTCAAAATACGAGGTAAGAATAATTATGTTGATATTAAAACATAAAAGAATAGCAGTTACAGGGGCTTCTTCAGGTCTGGGACGAGCTATCGCTGAATCCGCGGCTGCCGGGGGTGCCAAAGTCGCTCTGATGGCTAGGCGAGAGGGAAAACTCAATGAAATCGTTAATTATCTTGGGGCAAATGAGGGAGAAGCGATAGCATTACCAACGGATGTCAGCAATATTAAATCATTACAGGAGTCGTTTAAAATCATTGACTCTAAGTTAAGGGGAATCGATATCGTCTTTAACTGCGCAGGGGTTGTGGAACCTATCTCATATCTCACTGAGACATCCCCAGATAGTCTATTAATGTCTCTTAAGGTAAATGTCTTCGGGATTTACCTCACAACCCTGGAGGCCTTAAGAAGGATGGTTAAACAAGATAACGGAGGAACCATAATAAATATCACGAGTGGTGCGGGAATAAATGCATATGCCGGTTGGTCGGGCTATTGCAGCCAAAAAGCGGCGGTAAATATGTTTACCAAATGCGTTGCCTTAGAAGTATCAGATAAACCGATAAGAATAGCAGCTATATCACCCGGTCCATTCGAAAGTGGAATGCAGGAAACAATCAGGGGTGTTTCTGTCCACAGATTCCCTTCCCGTGATAAATTTATTAACCTTTATAAGGAAGGGAAGTTAAATACACCCGATAAATTTGCGAAGATCCTGATTGATCTGTCTTTGTCTGAATGGCCGGAGTTATCAGGAGTAATAGGAGATTTGCGGTCCGCAGATTTTCAAAAAGAATGTATTGAGCATGGTGTTGAAATAGACTAGGAAACAACAATGGGTGAGCCCGGTATGTCTTAAAAGGATTTTTTAGTATAATAAGGTAGTCCATAATTTGAAGATTCAAGTATTTGTTCTCTGATATTCTTTTGAGCATTTTACTTGAATCCCTGAACCCTCGATTCCTTGACCCCTTGTATTTTAATCATTGCTTAACCTGTGCCCCGTAGCATTACGGAGTGTGATCTGATTTGGAGATGATCAATTTTTTATTATTAATCTTGTTCTAGGCTTATTACCTCCTTTCTAAACATAGGTGCCTATAGATTACTCCCCATTGGCTATTGGTGCTTTTGGTCTGACTTCCAATTCTTCTATTATGTCACTCCTCAGATTTCTTATAGCTGATTAACATCCCAGCGCCGCTATTATTAAGTGTGGATTTAAAGTTAGATAAACCTACAACATAATCATAGTAATCCATAGACCAACCTCCTCTGCCTCTGCCAAATCTCCTGCCCAACTGTCCTGTTGACACATTATGAGTGACATAACATCCTCCCACCATGAGTTTTGGTGCTATAGCCTTAAAATAATTCGTATACCAATCCTTGTCCGCATCACTAAACACAAAGTCGAACGGACCTTCTAGTTCCTCTACCAATGTATGTGCATTTGCAAGCCTTGCGTCTATGTAATCGGAAAGACCTGCTTCTTCAAAATTCGCTAAAGCTTGTTCGAGTCTTCTTTCATCTATTTCGATGGTGATAAGTTTGCCGCCCGTTTTGCTGAGTGCCCAGGCAATCCAGGTAGCGGAATGTCCAGTGGATGTTCCGATTTCCAGGGCTCTTTTGTAATTGTTTTTAACGATTATATCATATAATATTTTGCCGTCTGCATAAGGAACATTCTGCTCTCTCCACTCCCATCTCTTGTTTTCGAGGAATGTCTTAACTTTTTGGTCAAGTGCTTTATCGACTTTCAGATCCTGACAAAGGACCTCATGGCTGATTAAAAGCGATGATAGAAACAAAATAATTATCAAAGAGTGAAAAGGATATTGTTTTTTCATTTCGGCCTCTTTGAGTATTAGTCGTATGATGGAATAAAAAAGTTACATATCTGGGAAGAGAAAATAACCTGTTATGAAAAAACTTAAGAAGAGGGACTGCATAAAGAACACCGCCGCATGGAAAGCGGAGATGACAAGAGCTAGGTTGATGGTTCCACTCTTGTTGAATTCATTATTTCTTTTTCTCTGTATCTTATGATTAAAAGGGCAAAAAGAGCCCCGATCAAATCCGCGATAAGGTCTAATAACGTATTGTCATAACCGCCCACACCTGTTTCAGGAACAAGCAAAGTAGCTATATATTCAACGATCTCGTTTACCGTTCCCACACCCAGGCCAGCCATTACAACCACTATTGATATTGCAGTCCAATATTCTAATGGTTTTAATTTTGGCTTCAGGAGTTCAAACATTATAAGGGTTGCGACACCAAAGCCAATAATATGGACAAATTGGTCATATTTGAATATATTTTCTGTAATAGGGATAAGGATCAACTTGTATAGAACATCCCCTTTGACAGGTATTCCACCCCCAGCCATATGTAGAGTGCCCCATATTGTAAGCCCCCATAACGACGTGTTTGAGTAGTTAACTCTATTATTGGTAAAAAGAATGAGCACCAGGAAAAAGACAATAACAAAGATATATATTATGAATTCGTAATTCTTTATGGTGAAGTAATAGATAGAAAAAGATAAAAGCATTATTAGAATAGTGATAAGTATGGGCAATTGGTTTTTCTTTATCAGCATGAATAATAATCCTTTTTAATAATCAATACCTGGTGGCGGGAGAAGATGGCCTTAAGATTACAACAGTCTACCTATGATTTCCTGGATGTCAAGTATGTAGGGAACACCAAAATCCACCATCAAACTTGCAAAGATTTCATATTAGCAGAGGATTTTGGTATAATCCTGGGCACCATATAGATGTTAGATGCAAGGCGCCAAGGAGCGACGAGTGAGGCGTATATGAAATACGCCGCAAGGAGGAGCGACCGCAGGCAACGCAGCCCTTCGAGTACCCTCAGGGCCATGAGCCTATCGAATGGCAGATGACATCTAGATGGTGGATCAGGGGGACAATCCTATAGTGTCCTGTCTAGCAAAGAATAAGATTTTAAGAATGAAATGATTCTATTATTCATTACTGCTGTTTGGATTAACAGACCAACCCCAGTAACTCCTTTAGTCTCCCGGCATTATTAACGGCATGGCCTTCAAAATCATTGTCGAAATAGATGAATGTGTCCCTATTCCACGCATCGACCTTTCCAGCCCAGTTCCTCAGTTCTTCTTCCGAATATTCGGACGCGTAGAGCTTTCGAGAACCGTGAAGCCGAACATATACAAAATGAGAGGTAATAGTCTCACAGGAGGGATATCTCCCGGCCGTGTCCGCTATACACAGGGCTATGTTGAATTCGCTCAATAGGCTAAACGCCTGATCATTAATCCATGACGGATGGCGAACCTCAATGGCGTGGCGTACCCGCGGGTTAAGTGTTTTACAAAAATCCCTCAATGTTTTTTCATTATAGGCAAGGGTCGGCGGCAATTGGAATAGTATGACACCCAGTTTTTCGCCAAGGCCGGCGGTTACGCCGTAAAGACGATCCAGGGGTTCGGCAGAATTTTCAAGTCTTTGGGTATGCGTGATGAATTTGCTTGCTTTCACGCTCCAAAGGAAATCGTCAGGGGTTCTTGCTTTCCAGTTCTGGAAGGTCTCGCGTTTGGGAAGCCGGTAGAAGGAGGCATTGAGCTCAACGGTGTGGAAATGCCTGCTATAGTACTCCAGCCATTTTGATTTGGGCAATCCGGCGGGATAAAGCGTCCCTTCCCAGTGCTTATAGGTCCATCCCGATGTGCCGATCCTTATTGAAACCCCTTTTACCATAACCTGATCCTAGTCAAGATCAGACAGCAATGTCAAATGGGATCAACACCGAGTCGCTAAGAGTCCCCCGGCTTCTCACACCAGGGGACAAAGTCAGATAGTCTCATCCGGGATCCCTTGAACCCTTACTTATATTTCGTCTTTCCAAGAACAGCCGTAACCCCTTGAAATGACCAGCCCGGGAGATCCGGAACGAAGAAAAGGGACAGCCCTCCGGTCACGGCCATTCTTTTCAAGACGACATCTATAGTATTCCGTGGACGTGGTCTTATTTTCAAGGGTTTGGCAAACCTTTTTCTGGTGGCAAAGGCATATTCTGCCAGGGGTTCTGGTGGAGCAAACCCTTGAAAACAAGCCCACTGCCGGCCTTGGGTGGAATTCTTTTTGAGATGTCGTCTTTCAAAGAACAGCCGTGACCTCCTCTTAGCTGCTTTTTGAAAGGATATCTAAATATTTTGCGCTTTTTACTTGTTTACGTACTCATTAACCGGATGAACCATTAAATATTGATTTGCTACAGGGAGCATAAAATGTTAATCTAAAAGGAATAATTGATGATTGATAAGTGCTGATTGTGTATGACAAAACTGGAAAAGGCATTAAAACGTTTTAAGGATAGTAAGGGACGTCTGACTGTGCTCACAGGGGCCGGCATCTCCGCTGAAAGTGGTATCCCCACATTCCGTGGTCCGGAAGGATATTGGACGGTGGGCTCAAAGGAATACCGTCCTGAACAGATGGCCACATATTCCATGTTCTCCAGAGATCCCTGGGAGGTATGGGCCTGGTATCTTTATCGCAGGACGGTCTGCAAAAAGGCTGAGCCCAATAGCGGCCACCTGGCGATCGCTGAAATGGAAAAGATGTTTAGTGATCGTTTCCGTCTGATCACCCAAAACGTGGATGGTTTGCACCTGAGGGCGGGCAACACTGAAGAACGAACATTTCAGATACATGGTAATCTTCATCTATTGCGGTGTGCCGACAACTGTACTCAGCAGCTATTCCCATTCCCCAGCCAGATAGGGGAAAAGGAAAAAAACGAACCGGTCACCGAAGCGGAAAGAAGATTATTGATATGTCCCAAGTGTCAAGGACTTGCCCGTCCCCATGTGTTATGGTTTGATGAATATTATGATGAACGTTTTTTCCGCGCTCAAAGTGCTCTTCTCTGGGCCCAATCCACCGAACTTCTCCTTGTAATCGGCACGGCCGGGGCGACAAACATTCCCATGCAGATCGGCGGAATCGTTTCCCGAAATCCCCGGGCCATACTCATTGACATAAATCCCCAGGATAATCCTTTTCGAAACCTGGCAAAGAATCATCCAGGGGGGATTTTTACGGAAGGAGGAGGGGGTGAGAACCTGACTAAAATCTTGTCCATATGGAAAAGCTGAATCCAAAATCCTCCCTGAAATTCCCAGGCTTAGCAGATGAGGCCCTGCTCCTGGGTGACTGTGCCGACGAAAACAGTACAATCCTGAAGACTAGATGTTTCCTTATTCACCTTTAAGCTGATTTCTAATAGCATGCATCTGCTCAAGGCCATTAATCTTGTAGATTCGCTCAATAGTATATCTTGTACTATTATTGTACCCCGGAAACTCAACATAGTCAGAACCGGCCTTAAGAACGTTGCTCATGCAGTAGATACTGATATTTTCACTGAACATTATTTCATACGCGGGTATTTGCAATACCAGAAGGTAGTATTGACTGGGGCTGGTCCGCAAAATCAATGACTGCTGATCCACTTCTGTCCAATGATTTGAGGTCTTGTTTAGTAGCGCTGTATCTCGTCGATTAATCACTGACAGCGGATCCTCGAAGGTTTCCGTAAAGAAGGTAAATGCTGCTCGGCCCGTTAATCGGAAGTCTTGAATCTTGGTTACCCTCTCTAACTGGTTATCCAGTTCGTATTTTTCAGGAATTTTCAGGCCACCGGTGGCGCACCCCGATGCCAGGAGTGTTAAGGCCAACACCTTAATTATTCTAGAGAATGACGTCATGATGCTTCCTCCTTTGCTTAATATATCATCCTTATAATTATTTAGTACCTAAAGATCCTTTTCTGTTGCCAGACATAGTCGTCCTGCACCGGCCGACTTGGCCACATCCATGACCTTTACCACCTTATTGAGGATAACTGAACGATCCGCCTTAACGACAACCAGTCTATCCTCCTGCCCACCGATCATCTCCTTTAATCGTTTGAAAAGCAGATCAAGGGGAATCTCCTGATCTATCAGAAAGGATCGGCCCTCTTTGTCCACATAGACGGTAATTTCCTGCTGGGTTTGAGGGGCAGCAGCTTGAGCTTGAGGGAGTTTTATCTTGATACCTTCGTCTACCATAAAATTTGTCGTCAACAAAAAATAGACCAGCAGCAAAAAAACGATATCAATCAAAGAGGTCAGAGGCACCTGTATTTGATAGTGGGGTTTCTTTTTCTGAATCAAAGCCATAATCCCGGCTCCTTTGTGTTATAGTTTTAAGAAAAATTTGGCACTAGATAGTATTCAGGAACTATCTCGTAATCGCCTTAATAAAGGTAACCGAACCCTTATGAAGCCGTGCCTCATACCTGTCAATTCGAGATACGATATAGCTATGAGCAACCATGGTAGGAAGCGCTACTGCAAGGCCTATGGCTGTGGTCAGCAATGCCTCCCATATTCCTCCTGCCAGCACGGCGGCATTGACCTTTCCACCCATCTCCTGGATAACCATAAAGGCCTTGATCATCCCTAATACGGTGCCCAGCAAGCCCAAGAGTGGAGCGATATTGCCTATCGTGGCCAACGCCTGGACATATAATGACAAACCCCTCACCTCATCATCCATAGCGTGGGAGATGACGGTCTCTAAGGTTTCTCTATCCTGATCCTTGACATCAATCGCCTGCGCCAGCACCCTTCCCATGGGCGATTGACTCACCCTGGCTGTCTTTAGGGCTTCTTCCTTATTACCCTGTTTTAACAGTCCGGCGATTGTTTCCGCCAACCCTGTTCCCAGACTGTCTATCTTGGCAAAACGGACCATTCTTTCGATAAATATTGCCAGGGCGATTACGGAGCAAAGCAAAATAGGTATGACCAATACACCACCTTTAGCAAGAAAATCAAACATGTTTATCCCTCCTTCCTATTGCATACCTGTGGTTCTTACTCATATATGCATGAACAAAAACAGATAATATTTCTCTTCGATTTGGAAGGCTGTTTCTCCGTGGTCAGTCGTTCATTTGAACCCATAAATGGTTAATAGAATCTCTTATTCTCAAGAGGATATTGAATCTTGCCGGTTTTCTTCAATGACATCAGGTGTACCGTCATAATCTAAATCCCTTTTTCTTTGAATCAATGCCTCTGATTCGTCATATGTCTCCCAGAGGTCGGGGTTACCGTCAAAATTGGTGTCTTCCTCAACGGATGTCACCAGATTGTTCTTGTAATGAAACCAGACATCTATTTCTCCGTCCAGGTTGTTGTCCTTTTCCGCCCTTATCGCTTTTTCATCCGAGTTATAATACCAAACAGTATTCATTCTGCCGGTAGAGCCTTCATCCCTTTCGATTCTAATGATTTTTCCACTCTCATCATAGAATACTCTTCTATCTATCTTGCTGTCACCATTATTATCTATCTCCTTTTTCTTCAATTGCGTTTCATCAAAAAAGGATCGCGTTTCCGGATAACCGTCGTGATCGATATCTATTTCCATCACCATGGACCATTCCGGCCTGTTGAACCATTGCGTCATTTCAAACCGACCGTCGCTATCTTCATCTTTCATGCGTTTTTCTATCTTTTCGGCAGTGTAAAGTTCCACCAAATCCACTTGCCCGTTTCCGTCTTCATCTTTTTCAACCCTAGCTAGGCCTTCGGATCCAAAGATTTGCCATGTATCGAATCTCCCGTCCAGGTCGCTGTCGGTTTCAACCCTTTCCTTCTTCTCTTCGTCGTTGAAGAATGATCTAGTGTCGGGTGTTCCGTCCTTGTTTTTATCTTTGGTCTGCAAGTGCATCTTTCCGTTCTTATAAAGTATTTGGGTTTCCAGAAAAGCATCTCCGTCAAAGTCACAGGTTATCTTCGTCGGAATTCCCTTTTCGAAATACCAGATTCGATCGACGTGACCTGTGTGCTGGGAATCTTCACGGGCCTCCTTCACAAGCCCTTCATCGTCAAAAAAAACAAACCTGTCAAGTACTCCATCAAAATTGTCGTCGCTGTCTTGGGTAGTAGGGATGCCATTTTTTAAAGTTGTAAAGATATCAAAGTCTCCGTCTAAATTCATGTCCCTTTTTTGGCTTACCGGAAGGGAATCTTTAAAGGAGGTTATGGTTTCATATCGACCGTCTTCATCTTCATCTCTCTTTTCTTCTGAAAGCTCCCCCTCGACATAAGATCGAAAGGTTTCCATGCTTCCGTTCTTATCGGTGTCTAGACTGCTGCTAAGGGGGAGTCCTTCGGAGTCAAACTTTATAATATGATCCAGAAGCTCGTCCCCATCCTCATCCACCTTTCGCTCAACAATCATGTCATTTTCAAAGCTTTGCCACATGTTCACTTTCCCATCATGATCCGTATCCTCTGTAGAAGAAGAGAGTTTTCCTGCAATGTAATGTAAAACCAAATTAAACCGCCCGTCTCCGTTGGTATCCCTCCTACACTTCAACGGCTGCTCCTCTTTATCAAGATCGATAATCTCAATCAATTGTTCTTCTTGATTAAACCGTTCCTGACGAATAAATTTCTCTTCTACAAAGTAGTTTTTAACATCTATTTTATGATCAAAATCGCTATCTTGTTCTATCCTTACCACCTTGCCTTCCTGTATATATTGAAAGTAGTCCATCACAGTGTCCGCGTTGGTGTCAGCTTCAATCATGACCATTTGCTGAGACTCGTCGAGGTGAATAATTTGGTCAATTTCCCCGTCATTATCCGTATCCCGTTTAACTTCAATAGCCATGGCCGTGTTGCCCCCTAAAGGCAAACAGATACCCGCCATACTTATCATTATGGCAAGCACTCCAAAAAGTACTTTTTCACAATATTGACGTTTCATGGGCCCTATAATAATTCAAAGGTTACATTGAGCTCAATTACAATATCATCCTTGAAAAGGCGCGGCGGTGGCCGAGAAAAGGGATTGCTGTCCCTGACTGCCTGGAGCGCCGCCTCGTTTAGGACTTTATGCGGACAGGGTTTCACAATTTTCAGATCCCGTATAGTTCCCTCAAGATCAATCACAAAGCTAAGGATCACTTTCCCTTCTTTGTGTATGCTATAGGCTTCCTTAGGGTATTTTTTTTCTCGGTCTATTCTTAGGCGGACCATTTGGTAATAGTCTTGTTTTGTTGACAGGCCTACCCCTCCCGTCAGGCTGGAGGAGAAAGGAATGTCACCCAGACCAATCTTCATTTGATTGACATCAGGGATTTGTGTAGGCGTCATTTTGAATGCTTTTGCATTGTCGGGTTTTTCCTCTGCCTTAGGAAGCAGAGGCGGTCTTGGTATTGCCCGGCTAAAAGGCTTTTGATCTTTTTGAAGGGTCAGTTCGATGTATCGCAGTGTTTTGGAGCTGTATATACCGGTGATATGCATGAACACCAAGGCATGGATACCCAATGAAACAAGGATCATTCCTTGTAGCAGCCGGTTAGGGCCTCTTCTGGCGTAATCAGTCGATGCTATCCTTAATCCCATTATTCAGTTAATGTCTGGAACAGACAGTTTATGTCTCGTTCCGTATTCCAATGTTCTAAGCAGGTGATACCCAAGAGATCCGGGATTTGTATCCAGATTTTCAATCCACGGAGAATCTGGGGCCATTCTTGTAATTCAGCCATGCCATGTCTGTCAAGATATTCGTAGACCTAGGGGGAAATCCTTAAATCTATTACATAAACCCTGCGTGAAAAAAACAACATATGAAAAACCACCTGACTTTCCTGTTATTAGAGGGTTTACAGAAACCAAATGAAATAACAGGAGGACACACAGATGGTTAAAAGACGAAACGAAAATATCACGAAAAAGCTTTTAGGTAAAGGTTTAAAATATAGTGAGTCAAAGGCCAGAAGAATCAATGTCTCCACCATCTTTGAAACTTGAACTGACCCTATTTTGACGCCCTTGTTTGCCTAACTAAATGCTTGATATTATTACAATATATGGGGCCGAAATGGCTACTTGAACCCGCAAAAGGGCCACTTAACCTATGAAGATTACAAGATAGAATATCAATGGTAAAGGATTGGAGAAATTGGCGGATCAATCAGCACATGGAATCAATGAGAAACTTGGCTTTGCCCGTTTCAGGGGCATAGGGTGCCAGTAGGAGGAATGTCTTAAACATGTTTACCGCCTTTGCCGGATTTCCTAAACGAAGATAGGCATAGCCGGCATAATAATAGGCATAGGCGTTATGAGAATCCAGTTCAATCGCTTTCTCCACTTCCTCAGCCGCCTTCTCGGCTTCATTCTCTTCTAAATAAAGGGCACCTCGAAAAGCATGGATATCGGCAGGATTGGCCTTAGCTTTTTGAGCAGCCTTAAGGCATTCCCACGCTTCCGGATATTTCTCCAATCCCAAATAAGCCCGAGTTAAAGCAATCTCCATCTGACCTTCATCCGGAATTCCGGCTTCTCCTGACAATGCCGGTTTATCAACGTGGGTCTTTGCCTTTTGGAACATGTCCAAGGCTTCCTGGTACTTTTCCTGCATCAGCAGGGATAGCCCCAGATAATAGCTGGCCCGGACATCAGCGGGCTTATTATTTAAAACTTCGTGAAGGGCCTCTTCCGCTTTCTCAAACTCCCAGGAATTGTAAAGCTCTATTCCTTTTTCCGTTTGCGCCAGAACCTGCAGGGACATGCCGCTTATTGATATGACAACTGCTGCAGACAGCACAAGAATTTTGCATAGCGTATTGGATTTATTCATTATCCCTCCCATGATTTTCCGTTTGTCTATGTGTGAGGTATATAATCTGAAAAACCAATTGTCAATTGATAAGAAGTCCCTGCTTTGGGCGCCAGAGTATTTACAAACTACCGTTGTGTGTCAATGACACTGGCAACATATAATATTGTAGCCGCCGATCTTTGCCAAGTTTGCTTCCCTGTTGAAGGGGTCTCCCTTTAATACCTTTATATCCTGAATTCAAAAAGATTTATTTGAATATGGAAAAAGGATTTCGGGAAGATTTTGTATTTAAGAACCAGAAGGGTAGGGTGAAAGGAATAACTGGTCAAATCCAGAAGTGACGGTTTGCAAAGGCATGCCCTGATCCGGATTTGAGGTAGCGTTCAAATCTCCGGGCCTGGGCAAGGGTTTCAAAGGCGATGTAGAGTTGATTTCGCGTAGCGTTAAAGAAGACCCGAAATGGAGGAAACTATATTTTAGAGACGCTTTTTTGCAAATGCTCTTCCTGAAGGACTTTTAAGGTATGCTTCAAAATCCAAGGCCTTTTGTTTATCGGTAAAGGCTATCGAGGTCTTTATCCTCCAGGGTTTATTTTTGACTGTATGGGGGTTCTGACCGGCATTATGGGCCTTAAGGCGGGCTTCAAGGTTTTCTGTGAAACCGGTGTAGTAACGGTTAAGATCTTTTTCAGACTGTAGGATATAAACGAAAAACAATTTCATGGCATGCCGAGCCGTAGCTTCGGAATTATTGAAACAATAATGCCCGCCTACGCTCTTTGAGCTTCGGCGTGGCAGCCTTCGCATCTCCACTTCGTTCCGAAGCGAAGGCTGGTGGAGGCGGGGGGAGTCGAACCCCCGTCCGAGAATATTCCGCTTAAGCGTCTACATATATAGCCCGATAATAGATTTTCGCCCCTGGTTCCCTGCCGGGCGAGGTTGCCAGAGACTAACCTGTATATAAATTTTCGCCTCACCGATCTACAGGTCAATGGGATCAGCTATCCTGCTGGATCGACGCCCTGGCCCGTCACGCAGGAAAGACGGCCCGGACGTTAGCCTCTTTTTACGCGGCTAAGGCGTACGCATAATCGTCTGCGTTTGTTTTAAGCCCACCCGTTTTACGAGCAAGATGGAACCTCGATATGCAACTTAAGCTTCTTTATCCCCGTCGAACCCGTTTCGCCCCCTTATTGTTGAAATGTTTATAAGTAATAATATATTTTAAACATTATTCAGGTTATAGTCAAGGAGGCAGTTTTTATGGTGTGTTTGTTGTCCGTTGTCGGTTGTGTGTCGCCGAAAGCAAAAGCATAACCAATTAAGCAACATATATATAATTTTTTCCAAGTATTTGAAAATAAATATACGACTGACTACCGACAACAAACAACGGACACTACCAATCTTCCTCCACAATTTCGCATAACAAATTTACTCTAATATGTCCGGCTGGGAGCTCTTTCCGAAGTCAAAAATTGTATTTCTTTTTTGCCTGCTCCATTTCCCTTTTTTGCTCTTTTTCCCTCAGGGTGTGTCTTTTATCCACCTTCCTTTTCCCTTTGGCCAGTCCGAGCTCGACCTTGGCCCGACTGCCGGAAAAGTAGATCTTTAAAGGAATCAGGGCGTATCCTTTCTCCTTCGTCTTGCCTATTAGACGTTTTATCTCGCTCTTATTAAGTAACAATTTCCTGGTCCTCTTGGGATCCAGAGCAAAATAATGGGCGAAAGGGTAGGGTGAAATATGAACATTATACAGGAATACCTCCCCGTTTCTGAGCCTGCCGTATCCATCCACGAGACTGGCTCGGCCGTCACGCAGGGATTTCACTTCAGGGCCCAGGAGCACTATCCCGGCCTCCAAGACTTCATCTATAAAATAATCATGAAATGCCTTTTTATTCTGGCATATAACCTTATTGTTCATAACAATCCTGATATTCAGCAAGGCCTGGCTAGAGGGGGACTGGTCAACAGGGACAAATTCAGCTGTTACTCGTGGCCATATTCAGGGAAAGACCTTCTACTCCGATTTCCGGTAATAAGGTCTCTGTTTTTTTGGCTATGAATTCTCTTACTTCCTTTGAGGTCGTCAATTTCAGTATCTCGTTTAGGTTCTCAACTGCCTCTTCATAGGAAAGCGAGCGGATGAGTTTCTTAAGTAAGGGGATTGCTCCGGTATTCATACTGAGTTCGTCAATGCCCGTACCTAACAGAAGGGCTGTACAAAGGGGGTCACCAGCCATTTCACCGCAAAGGGCTACCTCTATCCCGTTGTCCTTTGCGGCTTTAACCGTCTGCATGATCATCCTTATGACCGCCGGGTGATAAGGATCGTACATGTATGCTACATGCTCGTTAACTCTGTCAATAGCTAGGGCATACTGAATAAGGTCGTTGGTCCCGATGCTGAAAAAATCCAGGTGGGCAGCAAGGCTGTCCGCCACCATGACCGCGGAAGGTATCTCTATCATGGCCCCGACCTTAATGCTGTGGTCATATTTGACACCTTCTTTTTCAAGTTCTTTCATAACTTCGTGAAGCACCTTTTTTACTTCAAGCAATTCCTCCAGACCGGATACCATGGGGAACATTATCCTGATTTTACCGTAGGCGCTTGCCCTCAGAATGGCACGTAACTGGCTTTTAAAGATACTTGGTTCCTTCAGGCAAAACCTGATGGCCCTGAGGCCCAGGGCCGGATTTACTTCATCTCCGAAGCCATGGTAGGATAGAAACTTGTCTCCTCCCAGATCCAGGGTCCTGATGGTAACTTGATCAGGTGAAATAATTTCAGCCACCTGCTTGTAATCTTGGAACAGCTCTTCTTCTCCAGGGACTGCCTTGCTCATTAGATATAGATACTCGGTCCTGTAAAGACCAATGCCCTCAGCGCCGTAATCTTTGGCGGCCGAAGCCTCTTCCAGGAACTCGATATTGGCCTTAATTGAGATCCTGTAACCGTCAGGGGTTTCCGCCGGCAGGTAGCTGAGGCGGAGCGCACTCGATATATACTTGTCATAGTAAAGTTTCCTTTCCTGATATGCTATGATAATATCATCGTCAGGATCTACGATTACTTCCCCCTTATACCCGTCCACGATCAAAAGGGTGCCGTCCTGCACATAATTGGTCGCCGATTCAAGACCCACTACGGCCGGAATCTTAAGGCCCTGGGCTATTATAGCCGTATGTGAAGTCTTGCCGCCCATATCGGTTATAAAGCCCATGACCATTGATGTGTTAAGCTCGCTTGTGTCGGCCGGAGACAGATCATGGGCCACAATTATCACCTTCTCTTTAATCTTGGAGAGGCTTTCATATCCCTTGCCCGTCAAATTCCGCAATATCCTCTCAGTGACGTTTTCCACATCATTGATGCGGCCTCGTATATATTCGTAGTCTATCTCCTTAAATAGTTGTTTTATTTTTTGAAGCGATTTCTTTAACGCCCATTCCGCGTTGATCTTTTCTTCCAGGATGGTATTGATAGTGGTATCCGAAACCATAGTGTCATCAACAATCATTGAATGGGCGTCAAGTATGAAGGAATGTTCCTTGATCTGGTCCGACATCCTGTTTTTCAGGTCCATAATCTGGTTTTTGGTCAGTTGGAGGGCCTCCTTGAATCTTTCAACTTCTCTGCCTACCTCTTCGTCATTAATAAGGTACTGGTAAATGATTTTCTGTTGCGACCTGTCCACCACGCGGGCCCTGCCGATGATTATCCCGGGAGAAACCGCTATTCCCTTTAATGTAGTGCCTTCTGTAACTGCATTATCGTTCATCTTTTTTCGCCGAATCGGTTTTTGAAAAGTAGGTCCACCTCATTCAGTAATTCTTTAGAGTCTTTACCAACGGCCCTGACCTCTATCTCTGTTCCGCGGGGGCATGCCAGCGTGAGTATAGAAAGTATGCTCGCTCCGTCCACTTCTTGGTGACCATCTTTTTTGAAGTAGAGCTTGGATTTATATTTTTTGGTCAATTCCACTATTTTGGCTGCTGCACGCCCGTGCAGCCCGAGGTCATTGTTGATTTTTAGTCTTTTTGTATGTTCCATCGGATGCCAGTAGTAGATATATGTTTACCATAAGGATGATCTTCAAATTAGCTCACCTTCAGTGGTGGATTAAGACATCGGGGTCTTCAGAATCCTATAAGACCCCCTCCCGATCTCCCCCTAACAGGTGGAGGAATAAAGATTCATACCCCGATCACTTGACTCCCGGACCTTTCTATCAAATAACTGGGAGAAGAACCATATTTTATAACTTATCAAAATATAATCCAATTAACCGCTTTTTTCTATCATTTTTTATCTGTGTTCCATTCCTTTTTTAATATTAAGACCTTCCCTGTATACAGCCCTGTAATTAAGCCCGAATCTCTGAGAAAGATGCTCGGCCACCTCTTTTACTCCCATATTATTCTGTAGTAATCCTTTGATCATATCCCTTGTCTTGTGGGTAGGGAGACCTTCATTGCCACTTTTTTGCCTGCTGGCCACAATTACCGTGAATTCCCCTTTTAACATATGATCTTCGAAGTCTTCCAATATCAAACCGAGAGGCCCCCTTATTATTTCCTCATATACCTTTGTCATTTCCCGAAGTATGACTACATAACGATCTCCAAGGATATCATTGAGGTCTTTCAGCATAGCCTTTATCCGATGGGGAGTTTCATAGAATACCATTGTTGCGGGCTCATACAGCAGGTCCTTTATCTCCTTTCTTCTCTTGTTGGCCTTGCTGGAAAGGAAACCGAGAAACAGGAATCTGTCCGCGCTTAATCCAGAAACGGACATGGCGGCTATTGCCGCGGAAGGACCCGGTATGGGAGATACCCTTATACCCTCTTCCAGGGCACTATTAATAAGAAGGGCGCCGGGATCCGATACTACAGGAGTGCCGGCATTGCTCACCAGGGCAATATCCAAGCCCTTTTTGAGTTTCTCTATAAGTTCCGGGCCCCTTGATTTGCTATTATGCTGGTGATAGCTGACCAGTCTCCTCTTGATCCCGTAATGGCTGCATAATTCCCTGGTGTGCCTGGTATTCTCAGCAGCTATTAAATCAACCTTTTTCAAGATCTTTAAGGCCCTTAAGGTTATATCCTCGAGATTGCCTATAGGAGTAGAGACAACATACAGGGTGCCCGAGTCAGGCCTCTGGGTCCTTGATTTTTTATTATTGTTTTTCATGCCGTGTATTGCTAAATCTTTGCTGACCTGTATATTTGTCATTCCGGGCGTGCCCGCCCTGGTGCGACTTCCGGATAAATAGCAAATGTATGACTATTAATACACCTGTATAACTCTAAATCCAGCATTCTTTAATTACGGTCTGGGCCAGGGACCCGGAATCCAGAATGTTTGTCAATCGTCCCCTGAAACCCTTGTCGAAGATCCCGCTGCTGTGTGCGGGGAATCCTAATACATATCGTCTTGAAAAGAATGGCCGTGACCGAAGGGCTGTCCCTTTCCTTCGTTCCGGATCTCCCGGGCTGGTCATTTCAAGGGGTTACGGCCGTGTGATGCCTACCCCCTCCGCTGTTCCCCTCGGTTTCACTCGGGGCCAGGGTGTCCCCCACCCGTAACCCCCTGAAATAACAGTGCCCTCCCGATAGTCACTCAAAAAAGGAATAGCCCTTCGCCCTGGTGGCACACCTGCGGCCTTGCATAAGGTCACAGAGCTGTTCTTTTCAAGACGACATGTTTAGTATTCCGTGGACGTGGGCTTCAGGTGGAATCCTTTTTTGAGATGTCATCTTGAAAAAAATACCTGGGACCCGGAATTAGCTATTAGCTGTTAGCCCTTCTCCCTGGACCCCTTGAAGCCCCGAATCCTTGTCAAAGATCCCGCTGCTGTGTGCAGGGAATCCTGATCAGAATGCAATTATTACTCATATGCCAGCTCAAAGGCGTCCTGTATCAGCTCAATTTCCTCTTTACCACCTTTAATATTTATAGCAATAACGTCAAATCGCGATTTTATGTCACAACAACCATTGGCCTTCATATAGTAAAGGGCTACCTTGGATATTTGACGTTTTTTCCTTTGGTGGATAGCCTCTTTTGCGTTGCCTGTAGAGCTGTTTTTCCGTGTCTTGATCTCAATAAAAACAAGACAGTCACCATCTTTGGCAATGAGATCTATTTCACCTAGGGGACAGCGGTAATTCTTGGCCACGAGCTTATAACCAAGTCTTTTTATCCTTTTTAGCGCCAGTTTCTCACCCAGTTCTCCCAGGTGGAGCCTTTCCCGCGTCAAATCAACACACTCCTCTGAAGGTTAGCCTGTGAACAGGGCAGGGACCATATCGGCACAAGGCCTTAAGATGGCGCGCGGTTCCATAGCCTTTATTCCTATTGAATCCATATTCCGGAAAAGAGACGTGATAAGACCGCATTATCCTGTCTCGATATACCTTGGCGACTATGGAGGCCGCGGATATGCTCTGGCTTAATTGATCACCTTTTATGATACATCTCTGAGGAGTAACGATCGGTATCTTATGGATGCCGTCAACCAGGACATATTCCGGAGCAGGATCAAGCCATGACAGGGCCCGCTTCATAGCCTCCAGGGAAGATATAAGGATATTGGATTGATCAATGGTCTTGTGGGAAACCACAGCGACAGAGACTGCAAGGGCATCATTTACTATGACGGAAAATGCCTTCTCCCTGGCCTTTTCCGTCATTTTTTTAGAATCCTTTATCCCCGGTAGCATTACTCTCTTTGGAATAATCACGGCCGCCGCCACAACCGGCCCTGCGAGAGGTCCTCTTCCTGCCTCGTCAACCCCTGCTATTATTCCATACCCATTCTTCCAGGCTAAGGACTCATGAAACAACGGGTTGAGCGAATCAAAGGCATCATACCCGGAGAAAAGCAACAGGTTTTTGTTTGGACTAATCAATATTCTTCAAGGTTAAGTGATCAGGCCCTTTTTTCTTTAATACGCGCGGCCTTCCCTCTAAGTTTACGCATATAATATAACTTCCCTCTCTTGACCTTACCTTTGGACACGACCTCAATCTTATCGATGGTGGGTGAATGGAGGGGGAATATCCTTTCCACCCCAATACCATAGGAGACCTTGCGTACGGTAAAGGTGGCCCCTGTTTTACCTTTTCTTTTACGGATGACAAAACCCTGAAAGACTTGAATACGTTCCTTTTCGCCCTCTTTGATCTTGGCGTGTACCTTAATGGTATCACCGACCTTAAAACCGGGAATATCGACCCTCATCTGCTCTTTTTCTATATTCTCAATTATATTGTTCATTTATCCTCCAACATGTGGACCATCCAGAAACATCTTGTTTCCGGATGAAGCTTTAACCGATCAGCCATTAGCATTTAGCCAAGACCTTGTTTTTAAATAGTTTTTATCTACCAGCCAGACGGTCCAGGATAATCCCTGCCGCTGTTCTTACAGACAGATGATTGTAATTGCTTGATCCTTTAATAGGCTCCAGTGTGAAATCAGCCGAATCAATGATATCTTTATGGAGACCCCATGCGGTTCCAAAAAGAATAAAAACTGCTTTTGCAAGGTTCATGATATCTATTGCCCTGGAAAAAGTCACGGATAACCGGGACTTTTTTGAGGCGTCTGTCGCTATCAGAAGAGGTCTCTCACCTTCTAAATCTTTAATCTTTTCAATAGATTCTTCAAGTGACTGGCTGATATCTATTATCTCTATAGCTTCTTTTCTCTTAATATTATATTTCGCGCCATAACCTTTTGTCCAGTGCAGTATTATGCGCTCGGCGATCTTCTGCTGGTCATGTAAAGGGGTTATGACGAATAATCTCTCTGCACCGTAAGTCCTGGCCAGCCTTGCCAGGTCGTGAAGATCGAGATTTGTTATTGATGAGGCTATTTCTTGATCATTCTTATTATAAACAGGGTAATGGATCAGCCCTATATAAAGCCTCATGGAATAATCCTATTCTATCTAATCACGATCAGCATGATCCTTTTCCGCTAATCCGGCTTTTTCAAGGAGATCAGGTCTCCTTTGGTGAGTCCTCTTTATGGCTTCTGCTTTACGCCACGCCCGGATCTTTTCGTGATCCCCGGAGAGAAGGATTGACGGCACTTCCTCCCCCATAAACACTCTCGGCCTGGTATAATGGGGGTATTCCAACAACCCCTCTTGAAAGGAATCTTCAAGATTGGACCTTTCGCCTCCCAGAACTCCCGGAATAAGACGGCATACGGTATCCAGAACAACTATTGCCCCCGGTTCACCACCGCTTAGAATATAGTCGCCGATGGATATTTCCATATCAATGTAATGGGCCCTGATCCTTTCGTCAATGCCTTCATATCGGCCACAAACCAGTATTAACTGATCCCATTCGGCCAGTTGCCAGGCCATAGTTTGATCGAATTTCTTACCCTGGGGGGTGAGAAGTATGACCGCGGACCGGCCGGCTACCCTTTCCACGGAATCTAACGCTCGATAAATCGGGCCCGGCTTCATTACCATTCCGTTTCCGCCTCCATACGGGCGGTCATCCGTCACCTTACGAAGCCCTTTGGCAAAGGAACGGATATCCACAAGCCTTACGTCCAGTAATCCTTTTTTTATGGCCTGTCTCAGGGTGCCCTTTTCGAGTAAAGGCCTGAAGAATTCAGGAAAAAGGGTCAGAATATCAAACCTCATTTAGATTGAGTAACCCCTCCATTTCAGAGATAATGATTTTCTTATTCTCCAGGTCGATCTCATCGACCACTTCGTGAATGGCAGGGATCAAGACCTCTTTTCCCCCCTTTTTTACAACGTATATATCATTACTGCCGGTGGGTATGATATCTGTTAATCTGCCCAGGTATCGCCCTGAATTCAGAAATACCTCCAGGCCGATGAGTTCAAACCAGAAGTATTCCTCTTCACCTTTTTGTCCGAGAAGGTCTTTTCTTATGAAAATCTCGGTGCCGCGGTATCTCTCCGCTTCTTCCAGCGACTGCAATCCCTGCAGCCGCAACAAGAATACACTTTTATGAGGCTTTATGGATGAGACCTTGCATTCACGCATCTCATCCTTGTCGGATTTCAGGAAAACGTTTCCTGCATCAAGGAATGATTCCGCAGATTGCGCATAGGACCGGATTCTAAGAGAGCCATCCAGCCCGTGGGGCCGAATCACCTTTCCAACGAGGAGCAGATTTTCAGATGAAACCTTACTCAAAGCTATTCAATAATCTCTAGAACGGATCTTTTTCTGAGCTTGGTTGAAGCAGCGCTGAGAATGGTCCTCATGGCGCGCGCAGTTCTTCCCTGTTTCCCGATGATCTTGCCCAGATCCTCCTTGGCTACTTTTAGTTCGATCACAGAGGTCTGTTCGCCTTCTATTTCAGTCACTAGAACTTCTTCCGGATTATCGACCAGCGCCTTTGCTATGTAAGCTATCAAGTCCTTCATCTCGATTAACCTCCTCGTACCATTCAACAGAATATCACATCAGTCAGTCGTTTTAGGAACCTTAAGCAAGCCCTCTTTGTTTAAAATCGCCTTTACGGATTCCGACGGGCTCGCGCCTTTTTCCAGCCACTCGCTCACCCTTTGTTTATCGATCTTGATCTCGGCAGGATTGTTCATAGGATTATATATGCCAAGTATTTCCAGGAATTTTCCGTCACGAGGCGCCTCGGAATCAGCCGCTACTAAACGATAATATGGTTTCTTTTTTTTTCCTTTTCTGGTTAGTCTCAATCTTACTGTCATGTTTTGGACTTATCACCCCCTTGTGTATCAGCTAGTATAAACATACAATAAAAAACTAATTAGTCCCCACCCCTGGACTTACGTTTTTGGGATTCATGCTGTCAGTAATTAGCATTTAGCTATCAGCAAAGACATTAAAACCAACAGATTGGCTGAATGCCGAGGGCTGATCGCTGAAAGCTCCATCCAGAAACATCTTGTTTCTGGATGGAAACTAATTAAATAACGACGGCAAACTCCGGAGCCCCTTGCTTGTTAATTGTTCCATCATCTTTTTTGTCCGGCTAAAATTCTTCAACAGGCGATTGACGTCCTGCACGGTTGTGCCGCTTCCGCGGGCAATCCTCTTTCGTCTGCTCCCTTTTATTATCTTGTAATCAGATCTTTCCTTCCTGGTCATGGAATTGATAATGGCCTCCACCTTTACCAATTCTGTTTCATCCGGCTTTAATCCTTTCATATTTAACTGGCCCGTGCCTGGTAGCATGCTGATAATCTTATCAAGGGATCCCAGTTTTTTTATCTGCATGAGCTGTTTTTGAAAATCCTCGAGATTAAAGTCTCTCTTTTTAATCTTTTTCTCCAGATTCAAGGCCTCTTTCTGGTCGAATTCTTCCTGGGCCCTTTCAATCAGGGATATCATGTCTCCCATCCCCAGGATCCGGGAGGCCATCCTGTCAGGGAAAAAGGGCTCAAGGGCATCCAGTTTTTCTCCTACACCTATAAATTTTATCGGCTTGCCCGTAACCGCCTTAATAGACAGGGCCGCCCCTCCCCTGGAGTCACCCTCCATCTTGGTCAGGATGACTCCCGTGATATCGAGGGTTTGATCAAACTGCTTTGCCACGTTCACAGCATCCTGTCCGGTCATGGAATCCGCTACGAAAAGGATCTCGGAGAGATTAATCCTGTTTTTGATTCGAACGAGTTCGTCCATAAGCTCTTCGTTTACGTGAAGTCGTCCAGCTGTGTCCATAATCAACACATCGTAAGCGTATTCCCCGGCCTTTGAGAGGGCATCAACACATATATCTTCAGGCTTCATGCCGTTGTCCGAGGCATAAACGGGTATGTCTATTTGGGCCCCCAGTTTCTTTAGTTGTTCTATGGCAGCGGGCCTGTATATATCGGCCGGCACCAGACAGGGGTTTCTCCCCTGTTTACGTATATGCAGGGCAAGTTTGCCCGCTGTCGTGGTCTTTCCCGAGCCCTGGAGACCGACCAGCATAATGGTTATGGGGGTTTGTCCGGAAAGTTCAAGGCCTTGCCCGGATCCTCCCATCAGGCTGGTCAATTCCTCATTTACGATCTTAACAACCTGCTGTCCGGGGGTTAGACTGTCCAGGACCTCGCTGCCCAGGGCACGTTGCCGGATATCCTGGACAAAGTCTTTTACAATCCTGTAGTTTACATCGGCCTCAAGGAGCGCCAGGCGTACTTCTTTAAGGGCATCTTGAATATTGCTTTCACTCAATTTGCCATGGCCTTTCAAAGTTTTAAAAGTTTTGTTTAACTTTTGGGATAAATTATCAAACATATAATCCGGACTCCACCCCTTGGATTTAAACATTTAGTATAAATATTCTCATACTTTAATGTCAAGACAAAACAAGGGGTACAAGGATATTTCAGGGGTCGAGAAGTCGGGGATTGGAGGTCAGACCCACAGAGATCAGGACCCTAGAGCATCAGAATTTCAGAATCTCAGGGCCCAAGATGTTCAGAAGGTAGGGAGGATTAAGGTGGGGTCTCATTCGAGTGTCCCGAGACCCCTCCTAACCTCCCCCTAAGAGGGAAAGGGCCATAATGTCATTCCGGGCTAGGGGGGCTTACATTGGTGAGATCCGTGGTTCGACAGGCTCACCACCCTGAGCGAAGTCGATGGGGAATCCAGGAAAATGAACGCATAAGAGAAGTTTCTGGAGCCAGGCTCACAAGAGGAACATGAACTTTAATGTTGCCAACAGGGCTTTGTTTTTAATAATGTATCCATGATCTTTTTATGCATGCACTCTCCTCTTTGAGGAGGTAGGGTCAGGGTGGGGGATTGAAAGCGGTGCAAGTAAGCGAGGTTATACAGGAACTTGAGGAACTAAAGGAGAAGATAAGGTATCATAACGAACGTTATTACGTGCTCGATGATCCCGAGATATCTGATGCGGAGTATGATCGCCTGTTCCAGAGGTTGCTTGCCATTGAAAGAGATTTTCCCGGACTGGTGACCCCCGACTCGCCCACACAACGTGTAGGGGGCGAGGTGCTGGAAAGCTTTGAAGACGTCCGTCATCATGTGCAGATGCTCAGTCTGGAGAACGCCTTTAATGATCAGGATATCATGGGTTTTGACTCCAGGCTAAAACGAATGCTTCAGGATGATTCCTCCCTTGAATACAGTGTTGAGCCGAAGATAGACGGCCTGGCAGTTGAACTGGTATATGAAAGGGGAAAACTGGTGGTGGCATCCACCAGGGGAGATGGTTTGGTGGGAGAGAATATAACACATAATATCAGGACAATACCTGCAGTGCCCATCACGCTTACTCCTCTTGCAGATGATTTAGCAATACCGGAAATATTGGAGGTCAGGGGTGAAGTCTATATGGAGCTCGATGCCTTCAAAAGACTTAACAGAGAGAGAATTGAGAATAACCTGCCGGCCTTTGCCAATCCCAGGAATGCCGCGGCAGGTTCTTTGCGGCAACTTGACCCGCGGATTACGGCCAAAAGGCCGCTCAGTATGTTCTGCTATGGAGTGGGTCGGATCAGTGAAGGCCCCTTTGACACCTATTATGATCTGATACTGTACCTCCAGCATTTAGGTTTGAGGGTCAACATGCCCCATATAAGGATTTGCCGGAACAGGGATGAAGTAATACAATACTGTCATTACCTGGAGGACACGCGTGATCGGTTTTCCTTTGAGATCGACGGGGCTGTCATTAAGGTCAATATGTTAAAACTCCAGGCCCGGCTGGGACAAACAGCCAGGAACCCAAGATGGGCGGTGGCTTATAAATTTAGGCCTATTCAGGGGACCACAAAGATCTTAAAGATCGATATCCAGGTGGGCAGGACTGGGGCCTTGACCCCGGTAGCGCACCTAGAGCCTGTGGAGATAGGAGGCGTCACGGTCCGCCGGGCCACCTTGCATAATCAGGAGGAGATCGAAAAGAAGGATATCAGGGAACTGGATACCGTCATCGTGCAAAGGGCCGGGGATGTTATCCCGGAGGTGGTGAAGCCGGTTTTGTCAAAGAGAGAGGGGCATGAAAAAAGATTCGTAATGCCCGACCGGTGTCCGGTATGCGGCGCGGAGGCCGTAAAAAAGCAGGGGGAGGCTGTCCTGAGATGCCCTAACATCAATTGTCCCGCCCAGGTCAGGGCATCTCTGACTCATTTCGCGTCAAAAGGTGCCATGAATATTGAAGGTTTGGGTGACAAGATTATATCTCAAATGATTGATAAAGGCCTGATCAGGGAAGAAGCGGACTTGTATGGACTGGGTTTTGATGATCTCATAAGACTTGATAAGGTTGAACAAAAGGCTGCGGACAACCTGCTTCGAGCCATCGAAAACAGCAAAAAGACCACCCTGGGAAAATTTTTATATGCCCTCGGCATCAGAAACGTGGGCGAGCACGTGGCCGAGCTCCTTGCGCGGCATTTTGGGAGATTGGAAAGACTGCAGGAAGTGACCATGGAAGATTTGCGATATGATAAGGAAAAGGGCCCCCGCATCAAGGGTATAGGGGAAGTAATAGCTAACAGCGTAGCCTCATTCTTTGAAGAGGAATCCAACAGGGAGAGAGTTAAACGGCTTGTGGAATCCGGGATAGAATTCGAAAAGAGCGAAGCTGTAAAAGACACGGCCCTTGAAGGAAAGGCCTTTGTCATAACAGGGTCGTTGAGTTCCGTAAAAAGGGCGGAGGCAAAGGAGATTATTACAGCGCGGGGCGGAAGGTTTTCTTCCTCCTTAACTAAAGGGACAGATTATCTGGTGGTGGGGGAATCACCGGGTTCTAAACTTCAGAAGGCCAAGGATTTGGGGATTCACATTATCAGTGAGGAGGAGTTTCTGGATCTTTTTAAGTGAGGATCACCTCCAAATTAGTCCACCCTCTGCAGTAATCTGCTACGGAGGAGGGGTTGTTTGATAATCAGGATTCAAGTTTAAAGTCTTAAAAGAGAATGTCGAATGTAAAAATGGAATGATGAATGCGGGTTCCCATTTGCTGCGTTTCAAACACTTAAATCCTTGAACCCTTGAATCCCAGACACTTTCTTGCATCTGACTGGATGAAGGATTTTTAGATAATATGATTACAAGATAAGGAGCAAGCCCATGGGTGATATAAGAGTGCGCCTTATCATTGAAGGCAGGGTTCAGGGTGTGTGGTTCAGGGACTCAACCCGTAGAGAGGCCAGAGGACTGGGAATAAAAGGTTGGGTGAAGAACAGGCCCGACGGGTGTGTGGAAGTCCTGGCGGAAGGTCTTGAAGAGAAGGTAAATCAGATGATAACCTGGTGTCACCATGGCCCGCCCTATGCCGAAGTTGTCCGGGTGGAAAAGACCGTGGAGGAATGGCAGGGAAAATTTGATTCATTTGATATTGTTTGGTAAATAAGGGGTCAAGGGGTGTTGGGATTCCATGTTCGAGGTTCATGTTGTTATTATAGTAGACTATACAATGGAGGCTGATTAATGAAAACGGTCACTTTCACAAGATGGTTCTTTCTAATCATATTCATATTTATGTTACTAACGGGCTTCGGCTGCGGCATGTTCAAATCAATATACAGTTTCACTACCCACCCAGTCGAATCCATATCTGGAGCAATAGCAGGGGAAGAGGCGGTTCTCACCAAAAGAACCCTGGTTGCGCCTTTCGTGAACCACGCCGGGATCAAACAGGAAGTGGTGCCCCTGATTGCTGATAGGTTTGTGGATTTGCTCCGAAAGGGTGATCACATTTCAGTAACCATGTTAGAGGATTTTGACAGATCAGACCTGGTCACTTCATCTCCTCAATATGGGGTGGTTATTGATCAGGAGCTTGTAAAAAAGGCTGAGGAAATGGGAATGGATATGCTCATTACCGCCACTATCAACCCTTTTGATGTGGTAACCAAAAAAAGCGGTTTATGGCCTTTCCGAGGGATAAAAAAGCACGTTACCATTTCCATGAGCATGAACGCCCTTGATATTATAAACGGCACTCTGGTTAGCGCCGAAACCGAAACCAGGAACATAAAAATGGATTCTGAAGGTCCGGAAGACCAGGACGAAACATGGGAGGTTGATTATAATATATTGGATGAGGAATTATCTTCCATCCTTGAAGACCAATCATCTGGTGTCTCTGAGGCCCTTGATTCCATTCCCTGGACAGGAAAGATAAAATTAACGGATAACAACAATGTGATAATTAACGGGGGAGAGGATGTAGGTATAACCAAGGGCAGCGTTTTTGAGGTATTCAGAAAGTCGGAACCGATTCAGTCCTTGAACGGCAAGGAATATTTTTTCCTGGGGGCCAAGCAGGGAGAAATTAGGGCTGAAGAGGTGAGAAGCGAATATACCATCGCCGTGCCACTGGACAATGAGATATTAGAACACGGGCAGTTGGTAAGATTGAAGAGTTAATATGTCCTGTCAAATATGTTTCCCCAGCATCTCCCTGGCGAGGGCGATAGCTTGGTCAGAGACCACCTTCCCGCCCATTAGTCGCCCCACCTCCTTCACCCTCTGGTCCCTGCTCAATGCCGTGATAAGGGTCTCGGTTCGGTTTCCCCTCACGGTCTTTGTTACCAGAAAATGTGTATCCCCTTTGCTGGCAATCTGGGGGAGATGGGTTATGCAAAGGATTTGATGGTATTGGGCCAAGGAATTGAGTTTTTCTCCTACTACCTCTGCCGTGGCCCCTCCGATACCTGAATCCACCTCATCAAAGATTATTGTCTCCACTGAGGCCTTTCTGGCCAGGATAGTCTTCAGGGCCAGCATGATTCTTGACAGCTCACCCCCGGATGCTATCTTAGAGAGGGGTCTCAGCTCCTCGCCCACATTGGGTGAAAGCATGAATTCAACCCTGTCATAACCCTCCGGTCTGACGGAGTTTATAAGGGTCTCCGGGTCATTGATATCTTCGGGGTCTTTCGGGGCGAACCTCACCTCAAATCTGGTCCCACCCATTTCCAGCAGAGCGAGTTCACCTTCTACGGATTTTTCCATCTTTTCAGCTATCTCTCTTCTCTTCAAAGAAAGGGCTGTGGCCCTGGAGACAGTATCTTTTTCCTGTTTCTTAAGGTCTTTCTTAATGTCTTCCAGTTCCTTTTCCTGGCGGTCCAGGTTATGTATCATCCCCGAGAGTTCTTCTCTAAAGGCCATGACATTTTCAAGGGAGGGACCATATTTTTTTTTCAGGCTGTTGAGGGAGTGTAACCTTTCCTCCACCTCTTCCAACCGGTAGGGACTAATAACCACGCTGTCACGAAGCTGTCTGAGGTGAAGGGCCGTTTCTTCCAGTTCCGCCTTGGCGGACGCCAGGGCATTTCCGACTGATTCCAGCCTGCGGTCGATTTCAGAGCCTTTTTCTACCCCCTTTACGCATAGGGAGAGTTCGGAGATAATGGAATCCTCTTTTTCATAAAGGGTGTCATATGTACCGGCAATTATCTCTTTAAGCTGTTCCGCGTGCCTGAGACGTTTTCTCTCTTCCTCCAGGAGGCTGTCTTCTCTATCAAGTATATGGGCGGCTTCGATTTCCTTTGTCTGAAAAAGGGCCAGTTCCTGTCTTTCCCTGCTTTGCTTGATCTCCCTCTCCATCTTCAGACATTTCTCTTTCACGGCCTCGTATCTATTGAAGGATTCGGCCAGATCCATCCGCTCGGCAGTCAAACCGCCGAAATCATCCAGGAGAAAGACGTGATTGTCCTGTTTCAGTAAGGCCTGGTGCTCATGCTGGCCTGAAATGCTTATCATCATCATGCCGATCCCAGACAGCATCTGAAGGGTGGCCATGGACCCGTTAATCAGAATCCGGTTGCGGCCTTCGCGTGAGATAGTCCGCTTGATCAGGAGTTCTCCATCAGATCGGACATCCAGTTCAGACAGGTATTTCGATATCAAGGAATTATCAGGGAGGGTGAACAGTGCCTCAACCCTTGCCTCCTTAGCCCCACTTCTGATAAGGTCCGCCGAGGCCCTTCCTCCCAGGATCAGATTCACCGCGTTGATAATGATGGATTTGCCGGCGCCGGTCTCTCCAGACATTATATTGAGACCCGGCCTAAAATCGATCTCCAAATGGCTTATAATGGCGAAATCGGAGATGATTAATTGTGTGAGCATGCACTTGGTCCTATGCCTGTGTCCCTTTTGGGCCCTGTATTTTTTAAAGCTCCCAGGTAACCCTCAGGACCTCCTGATAGGTGGTGGTGCCGTCCAGCAGTTTTTTAACGGCATTTTCCCTCAGGGTTACCATGCCTTCTTTCTGGGCGCGGTCCCGGATCTTTTTCATATCAGTCTCCGGATCAATAATGCCTTGGATGGATTCCGTTACGGGCAGGACTTCATGGATGCCGGTCCTTCCGAAATAGCCTGTGCCGCGGCATTTGAGACAGCCTTTGCCCCTGAAGAGTTCCACCTTGCCGCTCTTTCCTATATCCAGTCCCAGAGACGCCAGATCGGAGGCCTCCATTTCAAAGGTTTCTTTGCAGTGGGGACATATCTTCTTGACCAGTCTCTGTGCCAGTATTCCGGCCAGAGTCGCCTTGATAAGAAATGCTGGTATGCCCAGATCCAATAGCCGGGTAATGGATGACGACGCGTCGTTGGTATGAAGGGTGGACAGCACGAGATGACCGGTAAGAGCGGCCTGTATGGCGTTTTGAGCGGTCTCCATGTCTCTCATCTCGCCGATCATGATAATATCGGGGTCCTGCCTTAAGATATTCCTGAGTATGGACGCGAAGGTAATCCCTACCAAGGGCTGGACCGCGATCTGATTGAATGCATCATAGACCATCTCGATGGGATCCTCCACAGTGGTTATATTGATATCGGGTGTGGAGAGATACCTGAGCGTAGAGTACAAAGTGGTGGATTTGCCGCTGCCCGTGGGGCCGCAGACCAGTATAATCCCATGGGGCAGATTTATGAATTGCTGATACCGGATGAGGTCCATGGGGGTGAAGCCGAGATTTTCCAGGTTCTGAAAAAGGATTTCCGGATCCATGATTCTCATGACCATTTTTTCTCCGAAGGCCACGGGTATGGACGAAACCCTGATCTCCGATTCGATGCCTTCCTTTTCCATCTTTATACGGCCGTCCTGAGGCCTTCGCTTTTCCGCCATATCCAGGCGGGCAATAGTCTTGATCCTGCTGGTGATGGCGGGGTGGACGGTTTTAGGGAGTTCGTGCACAGTGTGCAGAGCACCGTCTATCCTGAACCGGACAATACTTTTTTCCCTCTTCGGCTCAATATGTATATCGCTCGCCCTCTGGTCAAAGGCGTAACTGAACAGGTGGTCGACAGCATTCACGATATGCTGATCATCGGAGAGGAGATCTTCCGGGGAACGGAGACGCACGAACTGCTCCAGGTTGCCCAGGTCCAGGGAAGGCCCCGCGAACTGGGTCTCGGCCGCCATTATGGAACGCTTGAAACCGTAGAATTCACCGATCAGCTTTATAATATCCGTCTTGGTGCTGATCACAGGATTGACTTTCATGTGGCTTACCTGGGCTATATCACCCATTGCCTCCATATCAAAGGGGTTTGGAGTGGCCACGGTCATGTATCCGTTACCTACCTCAATAGGCAGCACGAGGTGCTTCATGGCGAAGGTATGGGGTATGGTCTTTGTAATTAGGTCCAGGTTAAGCGTCAGTGGATCGATCTTTTTGTAGGGAATCTTCCAGACTTTGGCAAGGACCTGAAAGATGGTCTCTTCATCCAATACCTTGGAGCTGTCATCGGCCCTTTTCAGTTCCAGAGAGGCTATGATATCCACTATGGTTACGGGGCTTTCCATCCTTGTCTTGGACCCTGAAGAGCCGCCCCTCATAGCCTTTATCTGCTTAAGCTTGGATCTGATCTGATTTTTCTTTACCTGGATCTCCTTGTGCTGCGCTTCGTCTATCAGGCCTGTCTTCAGGAGAATGCTGCAGATATTGTCGTCGGTAAATTTATTGATATTCTTGCTGGGCATAAGAGATTCCCGTATAAGAGTTTCTTAGATTTGGAGAGTAGTTTACTACTAAGATGGGGCTTATGGCAAATAAATTTTGGTTTTTCCCCCAAAGCAATCGATCCTTTGTATCCTGACTGAAATGACGAATATCAAAGAAGATGCCCTGGGTTCTTCGATCGAGTCGAAGAATGACGTAAAATGCTGGATTTTGGGGGCAAGCTGCGGAATGACAGTGGTAGACTGCCTTCTGATTTCTTGATCTTCTGATTTTCTGATTCTCTGAGGATCTATATTTTGTGGTTTGAGCCTTCAGCTTTAAACTTTGAGCTTTTAACCTGTTCCCTATGAGCTATTAGCTATGAGCTAATTCGGCTCTGACCTCTGTTTTTTGCTCTCTATCCTTTGCTTCTATTCTTCCTCGTGACCCCGGATCTTTTTGAGGGCCTCCATACTTGCCTCGTGTTCCGGATCTATCTCCAGGGCCTTGGAATAAGTTTCTTCAGCCTTTCTTAAGAGTTCAACATCGTTTTGTTCCGACGCAAGGAGATGGTATACGTTCCCCATCCCGTAATATGAATATGCAGTCTCAGGGTCATAGTTAAGGGCCATTTCAAAGTATGTCAGGGCGTTTTCATACTCCTCGTTTTCAACACATTCAAAGGCCTTGTGGTTATATTCATAGACTATATTATCTTTAATGCTATTTAAAAATTCTTCCTGAGTCATATCCGTATCCGAAAAGGGGTGTATCCTCCTGGGCTCGGTATTAAAGGAAGGAATAAACACAAGAAATGCCGGGTAGCGTGTAATATTGTATTCGGAGGCAATGGCGCTTTCAGTTTCTCCTTCATCAGGATTAATATGGACCTTGGGGAGCTCTTCCAGGAATTCATTAATCTCATAATCAGCCAAGTATTCATTTTTCATCCTATCGTTCCATGTGGATGAATCTAGATGAAAGTATAAAATCAATGGCTTTTCTTCTTCTTGTGCGGTATTAAGGGCCAGATCATAGCCCAAGCCACCGGTTCCCCAACCGTAAAAACCATAATAGGGGAAAGCTCTTGTGGCGAGAGAAAGGTTTATCAATAAACCCAATACCGTGATGAACAGCGTTGGTCTTGAAAAGGGATTGCTGCGAATCATCTATTACCTCCGGCCTATTCAAAGATAGTGCCTCTATAGAGTATCAAAGATAGGGCCTCAATCAGTTGAAAGTTATGCCGCTGGAACAAACCAGCAGAATGAAAAATGGATATTATCTCTTAATAACGATTAGCCACATGGAAGTTATGGTCTTCTCCGAATCTAAGACATATCCGACTCGATCACCTTCCTTGAATAAGGCGCCGGGTGCATTCTCAAAAGTCGGCGTGTGGTACTCCGTAGACGGAGAGATTGTACACTCCGAGTCATCAATGACAACTCTGTCGTCTCTAATCGCTATTTCATTGATATACCCCATCCCATCGAATCCCTCGGCAGGATAATAATCGGGCATTTTCCATTCCGGTTTTACTTTGTTCCTTATTTTGTCCGATCTCTGTTCCGGCGCCGGATCCTCGGGCTGTTCGGCCTCGGAGCCATGGCCGTTGTTTGTGATGCTTGCAATGCCTAAAAAAAGAATAACACAAAACAAACATAGCAATCCGCTAATCCGGGCTGTGAGAGATTTATCAACCTTATGCATGTCTAATGTCCCCTTTTCAATGGTCTTTTTTCTGTCAACTAATTGGTACTTAAATCCTTGACCCCTTGTATACTAGAACCCTTCTTACATTACTCATATTCCTTCCAATAGCTGATGCCTGTTCTTGCCGCCCTTTCTGTCACTGTCTCAATGGTTCCGCGGGAAGAACTGAAGTACTTTACCTCCCTATCTTGATCTAACCGAAGGATGGCGGGCGGGAGCAGTCTGCCCGCATGCTCCATTCCGGTAGGGGAAACATAATGGGGTTCTTCCTCTGTCCCGATATTAATAAAGTCTTGATAATCAATTATACCGTCACTGTTAATATCGAACTGGGGCGTGCTGACCCTGCTTCCAGTAGCAGCCTCCAATTCCATGACAATGGAATCGCCGCCGGAGCCGCAAGGGGTCTGTTTCGGGACATACCCTATCACCACAAGATTTCCCTCCCTTATAAGTACATCGCTTACCCCCCTCTCTCCGGTTTCCGGAAGATCAAAGAACCAACCGACATTTCTGATAGGATCAGGGTTACCGGTATCGTCGTTGTCGCACGGGAGTCCCCCAAAATCCCCGCAGTCTGTTTCGGCTTCATTTGCGGTAGTGGTTTTCCAATCAGGAGTATTGCTGGTAATGACTCTAAGCCTCTGACCGTCGACCAGCCAGTAATCGCCATAACAGGAGGTCCCGCCGCTGGAATCGCACGACACGATTGTTTGTTCCAACAGGGTAACCTCGTCCGCCATGTTCGATAATTGAGGAGTTGAACTCCTGTGGAAGGTTCCTATATATTCATCATCATCACTATCATCTCCATAATCCCATATGCCGTATATGGTTTGGACACTGGTATCCTGAAGATCGGTGTCTCCGAAATACCTGCCTGTGCCAAATAGGACAAAGTATCCCAAGCCCGTATCAGGATGTATCATTACATCAGGTTTTGTGGTAATGGGCTGGGCAATTCCGCCGGGGCCTGTTGCCTGGAAAGCCGGTTTTGGAGTCATCCCATTATAATAGGCGATATCCCAATCAGCGGGGTCACTGGAAGTAAGGTCGAACTTCCACAGGTTACCTTTAAGATCTCCTGTATAGACATAATCTACCCTGGAATCAAAGGTCCCTGTTCCCGCTCCGGAAGGCACATCTATAGACACAGGTGTAGAGAGTCCGTTACACCCGCCTTCCTGCGTATCTATCTTTTTGAGGAGGGTCCCGGTTATTGCGTCCAGGATAATGAGCTTCGCCAGCCCGGTTTCGCTGTTATACCCATTGCCGAAGATCACGATCCACCTTGGCTTGGTGGAGTCGGAAGGGTCAGGTGCGTTAGACATAACAATAGCCGGCTTGCTGTATGAATAACCAAGATCATTTCTCTCCGATTCCGGCGTATTTGCATTAGGATATTCCCACATTACCCTGTCTGCTAAGTTTGTTTCCGATGTGATCGTTGTTGAAAAGTCTTGGTTGGACAGCCCGGATATATCGAGGGCGTAATAGCCTTTTCCCCCTTTTCCCAGTCCGCCTGCCAGCATGGTGGTTAAGTTCAAGTCCGTCCTGTTTATATATGCCGAAGAAGGAGTCACATCCACAAAAAAGGCATGGGATTCAAAGCCGTAATTGGGATCAGCGAGATTTACAAGGTTTTGGAAAACAAGGTTAGGCACATAGGCGAATAGCTCCTGGCCTCCTGATATATCCAGACCGTTATCCACGGCAGCAAAGGCATGGAGCATTCCGTCGTTCCCGCCTGTGTAGAGGATTCCGTTCACGTGTAAGGGCGAGGAATGGACAATATCTCCGAGCTTCTGGGAACGGGACCTGAATACGCCGCTGTTTTGTTCCTCATTGCTGGAATCACCCCTCAGGAAGTTTATGATACTGGTCACCCCTGATGTATCCCAATTATTCTCAAGCAGCGCCTTCTGGTCTTCCGTAAGGTTGGCTTCCCTGAATGGTATGCCTTCTTGGGTAGAGTGCACACTATCATAATATGAGGCGACTATCAGCCTGTCATCCCAGTTCAGGCTTTCAAGCTCATCGGCAGCGCTCCACGCATAGGTCTCCATATCGACCTCGCCCGTAATATCATCAACATCATAGGCCTTCACATCGCCGGTCCAACCATCACTGTTGTAACTGGCCTGGAACATCTTAATATCCTCAGCGAGTGTCTCGTATAATTCATCTCCGTTCACCGAAACCGATGAGGCTGATCCTATCCTGCCCTCAATGCTTTGCATGATTGAAAGCAATGAACTGATGAGTTCAGCCGGATTGGATGCGGATAAGAATTTACCCCTGCCGTTAACCGCGGCATGCCACATGTCGTCTATATGGTGCTGGTCGGTACCGGAAGAATGATTAGGCCATACAATATATTGACCGGTTTCCTTGTTTTTAAGATCCTCATCATAGTCGTCGGGATCCAGTGTCCCTGTAACCCCGAATGAGACGGTGTAGGTAACCATATGCTGCCAGTCGGCGGGGTCCGCGTCGCTTGTGGACAGCAGGTTATCCAGGCCTGAAGACAGGTCGTTCTCATAGTAATACATGGCCACATCGGCTATGGAATTCGAGTATGGGTCCGCATAGGGAACCCCGTTATCGCCATCCACATTTCCAACGTATGGACTTGACCCGGACTCGTATCCATCCGTCATGAGGATGGCAAATGTCTGTTGACATTCACCTCCGTTTTCCGCTGTAGTATAAGGAGAGGACCCGATGCCTCCGGTCTTTCCGTCATTCTGGTGAAAATACTGTCCAACGTCCTGAAGACCCCTTCTCAGGGGAGTCCCCTGGGCCCTAAGCGTAAGATTGTAGAGACTGTTCAGGAGCGTGCCTGATTCTTCCGTGGAGACGACGGGCTGAACCAGATTTCCGTTAATACTGGAGATCCCTATGTTTACACCCGACATGCTAGTGATCACCTGGGAGATGGCCGCGGTGGCGGTCAGCTCGCGCCTCCGGTAATAGGAGTACCAGTTGGCGAAATTCTGTTTTTCCTCGGCATAGGTCCTGCCGGTTACCACATCAGCCGGGGGGCTATCTGTCATCCCTATCTCGCCTTGCTCGATCTTATTATCACCGTCATCATTTATGTAATAATACTCTATTTCGCCCGAATCGGCCACAAGGTTTACCAGGTAGGGCCTGCTTTCAGATTCCGACCAGACATAGCAGTGGGAATTCTTGATACTTATGACAGGCGGCGTGTAGTCGGCTGTCTCGAATTCCACCGCGTCTGCGCAGACCGTGTGATCAAGATCAGGTACGGTATATGTTATGGAGACGTTTCCGGATGTGCCGGTGTCAAAATAATACTGCCCAAGTTCCACCCATATGCCGCTGTTCTGCTGCTGATCTACGTTTACGGTAGATTCCAAGCCGCCTGAATAGGTAACCTTATACGGCACACTTGTGGAGCGCAGGTAAGTTTCGGAAGAGGCGTCCCATTTTGCATAGACCTTATAGTCCCCTGTTGTCGGAATGTTGGGGGTCCAGGTCGCGGTGTATTCTATGCCTGCTGTTGGAGTATAGTAATAATGATTTCCATGGGCATAGTCGCTTGTCGCCCAGTCCCATCCCTCTCCCTCAGGGATAAACTGCACGGCGTCGGCAACTGCCATTTCGTAGTCATCAGTGCAGGTAAAATTAAGCTGCACATTATCGGTGGTACCATCGAATTCATAACTGGAGGTGCCCAAGGAGACCCACTTGCCGCCGTCTTGTTCCTGATCAACCGTAAATATATCCGAACCGCCTGCGTGATTAATGGTATAGGGCACAGAACTGGAATTTCGCGAACCGTACCAACCCCTATTCTCATCCCACCGGGCCTTTACAGAATACGTCCCTGCGGGAGGGGTCCAGGTAGCAGTATAGGGGGTGCTACTCTCCCAATCGGTAAAATAGAAGTCATTATTGTATGCCTGATCGGTGTTGGTGGATTCCTTCCATCCTGAGTACCAATACCAGGTGGGTCCGGTTTTGGTGAATCCTGAGTCCTCGTCGTCTATGGTAATCGCGGGAGCTCCGGGGGTCATGGAAAAATTCGCGTCCTGATTGTCGACAATGATCCTGGTGCCTTCGCCGGCCCCGGTCAAGAAGCTATAATACTCCTCGTTCAGATTAAATGTTGTGGTATGCTTTGGGTGAGACTTAGGATTATCCGGGTCGGCATTGGAAAGCGTGGGCCATGGGTTGTATGTCTGATTCGGATCATAATACATCCTGTTGTAGCCCGCCCACTGGGATTTCCAGTACATCCTTCTGCTGTCGTCTGGTAACACCCCCCGATACAAATTATCGCCGGGATCATCAAAAACGTAGTAATAGCCGTCAAAACAGCCGTTGTTTTCCTGGGTCATGAACTCCCAGTCCATGCTCCCGGAATCATCCAGCACGAACATGATATTGGCGGGGGCTGCCTGGAAGCGGGCGTCCAGCGGGATATCCGAGATATCCACACAGGCGTTGGAAGGCAGATCAAAAGTTGCTGTGATGGTGTGATCACTTGTTACACCACTGAATGTATAGGTATAAGAGGTCTGACCGGTTGCGTCGCTCTGCACGATATCATCAACCTTGACCTCCAGAATGTTGTTGGCTCCTGTAGACGTTATAAGAAACTCCTCATTTCCTCCTTCAGCCACTGGAACAGAACCGGATGGAGAGATAACGCCGCCGTATTGCGCGTTGGCATAGATGTTGTATGTAAGCTGGCACTGCACATGCAGTGTGTATGGCCCGGTACCGGTACCACTGTGAGCTACCGCGATATGATAGATTCCTTTTTCTAAGGTTTCTTGTATTAGGAAATTATTGCCGCTTGCCCCGGAGTCCTGCTGATCGATCTCCACACAATTGGAATTCAACAGGATTCCTTTGGTGTCCGTTGTCCCTTCAGTCCATGCAGTCAGTATGCCGTCGCCATCAAGCACAACCTGGAAGTGGTCCATATCCACTACGTCCTCACCCAAAGATACGAGTTCCCCGTCTGCGTATCCACCGCAGGAAATCGGGGTGGCGGTGTCGCAACTGCTCCCGTGATCATCCGCCTCAAAATTTACCCATAGCTTATAGTCCCCTGTCTGTTCAGGGAAATAGTCCCTTACCGCGATATGATAAATGCCTGGCTCGATCCCCTGCACCACTATCCTGAAATTGGAGTTCTGACCGGAAATGTCGTCGTTTACCAGGATACCCTCGCTGATAATATTACACTCGGAGTCCGTAAGATATCCGAAGGTATCCGTTGTTCCTGTTGTATAGGCCTTGAGTATGCCTGTGCCGGGAATTTCCAGCTTGAAATAATCCCAATCGCCGGCAGGCATAATCTTGCCCCACATGGAATTGAGCGAACTGGGAGCGGACACCGGTATTGAGGTGGCGGATGAACAGTCGTTCCCATGGTCCTCAAAGGCGGCGTCAATGGTGTGATTGGTGGTAACATCGGTGAATGTATATGTGGTTGAACCACTGGTGTATCCGATAACCTCTGCTCCGTCCACCGTTACCTTCTCAATTGCATTATAGCCGTTTGCCGTGTCCGGGGTTATCGTATATGTATAATCGCCGCCGCAGTCTACTGTTTCAACACCTACCGGGTCTATAAATCCGCCTGTTTCGGCCGTGGAGGTGATCTTGTGTTTGTTTATGTCAAAGATTGCCTGTACGGTGTGGTCTTCCGTAACATTGCTGACCGTATAAGTGTCCTCGGCTGGGACATAAGGATTAGTCGCACCTAGCCCTCCTTGTGAAACTCCGTTATCTTTTATATCATCTATATAATAACAGTAGTCCGGCGTTATGGTGAATGTGACACTTCCCCCGTGTTCTACAACCTGAGGATCATCCGGCGACATGGACCCTTCAGGACCTGGCGAAGGTGTAACATAATATTTTTGCACAAATGTTGCTGTAACTGATTTATCACCATCCATGGTCAATGTGATATCTTCGGTCCCGGAACCATCACCGCTCCATCCCTTGAATACTGAGCCGGCGCTGGGAGTAGTTGCCGCTGCCGCTGACAAACTGATAATATCATTATCTTCACAAGAATATTCCACTGTCTTAGGAGCCTTGCCTGTATCAGTACGATCAACAAACGGGGATAGGGATTGTAGTGTAACAGGGGAACCTGTTACCGAACCCGTGCCTGACAGGGCCCAGTCAATGGTTAAAGTATAAACCGCATTGATACGGATGGTGAACATCTGCGGATCTGAGGTGTCATTTCCTCCGTCAGCAGTGCCGCCATCGTCTTGCAGCTCTATAGTAATTTCAGCGAAACCGCTATCAGCAATATCCGCCGGGGTATAAGTCAGGGTTCCACTTGAGTCAATAGCAGGAGCCACGGCAAACAGATCGGGATTGGTGTTATCTATCACGTTGAACTGAAAGTTTTGACTTGATTCTTCATCATCCGGCCCGGCATCCATGCCTGTAGCAAAATTGGCAATAGACTGGGCTCCTGCGGTTTCAAGAACGGTAGGTGGATCAGCAGCAATGGGATCAAATGAGGGCGGATCATTTACTGGTGTTACTGTAAAAGTCGCGGTATCTTCACCCCAGAGCCCTCCTGGATCAGTTGCACGGAATGTAATGCTCTCTGAGCCATTCCAGTCTGCATCAGGTATGGTGATTGTCGCTACACGAGCCGTATTAATGGTAACTGTCAGGTCAGTTTCTCCGCTGTAAGTCCAGGTCATTTCATCGTCATTATTGTCGAGATCGGTAACATAATCATCAAGATTCACAGTAGCGAAACTTTCCCCCTCGAGTATTGTCTGGTCAGCAGTAAGTGGGAAGACTACAACCGGTCCATCGTTCACACCGGTTACCGTTACAGTGACCGTAGCTGTATCGGTACCTCCATTGCCATCGGACACAGTGTAAATAAAGGAATCAGTGGCGGTTTGCGGGACTCCAGCGTCAACCCTGAGGATGTCAAACATACCGGTGGGATCATATTCTACATTAGTTCCATTATTTGTAACCGATCCAGCGGTTCCATCATCATTGACACTATCGACAACAAGAGTATCTCCATCAATGTCATTATCACCATCTAGAACATCGATTGTCACTGGAGTCTCTTCATCTGTAGTGGCTGTATCGTCATCTGCCACAGGAGCAGGATTGCTAATAGTCCAAGTAAATTCGTCATCTACCGAGGCCGTGTGGTTGTCAGTAGCAGTCACCGTGACTGTATATACCCCTGACACGCCTCCTTGTGACGCCGCTTTGTCAATCGTGCTGGTGATTAGTCCAACACTAGAAATACTCAGACCAGTCGGCAGACCAACAGCACTAAAACTCAAACTATCGTCAGCATCAACATCACTAAAATTGCCAGAAACATCAAGACTCACTACATCAGAATCATCATTGGCCTGGTCAGATATCGGTGTATCCACAACAGGCGTGTCGTTTGTACCCGTGATCGTGATCGTTACAGTCGCCGTCGACTCACCTCCGTAGCCATCCTCAGCCGTATAGTCAAATGTCTCGGTAGTAGTCTCGCCTTCCGCCAGATCATTAAAATCCGCCGTGGTGGCTTCATATGTGATTGTGGTAACCTTTGTCGTATCGTCAGACACTGTAAGAGTACCCCGGGCCGGAGAGGTCACCGTTCCAATCTTAATCTGCAGGGTGTCGCCGTCAGGATCAGTGTCATTCGACAGCAGACCGGCAACCAGATTCGCTGTCGTAGCCTCCTCATCAACTCCTACCGCGTCCGGAACTGCCGTGGGCGTGTCGTTTGTACCCGTGATCGTGATCGTTACAGTCGCCGTCGACTCACCTCCGTAGCCATCCTCAGCCGTATAGTCAAATGTCTCGGTAGTAGTCTCGCCTTCCGCCAGATCATTAAAATCCG
>Ga0315546_1000082_pt1 | contig 70290 bp, 57 predicted proteins | sample SalMarSW160170MG_FD_203833 | JGI IMG/M metagenome (GOLD analysis project Ga0315546, IMG submission 203833) | Salt marsh sediment microbial communities from the Plum Island Ecosystem LTER, Massachusetts, United States - Salt Marsh Sediment SW1601-170 ...
TGGCGGAGTAGCGGGACCATTTCTCCATATTTATTATTCTACTTTATAACCGCATTTGACCGCGGCGTCTATCCCGCGAATCCGCCAACTGGCGGAGTAGCGGGACCATTTCTCCATATTTATTATTCTACTTTATAACCGCATTTGACCGCGGCGTCTATCCCGCGAATCCGCCAACTGGCGGAGTAGCGGGACCATTTCTCCGCCGCAAAGATACTATTTTTTTGTTTTTTTTGAATTTTCATAGCCGGCTTGTCTAAATATGATATATTTAGTTTATTACATAATTTATCAACAGCTTGTGAACAACACCGGATGAAGATCCTTCGCAAATCAAGGAATTATGGGCATGAGCATTTAAATACCCAAAAACCCCTTTTTACTGAAAAAAATGATTTTTTTCCTAAAAGTGCCATTATTTCTGCAAAAACGGCAAAATAAATTTGCATATGAATATAAAAAAAATAAATTTGTATTTAATTAGAACCATTGGTCTAACCTTTTAAATTTTTTACTATGACAAAAAAAGAATTAGTTAATGCAATTGCTGCTGATGCAGGTCTCTCTATTAAAGATGCAGGCAAAGCTTTAAACGCATTCGTTGGAGCTTTCGGAAAAGCAATGAAAAAAGGCCAGAGGATCCAGCTTCCGAATATGGGTACCTTTAAAGTAGACAGAAGAAGTGCAAGAGTAGTTCGTAATCCGCGTACAGGCGAAAAACTGAACGTTCCTGCTAAAAAGGTTGTGAAATTTAAAGCAGCTCCGACACTTAACAAAGGTCTTTAATCTTATTTGACTGAGATTGCTAAGGGGTGTATTTTCACCCCTTTTTTTTAATTTGTGAAAAAAAATAATACTGAAGATATTCCGTTAGTTATCATAATATTCTTAAATGTTATATACAATAATGCAAGTGAAGTATAATACACTAACTTGGCATATCAAATTTTTTACTATATTTGGACAACGAATTCTGGTCTAAAATTTTAGATGATGAATTGTATTATTGTTGACGATGACAAACTGAGTTGTAAAATACTTGAAGGCTATGTTAATAAATATGCATCCCTCAACCTGATTGGATCATTCAGCGATTCAGTCTCGGCCAGGAATGAACTTGCAACTCGCCACGATATTGATCTTGTATTGCTGGATATTTTGATGCCTGAAATGGATGGCTTCGATTTTATCGGAAGCCTCGATCATCCTCCTAATATTATTATTGTATCAGCTGCTGAAGAGTTTGCCCTGAAAGCCTTCGAATTCAATGTTGTCGATTACCTGCTTAAACCGATCTCATATTCAAGATTCTGTAAGGCAATAGATAAAACAATAAGATATTTCTCCCCCAGAGAGGTAAGTAAGACCGGTGATGAGGAAATTTTTATCAAAAAAAGCTCATCCCTAGTAAAGCTTAAGATTAAAGACATAGTTTTTGTGGAAGCTCTTGAGAATTACGTTACACTTAATACCAACAGTGATAAATATACTATCCATTTTACTATGAAAGCCATTGAGCATCAGTTGCCTTCAGCAGTCTTTATAAGGGTTCACCGGTCATTCATCATAAATAAAAGCATGATTCAGGCTATTAGGGAAAACTCACTGGATATTACTATCGGAGGAAATGTGAAAAATATTCCCGTAGGTAAATCCTTCCGGGAGGGCTTATTGAATGATATTAACGTAATGGCCAGATAATATCTACCTTCTTACATGCTTACAAACCGCCAAATCTTCCTTCAACACATAGGACAGACTTCTTCTGCACCAATGATGCTTGAGATTGAGAGGGCGGAAGGAGTATTCATGTACGGTCCCGCAGGAGATAGATACCTCGATCTTATCTCTGGAGTATCAGTAAGTAATACAGGACATTGCAATCCGGAAGTTGTAAAAGCTGTTAAAGAACAGGCAGAAACATACATGCACCTGATGGTTTATGGTGAAATAATACAGAGCCCACAGGTCAGGTATGCTGAACGTCTTGTAGGAATATTGCCACCAGCACTTAATACCTGTTATTTTGTGAATTCCGGAAGTGAAGCGGTTGAAGGCGCATTGAAGCTGGCGAAAAAATATACCGGGAAAAGCCGGATAATCTCCTTCATAAATGCATATCACGGCAGTACCCACGGTGCATTAAGCATCCAGGGTAATGAGCGCTACAGAAATGCATTCAGACCCTTATTACCGGATATTTTGCAAATAGGATTCAATGACGAAAGATCACTTAATTCAATTGATAATAAAACTGCTTGTGTGATTATTGAACCTGTTCAGGGTGAAGCAGGCGTGATCTTGCCGGAAAACAACTTTCTGGATAAGGTGAGAGATAAATGCAATAAAGCAGGTGCTTTACTGATATTTGATGAGATACAGACTGCTTTTGGCCGGACAGGTTTTATGTTTGCCCTTGACAGATTCGGGGTTGTCCCTGATATACTGGTACTTGCAAAAGCACTCGGAGGTGGGATGCCACTCGGAGCATTTATCTCTTCACAGGAAATTATGTCGGTATTAATGTCAGATCCCCCTCTAGGTCATATAACTACATTCGGAGGGCATCCTGTGTGCTGTGCGGCAGGACTTGCTTCCCTGAATATCATAATTAACCGTAACCTTGTCGGGACAGTCGGTCAAAAGTCTGCATTGTTCAAAAACAAACTCAAACATCCGCTTATTAAAGAAGTGAGAGGGGAGGGGCTTCTTATGGCCGTAGAGCTTTATGAACCCGGATTTGTCAGAAATGTTGTATCGAAAAGCCTTGAGTATGGTCTGATACTTGATTATTTTCTGTTCTGCCCCAACGCATTCAGAATTGCTCCTCCTTTGATAATCAGTGATCAGGAAATCATCTGGGCATGTACACAACTCAAAAATCTGCTGGATGATACAATGAAAAACAATACCAGATGATGAGAACTATTCTTATTACTTTCCTGATAAGTGTGTCAGTTAATATACCAGTCTCAACTGCTCAGATCAGCTCCGCTGATGCAGCCTCAACCCTTGGAAAGCTTTATTTAAGGCTTCTGATTAATATTGATGATGCAGACAGGATAAGGATTAATGATTCTGTCAGGATGATTATCGACAGTTATGTCGAATCAGATTCAGTGTTTAATCACAGGTTTAATAATCTGCGATATCTGGGACAGATAACTGCTCCCGATTCCCTTCTGAAGATCATTACCTGGAATTTAATTCTGCAGAATGGGACAAATAAGTATTTCAACTACTTTATCAGAAAGTCAGCTTCATCAAATGAAAACCATATTTACAGGTTAACAGGCAATTACAGAGAGACACCGGTCAGAACCGACACTCTCTATTTTGAATCCGACTGGTATGGAGCATTATACTACGATGTAAGACCTTTGGTTACAGGTAATGATACTTGCTATATATTACTTGGGATCGATTATGGTAACTCATTTATTACAAGGAAAATAATCGAGGTTTTAAGCTTCGCACATGATGGTCGTCTGGTTTTTGGTAAAGACTGGTTCGTGGCCGGTGACGAAACAAAATTCAGAGAAGTTCTTGAATATGCCTCCACGGCTGTGACAATTTTAAGATTCTTATCTGACAAATCGATCGTTTTTGATCATCTGGTACCATTCAGTCCTGAGTTTGAAGGTGACCGCCAGTATTATGGCCCTGACTATTCATATGATGCTTATAATTATCATAATGGAAAATGGGAACTGACATTGAATGTTGATGTAAGAAATAAAGAGTAAAGTCTTTTAATTAAGCAGCTGGAATGGCAAAAAAATCAAAAACACATATATATTGTTTTGACAATCACAAAGTACGGGTGACTACCGGAATAATGGAAAATGTAAGGAAAAGATTTGCTGATTCCTCAAGATATACGGTTTTTTCTTTTTCAACCCAAGATAAATTTATTAACAGTATCATGGATGAAAAGGATCATGGTTGCTGCAAGGTTGCCATTATTGGTGTACAGGAGACAAAAGAACACATGGAATTGATTGATTATCTCTCAATGCAAATTATGAAGCTGAATCCTGAAACCGGATTGATACTTCTTGTTCCCGGGGATAAGATGGACGAAATAAAGAAAACATTCAGGTTTAATATAGATAATTATGTTCCGCAAAATGATAATGCTGTTCTCCGGATTCATAATATAGTGAAAAAGTTAATAAGCGAGCATGGCCTTGCTATTTTTAAAAAACGAAGAAATTTTTCACTGTACATCTTTCTGATATTTTTTCTTATTTCGTTGATTCTGATCCTGATTGCATACTTAAAGCTTCCGGATTACTTTTAAAATCTATTTTTGTCATATCTGATTTATTCTTTGATCTTCACAGGTCTGATCCGGCAGAAAAAATATTCTAAAGTGACTATTTGTCAGTTTAGCTTTAACGGCATATCTTTTGAAAGATATGGAATGTTATTCATGTTGAACTTTAAAAACCTAACGGTATGCAAACAGGAAGAATTGGAGTAACTACTGAAAACATATTTCCGATCATAAAAAAATTCCTCTATTCTGATCATGAAATTTTTCTGAGAGAACTGATTTCTAATGCAGTTGATGCAACAAAGAAACTGAAGACTGTTTCATCAGTGGGTGATTATAAAGGAGATATCGATGATACGACAATACGGGTGTCGGTCGATAAAAAGAATAAAACTATCATGGTCTCCGATAATGGAATAGGAATGACAGCAGATGAACTGGATAAATACCTTAACCAGATAGCATTTTCGAGTGCCAGCGATTTTCTTGATAAATACAAAGACCAGACTAATTCAATAATTGGTCATTTCGGACTGGGTTTTTACTCTTCTTTTATGGTTTCTGATAAGGTGGAAGTGATAACCAAATCGTGGCAGGATGAAACAAAGGCAGTAAAATGGACCTGTGACGGGAGCCCTGAATTTACCTTGGGAGAGGTTCAGAGGGAGAACAGAGGGACAGATGTTATTTTGCACCTGGATAAAGATTCAAAGGAATTTCTTGAGGATGACAGAATTGAACAGATTCTGAAAAAATACTGCAAGTTTCTGCCTGTTGAGATAGCTTTTGGAAAAGAGAAAGAGTGGAAAGATGGTAAGTATCTGGAAACCGGAAAAGATAAGATTATTAATAACACCAAACCTGCCTGGTCAATAAAACCAGCCGACCTGAAAGATGAGGATTATCTTAAGTTTTACAGGGAATTATACCCTGTGGGTGATGAGCCCTTGTTTAATATTCACCTGAATGTTGATTATCCATTCAAACTGACCGGCATTCTCTATTTCCCGAAGATAAAGAGTAATATTGAGATACAGAAGAACAAGATACAACTTTATTGTAACCAGGTATTTGTGACTGATTCGGTTGAAGGTATTGTACCTGAATTTCTTACCTTGCTGCATGGAGTAATCGATTCACCCGATATTCCTCTTAATGTTTCAAGAAGTTATCTGCAGAGCGATTCAAATGTTAAGAAGATATCAGCCCATATCACAAAGAAAGTAGCTGACAGACTGAATTATATCTTCAAGAACAATCGCGAGGAGTTTGAGAAAAAATGGGATAACCTGAAATTATTCATTGAATACGGAATGATAACCGAGGAAAAGTTTTATGAAAAGGCTGCGAAATTTGCATTATTAAAGAATACTGAGGAGAAATATTTTACTTTCGAAGAATACGAAAAACTTATTCAAGAATCCCAGACAGACAAAAATAAAATTCTGGTATATCTCTATTCAACAAATAAAACTGATCAGTACACTTATATCGATAAGGCAAAGAATAAAGGTTATGATGTTCTTCTGCTTGATGGTCAGCTTGATGTTCATCTGATAAACCATCTTGAAACGAAGTTTAAGGATTCGAGGTTTGTAAGGGTCGACTCTGATGTGATTGATAAACTAATTCAGAAGGAAGAAGAAAAGGAATCTAAACTAACCAGAGAACAGCAGGATGATCTGAAAGGTGTGTTCAATGTGCGGGTTAAAACAAAGGAGATATATAACGTTGTAATTGAAACAATGGATGAAAACGAAGCTCCGGTCATTATTACACAATCAGAGTTTATGCGCAGGATGAAAGATATGTCACAGCTGGGAGGGGGGATGAACTTCTACGACGAATTACCTGACAGCTATAATCTTGTGGTTAATCCCAACCATCATCTTGTAATAAAAATTTTTGATGATCTTCAGTCAAAGGAAGGGACCAGATTGAAGGAGAATGATTCTCAGAGGAAAAAGCTTAAGGAGGAGATTCTTTTTTTGGAAAACGAACATAATAAGAAGAAAGCTGAGGAGATAAGTCAGTTTGAAAAAGATGATCTTGAAAAACTTCGTAAAGAGCTTGAAACGGTCGATACTTCAAGGAAGGAAATCCTGGAGTCATATGGTTCAAATAATAAGATTGTAAAGCAACTGATTGATCTGGCATTACTTGCCAATAGTATGCTTAAAGGAGAAGATTTAAGTGTATTTGTAAAGAGAAGCGTGGATTTACTTTGAATATTTCAGGTTTCAGGTTCAAGGTTCCAAACCGGCAACCAGGAACATTTTATATCATCCTCCTCACCTCTCCTTTAATATAGTCAATAGCAGCACGTGTCGGCTCCTGTTCGAGCTCCATAATCTTTTCCAGGAGCTGTTTACTGAAAGTAATGCCTGTTGCTGATGTTGGCATGTTTTCAGCTTCACTGTTAATGATCTTGATCATATTCGATCTGGCATTTCTGACTACTTCCCATGCCTGGGAGCTCATATAGATCTGTTGAGAAAGATTGTGTTCAAATTCGCTTCTGATAGTTGTAAGCAGTGCAGAATGTAGTTGTGCTGCAGTCATATCAGCTGAGTTAACCCTCAGAAGAAGAGATTCGAGTGAAATCCTTTCAAGAAAAAGAATAATTCTTTCATATGCCTGCAGTTTAATTGGTATAACTGTGCGGCTGTTCTGAAGGATGAGTTCCTGTTTTCTTTTATCCTGATCGTTCCTGATCAGATTCCGTAGAAGTATCCATGCAGTAAGAAATACAACCAGCGCAGGGATAGTGATTTTTAAAATGTCAGCTAACAATTCCATTTTACATTTTCCAGATTATAACACAAACTTAATTTTTTTTTTCACTTATACTTAATACATTTGAATACGGGGATGAAAATTCTGATACTTCTGATTATATCCGAAGAAGCTGCATAGGGGATAAGATCGGCACTTTACAGGTTAAGATAATCAATATTTATTAAAAGAAGTAGTAACATTTGCAGGTTTGCGTTTTTTCTCTCTTTTGTCACTTAAAGAGTATCCCAGAGAGATAATCAGTTCAATGCGTTTTGCAGATGGTATTCCCAGTATTTTCCTCAGCATTTTCTCATCGAACCAGCCTATCATGCATGACCCGATTCCTTCAGCTCTTGCCTGAAGACAGATGTTTTCTGCAGCTATCCCTATGTCAATACGAGAATAGTCTTTTCTCTTTATTGTTCCTCCAATCCTGGAAGAAAAATTGGGATTCTCTCTGACTATAATAATCAGTACCGGAGCCTGACCTACGAAAGTATTCATTCCCAAGATCCTTGCTGATGAAGCTTCAGCAATCTTTTTAATAAGATGAGGTTCTGTCACAATAACAAACTTCCATGGCTGGGCATTGCAGGCTGATGGTGCCATCCTGCCAGCTTCGACTATTCGTTCGAGTTTTTCATTTTCAACTGGTTTGTTACTATATTTTCTGTCACTCTGCCGGCTTATTATCAGCTCCAGCATTTTCTTACCGTCAATCATAAATCAGTAATTTTTTACTTTTAATGCAAAATAATTTTCAGGGTGCAGGCACGCAGGACAATTCGACAGCGGTCTGGTACCTGTAAAAGCTTTTAACAGGTTCTGCATGGTCATTGTTCCCATTAGACTTTTCCATATTTGGTGGTGTTAATTTCAAAATAATATGAAACTGATCATTAGAATATTTTCTATTTTATTCTATGGATCATAAATATAGCAAAAATACTTATCTTTAGTTTCTATTAGTAATTCAGCATTGATGAATTACAGTTTAGTAACGAATAAAATTCAAATTCTTATTAACATTTTAAAAGAAGAACAATGGCAGCACTATTAATTATTTTAGGAATCATTGTGGTCTTTGTTATTATGGCTATTACGCTTTACAACCGGCTGGTTAAGCTCAGGAATAACAGGGAACAGGCTTTTGCTGATGTTGATGTTCAGTTGAAACAGCGACACGACCTTATTCCACAGCTGGTCGAGGCTGTAAAGGGTTATATGAAACACGAACGTGGTGTACTTACTGAAATTACAGAAGCCCGCGCCAACGCAATAAAGGCAACCACAATAAATGAAAAGATTAAAGCTGAAACCAGAATTTCCACTGCACTTGAAGGATTAAAGGTATCGGTGGAAGCATATCCGGACCTGAAAGCAAGCCAGAATTTCATGGATCTTCAGAATGAGATCTCAGATGTTGAAAACAAGATTGCTGCAGCCCGCAGGTTCTTCAATTCAGCAACAAAAGAGCTCAATGTTGCTACAGAGGTATTCCCTTCTAATCTGATAGCAACAATGTTTAGCTTTAAACGCGAACCGATGTTCGAACTGGGTGAACAACGTGCCGCTGCCGAACAACCACCTAAAATAGAGTTCTGATACTATGAAGTACTTTGGCCTGCAGAGTCAGATTTGGAAGAATAATACTAATTCGGTATTGATTCTGCTGATGTTTCCTGTGGTATTCTTTGCACTGGCATGGCTGTTCTTCTTTATCTCATCCATGTTTAACGGTCATCAGCAGCAGACATTATATGATGTCAACCATAGTTTTTTGATGACTATTCCATGGATTACTATAGGTGTGTTAATATGGTTTATAATTGCGTGGTTCTCCCACACCTCAATGATAAATGCGGCAACAAATTCCAAACCTCTTGAAAGAAAGGAGAACAAAAGAGTATATAACCTGGTGGAGAATCTTTGCATTTCTGCCGGAATGACAATGCCAAGGGTAAATATAATTGAAGATGATTCACTTAATGCATTTGCCAGTGGGATTAACTTAAAAACATATACTGTATCTCTTTCACGTGGAATTATCGATAAGTTGAATGATGAGGAGCTGGAGGCAGTGATAGCTCATGAGATAACACATATCAGAAACCGTGATGTAAGACTTCTGATAATTTCAGTAGTTTTTGTAGGGATTTTTGCATTTGTTTCTGAAACTCTATTCCATTCAATGAGATTTAGCAGGATGGGTAGAGGCAGAAAGGAGGGCGGAAGTATTATAATTGCTTTCGTTCTGGCATTGGTGGGATATCTGATAGCATCTCTTTTCAGGTTTGCATTGTCGAGGAAACGTGAATATCTTGCAGATGCCGGTTCGGCAGAACTTACGAGGAGACCGCTGGCTCTGGCATCAGCACTCAGGAAGGTTTCAGCGGATCCGACTATCGAAGCAGTGAAAAGAAAAGATGTTGCCCAGATGTTTATTGAGAACCCCCAGGTTAAGGAGAAAAAACCATCTGTCTCAATCACATCTCTTTTTGCAACACATCCTCCGATAGATAAGCGGATCAAAATACTTGAGCAATACTGACAGGAATTATAAAAAACAATTATTTGCAGATCTTAAGCCGGGCCGGAAGATTTGACTTTCCGGCTTTTTTTTATCAGTTTGGATTCTTCACCCTTTATTAGTCTGGCAATGTTTTTCTTATGTGTTACAATTAGTGTGACAGACACAATTACCGAGAAAATTTTAAAAAGGACTGAAGGAGTATTAAAAAACAGGAACAGCAATATCGGGAATGCCAACCCTGCACTCATTGATGAAAGAGACACATATCCTGAAACAATAAATACAATAAGAAATACTCCGAGGCAGGATATTGTAAGTAAAGGATGAATCGCCAGTAATACACCAAAAATTGTTGCCACACCTTTACCTCCCCTGAAACCAGCAAACAGAGGGAAGATATGTCCCGTAATTGCTATAAGACCAGTAAGTATCTGGAGGTTGGTAAGGGAAGCGCTCCCTTGCTCAGCTATACCAAAAAAAACAGGCAACATTGAGGCTACCCACCCTTTGGCAATATCAATCAGTAAAACCGGAATGCCTGTTTTCCAGCCCAGAACCCTGATAACATTTGTTGCTCCTGCATTTCCGCTGCCATGATTCCTCACGTCAACATTATGGAAAATCTTTCCGACCCAGACAGCTGTTGCTATTGAACCCAGCAGATATGCAAGTATTGAAATTAAAATAATCTTAATCATTCCTGTAAACTGATAGTTATTCAGATTTTCGGACCTGCTTCAACAAGCTGTGCGGTCTCTTCATTTGAGGCAAATTTATTAAAGTTATTGATAAATTTAAGTGCCAGATCAGTTGCTGATATACGCCATTTAACTGGAGAGTCCCAGGCTTTTGACGGATCCAGGATATTCTCATCAATTCCTTTAATTTCAGTGGGAATACTTAAATTGAAGACCGGAAGGGTCGTAAAGTCATATTTATTAATGGAATTGTCAAGTATGGCATTGATGATACGACGTGTTGATGGAAGGTCAATCCTGTTGCATGTTCCGTAAGGACCACCTATCCATCCGGTACTCACAAGCCAAGCATCTGTTTTATGCTGTTTCATTTTTCTTGAAAGTTCGTTAGCGTAGATGATAGGATCGAGCATAAGAAAAGCAGCTCCGAAACAGGCCGAGAATGATGGTACCGGTTCAATAATCCCTCGTTTAGTACCAGCAACCTTTGCTGTATATCCGCTGAGAAAATAATACTTTGTTTGTTCTTCTGAAAGCCGGCTGACAGGAGGGAGAACACCAAATGTATCAGCAGTGAGAAAGATTACTTTGGTTGCATGCCCGGCCTTTGACACAGGTTTAACTATATTATTAATATGGTAAATAGGGTATGATACCCTTGTATTCTCTGTTTTGGAGTCATCATTAAAGTCGATTGTTCCGTCAGACAGGACGACAAGGTTCTCAAGAAGAGCATCACGACGGATGGCGTTATAAATGTCAGGTTCATTTTCTTTACTCAGTTTAATACACTTTGCATAACAGCCTCCCTCAAAATTAAAAATTCCGTCATCATCCCAGCCATGTTCATCGTCACCTATAAGTGCTCTGTCGGGATCAGTTGACAAAGTTGTTTTGCCTGTCCCGGAGAGTCCGAAAAACAGGGCTACATCTCCTTCTTTACCAACATTCGCAGAGCAGTGCATCGAAGCAATACCTTTAAGTGGCATGTAGTAGTTCATAACAGAGAAAATACCTTTTTTCATTTCGCCACCATACCATGATCCTCCAATTACTGCCATTCCGGATGTAAGGTTGAAAAAGACAAAATTTTCTGAATTTAATCCTTGTTTTTCCCACCCGGGATTAATAGCTTTTGAAGCATTTAAAACAACAAACTGGGGAACAAAACTCTCAAGCTCCTCAGTTTCAGGTCTGATGAATATGTTTTTCACAAAGTGTGCCTGCCAGGCAACTTCAAGAATAAATCTTACGGCAAGCCTTGAATTTTTATTGGCAGCACAGAAGCAATCTACAACAAAAAGTCTTTTCCCTGATAACTGGTTTGCCGCAATTTTTCTGCAATGCTCCCATACTTCAAAACTGATAGGTTTATTATCCGAGACTTTTGCTTTCTCTGATTTCCACCAGACACTATCCCGTGTCTTATCATCAAGAACAACATATTTGTCTTTCGGTGAGCAACCGGTAAAAACACCTGTATCAACTGACACCGCACCAGTCCTGGTAATTATCCCTTTTTCCAGTCCCGTAAGATCTGGTCTTGTCTCTTCGGCAAAAAGTGTATTATAATCAGGATTATGAATTATTTGCTGGACATTCTCGATTTCGTATTTCTTCAAATCTTCCCGTGTAATCATAATAGTTGTTTTTCAAAGGATGATAACAGATAAATTAGAAATTCAATATCCTGAATACTGGTGTAATATAATTTAATTTTTTCTTAAATAGTATAATTTTTCAGACAGGGTAAACTGGATTTCAGAGGTCATTCTTTATGTACGGTATTAAAATATCCATAAAAGGGCAGACATGAAAAGCAAAAAGGCATCAGCCGGTTAGCGGATGCCTTTCCTATTTTGGATCAACAGGTTTATTTTCCGTCTTTAACTGCTGCCTGAGCTGCTGCCAATCTTGCAATAGGCACTCTGAACGGGGAGCAGCTCACATAGGTAAGTCCAGTTTTGTAGCAGAATTCAACAGATGCAGGATCACCACCCTGCTCTCCGCAGATACCCACTTTAAGATCAGGTCTGGTTGCACGTCCTTTTTCAACCGACATTTTGATAAGTTGCCCGACACCGTCCTGGTCAATAGTCTGGAACGGATCTGCTTTAAGCATATTTTTATCAAGATAATGATGAAGAAAACCACCGATATCATCACGGCTGAATCCGAATGTCATCTGTGTAAGATCGTTTGTTCCGAATGAGAAGAATTCGGCACTTTCTGCCATACGGTCTGAAAGAAGCGTGGCACGTGGTATCTCTATCATTGTACCATACTTATAATCAATCTTTTTAAGACCACTTTTTTTGCAGACCTCATCGTAAACCTTATCGACAATTTTCTTAGTTATATCCAGTTCGGAGACATCGCTGGTAACGGGTACCATCAGTTCAGGTTTCGGATGTTTTTTTTCTTTAATGAGTTCCGCTGAAGCTTCGAACATTGCCCTTGCCTGCATTTCCGTAATCTCGGGATAGGTTATACCCAGACGGACACCACGGTGACCCATCATCGGATTACTTTCGTGGAGTGCTTCACCTCGCTTGGCAACATCTGATTTTTTAATGTCCAGCGCTTTTGCCAGTTCGGCTTGTTTATCAGCACTTTGTGGTACAAACTCATGGAGTGGCGGGTCAAGCAGCCTGAATGTAACAGGCAGACCGTCCATGGCAGACATAGTGGCTTTCATATCTTTCTTCACATATTTATAAAGCTCCATCAGAGCTTTTCTGCGTTCAGATTCGTTTGCACTCAATATCATTTTACGGAGGAGGAACAACGGCTGTTCTGATCCTTTTCCGTAAAACATATGTTCAGTACGGAAAAGACCGATACCCTCAGCTCCGAAATCACGGGCAATCTGTGCATCCTCAGGTGTGTCAGCATTTGTACGGACACCCATTGTACGGTATTTATCGACGATCTTCATGAAGTATTTGAAACGTGGATTTTCGGTAGCATCCATAAGCTTAAGTTCGCCTGTATAAACATTTCCCTTTGTTCCGTTAAGTGTAAGCAGGTCTCCTTCCTTAATTACTATGTTTGTTCCGCTTACTTTTGCCTTTTTCCCGGAGGCGTCAACATCAAGTGCCCCGGCACCTACGACACAGCATTTACCCCAGCCGCGGGCCACAAGAGCAGCATGTGATGTCATGCCGCCGCGAGCAGTAAGGATACCTTCGGCAGCGCGCATTCCTTCAACGTCTTCAGGATTGGTCTCTTCACGCAGCAGAATTACTTTGTGGCCTTTACGGTGCCATGCTACGGCATCCTCTGCAGTAAAGACAACCTGACCTACAGCTGCACCCGGACCGGCCGGCAAACCTCTTACAATCGTCTTGACTTTTTTCTCGGCTTCAGGATCGCAGATCGGATGAAGCAGTTCATCAAGCTGAGCAGGATCAACACGGGTAATAACGGTCTTCTCATCAATAAGTTTCTCTTTAAGCATATCCATTGCCATATTCAATGCAGCAGTACCGGTTCTCTTACCAACGCGGCACTGAAGCATGTATAATGTACTTTCCTGGATAGTAAACTCAATATCAAGCATATCCCGGAAGGATTTCTCAAGTATGTCACGGATTTCACAAAGTTCTTTGTATGTTTGTGGCATGGCCTCCTGCATACTGTGCAGATGACTGTTCTGCTCATTTTTTGTTTCGTCATTAAGAGGATTCGGTGTACGGATACCAGCTACAACATCTTCTCCCTGTGCATTCACCAGCCATTCACCATAGAACAGGTTATCACCGGTTGCCGGATTACGGGTAAATGCAACACCGGTGGCAGATGTATCTCCCATGTTGCCAAATACCATAGCCTGCACGTTTACTGCAGTACCCCAGTCATCGGGAATTCCTTCTATTCGCCGGTAGGATACAGCTTTTTTGCCATTCCAGCTCTTAAACACAGCTTTAATACTGCCCTCAAGCTGTTCCTTTGCATCATCAGGGAATGGTTTTCCCAAAACCTGTTTAATTTTTTTCTTAAATCTCTCTGAAAGATCTTTCAAGTCCTCTGCAGATAGTTCAGTATCTAATTTATAGCCTTTCTTCTTCTTAAATTCATCAAGCATTTCATCGAGCTGTCTCCGGATACTTTTTCCTTCACCAAGTTCAATACCTTCAGCTTTTTCCATGACAACATCGGCATACATCATAATAAGACGACGATATGAATCCCATACAAAACGTGGATTTTGTGTTTTTTTCAGGAATCCGGGGATAGTTTTGGAGCAAAGTCCGAGATTAAGCACTGTATCCATCATTCCAGGCATAGACTTGCGTGCGCCAGAGCGACATGATACCAGCAAGGTGTTTTCCGGATCACCATACTTCATACCCATTATCTGTTCTGTTTTCTTCATTGCTGCCCACACTTCCGGCATCAGTTCTTTCGGAAGAATGCAATTATTCTGATAATATTCATTGCAGGCATCTGTTGTGATGGTAAAACCGGCCGGCACCGGCAGTCCCAGCAGACACATCTCTGCAAGGTTGGCACCCTTGCCGCCAAGGAGGTTCTTCATTTCCGCTTTACCCTCGGCAGTCTTGTTCCCAAAGGTGTAAACTCTTTTAACTTTTAACATACTTTAATGAATTTGAGATTAACTTAAAATTGTTGTTTTTTCAAAATAAGGGGCAAAGATAATATTTAATATTTGAAAACTAACTTTTTGTCACGATCGGGGGTGGAACATTATTAACGTGTCACGTAGGAAACTTCTGTCGATATGAGTATATATTTCTGTAGTAAGAATTGATTCGTGTCCGAGCATTTCCTGCACGGCTCTCAGATCAGCACCGGCCTCTATCATGTGAGTGGCAAAAGAGTGTCTGAATGTATGCGGACTGATTTTCTTTCTGATTCCTGCTTTGGCAGCCAGTTCTTTGATCATTGTAAAAATCATGGCCCTTGTAAGCCGCCTTCCCCGGCGGTTAAGGAAAAGGATGTTCTGATCATACACTACTGGCAGTCTGTTACGATCATTCCTGTATATATCAATCTCTTTGAGTGCTTTGTCACTCACCGGCACCAGTCTTTGTTTGTCACCTTTGCCGGTCACTAAAACAAATCCTTCACCATAATGAATGTCGGTAATACGGAGACTGACAAGCTCTGATACTCTAAGACCACAACTATAAAGCGTTTCAATTATGGCCTTATTCCTGTGTCCCTCAGGTTTACTGAGATCAATAACTTCTATAATCCGGTCTATCTCCTCTACAGATAAAACCTCAGGTAACTTTAAACCAGTCTTGGGTAATTCAATAAGGGAGGCAGGATTATCAGTTATTTCCCCTTCGATGAGGAGAAATCTGAAAAATGCCCGGATCCCCGATAATACCCTGGCCTGTGTTCTGGTTTTCTGATTACCGGATCCAAACCAAACGAGGAACTCTTTCAAATCAGCGTAGGTTACTTCTACAGGTGAAACATCCTTTCCGGTACTGGCAAAAAACTTTTCAAGCTTGTGTATATCATTAAGATAAGCTTCGATGCTGTTTCCAGACAATGATTTTTCAAGTCTTAAATAAGTTTCGAAATTAATGAATGACTGACTCCAGCCAAGGCTCATCTCCTGTTGATTTTAAAAATAATTACTGATATAAAATTAGAATTATTTCCTGATTATTACGTTTTTGTGAAGGAGCTTTTACCTGTCTCCTATATTAATATTTTTTAGCTAATTTTACCGTTATGAATTGACAAGCTATTTTATACAAATGAAGATACAAATAATAAACGGCCCTAACCTTAATCTTCTTGGCACGAGGGAACCGGAAAAATACGGTTATGCCTCTTTTGAAAATTTCCTCGTAACACTCAGGGCACTTTATCCGGATATCATATTTGATTATTTTCAGTCGAATATTGAAGGTGAGATAATAAATGAAATCCAGAGAGCAGGATTTGTTACTGATGGAATAATCCTCAATCCCGGTGGTTATACTCATACATCAGTTTCAATTGCCGATGCAGTTGCTGCAGTGAAGAGTGCCGTGATAGAAGTTCATATCACTAATATTCAGGCACGTGAAGATTTCAGGCATAAGAGTCTTGTCGGAATATACTGCACAGGTACCATCGCAGGTCTGGGTCTTGATGGTTACAGGCTTGCTGCAGAAGCTCTTATTAACATTTATAAAAAGGAAAAGAACATTGCATGATCAGGAAGAGAACAAAAATTGTTGCAACCATTTCGGATAAGAGATGTGATCCCGAATTTATCAGAAAATTATTTGAAGAGGGGATGGATGTTATCAGGATCAACTCTGCGCATCTTGATATCGAAGGTGCACTCATGATTGTTGAAAATGCCAGGAAGGTCTCCGACAGGATCGCTATTCTTGTTGATACAAAAGGCCCGGAAATACGTACAACGGATTGTGATTCTCAAATCAGGCTTAATAAAGGCGCCAGAATAAATATTACAGGTGATCCTGACAGAAAAAGTACAGAAGATACGATATTTGTTAACTACAGGGCTTTTGCTGAAGATGTTCCTGAAGGATCTCCGATCTTAATAGATGACGGGGAGCTTGAATTGAGAGCCATAAAAAGAAACGGGGATACCCTTACATGTTCAATAGAAAACGATGGGATGTTGGGATCACGAAAGAGTGTGAACACACCCGGTGTCAATATTTGCCTGCCCTCACTGACCGCTAAGGATAAGGCTTTTATTGAAATGGCAGTCAATAACGGTATTGACTTTATTGCCCATTCGTTCGTGAGGTCAAAGCAGGATGTTCTTGATGTTCAGGCTGTTCTTGACAGTTACGGAAGTAAAATCAAGATTATTGCCAAAATTGAAAATGAAGAGGGTGTACAGAATTTTGATGAGATTATTGAGAATGTATATGGTATTATGGTTGCCAGGGGAGACCTGGCCAACGAGATCCCTTATGAAAAAATACCCGGAATACAGCGTGCGATAATCTCAAAATGTATTTCGTGGAGGAAACCTGTGATTGTTGCCACACAAATGCTCTATTCAATGATAACCAATCACCGGCCAACCCGGGCTGAGGTTAGTGATATCGCAAGTGCTATCTATTCACAGACCGATGCAATTATGCTCAGCGGTGAAACAGCATACGGAAAATATCCGGTTGAAGCTGTAAGAACAATGACCAGAGTAGCCCTTGAAGTGGAAAACAACAAGGAGAAGTTTCTTGAATTGCCTGCAATGGATATGACCGGTGAAATATCAGCATACCTGGCAAAAGTTGCAGTAGAAACTTCGGTCAGACTGGGAGCCAAGGGAATAATTGCGGATACTGTTGGAGGCAGAACAATAAGGGATATGGCTGCTTACAGAGGCTTCAACATGGTTCTTGCACAATGCTATTCAAAAGCAACAATGAGAGAACTGGCACTTTCGTATGGTGTTTACCCCAGCTATCAGGAAAGGAAAAAATCTGTCGATGAATTCATACAAATCGCACTTAAAAACCTGATCAAGGTACACGATTTGCGGGATGACGATATTTTTGTTGTCCTGGCCGGTAATTTTATCGGAAGATTAGGTTTTTCATTCATTGAAGTAGGTTCGGTTCAGTACCTTAAAGATCGTGTTAGTATAAGGAACTAAAAATAGAATATTGGTCTGATTTTTGATACATAAATAAACAACGACAAACCTGAAATTAATGTTTAAAACCTTGTTGATTTCATTATGGATGATAATCCACCCGGTACATGTTTCCCTCTTAAGTATAGATTATGACCGGGATTCGGATTCATTCAAAGTATTTGTAAAAGTATATGTTGATGATTTCCTGCTCGATTCGGGGATAAGTGATAACGTACAAGACATCGATTTTTCTGATCTTACATTGCCTGAACCTGCAAGAGTGGTAAAATATTTCAATGAAAAGATAGTGATTTATGTTAATGACAAGCAACTTTCAGGTAAACTGACAGATATGAACCTGGCTGATGGCGAACTCAATGTCAATCTGCTGTTCAATGCAGAGAAGAAAATTAACACCATCACGGTAAAAAACCTGATAATGACCAGCCTGTATAATGACCAGTCAAATATGATCATTGTAAGAGTAAATGATTTTGAAGAAGGAGTTAAACTAACTTCCGAAAAGACAGAACAAACGTTTAATATCAAATAATTATTGATAGTGAAGAGTTTTATTAAAAAAGGATTTCTGTTATTTCTAATCCTGCCGTTTTTCTACTGTAATCTGAATGCAACTCATAACAGGGCCGGTGAGATCACTTATGTTCAGATTTCAGATCTGACCTATGAGATCACAATCACCACTTTTACCTATACCCTCAGTTTTGCTGACCGGAAGCAGCTTGAGGTTAACTGGGGTGATAACTCAACTTCAGTGGCACCAAGAATAGATATTCTTTTGCTTCCCAACTTTTATAAGAGGAATATTTATAAGATCAAACACACTTTCCCGGGACCAGGGGTTTACAGAATTATAGTACAGGATCCGAACCGTAACTTTGGAGTAAAAAATATACCGAACTCTGTGAATGTTATCTTTTCCATATCCACCACTCTGATTGTAAATCCGGCAATGGGGTATAACAGTACACCTGTGCTACTCAATCCGCCCTACGACAAAGCTGCCCTGGGATATGTGTTTATCCATAATCCGGCTGCTTTTGATCCCGATGGAGACAGCCTTTCCTATAAACTCACCGTTTGTACAAGGGATGATGGCAAACCGATTGAAAACTACACGCTGCCACCTGCAACCAACTACATACGTGTTGATTCAATAAGTGGTGACCTTATCTGGGATACACCTGCAGACACGGGAATATTTAATGTCGCCATGGAAATACAGGAGTGGCGTAATGGTGTAAAGATAGGAATTGTAGTCCGTGATATGCAGATTGAGGTATATGATACCGATAACAAGCCTCCTCTGAACGGTCCCCTGAAAGATATGTGTGTTGAGGCGGGTGAAACTGTGGAATTTCTGGTTTCGGCAACCGATGAAGATGAAGATAAATTAAATATTATAGCTACTTCAGGTATTTTTACTCTTTCATCATGCCCTGCCGAATTCAATGTGGTTGACACTATTCACGGATTTGCCTCATCATTGTTACAATGGACACCATGCCACGAAGCAGTAAGAAGTCAGCCATATGATATTATTATCAAATCCGAAGATAACAATGAAGAATTGCAGCTTGTCGATATTGATAACATGCAGATAAAAGTTCTCGGGCCTTCACCTGTCCTTGTCAATGCCATTCCTGAAGGCAAGTTTATCAGGTTGATTTGGAGCGAATACGGCACCGATGTCATTGCCGGATTCAGCATATACAGAAGGGAAGGACCGTCAACTTTTAATCCTGATTCTTGTACAGCAGGAATCCCGCCATCGACAGGATTTGTTAAAGTAGGTTATATCGAAGGAAGTTCAACTATAACATTTACCGATACGGATAACGGGCAGGGATTAAAATTTGGTAAGGAATATACTTACAGGATAGTTGCTGTTTATCCAAACGGAACCGAAAGCAAAGCTTCAAATGAAATAACTTCCACACTGGTTTCCGGTGTGCCGGTGATCACAAATGTCAGTATCCGTAATACTGGTCCGGTTAACGGATCGGTATACGTTGCATGGAAGAAACCCGATAAGCTCGACACAATACCTGCAAACGGACCTTATGAGTACCTTATCTTCAGAGCCCAAGGAGTGGCAGGAACAGATTATCAGCAGGTAAAATCCATCATTACAGCCGACCTTAACGATACAGTATTTATTGATACCCTTCTAAATACACAGACTGCAGGTTATCTCTACAGGATAGAATTATACAATAATGCTGTAGGTCAAAGGTTTATGGTTGGAGAACCAGCTTATGCCTCGTCGGTATTCCTAGATATCAGTCCGGGTGACCGTAAAGCCCGGTTTGTGATCAACCGCAATGTGCCCTGGATAAATACCAGGTATGATTTCTTCAGGCTTAATGAGTTTACAATGCAATATGATTCCATTGGCACAACAAATCAGCTCAATTTTGTTGATACAGGACTTGAAAACGGAAAGCAGTATTGCTATATGGTCAGATCTGTGGGAGGATACCTTACCGAGGATTTGCCTAAGAACCTGATAAATTTTTCACAGAAAACCTGTACTGTCCCTGTCGATAATGAACCTCCCTGTCCGCCTGTAATTAATGTAACAAGCCAGTGTGACAGCTTAACCAACACTGTAACCTGGTACATTGATGATCCGGTATGTTTTGATGATGTGGCCGGCTACAAAATATTTTATAAAATGACCTATGATGAAACACTGGAACTGATTGCTACCATAAATGATAAGAATATCTTCTCTTACGTTCATTATCCGGGAGAGATTGTAGCAGGATGCTATGCTGTTTCAGCATTTGACCTGATTGGTAATGAAAGTGAGAAGTCGGTTATGATATGTGTTGACTCATGTAACTTCTATGAGATACCTAATGTTTTCACTCCTAATGGTGATGATATTAATGATAAGCTTATAGCAAAAACATCCGGACTTGTTGAGCGGATTGACCTGAAGATTTTCAACCGTAATGGATTGCTGGTTTTCAGGACAGAAGAGCCAAAAATTAACTGGGATGGAACATATAAGGGAAGGATCGTCTCTCCTGGTGTATATTTCTATCAATGTGATGTTTATGAAAGACGCATCACTGGTCTTGAACTCTTCCATCTTTCAGGTTTTATACATGTAATTACAGAAGAAGGGGCAAAGATCAAAACGGAGGAATATAGATAACTTCTGAAACAGATTATACTTATGAGAAAAATATTATTTTCGGTTATTCTGATACTTTTTACAGGTGTTGTCCCAGGGCAGAAAACAGTTGAATATCTGCTTCAGGCTAAGTCGTTTACAGAATCCGGCAAGCCTGATGATGCCATTAAGATCCTATCGGAGGCAATTGAACACACACCGGACAGCCGTTTTTTTACCGAAAGAGCTGAAGCTTATTTGCTGAAAAAAGATTATTCAGCTGCCATAAACGATTTTAATAATGCCAATAATATTAATCCTGCATCCGGAGAGTATGGGCTTTCAAAAATCTATGCATTGAAACGTGATGTATCAACTGCACTTTATCATCTTGAGAGAAATCTTAAGTCGCGGTTTAAAAAAAGTGAAAAAGTGATACTTCTTGACCCTGCATTCAGTATTATTGAGAATACCTCAGAATGGCGTCAATTTTGGAAAAAAGAATGGTATAGCAGTTATGAGAAAGGATTATCGGAGATCGAATACTATGTTTCGGTAAAAAATTCAGAAGAAGCCAGGGCTGTACTCTCTGATCTCACCAGGAATTACCCCGGTAAAGGTGATAATATTTATGCAGGAGCCCTCATCAGCGTTTCGGAAGCTAATTACAGCGGGGCTGTTGGTGCGCTTACCGGTCTGGTCACGGAATATCCGTCGAATGAAAAATATCTCCGGTTGCTTGCAAGGGCACAGGAAGGAGCACGAAATCCTTCAGGAGCATCTGTTACCTATTCAAGACTTCTCAGTTTAGGTATTCCAGATGCCGAATTGTTGATACTTAGGGCAGAGTGTTACAGGAAAACCGGAGAGACATCCAAAGCCCTGATGGATGTAGAAAAGTATCTTGAATATTATCCTGACAATAAAAGAGCACTAAGCCTTGCAGGAAGAACCGAATCAGCAGCCGGAGATAACCTTAAAGCACTTGAATATTTTTCGAGAAATCTGCAGCTCCACCCTCATGATGCCGACTGTTATATCGACAGGGCAAATGCTTACTTTGTTTCAAAATCGTGGGACTGGGCAATTATGGATTATGCGATGTCACTGGATCTTCAGCCTGATAATCCGGAGGTGTGGCTTAACAAAGGGATAGCTCTTCTGAGATCAGGAAAAACTGATGATGCCTGTATCGATTTCAGAAGAGCTCTCAGGCATGGCAACAAAAAAGCCACTGAGTATATAAGCAAGTACTGTATTAAATAGCCCGGGAACAAAAGATTTTTTATCTTATATGCTTTGAAATCTTATCGAATAAGTCACGGGGCTTAAATGGTTTGAGGACATAATCATTTATATTCAGGTCATCAATCTTATCATGGCTTTCTGACATTATTGCAGCTGTAAGGGCAACTATCGGAATATCCCTGATGGCTGGGTTATCTGATTTTCTGATAATTATGGTTGCTTCAATACCATCCATGACCGGCATATGTAAATCCATGATAATAAGATCAAATTCTTCTCTCTCAAGCATTTCAAGGGCAATTCTTCCGTTTTCTGCATGTGTTACGATAATTCCCCAGCCAACCAGGAATTTATTTGCAACGAAAAAATTAATCTTATTGTCTTCAGCTACGAGTACCCTTTTTCCTTCAAGACCTGAATAGTCATCACTCTGTTCCGGAGGCTGATCCTGGGAGCTCTTTTCTTCAGCAATGCCGAATGAAAGGAAGAACCTGAAGGTTGAACCCTTTCCCGGTTCGCTGTCAACACTTATTTCTCCGCCCTGTAAATCAACCAGTTTTTTACAGATAGCCAGTCCAAGACCTGTTCCCCCAAAGTATCTTGTTGTATCAGCGGATGCCTGGGTAAAGCTGTCAAATATTAACCTCTGCCTGTCTTTTGGTATACCAATACCGGTATCTTTAATTACAAATTCCAGTTTAGATTGATTGATCGAACGTTCTAATTCTCTTATAGTTACTGAGATATTTCCCTCTCTGGTAAATTTCAGGGCATTTGAAAGCAAGTTAGAAAGGATCTGATTAAGTCTTATGGGATCACCAATTACATTTAGCGGAAGATCACCGTCTTTGATAATTTCAAACCCCAGGTTTTTATCCCTCGACCTGTAAGAATATGATCTCATGATATTATTGAGAAAATCACTGAGATTAAACAATGTTTCCTCAAATACGATCTTACCTGATTCCATTTTATTGTAATCGAGAACATCATTCACAAGAGCAAGCAGATGATTACCCGAGAACCTCAGAGTCTTAATATAATCCATCTGGTCTTCACGGGGATTACCCTGCAGCAGGAGATTGGTTATTCCAATTACTTCGTTAAGAGGAGTCCTGATCTCATGACTCATCGTTGACATGAACTGTTGTTTCGACTGTGCTGCTTCTTCGGCTTTTTGCCTGGCCAGAATAAGATTATCGAGCATGGTCCGGCGCTGAATTGCTATAGCTATCTGGTTAGCAATAAATTCCAGAAGATATACATCCTCCTGGGTAAACTTATTCTCATTATGATAATCCTGCAGACAAATGGCCCCAATGATCTCTTCATCAGCTTTTAATGGTACTCCCATCCAGACTTTACAGGGTGTGCCGACAAGGTCAATTTCACCATTATCTTCAAGGACTTTCAGGTCTTGTTCTTTTAGCAAAACGGATTTATTATGATTAATTACCCAGGCCGTTATAGTGTTTTTTGCAGGTATCTCATAGAACTTATCTTTTTCGTCTGCAAAAAACGGCAGCGATAGCATGTCATTTGTTTTATCATAGAGGGCAATAAAGAAATTATTCGTATCCCATATCTTACTTAACTCATTTACTATTGCCGGATAAATATTCTCAATATCAAATTGATTAAGAGCAACTGAGGAAATGTTATATAGAATTTCCTGAAGTAACTGGTGCTTTTTTTCAACACTAATATTCCTGTAAATTCCCAGATTCGCAATGATCTCATTATTGAGAGTAATTGAGGTTGCAATCACGGAAACATCAAATTTGTTACCATATTTATCTTTCCGGATTGTCTGTCTTATTTCTGTATTACTTGGCGAGGTGCTGCTGCTTATATGAATTGCATCACTTTTCAGATCCTCGGGCACTACAAGATCATCAATATCTTTACCCAATGCTTCTTCGGCAGTGTAACCGAATAAATTTGTAAACTCCCTGTTTATCATTGTAATTTTCCCGCCCAGGTCAATAAGGCATATTGCTTCAGGGATTGAATCAATAAGATGTTCCAGAAAAGCTTTTTCTCTTTTAATCTGATCCTCATATTTTTTCTGGCGGCTTATATCTGTAACAACTCCCCTGTAACCGGTAATTTTATCATTATGATATGTCGCAAACGTGTATGTTAATATCGGGACAGTTGATCCGTCTTTTTTCTTTGCAGTATATTCATTACTTGAAACCTGGCCCTGAGCTGTCAATTCCCTGAGTTTTTCTATCATCTGTTTGTAGTTTTCCGGAAAAATCTCTGATGTATGAATTCCTTTGGCCAGGTCTTCCTTTGAATATCCTAAAAACTCGAGACTTCTTTTATTCGCAAATAATATTTTTCCGCTAAGATCAACCTCATAAACCATTTCAGGCAGCATATCAGCAAATTTTTCAAAAATGAGTACCTGTCTGGAGATATCATCCCTTTCTTCAATCTTTGACCGCAACGTTTCGAGTTCTTTTTCCAGTTGACGGTTTTTTTCCTTCAGTTCCTCGTATTTTTCCTTATAATCCATGCTCACGGGGATCCCAATTCAGGGTCAAAAATAGAAAATATTGTATTGACTTCCTTATCCCGTATCTTTAATTTATCATGTCAAAGGTATACTTATTTATCTTTGATGTTATCAGCATAGAATTTGCAGAAGTCTGTGAGTCCGCATTTGCTGCAGGCAGGCGTTCTCGATTTACAGATATACCTTCCATGGAGGATCAGCCAGTGGTGAGCCTTATGTACCAGGCTCACCGGGATGTGTCGTGAAAGCTGAATTTCAGCCTCTAGCGGTGTCCTGGCATTTCTTACCAGGCCAATCCGCTTTGAAACCCTGAATACGTGAGTATCAACAGGCATGACCGGTTTTCTGAAAATTACTGAAGCTATTACATTTGCAGATTTTCTGCCGATACCGGTCAAACGCTGCAGTAATGAGGGTTCTGAAGGTACTGTACTGTCAAATTCTTCTACAAGGGTCCTGGCCATTCCGATGAGATGTCTGGCTTTATTGTTGGGATAGGAACACGATTTTATGTACTCATAGATATCAGAAGGATCTGCTTTTGCCATCGATTCAGCATCGGGGTATCTTTCTAGAAGAGCCGGAGTAATCATGTTTACCCTTTTGTCGGTGCACTGAGCTGATAATATAACAGCCACTATCAGTTCAAAGGGAGTATTATAGGTAAGCTCTGTCTCCGCATCCGGCCGGTTCAGGAGAAAATATTCAATGGTTCTCCTGTATCTTTCCTTTAATATCATATAAGTTTTTAAAATAATAGTGCAGGTAAGGTAACACTTTTTATCTTTATGCAATATTAAAATCTGTGATCGGTTGCTTACACAGCTTATGCATAATAAGAGACGGATTTTATAAATTTAACATTCATTGGAAACGTGGAAAGAATAGTTATCAGGAGTTCAGGAATCAGGTCAGAAATACTGGTTGGTGAGCGCTGGTATAATGTAAAAGACCTGCTTCCGGAAGGAGAGGTCATTATTATAACTGACGATAATGTTTTTAGAATTTATGGAGACAGTTTTCCCGATTTTCCGGTGCTTACCATTAAACCGGGGGAAGCCAGTAAGAAGTTAGAAGTTATTGAGTATCTGGCCGAAAGGCTTTTGGGAGCCGGCATTGACCGGACTGGTTTCATACTTGCAATAGGTGGAGGTGTTGTTTGTGATGTAGCCGGATTTCTTGCTTCAGTTTATATGCGAGGGATAAGGTGTGCTTACGTGTCAACAAGCCTGCTTTCACAGGTCGATGCCAGTACAGGAGGAAAAAACGGAGTTAATATCGGAAACTTCAAAAACATAATTGGGAGGTTCCTTCAACCCGAATTTGTGATCTGTGATCCTGTTATGCTGAAAAGCCTCCCTGAGGAAGAATATTTTTCAGGCCTGGCAGAACTCATAAAAACAGCAGTTGTAGGGGAAGAAAAACTCTTCGAAGTTCTGGATCATAGTTATGATGAAATTATAAAGAGAGATCCTGACCTTTTAACTTTTATGATATCAATGGCAGTGAACTTCAAAGCCTCAGTCGTAACTGAGGACGAAAAAGAAGCAGGATTAAGACGGATACTAAATTTTGGTCATACATACGGACATGCAATTGAAATGTATAAACTGATAAAGCATGGATTTGCAGTCGCATCGGGTATGCAGCTGGCTGTGGATTTTTCATATGAAAAAGGATTGATAAATGAAAATGATAAAAATAGGATTAATAGTCTTTTGATAAGATATGGTCTGTTAAGGCAACATGATATTCCTGATAATCAGATATTTCAATTTATTATGCATGATAAGAAAAAATCTGGTACAGATATATATTTTGTCTTTATAACCGGAATTGGGAAGGCAGTTGTTGAAAAAATACCGTTAGCAGAAGTAGTAGAATTTTATATGCAATATAAGCAGGTCAGATAATAAATATCAGTTATGAATTCTTTTGGTTTGATTTTCAGAGTTTCCCTTTTTGGTGAGTCACATGGTCCGGCCATTGGTGTTGTTATTGACGGATGTCCGCCCGGTATTCATATTGCAGCAGACGAGTTTATTCCTGATCTTAAAAGACGACAGAGCGGGAAAAGAGGTACTACTGATCGTCGCGAACCTGATCGCCCCGAAATTATTAGCGGGATTTTTAACGGATTGACCACAGGTGCTCCAATTACAGTAATTACAGGAAACAAGGATAAGATCTCATCTGATTATGATGAGTTTAAAAGTGTTCCTCGTCCGGGGCATGCTGATTATGTGGCAGGTATTAAATATTCCGGATATTCTGATCTCAGGGGGAGTGGTCACTTCTCAGGCAGGATAACCTGGGGACTCGTTGCTGCCGGTGTTCTTGCAAAAAAGATTATACAGCCGGCGAATATATCAGCAAAGCTTATTTCAGCAGGTGGTTCATCTGATGTAGAGGAAACACTTAACAAGGCAATAGAGGGAGGAGATACTATTGGCGGTATTATAGAATGCATTGTCAGTAATCCCCGGAAAGCTCTTGGTGAACCTTTCTTTTATCCGGTTGAATCTGCTATCAGCCATATTATCTTTGCAATTCCGGCAATCAGGGGGATAGAGTTCGGCTCCGGATTTGCAGCTGCCGGCATGAAAGGATCAGAACATAACGATCCTTTTATTGATAAGGATGGAAGGACTTCCACTAATCATGCCGGAGGAATAAACGGAGGTATTACCAATGGCAATGACATAGTTTTCAGGGTTGCAGTAAAGCCTGCTTCATCCACAGGAATTGAACAAAGGACATTCAATTTTGAATCAGAAGAGATGACAACACTTAAAGTGAGAGGAAGGCACGATACATGTATTGCTTTGCGAATGCCTGTAATTGTCGAAGCGGCGACTGCAATTGTCATAGCCGACCTGCTCATGGTAGATAGAAGTATCCATAACAGAAGCTGGACCTGATGCCTTGTCTCCTCGCATCAGCCTGTATTGATTTCTGATTGCCTGATTAACAGGTTAGAATAGAAAAAATTAACTTCCGGATTTATGATTTTACTTTGATGATCAGAACAGTTTTTGTTGATTCTGTTATCCTGAACCTGTTATCGATTCTCCCACCAATAATCCATACTATATTTCCACCTGATTCCATAACAAGAGTCTTTTCCTTTTCCGGGAGGGAATATTTATTATCTATGAAATAATCACTCAGCTTTTTCTTCTGTTTCATCCCAAGAGGATAGAAATAATCTCCGGCACGCCAGTTTCTGATAATAACAGGGAAATCGATTTTTTCAGAATCAAAACACCCGGTAAAAGGATCTTCCGGAATCCTGAATGATTCATCAATACTGACTTTTTTAGCTGAAATGATTTCCCGGATTTTGAGAAATCCGGAAGTTTCATTAACCTTATGGAATATACCTTTTTTTTGTCCCTCATCTGAAACTATCAGTTCATCCCTGTTTTTTATTATCCTGTATTTGTCTGTTATTATCCGGCTTCCTGTATTACCATTAATAACCGTAACAAGGTCTTTAACCATGGCACTGGTTATGCCAAATTGTTTGAAGAGCTCAAAGATGATGGCATGATTATGTAAATAACGCTGGAGCAGGCTAATATTGAAAACTATATCATTATGGTTCTGTGTTATTACCTTTTCCCGCAGGTCTTCAGTAAAGAGTGACACAATTTCTTCAATTCCTGTAAACCGTTCAGCTGTTTCAGTAAGTGTTGTATCGATTGAGGGATTAATCTCCCTGAGAACCGGAATCACAAGATGCCGGATCTTGTTTCTGGAATATTTGGTTTCTGCATTGGATTTATCCTCTCTGTAAGTAATTCCGCAGGTATCTGCGTATTTGGCAATTGCATTCCGTGCTGCAAAAAGTAACGGCCTTATTATATTACCGTTTACAGGTTTCATACCTGTTAAGCCTGTTATTCCTGTTCCTCTGGTCAGGTTAATAAGTAATGTTTCGATATTATCATTGAGGTTGTGAGCAACGGCAATTTTGTCAAAACCATATTCTCTTCCGGTTCTTTCGAACCATTCATACCTTAGGTTTCGGGCTGCCATCTGCACAGATATCCCGTTCTTTACAGCATGGGCTTTGGTGTAAAAACGTTTTGAATAATAAGGAATTTTATTATTGAGAGCCAGCTGCTTAACCAGTTCTTCATCCATATCTGATTCTTTTGCCCTGAGACAAAAATTACAGTGTGCTATCCCGGTTTCCAGTCCTGATTTAATAAAGAGATCAGCCATGACCATAGAGTCGATTCCTCCACTGACACCAAGCAGGATGCTCTCTCCCTGGCTGATCATTGAATTATCTTCAATATATTTTAAAAAATCATGTAACATTATTATCAGGATCTGGTTATCTGTATGGTATTATAGAAGGAGGCCCCGGATCAAAATTTTCTGAACGCAGAAGCTGTTCACCCGAGACTATAAGGTTAGAGGTTCTGGAATATGCCGGAAGATTCGGGAAGAAACCAAGTCTTAACTGAAAAGTATTGAATACAAGATTATCATTTCTGATCCTTAAACCAAGTCCTATACCTGTCAGCACATTACCGGTTCCTATCAATTCATTTGATCCTGAAAGCAAGGACAGATCAGTAAATCCAAAGAGTGCAAACCTGAAACCGTAAAAATTTAACGGACTGAAAAGAACCGATTCAAGGCTTACGGTTAATCTCTGGTTTCCGCTTATGGAGTCATTTCTGAATCCTGATAAACCATTCTCATTTTCAAACCCGAGACATTCATCAGCATATCTGTCAAAACCTCTTGTATAATCAACAGATACGAAGTTTCTTAGCCTTGATCTGCCTGCAAAGAAGAGATTACTGAAGTGCTTTATCTTTAACAAAAACAAACCCTGTTCAGTCTCTCTGTTATTTACAAAAGCAGCTAATCCGGCCGACGCATAAAAATAACCCAGTGTACTACTCAATATACCCGAGGAAATATCAATTCCCAGATAGGTTCTTTTTTTGAATTCGTTGTATTCTCTACCCGCAGTGATTTTTACTAATCCTCCGTAAGGTATATCTTCAGTCCTGCCATAGCTGTAAATAAGGTTTGTTTTATAATATTTCTGCTTTGAAAAGGCCGCGGAGCCGAGATATAAACGATAATTCTGCAGATAATAATAGGAATCTGGCATAATATAAGGCCTGTCGAATACATTTTTATTTGTATACCGAATTCCGAAGATAATCCTTGTAACGGATTCTTTGTCTATCAGAAAGGATCTTAAAATCCAGTAGTCCTGTAAATTATATTTAAGAGGTGCAGGTACTGAAAGAGTGTCAAGATCTTCACTTGTTATCATCTGTCTTATAGAGATTCCTATGGCATATTTTGTCGTTGAACTCAGAAGCCTTTTGTTTAATCCGAAGCCATAGGACTTTTCACCCAGTCCGTCTATAAAATAGAGGTTTAGATCAACAAAGGATTTTCCGATATTATTTACATTATATTTTACTCCAAAACCAGGTGAATCTGAAGCATCTGCATCATATGGTACTTCAATACCAAACTCATGTCCCATTCCAAAAATATTCTTTTCAAAGAGTGATACAGTACCTTTCTCAATATTTGAATAGCTGTATCCTGCTCCCAGTGAATAAATATCTTTTGTACGGATAACAACATCTACCTCTTCTTCTGAAACCTGACTTACAATAATTCTTGCGTCATCAATGTACGGAAGTTGTCTGAGAATCCTTTCATTATCGCTCATTATGAGAGGAGAAACAGTATCGCCTTCGGTAAATAGCAGGTTCTTTCTGATTATAAATTCATTTGTGCTGAAATGCGTTTTATTCAGTAACTTCTCAATATTGTTTGGATTGTAGTATGATGAGTAATTAACATTTGTACCAAACACATCTAACCGTTCAATCTCAATTTTCCGTATCTTTTTTCCGGAATAGCTAAGGTAGTTCAGATCACTCTCCCCTGTAGATCCGTTTGCAATGCCGTATTGTTCAGGAATAATTATAAAGTCATATAATTTACTGGTTATGAGTGATTTGGATGCGCGATTTCTTAAGGAGTCAAGAAAAATATATGTTTTATCCTCATATGAATAAGAGGGAGGTTTAAGGACTTGTTGTGATGCCCGGCTTGTGTCAGAGGATGATAATGTTAGTCTATTATTTTCACAGACCAGGGTTCTGATGTGGATTTTGGTAATGGGATCCTGTCTGACAGGAATCTGGGAGTTTGTAAGATTACACAGGAGTATTGCTGTCAGAAAAGCTGGGAGACTGTATAATTTCCGGTATTTATTTGTATTAAGCACATCAGCTCTAATGAGAATTATTGATCAATACATCATCTGAATTGAACTGGAATCCAAGACGTTTACCTGTAATAAATCTTGAGTGCTGGATTTTTGCCTCTGCCTGTCCTACAGTGGCAATTTTCACAGTGTCGTAAGGTGGTACCAGGAGATCAAATTCAAGAGTGTACTGAATTGCGGTCGAAATAATGATCTGGAGGGCAGTTTTGCTTATTTCTTCATTTCCGTAATTTGTAAAGAGCATACCCATTTGACGTTTTCCCTCCACAAAGTACTGTTTCTCGTGGTTGATAAATATTCTTGCAATAAGGTACCCGAGATCATCAAGACGTGAGTACTTGAATGAGTCAGCCAGAAAGTTATAGATATTGATTATTCCTGAGTAGGCATTGAACTTGTTCTTCTGAATATATGGGGTTTTCCATGCCGGATGTTCCCTGTCGAACTGGAAAATGTTTGAGTGCATGCTGAAAAGCAAAATATCACCTGCTACATTAAGTTGTGCATCGAAGCTGCTGCGGTCGGTATATTCCATCTTTATCCTGGAGTCAATATTTCCAAGATTTAAGTTTACTTCCTTTGAAAAGTTATTAAGAATTTCCTTCACAACATTGAATGATTCAAATGTGTTGTCATATACCTTTTCCTTTAATACGGATTTCTCTTTAAGAATTCCTATTATTGCCAGTTTCTTTTCATTCAGGTCCGACATGGCTGCTGGTATAAAATATCTAAATTAAACAAGACATCTAAAGTAGTAATTATAAACGAAAAACAAAACGAGGTTGATAAAAGCAGTTCCCCCACCAGTGTGTTGTGAGTTACACTACATAATCGTAATTATGTAAAATGTTTATTATTAAGTGTTTAGTAAGATCTGGCAAAAAGTACCCTGCGTTTTGATGGTTTGCCAGAGTAGATACATTTACCATCTTCATCAGGGCTGTCAAACGGAATGCAGCTTATTGTAGCTTTTGTTTCTTCCTTTATTCTTTCTTCGGTTTCCGCTGTACCGTCCCAGTGAGCCATAATAAAACCACCCTGATTATCAAGAATTTTTAGAAAATCCTTCCATTTATCAATATAGTATGTGTTTTTATTTCTGAATTTCAGAGCTTTATTGAATATATTGTTCTGGATCTCTTTAAGAAGTTCCGGTATAAGTTTATAAACAGAATCAACCGGGATAGTTATTTTTTCGAGTGTATCCCTGCGTGCGACTTCTACAGTCCCATTAACAAGGTCGCGAGGACCAATAGCCAGACGAATCGGAACTCCCTTTAGTTCGTAATCGGAGAATTTCCAACCCGGGGTATTGTTATCTCTGTCATCAAATTTTACTGATATACCGCTTTTTTCAAGCATCATTTTAATTTTCAGTGCGGTTTCAGAAATGTTTTTAAGTTGTCCGGAGTTTTTATATATAGGGATGATGACAACCTGAAGGGGGGCTAGTTTTGGCGGGATAACCAGTCCATGGTTATCAGCATGTGCCATTATAAGTGCACCTATCATTCTTGTTGAAAGACCCCATGAGGTTGCCCATACATAATCAAGTTTTCCTGATTTATCTGTAAACTGTACATCAAAAGCTTTGGCAAAGTTTTGCCCGAGAAAGTGGCTGGTACCTGCCTGAAGTGCTTTTCCATCCTGCATTAATGCTTCTATGGCATAAGTGTCAAGAGCCCCGGCAAATCGTTCATTATCACTTTTATATCCTTTTATTACAGGGAGGGCCATGTAATTCTCGGCAAAATCTGCATAGACATTTATCATTCTTTCAGTTTCCTCAAGTGCTTCCTCCCGCGTTGCATGTGCAGTATGACCTTCCTGCCAAAGGAATTCAGTGGTTCTGAGAAAAAAACGTGTACGCATTTCCCACCTGACAACATTTGCCCACTGGTTGATAAGTATAGGCAGATCCCTGTAAGATTGGATCCAGTTTTTATATGAATTCCATATTATTGTCTCGGAAGTAGGGCGGATGATAAGTTCCTCTTCAAGTCTGGCAGACGGATCAATAACCACACCTTTACCAGTCTCATCATTTTTCAGACGATAATGAGTAACAACAGCGCATTCCTTTGCAAAACCCTCAACATGTGCTGCTTCCTTGCTGAAAAATGATTTTGGTATAAACAACGGGAAATAAGCATTTACATGACCTGTTGCCTTAAACATCCTGTCGAGTTCAGATTGTATTTTTTCCCATATTGCGTACCCGTTAGGTTTGATTACCATGCAACCCCTGACAGCTGAGTTTTCAGCCAAATCTGCCTTGATAACCAGGTCGTTATACCATTGAGCATAATTCTCCTCCCTGTTTGTCAGAAACTTTGCCATTTTTTTGGTATGGTATTTGTTTTATTTGTTATAAAAAAGAAATAGATTCGCAAAAATAGATAAAACTTAATGATAATTAAAAAAAAACAGGAGGTTCATCATGAAAGCAAAATACTACATCGGAATACTGTCTGCTCTCCTTCTTCCGGGCTTCCTGGCACAGGCACAGATAGATTATACAGGAGACTACAGAAATGATGACGCCAGAATAGTAATAAATAACTACTACGATGATTATGATTACTATTTTTCATCAAGGATAAACAGGTTCCACAGGTCATATATAGCTTTCGATTACTATTCACCTGTGTTTACTGAAACCTACTGGTACAATTACCGGCCTTATACCTGGGGTTTAAGCATTTACAGGGGCGGGTTAGGTTTTACCGTAGGCTATAATTTTTATTATCCGCTCTATTTCGGATATGATTACGGATGGTACGATCCATACTACACAAGTTCATATTACTGGGGGTATGATCCTTTCTATTATAATTACTGGTACACGCCGGTAATAATAAATGTCGGGATCAGGAACAGGTGGTCAAATCACTACTGGGGCTGGCACAGCCACAACAGATGGTTTTACAGCGATTACAGCTGGAATTACAGATACAGACCCGTGTACAATACTTACAATAACTACTATTATTACAATGATTATCCTTCAACAAGATACTCTTCCATATACTCAACCAGATACTCCGTACAGGATAATCAGTCGCGCAGGTCGGTCTCCAGTGCAGTAAACAATAATGCTGCTAACAGTCCAAACATTTCACGAAGAACTGTTGCAACAAGCAGTAATTCTCAGGTTAACAGAACCCAGTCGCAGGATAGATCTAACAGTGCGCTTCAAAATGGTAATACAAGAAGAAATACAACTACTGCAGTCAACAGGAATCAGGATACACAAACCAATAACAGTAATCTCAGCAACCAGGGTAATGCTTTGAACAATACCAGAAGGACCGTTGATGCAAGAAACAACACCAATAACAGTAATCTCAGCAACCAGGGTAATGCTTTGAACAATACCAGAAGGACCGTTGATGCAAGAAACAGCAACAATAGTAATCCCGCAAATCAGGGTAATGCTGCAAGCAATTCACGTAAGACTACTAATGTTGGAAACCAGGGGCAGAACATCAGGACCCCGGCCAGAACATCAGTTAGCAGCGGAACATCCACTGCAGCTTCCCAAAGGACTTCAGTGGCAACCAGCAGAAGCACCAGCCAGAGCAGAGCGGTATCAGCTCCTTCCAGAAGCTCCTCGAATCAAAGAAGGACAACTGTATCACAGAGCAGGAGTTCCACAAGAGCTGCTACCAGGGCAGCTTCATCAAGATCTTCCTCTTCATCAAGCTCAAGATCAACTTCAGCAAAATCATCATCTAATGAAAAAAGCAGAAGGAAATAACGAAAACCTCTACGGAGATTCTTATAAAATATTGATATTTTTCATAAAAAATGTTAAATTTGCTATATTGTTGTTAAGTTAATTCAATTTAGCTGGTTATTTGGTATAATATTTGATCTTTATTTAATAAACCAAATGGGGGAAATAAAAATGAAAGCATTGTATTATTTATCGGTTGTTGTACTCTTAACTCTCGGGTCCTGTACTTCAGGTCTCTACATGGGAACGGAATATGATGATCTTTACTTCGTTGCTTCGGATCAACCTGTATCAAGAGTCTACTCATCTGACAGGGATAATATTACTGAGGGTACATTAAAGGCTGAAGAATATTACGACAATATCTATGCAGCCGATACTCTCGTTTCGGATGAATATTCAGATGCAGTCGATTATGACGATGCAATCCTTTATAATGACAACACTGGCAGATTATATGACTATTATGATGGTTACTATTATTCGGACAGATTAAGAAGATTCTACGGAAATTATTTTTCCCCTTACTGGAGAGATCCTTTTTATTCCGGGTGGGGCTATTATCCATTCGGATATTCGTTTAGTTACAGAGGATACCCGTACTACAACAACTATTATGATCCTTTTTACTACGATTATTACTATGATCCCTTCTATTACGGTTATGGAGGCCTCTATGGCAGTTACTACAACTACTATTCACCCTACTTCAGCTCTTATTATTCACCTTACTATAGTTCGTATTATCCTTCTTACCGTTTTTATGATGAAAGTTACACAGTGCCTTACGGGAGACGGGAAAGAGCCAGTACAATGTCATCCAGATGGACAGGGGGAGCAGCTTCACCAACCAGCTCATCAAGAAGAGATCCGTATATTTCAACAGGATCAAACAGCAGTACCGCAGGAAGGCGTTCTACCGACCAGACAATCTCATCTGATTCCAGGAGAACCGTTTCCACCTCTGTTAATCCTCAGACCGCCATCAATGCAACTGACAGCAAATTAACACAGGATCCGGTCAAATCAGGAACGGAAAACATTTCCGGAACAAATGAAAGAAGAACAACGACCAAACCTGAATATAATTCTATTAACAGAACCTATACGCCAAGCTACAGTAACCCAAGAATGAGCACACGGCCATCATATAATAATAGCAGGATTAATCAGAATAATAATGCAATTATTAATAACAGATCAAATATAAACGTAAACCAGAGAAGAACGAATACAAACCAGAATATAATTAACAGAGGAAGATCCAGCTCATCAATTTCTACGGGACAGATCAGATCAGGAACTTCCTCAGGTACTTACACTGTTCCAACAAGAAGAAGCGTTGAAAACCGATCACTATCATCCGGATCATTTAATTCATCCAGAAGCGGATCGTCATTAAGCAGCGGATCTTCTTCAGGATCTGTTTCAAGAAGTTCCGTGTCATCAGGTTCTTCTTCAGTCTCATCTTCCAGCTCCTCCTCAAGAAGTTCAAGTTCTTCATCAAGCACAAGGAGATAGCCGGAAAGGAATTTTTTCGTGGTTCTAATTAATTCATTCTGAATAAGAGTGCAGGTATAGTCATAACAAAAATCAAATCTAATGAAACGAATCGGCATATTAATCATCGCAACATTAACGCTGTCTGCAGGGATCTTTGCCCAAAACGTTGATGATGCAATAAGATACTCTCAGATATTTTATGGAGGAACAGCAAGGTTTATGTCAATGGGTAGTGCCTTTACGGCCCTCGGTGGTGATCTATCTTCTTTAAGCCAGAACCCTGCGGGATTAGGAGTCTTCAGATCATCTGAATTATCTCTGTCACCTCAACTGTTTCATACCAGTACTTCTGCCAACTTTAATGGGATCAGTACAGATTACCTTTACAATTTTAACCTCAGCCAGGCTGGTGTAGTATTCAACTTTTTATCTAATAATAGCGAAACTGGCCTTATCACACTTAATGCAGGTTACTCTTTCAACAGAACAAACAACCTGAACAGTACAATCAGAATACAGGGAATTAGTAACACAAGTTCAATAGCTGATTACTGGGTTGATATTAGTGACGGTATTCATTATACAGAACTTGGTGGTGCAAAGGGAATAGCTTATGATGCCTGGATAATGGATACAATAACCGGTTCAGGTGGAATATATTACGAAACAGTCTATTCAAACTACGGTGATGATCCTCCCTCAGTATATGGGCAGAATATAAGACGAATAATTACGAATGAGGGTTTTACAGGAGAACATGCATTTTCGATAGGTGGTAATTATTCCAATAAACTATTCTTCGGAGCAACCATTGGTATTTCCAGGCTTAATTATACAGGCCACTATGAACATCTCGAATCAGCTGATTACGCGCTTTCTTCAGGATTCACCAGTTTGACCTATACCGATCATTACGAGAATACCGGAACAGGTTACTCTTTTAAAATAGGAACAATATTCAAACCCATGGAATATCTCCGCATCGGGCTTGCATTTCATTCACCTACTATTTACAAGATAAATGAGTACTATTATGATAATGTCAGTTCCTATTTTGACAATAACGATCACTATGAATACTCAAATGAGCCGATGCGATACAGCTATGCACTCACAACTCCTTTCAGGGCATTGGCAGGTGTCGCCGTTCAGATAAAAAAACTGGCCCTGATAAGTGCTGACTACGAATTTGTCGACTACGGTTCAGCACGGTTTTCTGAAACAGGAGATAATTATGACTACAGCGAAGAGAATCTTGAAATAAAAAACACTCTTAAATCAACCGGGAACCTGAGACTGGGAGGCGAATTAAGGCTTAATAAACTTTATCTGCGAACCGGTTTTGGCTATTATGGAAAAGCATTTAAGGAGGGAGAAGATAACGAAAACCTCGATCATACCTCAGTTTCATTTGGTGCAGGATTCAGGGAACAAAATCTCTATATTGACTTTGGATATACAAAATACAGCAATTCACAGAAATACTTCTTATATCCTGTCAGATCAGGTGTCGAAAAAGCACTGGCAAATCTGAGTAATGATAAGAATATTTTTACTGTAACTTTCGGCTATAAGTTTGGCTATTAATACTTTGGATGACTTCCTTTGAAAAGGGGTTTGCCTGTCAGGTAAACCCCTTTTCTCTATATAGTAGTAATTATAAATATACTACCGATTCAGGTCCCATGTTGAAAATTAGATCAATAATACTTAGTCCCGGAATAAATCCTGCTTCATAGTTAAATACCTGGAAATACTCCCTGTTGACGTATTCTGATTTATATTTTGAACTTATCTTATATCTGTAATCATATCCGGTATCTGCAACAGGTTCAAATAACGTGGTATACCGGACAGGTGTGTTTATTTTCAGTAGTTCAAGGACGGCCAGGAGCAGGTCCATGTTCAGATCAAACAAAAACCTTGGTTTCAAAATAATTTTTTTTTCTATTTTTTCGTAATAGTATTGAAACCAGGGGGACGAGCTATATGAAGCAACCATAGCCCGTAAATGAACCTGTTGCCATCTTTTTGAATAGTCTATCTCAACATCTTTAATACATGATTTTTGAAGACCGCCTTTTTTGACAGGAATTGATAAAACCAGAGGGCCGTTCGATGAAAGGATCTTACACCTGTTACGGTAAGTTTGCTTGAGATAATTTTCTTCTCTTTCAATAAACACTTCATTTGCGCCGGCAATTAGCGCAAAATATTCGAGTGGTGGTAGATATGCTGTTGAAAGTAAGATTTTGCCAGCCATCAGGATCGGATATCATTACATCTTGTTAATTATGCTGGCAGAGAAGCCGGCGCCGAATCCATTGTCAATATTAACTACAGTAACTCCTGTGGAACAGCTTGTAAGCATGGCAAGAAGCGCTGAAATTCCTCCGAAATTTGCACCGTAACCAACACTTGTAGGGACTGCTATTACCGGTTTATCAACCAGTCCGCCTACAACACTTGCCAGGGCACCCTCCATTCCGGCAATTACTATTACCACTCTGCAGTTTCTGATTTCCGGCAGTTTGTCAACCAGTCGATGTATTCCTGCAACTCCTGCATCGTAGATTCTTAAAACATTGTTACCCATGAGTTCAGCAGTAACAGCAGCCTCTTCGGCAACCGGGATATCGGATGTGCCCGCTGTTATTACTGCAATCCGGCTTTTTGGCACAGCCGGTTTTTTCTTCTGAATACTTATAATTTTTGCTTCACGATAATACAATGCTGAAGGAATTATACTCCTGACAGCGTCATACATTGTTTCATCAGCCCTTGTACCGATAATATTCTTCTCTTTTAAGTACATCAGTTTGAAGATTTCAGCTACCTGCTCAACCGACTTCCCTGCACAAAAAATGATTTCAGGATAACCGGTCCGTAATTCACGATGATGATCAATCTTTGCAAATCCAAGATCGGTATAGGGGAGATTTATTAAAATCTCCAGAGCTTCCTCTATATTCTTCTTACCGTTCTTTACATCTCTAAGCAGTTTTTCAACCTCTTCTCTCGTCATAATAATTATTTTTCCGGATTTAAACTACCTTTTCTGTAGCCTTCAAGGTCCAAAGTTACATATCTGAAGCCAATTTTTTTCAGATCTTTGATAATATGATCTTTTTTCGGACTATTTACAATCTTCTCCATAAAGCCCGGAAGACACTCGATTCTAGCCAGATCTCCATGCACTCTTACCCTTACACCGGGGCAACCTTTTTCAAGGAGCATATATTCAGCTTCCTCAATCATTTTCAGTGTATTATCCTTTACTTCTGTATTGTATGGTATTCTTGTAAGCAGGCACGCATTTGCTGGTTTATCCCAGAAGGTAAGTCCATCACTTAGGGCTATTTCCCTTATATCATTTTTTGTAAGTCCGGCCTCAAGAAGAGGACTTCTGATTCCCAACTCCTCTAATGCTTTGAGACCCGGCCTGAAATCACCTGTGTCATCTGCATTGGTGCCGTCAACAACATACTTAAATCCTTTATCACGGGCAAAAGCTCTTAAAGCTGTAAAAAGTGTTTTCTTGCATACATAGCATCTGTTAACAGGATTTGATCTTATGTTTTCAGGGAAATCAAAATCAAGAATTTCATGCGGGATACCGGATTTCCTGACAAACTCTGTTGCTTCGTCAATTTCTTGTTTTGGTATGTAAGGTGTTCTTATAGTAACGCCTATTACATCAGGTTTTTTTAGCGCATTAGCCCGGTACAGAAGAAAGGAGCTGTCAACTCCTCCTGAAAATGCAACAACAAATGATTTTAAATCTTTAAGTATTGTATCGAGTTTTTCAAGCTTTCGGTTTGCCATGTCCTGTCATTTTTTTTTGTGCCAATAACGACATTATGTTAATGTATACTTCCTTAATGGGTATTTGATGCTCTGATGCAATCCGTTTACATTCATAATATTCAGGTTTGTAGGAGACCTCCTTATCATTGTAAAATGAACGCTTAACATTTACTTTTCCATAAACTGTATCAATAGTCTCCAGTTTCCTGACCAGTGTGTCTTTCCTGAAGGGAAAGGTCCTGATACCCAATGATGTGGATTCAGTAAAGATAATCTCCCTGATGATATCAGCTACTTCTTTTTCGCAGATTACATTAAGTTTTACGCCGGGTCTTCCTTTTTTCATAATGATATCCGAGAAAAATACATCAGAAGCACCAGCTTCAAAGAGCTTTTCCGAGATATAATCATAAAATTCAGGATTCATATCATCGATATTGCATTCAATAAGGAGTGCATCATGACCTGATTTTTTTTCTCTGGTTGTTTTTCCGATAAAAACTCTCAGGAGGTTTGGAACTTCAGGATGATCCTTTTGCCCTACGCCATAAGCTGTCCTTTCAATCTCGATTATACGGTCAGAAGAAAAATCAGTGCCTAACGTAGCAATAATTGCTGCTCCGGTTGGTGTTGTGGCTTCAAAGTCAACTCCTCCCTTTCTGACCGGGATGCTTTTTATGATTTCTGCGGTTGCAGGAGCTGGAACAGGCAGTTTCCCGTGCTCACATTGTACAAAACCACTGCCAAGTTCCACCGGATAAACATGTACGGCGTTAACATTCAATGTATTAAAACATATAGCTGCGCCAACAATATCAATTATTGAATCAACAGCACCAACTTCATGAAAATGGACTTTTTCAATATCAATACCATGAACAGTTGCTTCCGCAACAGCAACTTTCATGAATATCTTCATACTCAGTTCTTTTGTCCTTGTATCAAGATCTGAATCGTCAATAATTTTTTCAATATCTGACAAATGCCTTTGTATATGTTCATGATGAGTAGGTTTAACGGTAACTTTAGTACCTTTTATACCATGTCTTTGGTCTTTTTCAACAATAAGTTTCCACCCATCAAGATGAAGTTTGACAAGCTCTTCAGTCAGAAATTTGCTGTCAATGCCAAGATCAACCATTGCACCTAGATTCATATCACCGCTTATCCCTGAGAAACAATCGTAACAGAGAACTCTCATATAACTTATAATTATTTAATAAAAACAAACAAATCATATTAATGTTATCTGAAAAAATGTTAAAATGGTTATGAAAACTTCGTACTGCTAAGATACTATTTACAATCATTACACAAATAATGAAAAAAATCGTTATTTTCGCGGTTTATCCATTAATAGTTAATTATACTACTGATATTATGAGAAGAAGAGATTTCCTTAAAAAATCGGCTGGGGCAGGATTTGCGGCAGGAGCTGCTTTGAGCCTGGGTGGATATGGAAAACTATGGGCAGTTACACCGACTCCGGCAAAATACGATATGGTGGCTATTATGGGTGGGGAACCCGATGCTATGTTTGATCTTGGGATTCAGGAGCTTGGAGGAATGAGTAACTTTATTGCCAAGGGGCAAAAGGTTCTGGTCAAACCTAATATTGGTTGGGATGTTATTCCGGAACTGGCAGCCAATACCAATCCTGCGCTGGTTAAACGTGTTATCGAGCATTGTTTCAGAGCCGGAGCAAAAGAGGTATATGTTTTTGATCATACAATCGATAACTGGGTAAATACCTATAAAAATTCGGGTATTGAGAGAGCTGCAAAAGCTGGCGGCGCTAAAGTTGTTCCGGCAAACACCGAAAATTATTATCAGCAGATTGAAATCCCTGCCGGTATAAAACTGAAAAGTGCAAAAGTCCATGAGCTTTTGCTTGAAACAGACGTTTTTATCAATGTACCTATTTTAAAAGACCACAATTCCACAAGAATGACCTGTTGTCTGAAGAACACAATGGGCCTTGTCTGGGACAGGGGATTCTGGCATTCGAATGATTTACTCCAGTGCATTGCCGATTATGCTCTTTATGAAAAGAAACCGGCTTTAAATGTGATTGATTGCTACAATGTTATGGTTAAGCATGGCCCTCAGGGAGTATCAAAGGAAGATGTTGTTCAGATGAGATCCCAGATACTTACTACCGACTGGGTTGCCGGAGATTCAGCAGCAGCCAGAATGCTTGGAGTTGAACCTGAGAGAATCGATTATATACCGATAGCACATAAAAAGGGTCTGGGAAACATGAATCTGGAAACCCTGGAAATCAAAAGGATCAAAATGTAGATTGTAATGACATCATCCTCACTACGAAAAATACGTATTGTCTTTTCAGCGCTGGTCCTTGTTTGTTTTCTTATAGTTTTTACTGATTTCAGATATCTTATTCCGGCTAAATATATTAATTACCTCATTTATCTTCAGTTTGTACCTTCTGTAATCAAGTTTTATGACCTGAGGACAATTGCAGCTGGAGGATTCATAATTGTTCTTATCCTGACATTACTTACCGGCCGTACTTATTGTTCATTTCTTTGCCCCCTCGGTATCGGACAGGATCTTTTTAGCAGAATAGGCGGGCGGTTCAGGAAGAAATTCAGAAGATTCGGATTCAAAAAACCACACACAATCATCAGGTATTCATTGTTAGTTATTACACTTGTAGTAACTCTTATATGGGGGATTTATCTGCTTACCCTTCTTGATCCGTACAGTATTTTTGGAAGGTTTACAACCTATTTCGCAAAACCTGTTGTCATTCTTATTAATAATTTTCTTGGTGGTATCCTCAGCAAATTCGATAACTACACACTTCATCATGTTCCTGTACGAGGATTTCAACTGTTGATCTATTCAATACCTGTTGCATTTTTTGTACTTGTGGGGACACTTTCCTTTATGAAAGGACGCCTTTATTGTAATATGATATGCCCGGTTGGTACATTATTGGGTCTTATCTCAAAAATATCTTTACTGAGAATCAAATTTGATGAGAATACATGTACCAGATGTGGCAGATGTGCTATTGTATGTAAATCGTCGTGCATCGACTTTCTAAATTATAATGTTGACCTCAGCAGGTGTGTCGAATGTTTCAATTGTATAAACAGTTGCCCCGATAAAGCTATTTCATACGGAATAGTAAGCCTGAAAAAGAAAGAACATAAAACGGATGAAAGTAAAAGAAAACTTATAGCCGGAATAATACTGTTACTCTTTGGTCTATCCCGCAGTTCGAGGAGCCAGGAGGAAAATGTCCCTGTACCTACCAAGTTATCAACTGTTAAAGAGGAAAAGACTTACCCCGTTTGTCCTCCAGGTGCAGGAACGATAGAGGATTTCAATAAGAATTGCACTGCCTGTTCGTTATGCATAACGGCATGTCCGAATAATGTTTTGCAACCGGCATTTAAACAATATGGATTAACAGGTATTATGCAGCCGGTAATGGATTATCACAAAAGCTTTTGTACTTATAACTGTACTGCCTGTACGGAAATTTGTCCTACAAATGCTCTCAAACCACTCGTCCTTGAAGCTAAAAAACTGACGCAGATCGGTAAAGCAGTCTTTATTAAAGATAATTGCATTGTTAAAACTGAAAAAACTGCATGCGGAGCCTGCTCCGAAAGCTGCCCCACCAAAGCTGTTTATATGATTCCTTACGAGGGAAATCTTGTGATTCCGGAAACAAACCAGGATATTTGCATCGGATGTGGTCATTGTGAATTTGCGTGTCCCACAACTCCTTACAAAGCAATCTTTGTTGACGGGAATCCTGTTCACGCGGCAGCTCAAAAACCTGTAATTGAGGAAGCAGACATGGAAGCTCCGGAAGAATTTCCTTTCTGATCATCAGATTAAAATTCGTGTTGATGTTCAAATAATCATTAAAACATGATTTTTATCTTCTCATACTTATAGCAATCAGCTATTTTTGTTACAGATTTTGTTCATATTATCTAAGAAAATGAAACCATCACATATTGAACATATCGGTATAGCTGTCAGCAATCTGGAGGATGCTGTAAGTTTCTATGAAAAGGTATTTGGACTGAAGTGCTACAACATTGAGGAGATCGATGATCAGAAAGTGAGAACAGCATTTTTTATGGTGGGACAAACAAAGATAGAATTGCTTGAATCCACTGATCCTGAAGGCCCTGTCGGCAAGTTCATTGCAAAGAGGGGTGAAGGGATCCATCATATTGCTTTTGCTGTCCGTGATATTGACGAACAATTAGAGAAAGCTTCAGAATATGGTGTCAGGCTTATTGATTCCAGCCCGAGAAAAGGGGCAGAAGGTCTTGATATTGCTTTTCTGCACCCCGGGTCGACATCGGGAGTATTGATAGAGATTTGTGAAGATAAGAAAAGGCAGTTTTAACCAATGGCCGAAAATAATAAAACCATATCAGTTGCCGGCAATACAGGTCCCAGAGTGAGGTCCGACTGTGAGATTAAACTTGAGATAAGGACTTCCGGAGGCATAAATACAGATCTTACATCTAAAGTTAAGAGACTCTATGGTGACTCAATAATAGACCAGTGTAACGAAATACTGAAGTTTTTTGGCATTGATAATGCTGTTTTGAAGATTAATGATTCGGGAGCATTACCGTTTGTAATTGCCGCTCGTCTGGAATCAGCCATCAAACAGCTTATTCGTACAGATCTTGAATTTCTTCCGGAATTTCTGAAAGAGAATTTTTACTCCACAACTCCTTACAGATTCAGGTTTTCACGTCTTTATCTGCCAGGAAATAATCCGGCAATGATGATCAACGCAGGGCTTCATTCAGCTCATGGTATAATACTTGATCTGGAGGATTCAGTAGCTCCTGAAAAAAAAGATGAGGCCAGAATACTTGTAAGAAATGCCCTGCGGCAGATCAGTTTCTATGGTGCAGAAAGAATGGTCAGGATTAATCAGGGTCAGAGAGGACTGGAAGATCTGGATTATGTTATCCCTCATAATGTTAACCTGATACTGATCCCAAAATGTGAGAGTCCGGAAGATGTAAAGAAGACTGACAAACGAATTTCAGAAATTAAGCAGAAATGCAAACTGACAAATCGGGTTTTTCTTATGCCGATTATCGAAAGTGCTCTTGGAGTTGAAAATTCGTTCGTTATTTCCGGATCATCTGAGAATGTGGTTGCTATAGCAATAGGACTTGAAGATTTCACGGCTGATATCGGAGTACCCAGAACTGCTGAAGGAAGTGAGTCACTTTATGCAAGGACAAGGCTGGTTAATGCAGCTAAAGCTGCAGGTATTCAGCCAATAGATTCCGTTTTTTCGGATGTCTCAGATATGGATGCATTGAAGATTTGTGTCCAAAAATCAAAATCATTGGGATTTGAAGGCATGGGTTGTATTCATCCTCGGCAAATACCTGTAATACACCAGGGATTTGCTCCGGAACCTGATGAGATAGAAAGATCCAAAAGGATAATACTTGCTTATGAAGAAGCTGCCAGGAAGGGTCTGGGTGTGGTAGCTCTGGGATCGAAAATGATAGATCCACCAGTGGTTGCGCGTGCACAGAAGACTATTAAACTGGCCATTAAACTTGGTCTGTTATCAGGCAGCTGGATGGCTGATCCACAAACAGAACAGATATAAAAACCTTGAATAGCATGTCTGTGAATACCGTAATAAATGCAGCTGGCAGGGCAATACCGCTCGAAATCAACGGCAAACCTGTTATTCCTTTCAAGGGAGTTGGGAAGCATCACCCAGAAGGGAACAAATACGCTCCACCCATTCCTACCTGTTTGGATTTTCCCGGGGATGGCAATAAAGTGGTATCATCACTTGAAGAAGCTTTAAGGAAATGCAATCTCCGGGACGGGATGACCATTTCTTCACACCATCATTTGCGTGAAGGAGATCTAGTAAGTAACAGGATCTTTGAAATTGCATCAGGTATAGGTGTAAAAGACCTTATATGGTTTCCGTCAGCCTCTTTCCCCTGTAATGCACCTTTGATCAAATATCTGGATGATGGTACCATAAACAGAATCGAAGGCAGTCTTAATGGCCCTCTCGGCAGATATGTTTCGGAAGGCCGAATGAAGGGAACTGCCGTTCTTCGCTCGCATGGCGGACGTGTTCAGGCTATTCAGGATGGCGAAGTAAGGATTGATATTGCAGTTCTTGCAGCTCCGTCAGCTGATGCTTTTGGAAATGCCAAAGGTACTGGTGGTAATTCAGCTTGCGGAGTATTAGGATACGCAAAGGCCGACTACATGTATGCTGATAAAGTTATCATTGTTACTGACAACCTGGTCGACCATCCATGTGTTCCAATGGAGATCGAAGGCAATTATGTCGATTATGTTGTAGTTGTTGATAAAATTGGAATACCGGAAAAGATAGTCTCCGGTACAACCCAGATTACTAAAAGTCCCGACAGATTACTTATTGCGGAATTAACCGCTGCTTTCCTTGAAAAATCGGGTATACTTAAAGATGAAGTCAAAATGCAGGCCGGAGCAGGAGGTACTTCCCTTGCCATAGCAGTTTTTCTCCACGAAATTCTTAAAAGGAAAGGGTGGAAATCGAAATTCGGTTTTGGTGGAAGTACGAAATATATGGTAAAAATGCTTGAGGAAGGTCAGATGGGATATATTCTTGATGCACAGGCGTTTGATCTTGACGCAGTCAGGTCTGTCAGTGAAAACGCCAATCATATACCTTATCCTGTTTTTAATGCTTATAATTATCATTCCAAAGGCAACCTTACAAGCATGATGGATATCATGATCCTCGGAGCAACAGAAGTTGACCTTAATTTCAACGGGAATGTAGTTACTCATTCTGATGGTTACCTGCTGCATGGAATAGGAGGATGGCAGAACTGTCTTCATGCACGGAATGTTATTTTGCCACTACCTCTTTTTCGTGACAGAATACCGGTAATAGTTGATGAGGTAACAACTCTTTGTGGTCCGGGTGAACTTATTGACGTTATTATTACAGAAAGGGGAATTGCAATAAATCCGTTACGGGATGATCTCATCGAAAGTGTAAAAGAGAGTGGGCTTCCGATAAGGACTATTACCGAACTAAAAGAGGAAGCTGAGAAGATCTGCGGCAAACCTCAGAAAGCCCGGTTTGACGAAGAGATCGCAGCAGCAATTAAATGGGTCGATGGAACTGTTATTGATGTTGTTAGAAAAATTAAGTCCTGATAATTATTATGAAAAAATACAAATGTATTGTCTGTGGATATATCTATGATCCCGCTGAAGGAGATCCGGAAAGTGGAATTGATCCGGGCTTAGCATTCAGCGAACTGCCCGTTGATTACAACTGTCCGGTATGTGGTGCAGGCAAAGATGAGTTTATTGAATATTAATAGGGACAGGGATCTCTGATTAAGCAAGAGGAAAATATTAATACTTAACTCAGGTGATGTTATTAATAACATCTATGAGCAGATCCCAGAACATTTGCGCAGTTTTAATCTCTATTTTTTCTTCGGGTGTATGAGCTCCTCTGATTGTAGGACCAAATGAGATCATATCTATACTTTTAACGTTCTTATATATTAACCCACATTCCAGTCCTGCATGTATTGCTCTTACCATTGGTTCTTTGCCGAACAACTTAACGTATGACTTGCGAGTGATTTTCAAAATTTCTGATTTCAGACTGGGTTTCCACCCGGGATAACCGTCCGATTGAGTCACTTCTGTTCCTGCCAGTTTCAGGCAGGATGCGACCATTGCCGCCGCATCATACTTTGCTGATTCTATAGAGCTCCTTTGTGTGGTTACAACTTTTATTGAGTTATCCTCATCAAACATTATTGAAGCCAGGTTGGTGGATGTTTCAACCAGATCATCCATCTCTTTCGACCATGAAATAACACCATGAGGACAACATCTCAAGGCATCGAGAAGCTTCATTTGTATCTGCTTGTCTATGAAATGGGAGGGAAGTTCAACGGCTTTTATTGAAATTTTTAAATCCTTTTCCAGGTCTCCGAATTCATTAGAGATATCAGAATGAAAACTGGTAATATTCTTTTTTACCTGTTCAATAACTGATTTTTCAAGAACAATTGTTGCAAATGCCTCTCTGGGAATTGCATTACGCAAATTACCACCTTCAAACCTGCTTATAGAGATACTAAAAGTACCTGAAAGATTTTGCAGTAACCTGTTCATTAATTTTATTGAATTGCCATAACCTTTATGGATTTCATCACCAGAATGTCCTCCATGCAATCCGGTTATTGAAATCTCTAATGCTTTAAGATCTCTTTTTACAGGGACCGGATTAAACTTTATTTTTCCAACAGTATCCATTCCGCCGGCACAACCGATGAACAATATTCCTTCATCTTCCGAATCGAGGTTTATAAGGATTCTGCCTGAGAAAAAATCAGGCTTAAGGTTTATTGCTCCTGTCATACCAGATTCTTCATCGACTGTAAACAGACACTCAATTTTTCCTGCCCGGAGGTGTTTGTCAGTCAGAATAGCCATCTGGGATGCAATACCGATACCATCATCTGCACCCAGAGTTGTTCCCCTGGCTGCTACCCAGCCTTCCTCAATAACCGGTATTATAGGATCAGTGTTCCAGTTGTGCGGATAATCGGAGTTCTTTTCACCGACCATATCCATATGGCTTTGAAGTACAATAGTTTTTCTGTTCTCCATACCTTCTGAAGGAGGCCTGGTAATTAAAATATTTCCAATTTCATCTTCTCTTGATTCGAGGTTATGTTTTCCCGCAAAACTAAGAAGATAACGCCGGATTTTTTCCTCATTCTTACTTAATCGTGGTATTTTGCAAATCTCTTCAAAATAGATCCAGACTTGTGCTGGATTTAAATGAGCTAATACACTCATGCCTGGTTTATATATTCAACGAATAACACACAAAACTACGGTTTTTTTAATTCAGATTAGTGCATTAATTAAAATAAAAGTAATAGTCACGGAACATCTCAAATTTTCACTATATTTATATTTAATGCGGTTCTAAATTATACAATTAATTAACATGACAAAACGAACAATTGTAACCCTGCCTGGTGACGGAATAGGGAAAATTGTGATGGAACAGGCCTTAAGAGTTCTTGATGCAGCAGGTTTTAATGCCGACTATATTCATAGTGACATCGGTTGGGATTTGTGGTGCAGGGAGGGCAATCCGTTACCTGAGAGAACCCTTGAACTGATAGCTCAACATAAAATTGCTATTTTCGGAGCCATCACATCCAAACCCAATGAAGAGGCTAATGCAGAGCTTCACCCTGATCTTAAGGGTAAAGGATTAAAATATTCCAGTCCCATAGTGGGTCTGAGACAACATTTAGGTCTTGATATCTGTGTCAGGCCATGCAAAACCTACAAAGGTAATCCTCTGAACTTTATCAGAAGAGGTGGAGGGAACACAATTGAGGAGCCAGTTGTTGATGTGGTCATTTTCCGGCAAAATACTGAAGGGCTATATTCCGGAGTCGAGTGGACAAATCCACCTTCTCAGGTTTATCAGGCTTTTATGACTCATCCGAAATTTGCCGGAAACTTCGGAAATGTTCCTGTCGAGGAACTTGCAATTTCAACAAGGATTTTCACAAAAAGAGCTACTACAAGAATTCTCACGGCTGCTTTCGAATATGCCGGGAAGAATGGGTATAATTCAGTAACGGTATGTGAAAAACCTAATGTCATAAGAGAAACATCAGGTTTAATGTGGCGACTGGCTAAAGAGATTCAGAAGACCAGGTTTCCGGAAATAAAACTGCTAAATACAAATATAGACGCCCAGATGATGTGGCTGACCAAGAATCCCGAAGATTATGGAGTGATAGTTGCGGGTAACATGTTTGGCGATATTGTCTCTGATGCATTTGCCGGACTTATTGGCGGACTGGGATTTGCATGCAGCGCCCAATTTTCGTCAGATGGTATTGCCCTTTTTGAACCGACTCATGGTTCAGCTCCAAAATATGCTGATTATGAGGTATCTGTAGTTAATCCCATTGCAATGATAGAATCAGCATGCATGATGCTTGATTATATTGAAGAGAAGCAAATAGCTTCGAATATCAGAAGAGCAGTAGCTGAAGTGATTGAAGAGGGAAGGGTGAGAACATACGACATGATGAAAATGCCAGGCAAACCTGAGGTGCTTCAGCATGGTGCAGCTTCAACAGTACAGATGACGGATGCAATTATCGCCAGATTAAATTAATAAAAAACATATCCGGAATGACCCGAGAATTAGAAAAATTATGGCCTGAACTTGAGTGGATCAGGAACAGTTCACTCAGGGAAAAAACTGCCCTGACATGGGAGAGAGCCCTTGAAAGGAGCGTCCTGACTGCAGAGGACCTTGAAAGGATTCCTTTTACTCTTCTCTGTGGACCCGGTCTTAAAATAAGTTTCATGGCACACAAAAGGTGTGTTGTCCATATTGCAAAAGAGAGTGGCAACAAGATCAATGAATTCTTTGGTAATGATCTTCCTGTTGATATGGATGTCCTGATTGCAGGCGCTATTTTGGCCGACGTAGGCAAACTTCTTGAATATGAGCTTGATGATGAAGGTAACCCAATTCAGGGTAAATATGGAAAGTACCTGAGACACCCTTTTTCAGGTGTGTCATTGGCTGAAGAGTGCGGGATACCGCCAGAGGTATGCCACATAATAGCTGCACATGCTCATGAAGGTGATATGGTTAAACGGTCCACAGAGGCCTATATAGTCCACCATGCTGACTTTATGACTTTTCTTCCCTTTAAAAGCAGATTATAGTCCTTCAGTCATTGCTGTCGGATAAAGGTATTTCCTCCTTTTTTTCGATAATATATGTCGCTGTCCTGCTTTTACCATCATTCCAGCGGGTAAATACTTTGATAGTAGTTGTTGCTGATAATGTAAATGGTTCTGAATACTGTTTTGAGTTTTCATCCGGTTCGCTACCATCAGAAGTATAAAAAATTGTTCCTCCGGGTCGATTGTTGCTGAATTCTGCAACATAGATATCTGAAAAGATATTAAAGGGTGATACAAGTGACGGAGGAATAATATTATGATTAGCTTTGAAAACATTTTCCACTCCCATCTTATTCACTTTCCTGTCATAGGTCATCAGACCGTTTGTTTCTGTTTCAACATCGGTGGTCTGAGTATAAACAGTGGCACTCAGACCATTCTCTTTTACAAACATATCTACCTGATCATAATACATCTCATATCTTTCAAGCAGTTGAATGGTATCCTCCATATTTCTGTATCCCCAGTTTTTTTGTTCCCAGGTATGCCCCTGAACAGGCAACCCAAGCCCTCCGAATTCTCCAAGAACAATTGCCCTGTCTTCTTGGGCATCAGGTACTATAGGATCGGGGTAATGATGTATATCGTTTATATTTCCAGTACCCCTGTCGGTCCATCCTGAGGCACTGTTTACCAGCCTGGTGGGATCATATTCAGTAATCAGCTTTGTGATTCTTTCAGTATCGAATTGTCCCCAGCCTTCATTAAAAGCAACCCATATTATTATTGAGGGGTGGTTGTATTTTGTCTCTATAAGCTGGCGGAGCTCAAATTCAAACTGGTCTGCAGCCTCTTTCGATTTGGAAATATCCGGCATAGAGCGGTTGATATATTTGTCCCCGCTGGGCATATCCTGCCAGACCAGGATACCAAGCTTGTCACACCAGTAATAAAAGCGCCTGTTTTCGACCTTAACATGTTTTCTAAGCATGTTGAATCCCATTTTCTTTGTCATTTCAATATCAAACACCATTGCTTCTTCGGTTGGCGGAGTATAAATACCATCAGGCCAGAATCCCTGATCAAGTGGACCGTTTTGCCATATAAATTCATTATTTAACAGAATTCTGGTGAATCCATCTTCCTTTTTACTAATTGAGATTTTCCTGATTCCAGCATAGGAATTTACCTTATCAATAACTTTTTTCCCCTCTTTGAGTTCGATTATTACATCATAAAGAAACGGTTTTTCAGGTGACCAGAGAACCGGATTATCGATTTCAACTGTAACCTCCTGTCCGGGTTTTCCTGTAGCTGTGCCAGCAGTTATTTCATTATTAATCACTGAAAATACAACCTGGCTTTCCGGCGCGTTAGTAACGACAGCTTTAAAAGTTATTGTTCCGTTGATCGCATCAGTAGTTGTACGGAATGAAGATATATAAGAATCATTCACGGGTTCAAGCCATACTGTCTGCCAGATACCGGTTGTTGGTGTGTACCAGATTCCCGACGGGTTGGCAACCTGTTTGCCGCGGGGCTGGGGACCTCTGTTAGTCGGGTCCCATACACAAACAAGCAATTCATGTACTTTCTGGTCAGCAAGCAATCCGGTGATATCAAACACAAACGGATCATAACCTCCCCGGTGAATTCCAGCTTCATTTCCGTCTATCCATACCATTGTTTCCCAGTCGCATGCTTCAAAGTTCAGGAGGATATGCTTTTTCTTCCAGGCTGATGGGATAATAAAAGTCCTTTTATACCATAGGTTCTCCATTTCAGAGACTCTTTTCCTGACACCCGAAAGAGCTGATTCAATCGGGTAGGGGACCAGTATTTGTCCATCCCATGTTTCAGGTCTCTCATCTTTAGGTGTTATTGAATATTGCCAGAGTCCGTTAAGATTTTCCCAATCCTTTCTTTCAAGATAGGGACGGGGATATTCCGGCCATGGATTTAATGGATCGACCTTAGCTGACCATTCTGTCAGGATCGGATTATCAGCAATTTTCCAGGTTATTTCTTTTTTCTGTGTACAGGACGTACAGAAAAAAAAGATGGTTAGAACAAGTAACTTAACCAGGTATTTCATATTAAATGATATAAATTATTGACGTTCTGTTAACCGAGTTTCATCTTTTCAACCTCCTCGAGGTTTCTTTCGTTTGTAACAGCTTTTGCATCATGAGTATAAAGGTATTCTATAAAATCCATATATTTATCCATGATCTTACCTCTGACAATTTTCATTGTTGAGTTCATGAGTCCATTTTCCTCAGTAAAGCTTTCTTCCAGTATGCCAACGGCAACAGGCAGCCATCGTTGAGGAAACATATTACCGTATTTGCCATGTGTCCGGTATTCATTCAATTCGTTTTCAAGCAGCAAAAGGATGGCTCTTCTCCCTTCATATGAATCCGCAGTCAGGTTTCTTTCTTCAAGATATAATTTCAGAGCATGCTGATTAGGTACTATAAGTGCGACCGTATAAGGTCTCTGGTTGTTGTACAGCATGCACTGATCAATATATTTTGACTGTTCGGAAATGGCTTCTTCGATACCTTCGGGACTGAATTTTTCACCATCATCGGCTATAAGCAGGCTTTTAAAACGTCCGAGTACGTACAGAAATCCGTCTTCGCTCATGTAACCCATGTCACCGGTATTGAGCCACCCGTCTCTTATCGCTTCTTTTGTAGCTGTTTCATTCTTCCAGTAACCGTGCATCACGTTGCCACCTCTTATTACAATTTCCCCATTCTGTCCGACAGGCAATTCTTTGCCCTCATCGTCGCATATTTTCAGATCCATGTTGTTTACCAGAACGCCTGAAGATCCAAGCTTATGTCTGCTTGATGAATTTGAAGATATGACAGGAGATGCCTCGGTCAGTCCGTAACCCTGGTACATCGGTATTCCCAGAGCATAGAAAAACCTTTGAAGTTCTATATCAAGAAGCGCTCCACCTCCGACGAAATAGTCAAGTTCTCCACCATATGCTTCGCGAATTTTACTGAATAGTATCTTGTCATATAAGTTTAGCAGTGGTTTCTTCAGTTTCTGTAATCCTTTCCCTTTATTCCAGCCTTCCTTGTTGTATGAGTAGGAAATCTTAATTGCATGATTAAAGAGGAATTCGATTGTCCTACCTTTCTCTTTTATTCCTTTTTCTATATTCTTCCTGAAATTCTTTGCGATCGCAGGTACGCTTAAAAGAAGGTTTGGCTTTATCTCCTTTAGACAAATTGGGAGGTTTCTTAAGGTTTCCATCGGTGTTTTGCCGGTTTTTACTGAGGCAATACTGGCACCTTTGCCCATAAAAGCATAGATACCGCACGTATGTCCGAAAGAATGATCCCATGGCAGGAGAAGTAGTGTTTTGTAAAATGGGGGAATATCCATCAGACTATATGCCTGGTAAATATTGGTAACATAGTTACCATGAGTCAGGATGATCCCCTTAGGATCGGCAGTGGTACCTGAAGTATAGCAGATATTTGCAAAATCCGATGGAGTAATCTCTTTGCTTGTATTCTCAAACAATGTCATATTCTCAGGCGATTCAAGCCATTCTCTTCCGATTTTCCTGACTTCATTAAAGTGTATTTCATCAGGTGCATACTCTTCCTGGGTGTCAAAATGTACTATTTTTTCGATTGCAGGACACCCGGTAATTACTTCTTTAAGTTTCTGTGCCTGAATGCTGGAAGTTAATACCATTCTTGCTTCGGAATGATTGATCCTGAATTTTATTTCTTCCGGATTGAGTTTTGCTGAAAGAGGAACATTTATTGCTCCCGTATAGAGAATACCGAGCTCTCCTATTACCCAGCTGTTTCTACCTTCAGAAATCAGACAGAGTCTGTCTCCTTTTTTTATTCCCATTTTAATGAGACCAGCTGCAAATTCATAAACCTGTTTTTTAGTTTCGCTATATGTAGTACCTTCATATTTGTCGGCAGGTTTTTCCCACAGATAGATATTACTGCTGAACTTTTCAACACTCTCTTCAAAGAATTGTATTAGCGATTTCATTTGATCGGATTTTAGATTTATCAATTTTCCCCTCTAATATACAAAATAGAATCCAATTAAGATGGTTTGAATATCTGTTGATCATTTGGTTAACTTCCTGAAAGTTTGTATCTTTGATAAATTTTGATAAATAGAGTGTCCCTGAAATAACAATGAAATATTAATTAAATTATTAAATAATTTATTATGAGACGTTTATCTATCCTTATTTTAATATCACTATTGCCTGTTCTTCCTTCATGCAAGTTTATAAAGGAAAAAGGCTGGTTTGGAATTGGCAAGAAAGAGAGGACGCTGGAGCAGTTAAAAGCTGAGCAGGACAGTATTCGTGTTGCCGATTCACTAAAAATAGTTGAGAACCGGTTGAGAGCAATTGAAGAGGCCCGGCTCGATTCGATAAGGATGGCCGGGGAAGCTAAACAAACAATGGAGAGCCGATACAAGTATAATATTATTGTAGGAAGTTTTATTACTCCTGAATATGCAAGAAACTGGGCAGAAGAATACCTGATGATGGGGTATGGAAATACAAGGATAATTGAAAAACAGGGCAGCAATTTCGAATTGGTATCAGCTGAGGCTTATGATCACTTCGGCACTGCATTTTCACGTCTTCAGCAATTCCAGGATACTGTAAATATTGATGCCTGGTTGTACATACTTAAATAACTGAAGCTGATTGAAAGACTGCTACATCATGGTATTTTAATCATGATGTTTCACACTATTTCGGGGAGTGTAGTATGATCTCACTTTATCTGAATACCGTTTCCTGACGATCCGGACCTACAGAAACCAAGCTAACAGGGATTCCGGTTTCCTTTTCAATAAAATCAATATACTTCTTAAGTGCGTCCGGTAAATCCTCATATTTTCTTATTCCGGAAATCTCTTCCTGCCAACCCGGAAGTTCTGTGTAAACTGGTTCGATAGAAGAGTTACTATCATATGGTATTTCTTTACATTCTTTTCCGTCGATCTTATATGATATACAGACTTTTACAGTTCCAAATCCCGACATTACATCTGGTTTTGTAATAAACAGGCGGGTTATGCCATTGATCATTATAGCATAATTCAGCGCCGGAAGATCGAGCCATCCGCATCTTCTTGGTCTTCCTGTAGTTGAACCGTACTCATAACCTCTCTTTCTTAGTTGGTCACCGGTTTCATCATTCAGTTCAGTCGGGAAGGGACCACTGCCGACCCTTGTACAGTAAGCCTTGAATATTCCAATTACTTCACCAACCTTGCGTGGCGAAAAACCCAGTCCTGTGCAGGCACCTGAACTGATAGTGTTGGAAGAAGTCACATAGGGATATGATCCGAAATCCAGATCGAGCATGGTTCCCTGTGCTCCCTCGGCCAGTATTTTTTTGCCCTTGTCAGAAAGTTCGTTTACAAGATATTCAGTATTTGTTAACCGGAACTTTTTTAGCATTTCAACTCCTTCAAACCATCCTGCTTCATACTCTTCAAGGTCGAATTCAAATGAATAGTTTTTGAGGATTAAAAGATGATTATTCAGCTGTTTCTTATAAAGTTTTAGAAAATCTTTGTTTAGTATATCACCAACTCTCAGCCCGTTTCTGCTTGCTTTATCAGTATAGGCAGGACCTATACCCTTGAGTGTTGAACCTATTTTAAGATTGCCTTTATGATGTTCATACGCTGCATCAAGGATCCTGTGGCCTGGAAGAATCAAATTTGACCTTGTTGAAATGACAAGTCTTTTAACAAGGTCCTCAACCGGGGGGCCGAGTTCATTTATCTCCTTTTTAAAAACTGCCGGATCAAGAACGACCCCGTTACCTATAATATTTAGCTTGTCGGGATGAAAAATTCCTGACGGGATCAGGTGCAGCACATGTTTAACATTTTGAATTTCAAGTGAATGACCGGCATTCGGGCCACCCTGAAAACGGGCTATAACATCATAAGCAGGGCTTAAAGCGTCAACAATCTTACCTTTTCCCTCATCACCCCATTGCAAACCTAACAGTATGTCAATGTTCATATTAAAAGATTCACAAATAATCAAAAATTAAGATTTACAATATACAAAATATTTTCTGAAATCACTTTTGAGCATGATTTCTACAAGAAAAGAAAAAGAGGGCTGTCTCATAAATCAATACTAACCTTAAAAACGCAAAGTAATAAAAGTATGTAAAGTCAAAATCTTAAAATTCAATTCTTTGCGATCTTTGCGGTTAATGGAATTTATCTTATAAGCCAGCCTAAGAACAGATTTTAATATATCTGATTTCTGTTTGATCTAAAAGTTAATAACGAAATCAAGCCAGGGTATACCAATTATTATTTCTTCAGCAATATCGCCATTATTTATGAACGCAAGGTCAATTGATATTTTTTCACCTAAAAACCTGATGCCATAAGAGAATAATCCGTAATAGCCCTTATTATCACCAATTTCAGGAACCAACCAGTTTTCACTTACCAGACCTAAGCGCCTGGATACTCTTGCCATACCACTGATAGTAATAAGCGGTTTTGAACTGATTTCATCCTCACTCCATCCCCAACCTACTGCAGCAGTAAGATTGTTGTTTTTGTTACCGAATGTGCCAAATGCATTCAGAGTTCCAAGACCACCGAATTCATCTATTGTCCTTATAGTATTTGCATATAAAATGTTTCCACCTAGATAAACATTTTCAGCGACCTTAAATGAAACCTTTGGATTAAGATAGAATGCAAATGGACCGTTACCACCTGCCAAAATAGAAAATATTTCGAAACCACCGGAAATACTAATATTATTCGTGAAAGCATAAGTTACTGAATTAAAGAATATCCATGTATTCTGGTAGTACCCAGAGTTTTTTTCCAAAGGTATGGCTGAGCTGCCTATGAGATACTTTGTAGGATTTGGATTTGGAAACCATATTCCTGACTTTCTCATATCATAGGATGATACAAGAGTCATCGACCGGATATTTTCTTTCTGTAATCTGACTTCACCCATTGTACTTGATTCAATAACAAGTTCTTCGTCTGTAATGGATATTAATGTCCCTGAGATAGTTGACCCATCATTAAGTGTAATTTGGTATGTTTTAGAAACTTCACCATCGATTTTTTGCTGAGCTTTAACTGTACCAGAAAACAAAACCAGTATAAAAAAAGCAATACTAAAAGCACTAATGATTCTTTTAGAACAAATTACTATGTTTTTCATGATTTCTATTATTAAAATGTATTTTATTATTTAATCAGGACACTAAAATTCATTGTTATTATCTTTAAATAAATGCTTTAATCTCGTTACCTAAATAGTCATATTTAGTATCTAAATTATAACGAAAAGAGTTTAAAAGAGTTAAACCATATTTGCTTTGTCAATAAATTAAAAACGCAATTTACAACTAAAAATTTTATAACAGACATGTAATGTGTCAAACTAAAGGAATGTTACTATAATTTAAGTATTATTCTTAACAACTTTACCATAAATATAAAGGGAATGATACATTGGAGTAAAGTTATGTAATTCACTGGCAGTACGAATGATCTCATGTATTCGCGGATCGCAGAACTCAATAACCTGCCCTGTATCGAGATCGATAAGATGATCGTGCTGTCCGCACTGATAGGCTCTTTCAAACTGGGCAATGTTTTTGCCAAACTGATGCTTTGTGACCAGATTACAGTCAAGTAGCAATTCTATAGTATTGTATAATGTTGCCCTGCTGACCCTGTAGTTTTTATTCTTCATGAAGATGTAGAGCGATTCTATGTCGAAATGGCCACTGCGGGAGTAAATTTCCTCAAGTATGGCATACCTCTCTGGTGTTTTTCTGTGTCCTTTCTTTTCCAGATACTCAGTGAAGATCTTCTTTACCGTTACTTTTGTATTGTCGCAAACCATATTTGGTCTAATTTAAAATAAGGACAAAATTAAATAATTTTCCAACAAAGAGCAGATATGATTTAACTTTTAATTTATTCCGAGAAATCCTCCACTCTGTTTACGCTCTCAATCCCTTTGATATTTGAGATTTTAAGTAAAAGATTATTAAGGTCTTTGGTATGATGGATGTACAAATCGATGGTCCCTTCAAAGATCCCGTCACGCACACTGATGTTTATATTTGTCATATTGACTTTCAGTTCGGATGAGATGACATTCGTTATGTCATTCGCCAGGCCAATCCTGTCAACACCTGTCATACTTATTCTGGCGAGGAAGGAGACCAGTTTATGAATTGCCCATTTAACTGCAATAATCCTGTTCCCTTCATTTGACATAAGTCTGATCGCAACAGGGCATTTAGGTTTATGGATTATTATGGCTCCTTCAGGCGAAAGATAACCAATCACTTCATCTCCGGGTATGGGATTACAGCATTTTGCAATCTCATATGACTGTTCAGCATTCTCGATGTTTTCCCTGAGGAGGAAAGGCACACTGGTGTCAATCATTTCGGGAGATTGTTCCTCCTCCTTTTTCTCCTTTTTTGATCCGAGAAGTTTAAGCTCCCAGTATTTGATTACATTTTTGGTAGGGCTTTTCTTAATAATCTTTTTCAGATTATCCAGATTGATGATACCAAGCTCTATCCTTGAATATAATTCATCCTTATTCATAACATCATATGATAGCATAATCTTTCTGAGGATATCGGAATTTGGAGCAACTCCAAGTTCATTCAACCTTGTTTCAAGTATTTCCATACCTTTCTGTATCCTGTTTTTTGATTCTGTTCTCAGGGCATCTTTTACTGCTTCTTTAGCTTTGGCGGTATGTACAAATGAGAGCCACTCCTTTACGGGTTTTGCGATATCGGAAGTGATAATTTCAACCTGGTCACCACTCATCAGCATTGCGTTAATAGGATGTAACTTATAATTTATTTTTGCACCGATAGCTTTATTTCCCACTTCTGTATGTATCTCATAGGCAAAATCGAGAGCAGAAGCTCCTTTCGGAAGACTTATCAGGGTTCCTTTTGGAGTAAAGACCATTATTTCTGAAGAAAAAAGGTTCATTTTGAATTCATCCAGAAATTCTATCGGATCCTCAAGAGGATTTTCAAGCATCTGTCTGATTTTTTTAATCCATTTGTCGAGTTCACTTTCCTGGGAATCATCACCTTTGTATCTCCAGTGTGCCGCATAACCCCGTTCAGCAACCTCATCCATCCTTTTACTTCTGATCTGAATCTCAACCCATTTTCCTTCAGGTCCCATAGCAGTCAGATGTAATGCTTCATATCCGTTCGGTTTTGGCCTGCTGATCCAGTCACGGAGCCTGTCTGGTTTTGGCAGATAGGAGTCTGTAATAATTGAATAAATATTCCAGCATGTTGTTTTTTCAGAAATAACTGGCACCGGATCAAAAACGATCCTCACAGCAAGAACATCATAGATCTCTTCGAAAGGAACGTTTTTCGATTGCATCTTTTTCCAGATAGAAAATATCGATTTTGGACGGCCACTGATATCAAAATTTAATCCTGCCTCTGTGAGTTTTTCAATTATGGGCAGGGAGAATTTGTTAATAAGTGCCTGATACCTTTTTTCACTGTGCTTCAGTTTAGAGGCAATCTCTTCGTAAATCATCGGTTGCCTGAATTTGAAACTGAGATCTTCCAGCTCGCTTTTTATAGCATACAGTCCAAGCCTGTTAGCCAGAGGCGCATATAAGAAAATTGTTTCACCGGCAACTTTCATCTTTTTGTTTTCAGGCATGGAATCGAGTGTACGCATATTGTGAAGCCGGTCAGCTATTTTTATCAGGATAACTCTGAGATCATCCGAGAGTGTCATCAGCATCTTTCTGAAGTTCTCTGCCTGCATTGATGAGGATGTCCCTTTGTTATAGGTGCCTGATATTTTGGTCAGGCCATCAATAAGTGAAGCAATCTTGGGTCCGAAATCTCTCTTAACATTTTCGAGTGAGTATTCAGTATCTTCCACAACATCGTGCAGTAAGGCTGTTGCAATTGATTTTGCTCCCAGACCAATTTCCTGATTTACAATCTTAGCGACGGAAATAGGATGAAGAACATATGGTACGCCTGATTTTCTCCTCATATTCCAGTGAGCTTCATTGGCAATCTTAAATGCTTTTTCTATGAGCTCTCTGTCACCGGGCTTGTGGCACCTCTGAAGGTTATTTATCAGAGAATCGTATTCAAGCTGGATTCGTTTAATATCTTCTTCATCAAAAATATCTTTGTTTCCCATATAAAATCTCCAATACCTTTCTCTGCTGTTTACAAAGATAACTTTATTAGGTTAATGTTGGTATCCTGAACACAGATGAGACATTCAATTTATTAACGATTTTTTATAACTGTAAGTGTTCCGGTCCTTGACATTCTTTTACCAGAGGGAGTAGTTACCTGCAAAAACCACAGGCAAACTCCCTCAGGGAAAGCAGTACCATTATATGATCCATCCCATGATTCTGTATGATCTTTTGTTTCAAAAACAATTCTGCCATGCCTGTCACTGATAACAAGATTATAATAAACCGGAGTAAAAGAGAGTACCGGTCTGAAGAGATCATTTACCAGATCGCCATCGGGTGTGAATACATTTGGAACAGTAATATTTTCAGTTACTTCAGTACAGGCTATGTTTGACCTGCTTTCACCTGTTATATCATAGGGATTAGATGATTCCAGAGCCGATACAAAGAAACAGATTTCACTCTCAGTTGTTTTATACATATAATCTGAATATATGATAGTCTTCGTTGTATCTCCTGGTAATATTATTATATTATCATCAAATCCGCTGCCGGTATTTATATAAAGTGTATAGGAATCGACAGATCCGAGCCAGGCTTTATAAGAATTCCATGCGAGCTGTATTTCATCAGCGGCTCTCTCCAGAGAAAGGACTATGTTGGAAGATATATTTGAAGTTATAACCGGAATATTACAGTTATTGACAGCAGAAAGCCTGTAGTAATTAATAATTCTTACATCTGCCTGATTATCTGTATATTCAATCTTTCCATTATCGGAACTAAGGTGAGCTATCTGTTGGAAATCGGACGATACTCCTGTTTTCCTTTCAAGCAGGAAGAGTGAAATCTCAGATAACGGGTCAATTGTGAATGAAAGAACAATTCCTTCATCCGGAATAACTGTAGCGTAATCAGCATTTATCCATTGCGGAGGCCGTTGCATTTTCGTGCTAATACAAGTCTTATTTGACACTGAAACAAAGTCGTCCTCCAGGTTTGCATTAACGAAAAAACAGTATTCTGAATCGATTGTAAATTCGTTGATTACGAAATTATTAATATTCTCAGTTACCTCGCCGGCTTCAGTGTAGATACCTCCATTAACCGAATAGAATATTGTATAACCAGTAACATCGATGGGCTGAGACGGGTAACTGTTCCATGTTATGTTTATCTTATTATTGCAGGAGTCTATCCGGACCTCTGTAAATATTGTATGCAGTTCATTTGAAAGTGGACTTATATTCCCGGAGCTGTCGAAAGCAGCTACCACAAAGGCCTCACTGAAATACGATGCACCTGATCCATAGTATGTGTAGCTTGAGGCTGTTGGATTATACAGGGTATCGAGAGCGTATCCTTCGCCATCCTGATATGAATAAACAACATATCCTGCAACATCAGGAGAAGGGCTGAGCGACCAGGTTAGCTCCGGATTGCCTGTTAACTGATTAACAGTCACAAGATTCAATACGGGTGTAACAGGTGATTCCTCATCAGTCTGACCACAGACTGGTTCAGCAGATGCTACCAGAACAATGATCATAAGATAACGGAAATACATTCTCATAGCTATCCTGCAATAATTTCATAGAGTTCATCAATATTATAATACGTTTGGGCCAGCTCAATTATTTCGTCGGGATCGATTGATTTTATCTTTTCGGCAAGTCTGTAATAATATGCATTATCAAGACCGAATTCCCATACGGCTTTAAAGCTTTCAGCCAGTGCAAAGGGTCCGTCAAACATCCTGACCATTTCGCCCGACATATAATTTTTTACTACCGAGAGTTCTTCTTTTTTTACTGGTCTGGTCTGAAGAAGCCTTATTTCTTTGTAGATCTCATCAATTGTCTTCTGTGAATTCTTTTTGCCTGCTTCAGTTGAAATCACTTTAAATCCCGACAGGTCGAACGATGATAGTGAGGAGTAAATACCGTAAGTATAACCTTTCTCTTCCCTGATATTTTTCATTAAGCGTGAACCGAAATAGCCTCCCAGTACCGAATTTAACACCTTTAATCCTGGATAATGCGGATGACGCTTGTTTATTGTTGTGGAACCAATCCTGATTGCGGATTGGACCGCTCCCGGCTTTTGTATCTTTATCTTTTTAGTCTTTCCTCCCTGAAGATAACTTTTAGAATCTTCGATATATATTTTCTGCGGATTAAGATCACCTAAACAGGAATCAATAAAATCGATCATATTTTTATGTATCCTGCCCGATACAATAACAGCCATATTTTCAGGTCTGTAATATTTTGAATGAAAATCCATTAGCAACTCAGGAGTAATAGTTTCAAAATCTCCTTCAACTATCTGTTTACCATAGGGATGGTGCTTCCCGAAAACAGATTCAAAGAACTTATCCATTGCGAGATTCTGCACTCTTTCCCTGTGTAACCTGTACCATTGAATCCTTTTTCTGGTGAGAATGTTGAATTCTTTATGAGGAAAAACCGGACGGAAGAGTACCTCCCTGCTTAGTTCAAGTATTTTCTTAATGTGTTTGCCAAGAAAATATACTGTAAATCCGGCACAGTCTTTCTCTGATGAGAGATTAATTTGGGAACCGTAATAATCAAACTTTTGATTCAGTTCTTCGGAACTGTAATTCTGTGAACCCTCTGTAAGCATCATATTTGTGGTTGATGAAAGCAAAGGAAGGTATTCCTTTATCTGTCCGGCCCTGAATACAAACTCCATACGGGTAATGTCTTCTGTCCCGGCTTTAATAAGATATACAGGGATTTTATTTCTGAGAAAACAAATGCGGGCTTCAGGTATTAATCCTGTTTCAACAGGTAATAAGGGTGGTTGGATCCTTTGCAGTTTATTCATTATCAATCGTTTCTGGTTGAATTGTAAAAAAGTGTACTGCAATTAGAAGGGATAAGGTACTTCTGTGCTGTTTCCAGGATCATTTCCGTTGTAACTGCCTTGTAAAAATCAATTTCATTATTTATAATATCCGCATCACCAAGGAGTTCGTAATATGACAAGCTCATTGCTTTATTAAGTACGGAAGTGTTCGACAGGACCATAGATGATTCAAATTTGTTCTTAACTTTATTCAGTTCATATACACCGACAGCCCTGTTTTTCAGATTATTAATTACTTCATTTATAGCCTTATCGGCAAATAAGGGATCAATTCCTTTCATAAGTTTCCCTGTAATAACAACCAGACCCGGATCGATGTCGGCAGTAGTATAAGCGTTAATTTCGTTGAAAAGGTTCTTTTCCCTGACAAGTTTTGTATATAATCTTCCTGACTCACCTCCCGCCAGTATGTCTGTTATAAGGTCGACAGTATGGAAATTTTCTCCGGTCCGCGGGCCAACATGCCATGCTTTGTAAAGTGCATTTGACGACACATCTTTTTCAAGTGAAAGGATCCTTTCTTCTGTTTGCGCCGGTTCAACAGGAAGCTCTCGTTTATTAACTGCTCTTTTATCAATCGGACCAAACCATTTCACAGATAAATCATAAGCAAGGGCAGGTGTAATCCTGCCTGTGAGAGTAATTATTGCGTTATTTGGAGCATAATGAGTAAAGAAAAAGTCTTTTACTTGTGAAAGATCAGTCTTTTCTATGTGTGAAATATCCATTCCTATTGTCGGCCAGCGGTAGGGATGCACTTTATAGGCCAGAGGTCTCAGTTTTAACATTGCATCACCATAAGGCTGGTTAAGATAGCGTTGTTTGAATTCTTCAATAACAACATTTTTTTGAATATCAAGGTTTTCCTGAGAGAAATTCAGTTCCAGCATCCTGTCTGATTCAAGCCAGAATCCTGTTTCGATATTTTCTGATGGTACAGTAAGGTAATAGCCGGTAATATCATTGTTTGTAAATGCATTGTTTTCCCCACCTGCAAGCTGGAGTGGTATATCATACTCCGGTATGTTCACTGATCCTCCGAACATCAGATGCTCGAAGAGATGTGCCAGACCTGTATGATCCGGATCTTCATCCCTGGAACCAGCAATGTATAGGATATTCATTGCCACAAGAGGAGTAGATCTGTCCTCATGCACAATAATTCTTAATCCATTATCAAGACTAAAACGGGTGAATTTTATCATTTTTTTGAATTGATCAATTCCTGCACCGCAGCAGAATTTATTTCCTGAATTTATAACAATCGGACAAACTTAATTAAAAAAAGATAAGCTTTAGTAATGTTTATATATTTGCAGAATTATGTCCATCAGGAGATTTTTCAGGAGACTAATGAAGCTCAGGCTGGTTGATATTGACCAGGGCAAATTATTATATTTTTTAAGTCTCCTGGTAGGTCTGTTAAGCGCGCTGGCTGCGGTAGTACTCAAGAATTCAATTCATTATACCCACAAGTTACTTACTGAAGGTATAACCAGGGAATCAGGCAGCTACCTGTACCTGGCTTATCCTCTCGGTGGGATGTTGCTGACATTATTGTTTGTAAAATATATTGTCCGTGACAATATCGGTCATGGTATCAGCAGGGTTCTTTATGCCATATCAAAGAAACAAAGCCGTCTGAAGCCACACAATACATGGACATCAATCCTTGCATCCACAATGACTATCGGATTCGGTGGTTCAGTAGGAGCTGAAGCACCTATTGTATTAACCGGCTCTTCTATAGGTTCAACGGTGGGAAGTTTTTTTAAGCTGAATTACCGGAATATTACACTCCTGATAGGATGCGGAGCAGCGGGAGCTGTTTCCGGAATTTTTAAAGCACCAATAGCCGGGCTTGTTTTTACTCTCGAGATTCTGATGCTTGACCTGACTATTTCGTCAATCGTTCCACTTTTAATCTCGTCAGTAACAGCCGCTACAGTTACATATTTTCTTATGGGAGAAGAGGTGCTTTTTAATTTTACCATTACCGAGGCCTTTAACATAAGTAATATACCATGGTACCTGGTTCTTGGAGTTGTTTCAGGTCTCTTATCCCTCTATTTTTCAAAGATGACATTGTATCTTGAAAACTACTATGAAAAAATCAGAAATATTTATATCAGACTAGTCCTGGGCGGGATCATCCTTGGTGGACTTATTTTTCTATTTCCTCCATTTTATGGAGAAGGTTACGATACAATAATGTCTCTGCTCGAGGGTGACACTAATCTTCTTTTCGGTCATAGTATTTTTCACAATTTTTCAGATAACTATCTGATTTATATATTATTCTTTCTGTGTCTTGTTATGTTAAAAGTTATTGCCAGCAGTTCAACTAACGGGGCAGGAGGTGTGGGCGGTATATTCGCACCTATATTATTTATAGGAGGTTTAAACGGATTTCTGATAGCGAGCCTCTTAAACAGATTCTTAAATATCGATATTCCCGATAACAGGTTTGTTCTTGTAGGAATGGCGGGAGCTATGGCTGGTGTGATGCATGCTCCCCTGACAGCAATATTCCTTATTGCAGAAATCACAGGAGGCTACGGATTACTCATTCCACTTATCATCACATCCACAATGGCATTTATTACAACAAGAAGTTTCGAACGCCATTCAATCTACCACGTTCAACTTGCGAAAAGAGGTGAGCTCATTACACACGATAAAGACAAAGCTGTACTGGCCTTTATGGACTGGAGAAAGGAGATTGAGACAGATCTGCTAAAAGTAAGAGCTACTGATACGCTTGGTGACCTTATAAGGCTAATTTCAAAATCGAAGCGAAATCTTTTCCCGGTAGTAGATGAATATAATATTCTGGAAGGTGTTGTTCTACTGGATGATGTCAGGGAGATCATGTTCAATAATGAGTTATACGATACTGTCACGGTAAGAGACATGATGACTATTCCCCCTTCGTATATTGATAAAAAAGAGAATATTGAAACAGTTATGGAAACTTTCAGACAAACAGGAGCCTGGAATCTGCCTGTCCTCGATAACGGATTATATGTAGGCTTCATTTCAAAATCACGGATTTATACTACCTACCGCGACTTATTGTTACAGTTTACGGAAGAGTAGTATTATTGTTGATATACAACCGGGTTTTAATTTATTAAGAGTATATTTACCGGGAAATGATCATGTTATATATGATACAGGACTAATCTTAATTCACGTATAATAAGGTATTTGTTAATTATTTATTATGAACAGAGATACTTTAATATTTAATATCATCGAAAAAGAGCGTCAGCGGCAGATTAACGGCATTGAATTAATTGCATCAGAGAATTTTGTAAGTCAGCAGGTACTCGAAGCTATGGGATCGGTTATGACTAACAAGTATGCTGAAGGATATCCGGGTGCAAGATATTACGGAGGATGTGAGTTTGTTGATCAATCCGAACAGATTGCCATTGACCGGTTGAAGAAGCTATTCGGAGCCGAATACGCTAATGTTCAGCCTCATTCAGGAGCCCAGGCCAATATGGCAGTTTTTTTAACCTGCCTTAAACCCGGTGATACTTTTATGGGGCTCAATCTATCGCATGGTGGCCATTTATCTCATGGATCACCGGTGAATTCCTCAGGTATTCTTTATAAACCGGTTGCTTACGGGGTAAAAGAAGAAACCGGACTGATTGACTATGATATGATGGAAGAGATTGCTCTGAAGGAAAAACCAAAAATGATAATCGGCGGGGCATCTGCCTATTCACGTGAATGGGATTATTTGAGGATGAGATCTATTGCAGACAGGATTGGTGCCATACTTATGATTGACATAGCACACCCGGCTGGTCTTATTGCTGCAGGTTTGCTTGATAATCCATTGAAATACGCACATATTGTCACCTCAACAACTCATAAAACCCTGCGAGGACCGAGAGGTGGTGTAATTCTGATGGGACAGGACTTTGTTAATCCCTGGGGTATAACTACCTCCAAGGGTGAAGTAAGAATGATGTCATCCCTTATTAATTCGGCTGTTTTCCCGGGTGTTCAGGGAGGTCCACTTGAACATGTAATTGCCTCAAAGGCAGTGTCATTTGGCGAAGCACTCGAACCAGAGTTCAGAAATTACCAGGTGCAGGTTAAAAAAAACGCCTCAGTTATGGCTGAAGAATTTGTCAGTAAAGGTTATAAAGTAATTTCAGGTGGAACGGATAATCATCTTATGTTGATTGATCTCAGAACAAAATTCCCTGAAATTACAGGTAAAAAGGTAGAGAACACCCTGGTGCGTGCTCATATTACTGTAAACAAGAACATGGTTCCTTTCGATAGCCGTTCTCCTTTTCTGACCTCAGGTCTGCGGGTGGGAACACCAGCCATTACAACAAGAGGTATGAAAGAGGAACATATGGGAGTGATAGTTGATCTTATTGATGACGTAATATCAAATATTGAAAACGAAACCATTATTGAAAAAGTGGGAGTGAAAGTTATCGAAATGATGAAGGCGTTCCATCTCTTTTCTATGTGAACGTAGCTTCTGGTTAATCAGAGTAATGAATAACCTTGATTAAATATTTTATATAATTTTCTACTGATCAATATTATTTCGGATGAGCAGACAAAAGCTAATATTCATCGTAGATGATGATCCCTTTATTAATATGCTGGTTAAAAAACGATTAGCATCGGATGATTACATAGTTGAGGCTTTTGAATATGGTGATGATTGCCTTAATGCTCTGAAAAAGAATCCTGATCTTATTATCCTTGACTTTTTTTTTGTGAAAAATGGAGAAAACCTAATGAACGGCATGGAGATTTTCGAAAAGATAAAGGAGCAGAAGCCGGACACTCCGGTCATTATGCTTTCCGGGCAGGATAAAGGAGAGATTGTACTTGAACTCGCAAGAAAGGGCATAGACGATTATATAATTAAGGACAGTAATCTGATTGATAATCTGAGTGCTGCAATAAGAGAATTATTTGATATAAGAAGTTGAATTCTACTTAAGAATGAAATTATAGGTTATTGTGCCTTTCTGTATAAGAGGTGCGTCCTGTTTAGGATCGAACCGGGCTTGCAGAGCGGCTTCTTTTGCTACCTTTAAAAGATATTCATCCAGAGTTGTTGATCCTTTTGTACCTGGGATAGCCTGTATTACCCTGCCATTTCTGTCGACACTGACTTCAACAACAACTCTTCCCTCACCCTGATAATCATACCTGGGGGGTGGGAGTAACTGAAATCCGCGGCCCTGGAGGTCATAAGATATACCTTTTTCACCCAGCCCACTGCCTTCACCTCTTACTTTCGAATCAACTGATCCTGATTGGACTCCCTGGTTACCTGTATCTCCTGTGTCTCCTTCTCCTGTAGTTTTTGTACCTGCATTCTTTGAATTGGCAAGAGCATTTTTTGTGCGGTTCATAATATCTGCCTGCCTTTTCTGTTCCGCCTCTATCCTTTTTCTTTCAATCTCTTCCTGTTCTTTTCTGATTCTTTCGGCTTCCTCCTGCTCCCTTAACCTTCTGTCTGCCTCGATCTTCTCCTGCCTTTTTCTTTCAGCCTCAGGATCCGTCTTTTTGATTTCAGGTGCCTCCTCATTATCCTGTGTTAGCAGCGCATTCTCGGAAGGATCCTGAGGAATATTCTCCGGTGGTGGAGGAGATGCTTCCTCCTGTACAGCCGATGGTGAAGGTTCAACAAGGCCCGATCCGAATTCATCGGTTCCAAAGTTAACAAGAAGACCTTCCTCAATTTCGGGTGGCGGAGGAACAGAAAATCCGAGTATAAATAACAATACCAGTACAATAACGTGGATTATTGTCGTACCAACAATTCCTTTGCCCTTTTCGGTAGGAAACTGGTGGAGATTGTTATTTAGGTGATGTTGCAATTATCAGTTTATAATTATTTGCCTGGGCAATATTCATAACCATAACAGCATTCTCAAAAGGCACGCTTTTATCAACATGAAGTGCTATATATGTGTCAGGATTGGCACCAACCTTCTGTTTTAAAACCGCTTCCAGATCATCAATACTAACAGGTTGTTGTTCAACATAATATCTCAGGTCTCTTGTTATTGAAACGGTTGTCTGAGGTTTTGCTGAAGTCTGAGTACTGCCTTTGGGGAGGACCAGTTTCAAAGCTGTAGGATGAACCAGTGTTGATGTTAACATGAAGAAAATAAGGAGGTTAAATACAACATCAGTCATCCCGGTTGAACTGAAGCTGATACTAACCTTGTTTCTTTGTGAAATAGCCA
>Ga0315546_1000097_pt1 | contig 65008 bp, 60 predicted proteins | sample SalMarSW160170MG_FD_203833 | JGI IMG/M metagenome (GOLD analysis project Ga0315546, IMG submission 203833) | Salt marsh sediment microbial communities from the Plum Island Ecosystem LTER, Massachusetts, United States - Salt Marsh Sediment SW1601-170 ...
CCGAGGTAATCTTTGGACAAGGCAAGACTGTGGAACAGATAGTAACTATCGCTGAGGGGCTTGCTGCCCATTCTGAGCGACTGCTGATAACAAGAGTGAGCCAGGAGACTTTTAGTGCAGTCAAGGAAAAAATACCGGATGTAACTTATAACTCGCTATCGAGGAGTATTATTCTTAACCGGAAACAGGCCACTCCACGTCCAGGGATTACCGTTGTCACGGGCGGTACCGCTGACATCCCGGTGGCTGAGGAAGCAGCTGTAACCGCCGAGCTGATGGGGAACAAAGTGGGAAGGGTCCATGATGTCGGCGTGGCGGGTATTCACCGGTTATTAGACAAGCTGCCCCAGTTGCGCAAGGCAAGGGTAATAATCGCTGTAGCCGGTATGGAAGGAGCCTTACCCAGTGTTATCGGTGGGCTTGTTCCAATTCCCATAATCGCTGTGCCAACCAGTGTTGGTTACGGGGCAAGCTTTGCTGGTCTGGCGCCACTTTTAACCATGCTCAATAGCTGTGCTCCTGGTGTAGCTGTGGTTAACATTGACAATGGCTTCGGCGCCGGTTATATCGCCGGACTGATTAATCGTGACTCGAAAGCCCAAAGTGAAGGCTGAAGAGAAGCTGAGACGCCTGAAAGAGATTCTCACGGAGATGGGGTCGGTGCTTATTGCCTATTCCGGCGGTGTGGACAGCACTTTCTTAGCTTCTGTTTCTGGTGAGGTGCTTGGACAGCGTGCTATGGTTGTCTTTGCCCATTCACCAATTTATCCGCCTCATGAATGCGGGGACGCAGAAGCCCTCGCTAGAAAACTCGGCTTTCGCTTTACCACGATTGAAACTAACGAACTGGAAAACCCACAGTTTGTTGCTAACTCACCTGACCGCTGCTATTACTGCAAGCAAGAACTGTTTCAACAGTTACGGAGGATTGCTTCTGGTGAGGGTTTAGACTGGATTGCTGATGGCTCTAATTACGATGACCTTGGTGATTACCGCCCCGGCAGAAAAGCCTTAGCCGAGTTGGGCATCCGCAGCCCACTCTGCGAAGTTGAACTGACCAAGGACGAAATTCGCAGGCTATCTAAGAAGAGGGAACTACCAACGTGGGACAAGCCAGCATCACCATGCCTGGCGACACGCATCCCTTATGGCACTCCTGTTATCCGGGATACTCTCCGCAGGATAGCTGACGGAGAGCAGTATCTGCGAAATCTTGGCATACGTGAGTGCCGCTTACGCCATCATGACACCATTGCCCGCATCGAGGTTAACGGAGAAGGCATGTCATTGCTCCTGAACGGTCAGATACGCCAGGACCTGGTTAAACAGATAAAAGCCCTGGGTTATACCTATGTCACCCTCGACCTTGGCGGATACAGAAGCGGTAGCTTAAATGAAGAGCTTATTAGGGATACTGGGGGAAGGAAGTAGCATGGCAAAGGTAGCTTATTTTGATTGTTTCTCGGGCTGCAGCGGCGACATGGTCCTGGGCGCTCTGATTGATGCCGGGCTTCCCCTCGGGATGCTGAAAAAAGGATTAAGCACCCTCGCTGTCCAGGGCTACCAGCTTTCCACAAAAAAGGTGAAACGCTCCACAATTACTGCCACCAAGTTCACGGTGACAGTGAATGAGACCGAAGCCCAACCAGAGCGTGCGCTTAAAGATATACTTAGGCTCATCAAAGCTAGTAAGCTTCCCGAAAAGGTAAAGAATACAGCAAGCGCTATTTTTCAACGCCTGGGGGAGGCTGAGTCCAGAATTCATGGCGTCCCTCTGGAAGAGGTCTCTTTTCACGAGATAGGAGCAGTGGATTCCATTATAGATATCGTGGGAGTGGCATTTGGACTTGACGCCCTCCAGATAGAGCGTTTTTACTCGTCTCCGCTACCTCTGGGGAGCGGCAGTGTTTCGACAGCACACGGCATCTTGCCTGTGCCGGCTCCGGCTACGCTGCGACTTATAGCGATGTCCAATGCCCCAATCGTCGATTCCCCAAAGCAGTCGCAACCTCAGGGCGAACTGGTGACGCCTACGGGAGCGGCGATCGTTACCACGCTGGCAAACTTCGGCAGGCCTGGTATGACCGTAGAAAAGGTAGGCTACGGGGCTGGAACCAAGGACTTTGAAGCCTGGCCCAATGTCATGCGCATCTGGATTGGTGAAGAAATAGAACCTGTCGGTAGTGAAAACCTGATTTTGCTTGAAACGAATATTGATGACATGAGCCCGGAAATCTACGGGTACCTCATGGAGAAACTCTTTACTATGCAAGCTGTTGATGTTTGGTTTACGCCGATACAGATGAAGAAAAATCGTCCGGCAGTGATGCTGAGTGTTCTCGCCCCCAGACACGCCGAATTCGATTTGGCTCAAACCATAATGCGAGAGAGTTCAACGCTTGGAATAAGGATAAGCCCTGTTTTCCGGCATATTGCTGAGCGGGAAATAATTGAATTTGACTCCAGCGTAGGACACACGAAGGTAAAGGTCAAGCGCTTTATGGGCAATATTCTTAGCATCCACCCGGAGTATGAAGAGTGCCGCCGCATCGCGTTGGAGCGCAACATTCCTCTACAAGACGTCTATCGCATCGTCGAAACCGAGGCTCGTAGATACCTGGCGGACTAGCATTTGTAGTCGATTGCCATTGTCGAGCAAAACCCAAGGCGGCCCAAGAAAATTCTGCGAGTCTAACAGGTAATTTTTTCTGACATTACCCTTCTTAAGGTAAGAGGGGCAAGGGGAGTTATGAAGAAGGGTTCACCAGTAAACACACAGCTTAAAAAGGAACTATATAAACTTTGCCGTCTTCACTTTGCCCTTTGATTAGCTCACAGTGTCTTAGAACGGCAAGTTGATTTTCCAGCTCCTGCTGAGGGAGATGCACTGTACGGTAGAGTTCCTCAAAGCTAACTTTGCCTTTGGATTTGATGAATTCGTAAATCCGTCTTTGCTGCTCGGTTAAACCCTGTGCTCCTTGAAGCCCGGCCAGCTTTCGAAATCGTTTGGCCGAGTACACTGCCCAGGGATCACAGCTTTGAAGGCGATGGCTTACTTCTTCATCTTCTGAGCCGAATTTGTTTTCCATTCTATACTCTCTTCGATACTCAAGGCAGTGGGACTAATTGCAACTATCGAGCAAAAAAATTAATCCTTTTCCAGTTGTATTTGAGACTTTAAGAAATCTATCTGTCGCACCTTGCCCCGGAAAACCTTCCGTTCTCCAAAGAGGGTCTCTACTTCCACTCGCCGGTCAGCAATTGTCAGGCGGGCGATGTCCTCCAGAATTGGCTTGTCACCTTCTTTAGCCTCATAAAGTTTAGCCATGCACATCCTAATGTCCTCCCTTGCTCTTTGGCAGAGCCTGTTTTGCTTTCATTAGCTCGTTGCTAGCCGCAGCCATTTTAGTGGCTGCTTCTCGTAACTGTTGTGCTACCTCAGTGGATAACGAGACAACTTTATCAGCCCAATCACGGAACTCTTGCTCATGCTCGCTGTTATGTTCAATCCAATAGTCAAGCAGAATGCGCAGTTTTTCCTGAACGTCATCCATAGCAGTTCTTTTTCACAATGATTTGTCAGGCTTTGTTTCCTTTTTTGCGGCACCCACTGCACTCTCCTGAAATAGCCAGGTGCCTTAGATCAGCATCAAAGCCGTATTCCTGAAGCAAGGTATCTTTTAACGGATATAGTGCAGCTTCCTCCAGGTCTATTATCTTGCCACAGCTACGGCAAACGAGATGATGGTGATGCCCCTTCTCAGCAACATGATAGCGGACACGTCCTTCGCCAAAGCTAGTTTCCGTAACTAAATCTAATTTCTTCAGTAATTCCAGAGTGCGATAGACAGTGGATATATTGGCATAGGGATAACGACTATGTAAATGCTCGTAGATTTCTTCAGCGCTGATGTGCTTGTCGGCATTATGAAGTGCCTCAATGACCAGCATGCGCTGGGGAGTTAAGCGGTGTCCCTTTTCTTGAAGAGTTTCGTGGCAGCTCATTGCCAGAGGGTATTATAGCAAAATAGCAAAATTATTGCAACAAATTGCAAATGCCACCACAACCCCACCCTGTCATTGCGAGGGGCGAAAGCCCCGAAGCAATCTCGCAAAGTTCCGTAGGGGATGATTCATTCCCCGCTGGAACAAGGCGGCATATGAAATGCCGCCCTTTTCATCTGTCATTTTGCATTTTATTTGGTCTTGCTTTCCAGCAATATGGTGACTGGCTCGTCATTGCGAACCGTCTTGCTGCCGTTAAAGAGAGACCTGAAACTTGTGGAAGAGAAGGGGGAGGAATCGCCTCATAGAAAGAAGTGTGGAAACAGCCAGAGTTGCCGCCAGATTTGTGCGAGGAGTGCAATCCCCTTACCAGTGCCGACACCAAATCCGCTTGAAAAACTAGAAACTAAAAAATCAGCAATAAGACAGACTAAAATAAAACAATCGCAAAGACTTTCATGTATGCCCCTAGAATGAACTCGACAGTCTGTATAAATCCTCAACTTCCTTGACACCATCGTAATAATTCGTATGTACACACCAGAAATACAACGAATTACCAACAAATGCACAACAATAAGTAAATGTATAGCTGGTGCCCCTATCAAAATCAACCCAAACTAACAGTCCCTCATCCATTGCTTTTTTTGCCACACTGCATGCTGCATTGAACTCATCGAGGTCATCCGCATAGCTGTACGACCTAAGATTTGCAGTTGCCCAATCTCTTAGTTCCGCATAACTGCCAAAACTCCTCAACGGATACTTACTCTGAATATCAGCTAGTTGCGCGGACACCCCGGTTAGTTGTGCAGACTTTTCTGCCAGTTCACTTTGACTCTGAGCAAGGCTAGTTCTCGCATCACTAAGCTCATTGGAATTCGTCCACAGCAAAACTCCAAGACCAGAGCCAACAATCACGAGCAAAACAATAAAAACAATAGCAATAGGCTTCCATTTTGCCATACCCAGCAAAGTACTACTACCAATCGTTGCGCCACTTTCGTTTTTCGTTTCCATTTATACCTCCTTATGACATGGCAGCTCTTTTGCACTAATACGGTCTAGTAGAACTGTTGTCGCCCATAGTGGAACAAAATGCTGTCCTTTTGAACTCGACCTGGCTATTGAGTCATCTGAATGAGTTATCATCAATTTCAATACACCCTAGTTAAAGACTGTCAGTCCGATCTTTTGAACCTTCCGGAGCATCCCCTATTTGAATATATCGTATGCCAACTAGTGGAAATTGTCAATAACCTGAACGTACCTCAATTACTGTAGGCGAAAATAACGTGTTCGGGTGTTAATTTGGTGTTAAATTATTTAGCACTGGTTTTCAGTTGTTGGGACTTTACGAACAAAACAGGATTTTGGAAATTTTTGGATCTGCTTACCTACTTTTGCCGCAAAACAAAGCTAAAATATGCCCTATTGTTGTGACCATGCCAGACTAAACACGCACGCTGAACGGTAGAAGTTCCATCTAATTGAATCCCCACAAATCCCGAAGCAATCTCGCAAAGTTCTGTTTTTCATTTTGACTTTGGTCTGCTCTTGCTTTCCAGTAATATGGTGACCGGTCCATCATTATAGATTTCCACCAGCATATGCTCCTGAAAAAGCCCGGTTTCTACCTTGAGCCCTGTGGTGCGGACTTGCTCCACAAAAAACTCATATAATTCCTTAGCCAGGTCCGGCGGGGCCGCCTCGGTGAAGCTGGGTCGTCTCCCTTTGCGTGAATCAGCCAGAAGGGTAAACTGGCTTATTATTAAAATACCTCCCCTTGTTTCCAGCGCTGAGAGGGCAAACTTACTTGCCTCGTCAGCAAAAATACGCAGGTTAACCACTTTTTTTGCCAGGTAACTGGCGTCTTCCTTCGAATCACCTTGAGCAACGCCGAGAAAAACCACCAACCCCCGGTCAATTTTGCCCACTATATTGTCATTCACGCTCACTGAGGCTCGGGAAACCCGCTGCACTAACGCTTTCATCTTGATTTAGCTTATTAATTATGCCACCTTCTCGAATTTATTTCCGCTTGTGCCCAGCTTCTCGTGGTATTCTGGGGCATAATAGCTAACTGGTATGGTGTCCCTGGAATTTCTGTTGGCTTCGTAGTACACGGTCACACAACGTGTAACACGAACCTATTAGTTAAAAGCATAAATAACGGGTGAGACACTTGACAAAACGGTGTCAACATGTTTTAATATATATAAAGCGTTAGGAGGTATATTATGGTAGGTCAAACGTTACCACAGATTTGGACAGTAAAAGAAATTGCCGGGTATCTAAAGGTTGATGAGAGTGCAGTTTTACGAGAATTGCAGAGTGGTAGTCTACATGGTTTTCAAGTTGGCAAAGAATGGCGATGTTCCGACACTGATTTGTTGTCTTATATTAGCAAACTGGGGTCAAAGGTTGAACATGACCAACTACAGCCACCTGAAATATCTGAACACGATGTAAATTGGGAAATCGCTGAGATCAAACCTTTTGACTTTGGTTGGCCAAAGAAGGGAGGGGGCTCTTATGTAGAGCACTACGACAAGGGCTTCGAGGCTACGAGGATGATCAACGGACGGCACTGTACTCTTAGAGTGGGCTTTGGAAATCGTGAAGCAGCAGGTCTGATGCGTCGAAGGGTGACAATATGGCTTGGCAATAGAGCAGTTGTCGAATTTGCTGGTAGCAACGACCATGATAAGGATGGGTTGTTGGCTGGTATTATCAGACTGCGAGGCGGTAGACAACTTTCACCCTATCAAAGAGTTCCTGACGAATACAAAGGGTTTAGGGTGGAGAGATACAACTCGATAGTCGAAGGCCGTCGTGCAAGCACAAATATGGCAGTTGTGGTACATAAGGATGACGTAAAATCGATGTTAGAACATGCAGTTATTCGCGCTACTTGGAAGGAGCTTATCTAGAGGAGAATCAAACCCAATCAATGTGAAATTTGAGTGTACGAAGTATCGGAAAAAGGGGGTTATGTTATGAGGATACAGGATCTTTTCCCGGAGGCCACTTTTCAGGAGAGAACGACAAATTATATCCAGTTGGCCAAGAACATCGCAGACGATTACGGTTATGCGCACAGCCCGCTTTCTAACCGTTTATCCCACGGTGTGCAGAAGGATGCTATTCAGAATGGATGGGATGCCAAAGAGAAGGAGACCCATAGGTTTATCCAGGATAACTGGAAGTTCGAGTTTGAGTTAGCTGATATAAAAGGCGGAAATGCTTTACTAATGACAGACTACGGCACAACTGGACTGACAGGGAATCTCACATCTGACCAACTCAAAGTAAAAGGCATTTCTGCAGAGGAGTTGCCAGAGGATGAAAGATGGGCCAGGTGGGAATCCCTTGCTTTTGCAAAACGCGAAGGTCTCGGTGCCCGCGGTCAAGGAAAAATGATTTTTATGCTGGGGTCGAAGGACCATACGATTTTCTATGACAGCCTGCGCCTCAAGGGGAGTTATAGATTAGGAGGCAGTACCGCAACGGAGACTGGATGTCCTTTGTTTCATTATGATGGCGAGGAGGCGAAACAGAATATCAAGTTGAAGCTTGGGCTGGAACCATTGTCACACCAAGGGACACGCATAATCATCTTGAACCCACTAGACGAGATAATAGAGGACATATGTAACGGAAATCTCTTGAGATTCATTGAGGAGACATGGTGGCCCAACATATATAAGTATGGTATCGAGATTGTTGTAAAGTATGATGGCAATGTGACTAAGGCTAAAGTGCCGGAAATGTTTCCAATCTCTAAAGAGACGCCTGAAGATAAGGATTTTAAAACTTGGGTAAGAGACGAAGATGATTTTAAGAAAAAACACGTTGGATTCAAAGTAAAGCGGCTTTGTGCAGCCTGCAATATGCAAGAAGAAGTTGACGAGTTATACCAGGGCATATCATGCTTCCGTGACGGCATGAAGGTAGATACAATTAGATTTCCAGAGAAATCAGTCAGGAATAATGTCTTTGGGTATGTTGAGTTTGAGCGGGAGTTGGAGGATGAATTGAGGGCAATTGAAAAACCCACTCACTATGGTTTTAGAGGAACCGTATGGGCGAATTTGAAGCGTTTAATTGAACAAGAGCTTGAAACATTTGGCAATAAGAAGCTCGGCTTGGGCATTGATACACAGGCATTAGTTAACATCAAGCGAAACAAGGCTGAAAGCAAGGCTTTGAGTATCCTGAGGGCTATTACGAAGAACTGGCCGATTTCTAGATGGAGTAAGGGGGGTGGAGGTGGGGACAATGGTGGCAGTGTCTCAGACAAAAAAGATGTAGGTGTGAGACTGTCCAACTTATTGTTCCCTAATCCGGGCAATATACCACGTCTTGATTATGGACAAAAACTGGAAGGATTCAATATCGTGGTCTTCAACAGAGAAGAAACGCCGCGTGATGTAACTCTCCATGCATTCATACTGTCAGGAGATACAAAGATTGTCGATATAAGGAAAGAATCCTTTGGGTTGAAACCCAGATCCACTAAGACTTTTGGTGATCACAGTTTAGAAATCACTGAGGATGATTTTGAATCTGCTGGTGAATATAAGTTGCGTTTGAATCTGATTGATAATGGCACTAATACACGACTTGATGAAATTACGAGACGAATTTGGGTTGAAATGGATCCTAAACTTGCTGGGCCTTTTGATGTTAAACGGTTGAAATTCACGGAGGTGCCTGCTACTTGGAAAATTGATAGAAGCAGAGAGTGGGTTTTGTCTCCTGAAGGTGACGGTAGATATACTCTTTACTATAATATGGATCATCCAGCATACTTGTACAATCATGAAACTGATGCAAAGTTGACAGCTTACTTAGCAGAGCTTTTTTTGTTAGGCGCGCTTGGCTTATTTGTGAGAGAAGGCTTGACAAAAAAGGAGGAATCAAAGAACGTGGAGGGGGTGCCATTGAATTTGGAAATAATCGCAAATGGGGAGCCGTTACAAGTGTTCAATGAGTATACTGTAGCTTTGTCAAAGCTTCGCGAAAGCATGTATCCGTTGGTGTGACACTATGACTGTAAAGGTTAGAAGGAGAATACAGGCAATGGGGGGCGAGTTTGAGGCAACTATTTACTTGCCTGAGGACGTGTTGTTGACAAGAGAAAGGCGGGAAAGAGCAGATGAGCTGGACAATATCTTGAAGGCCAAGGTTGGCAGGATAAATAAGGAGTATGACACCCTTGATGAGCAAACAAAAAAGAGCGAAATAGAAAAGTGGAGGTGGTTAGGAGGAAAACTTGACAATATCCTGAGTTCAGTTGCGTTGATTGAGCAAAGCGATATAGATAAATATCACATTTGGCCAGCAATAGGCCAGCATTTAAGGAAAGAATTGTCACGGGGTCTTGACGATAGGAAGAGGTCTGGAACTAAGAAAGACCACTACAGGAAATGCTGGGCTTTATACCATATACCTGGAACAAATTGGATAACTAGCTGGGTTGGATGGGATGCCTTTACTGACAGGGGAGAGCAACTGGTCTATAGTGAAAGACTGATGCCATTACTTGATGCGAGATTTAGCAGCCTTAAAAGGGAATTAGGTGCAGACGACTTTAAGGAGATTGCCAAACTAACCGTAAAGTATATACCTACTCAGGCTAAGACACCTAAGGACATTGATTCTATGCCGGAGACCAGATTGGTTCAGATTGCTGAATCTATTTATCAGGATTACGCCAAGTTAAAATTGAAATAGTCGTGCTGCAGTGGCAGATTGCCCACCTTAAAATTCTGGGGACATAATACCTGATTTGTAGTAGGCCTAATTGGTATGGTGCCCCTGGAATTAAGGAGCGAAGAGACTACCACTATAAAGGGGGTATTGACACTTCCTTCACTAGTGATATAATAACACTGTAAGGCTAATATAGGGTGGGGGTCAAGTGTGTGCTCTACAAGGTTGTGTTAATTATAATCATGCTTAGTTCACTACATAGGCAATGATAAGAGCATCCCAGCATTTATCGAGTGATGAAGATTTTAGGAATAATAGACTGTTATGAAGGTGGTGAAAGATGAAGATAATACTTAATTCGCGGAGACATCATTACGTGACAAGAGTTAGCATCTTTTTGATTATGGTAGCCTTAATTGCCGGGACGGCAGGCTGTGGTGAGCCCGGTCTGCCCGAGTCCGAATACACCCCCATGGTCGCCGCAGGTTACTATCACACAGTGGGGCTTAGGTCCGACGGCAAGGTGGTCGCTGTGGGACTCGACGACGATGGGCGGTGTGATGTCGACGGCTGGACGAGCATCACCCAGGTCGGCGCAGGCTTCGGTCACACGGTGGGGCTTAAGTCCGACGGGACTGTGGTCGCCGTGGGACGGAACATTGAGCCAGAGTGCGATGTCGGTGGGTGGATGAACATCACCCAGATCGCCGCAAACGGCGCTTTCACGGTGGGGCTTAAGTCCGACCGCACAGTGGTCGCTGTGGGATATAACGGCGCTGGGCAGTGCGATGTCGGCAATTGGACAGGCATCACGCAAGTCGCCGCAAGCGAGGGTCACACGGTGGGGCTCAAGTCCGACGGCACCGTGGTCGCCGTAGGATATGACCAGTGGGCGGAGTGCGATGTCGGCGACTGGACGGATATTACCCGGGTCGCCGCAGGCGGCGGTCACACGGTGGGGCTTAAGTTCAACGGCACGGTGGTCGCCGTGGGACTCAACGACGATGGGCAGTGTGATGTCGACGGCTGGACGGGCATCACCCGGGTCGCCGCAGGCCCGTATCACACTGTGGGGCTTAGGTCCGATGGCACAGTGGTCGCCGTGGGAAGGAACGACGACGGTCAGTGTGATGTTGACGGCTGGATAGACATTACTCAGATCGCCGCAGGTGGGTGGCACACTGTCGGACTTAAGGCCGACGGCACAGTGGTCGCTGTGGGACTCGACGACGATGGGCAATGTGATGTCGGCGACTGGGACCTGAATTAAACTCCTGGCAGTATTGAGACAAGGTTTCTGATATTTGGTAAATAATCACCTATCCCCAAAATCCAAATAGGTCAAAGACAGGTATCTGAATATCAAGAAGGGGGTATGCCCTTTGGATTGGGCGATGGACTAGCTCTCGTATTATTCTGGGGACATAATACCTGATTTGTAGTAGGCCTAATTGGTATGGTGCCCCTGGAATTGTACACACTACCTCTATGCTGTTGCCAAGCTAGCGAAGTCAGTCGAAGCAATCTCGTTGGGAAAAAGAGCTGCCCCCTTCCTACGGTTGCCAGCTCAGGAAGGGATAGGTCTGTTCGTCAACGATATTCCAGGTGTAGGCGGGGTTGGTCTCGCCAAGATTGACCGCGCATATGTCCCACGCTGCACCTGAGAAGGTGGCGATATCCTGCATTTCCGCCGTAGTCTTACCTGTCCCGCCATCCGAAGTAGCTTGTCCGCTGGTTTCGGTGTCCCAGAAGGAGTTGCTCACAGTGTCGTGATAATTATCTCCCACCAGACCGCCAACATACTCATCGCTGCCACTCACGCTGCCGGTGGCATAGGAGTTGTTCACAGTGCCAAAATTAAATCCCACCAGACCGCCAACCTTAAACTCGGCGCAGGTCACGCTGCCGGTGGAATAGGAGTTGCTCACAGAGCCCCAATTATCTCCCACCAGACCGCCAACAAGCCACTTGCCAGTCACGTTGCCGCTGGAATAAGAGTCGCTCACAGAGCCCCAATTTTCTCCCACCAGACCGCCAATACCAAAAGGGCCATTCACATTGCTGCTGGAATAGGAGTTGCTTACAGTGCCCTTATTATCTCCCACTAGACCGCCAACATACCTACTGCCAGTCACAGTGGCGTTCACCACGCTGACATTCTTGATGACTCCTCCCACACCAACATAACCGAAAAGCCCCACACCACTTTCGTCAGGCCGGTTGATAAACAGGTCACGTATCTCGTATCCTTGCCCGTCGAAACTCCCTTTAAATGGGTGACCCCAAGTTTCAATTGGCTGCCAGCTCTTTCCCTGATTGGCTGTCTCACTCGCCAGCTCCTCATAACCGGCAGTGGTGGAATCGAGGTCGTTCATCAGAATGTGATGGCCGCCCAGGTTGTTCCTGATGTCATCCAAATCATACCAATCCCGTATTTCCAGGTTTTGGGAAGGAAGAGCACAGCCTCCCATCACTACAATTAAGGCTACCGTAATCAAAAGGATGCCAAGTCTTTTCACGTACATAACCCTCAAAGTGTTATTGTATCACTAATGAAGTAAGTGTCAATATACTTCCCGAGCGGGCAACAACGCGCAAGATTTCGCAAAATAGGGTAAGGGGGGTGAACACTCATCTTCTTTCGCAAGTATTCTGGGGACATAATACCTAATTCGTAGTAGGCCTAATCCTTCACCTTGTGAAGGATGGTGTCCTTGGAATTTGTTTATTGGGGTTTATTCAAGAGTTTGAAAGGGGTTAGAACCTCATTTTGAAGCTGACAGGGTGATTTTACCGGTCATTTAGAGTATCATATTTCTATTTACTTCCATGACCTATCCAACCACATCCCTTCAATTTCTTCACTTTCCGCATCAACCGCAAAAGAGCCTATCTTTCTAATAGCGCCACGAGCAAAGCCACCAGAATGTCCATAGTCAAAGCTTACTTTCCACTTTCCCTCAGTCTTTAGTGCGTATGTAAGTTGCAACTCGGAATAATCCATAACACCCACGATGTCTAGGACTTTCTGAGCTATTCTTTTTAATTCTTCTGCTTGTACACTCATAGTCTCAAACTACCCCCAAGGAAGAGTTTATTGTTTATTCTACCATAAAATTCATTGTTCGTGTATATTTTTATTCCCCATTGAACAGAAAATATATTCCGGGGACATAATACCTAATCTGTAGTAGGCCTAATTGGTATGGTGTCCGTGACGGATTCAGGAATTTGCGGTATTGACCATTGTCCTTAATTCTCATATGATGTATAGAAAGGCCAGGAGGTGAAGCTATGCCATTTTGTCCAAAATGTGGAAAAGAAGTAGGTGAGGACATCACGTTTTGCCCTGAGTGTGGACAGAGGCTTAAGGTTGGGGTAACGCCAGAGAATACATCAGGGCAAGGTGAATTAGCCATAGTCCCAGAGGAAGTTAAGGGGTGGAGCTGGGGAGCATTCGTCTTAACTTGGATATGGGGAATCTTTAATAGTGTTTGGATAGCGCTACTTTGTTTTATTCCCTTTTTTAGTCTTGTGTGGGCTATCGTTCTTGGCGTAAAGGGAAATGAGTGGGCATGGCGGAATAAGAAATGGGACAGCATCGAGCACTTCAAGAGTACGCAGAGGAGCTGGAATATTGCTGGCATAATAGTATTTGCGATATCAATAGTTGCAGGAGTTGTTGCAATCATCGTTGCGGTTGTTGTTCCTTTAGCCCTGTGTGGTTCTACATGAAGTCTCATTAGCATCTATCCTATTCCGGGGACAAAATACCTAATTTGTAGTAGACCTAATTTGTATGATGTCCCTGAAATTCGATGGTTTGAGGCGAGTCCCATAAAATGCTATTGTATTAGGCGGTTTCCTATCGGGGAAGTGTCGGAATTGGCAGACGAGCATGACTTAGGATCATGTGCTGAAAGGCGTGGGGGTTCGAGTCCCCCCTTCCCCACTATTCGATTATAGTTCAGCTTCATTCGTTGGCACCTGAATTACCTTATCCTCTGAAGTGTATCCTCTTCTTCGTTTGCGTTCCTGTCGAGACAGGGAATATAATCTTGCTGAAGAACCTGCAAAGCTCTGGCATAGTTACCGACAACGGGCAGCAGGTAGTCACAACAGGTCAAGCCATTACTGGACATGCATATACAGGAGGTCAACACAATGAGTGGACTGAATCTACAAGAAGTGGACAAATTGGAAGTTACGGTCTTGATAGACAATTACACAGACGTGCTCTTGCTTCAGGACACAGACATTGTCAGACGACCCAGGACACTTCCTCCGAATTTTCCATTAGCAGAACATGGATTCTCGTGTCTCCTCAAAGTTTACAAAGGGGCCGAAGAACATGTGGCACTACTGGACGCGGGCGTGTCATCGGCTTGTTTTTTCCATAATGCGCGCGTTCTGAATGTGGACTTGAGCAAAGTTGAAGCGGTGGTTCTCAGCCACGGTCATCCCGACCATTTTGGAGCTCTACCAGATTTTCTAAACAAGGCTGCAAAGGAAATACCTGTTGTCCTTCATCCAGATGCTTTTCTTCAGCGGTGTCTAAATAACCCCATTACCGGACGACGGGTGGAATTCCCCCGCTTAGATGAAGCAGCCTTAGAAGAAACGGGGGCCGTGCTTCATAAAATTAAAGAGGCTTCTACTTTGTTCTCAGACCTCATCCTGATTTCAGGAGAAGTGCGGCGGGTAACAGATTTTGAGAAAGGCTTCCCCTGGGCCGAAGCGAAAATTGATGACAAATGGGTTGTGGATCCCTTTCATGATGACCAGGGGGTGGCAGTCAAGGTGAAAGGCAGGGGACTAGTGGTTATCAGTGGATGTTCCCATGCTGGCATCATTAATACGGTCAAGCATCTCCATGCGGCTGCACAAACGAGCAAGGTTCACGCAGTTCTGGGCGGGTTTCACCTCACGGGGCCGATTTTTGAGCCAATCATCGGTCCGACAATTGAGGAGATGAAGAAGATAGGCCCAGATTTTGTCATGCCTATGCACTGCACCGGCTGGCAGGCCATCAATCAATTCGCCAAGGAGATGCCTAGGCAGTTCATCCTCACAACCGTGGGGACAACATACGTTTTCCAATAATACTAATAGCAATCCAAACGTAATTGCTTTGGTAATTGATATCTCAGGTTCCATAACCCACTACTCGGGTGCTTTCTGGTAAGTGACCAGCAACTGTTGCAGCGCCGGAATCAGTCCCTTCTTTTCAAATAGAAGTTTGGCAACTGTCTCCTTAGGCTCACCATTCCAGACAAAAGGTAAAACCTTCCCGAAGGCCTTCGCTCGAGCCTTCTAACTTCTTCGCGGAACAGCGATTTAAGTGAGCCTACACTTTTATAGCATGAAGAATCAATCATCAATGGCCGTGGTATAATGGTAAAGCAGTTACATGACGCATGCTCAAATGGTCTAGAGTATTGCCATGAGAGTTTTAAAGCCTCTATCCGAACTTATCTCCCTGAAAGGTAGAAAAGCCTTAATAACTGGTTCCGCCCTTGGTATTGGTAAGGCAATGGCCTATAGATTTGCAGAAGCAGGTGCGGATTTAGAACTTGTAGACATGAACGAACGGGGGCTAAGGACTGTAGCCAAAGAGCTTTCAAAATTTGAAGTGGAAAGCAACATTCATAAGGTAGACCTTTCCTCAAAAGAGGAGATAGATGCTTTGTGGGAGAGGTTAAAAGGGGAGGAGCCTGACATACTGGTAAACAATGCTGGAGTATACCCTTTTAAGAATTTCTTGGAAGTAGATGATGCCTTTTTCAGCAAGGTGCTGGACATTAATTTGAAATCAGCTCTCTTGATGTGTCAGCATATGATAAAGAACCGATTGAAGAAAGGCGGAGTCATCATCAACATTGGCTCTATCGAGGCAATCATGCCTTTCGTAGAAGGCATGGCGACTTATAGCATAAGCAAGGCGGGAGTCATCGCTCTGACCAGATCTCTGGCGAAGGAATATGGCAAATACGGTTTCAGAATAAATGCCATCATACCTGGCGGAATAATAACTCCGGGAACAAAGGCCGTGGCCAAGGAAATCACCCAGCTCCGGCTGAGTCTGCTTAGAACTGGCGTATTGTTTAGCACCAGGCTGCCTCTCAAAAGGGGCGGGCAGCCGGACGAAGTGGCCCGTATTGCTGTGGTCCTGGCCAGTGATTTGTCCAGTTATGTTCACGGAGCGCTGATACCTGTTGACGGGGGATTCCTATCGGCATAGTGTGGGCGGAGATCGAGGTCATCTAGCAACCTGGATCGTTATCGTGGGCCGTTTTCTCTCTTTGTCGTTGCGAGGAGCGCGGAATGATACGCCCTTACTTGTCATTGGGTGGTTGTTAAACGCCTCATATTTTGCCAAAACGGCGCTGGCGGCGTTTATATTCAGAAAGCGCTTCTTCAACGTCTTTAAGCCCAAAATCAGGCCATAACACTGGAGTGAAGTAAAGTTCACTATAGGCAGCCTGCCAGAGCAGAAAGTTGCTCAGGCGGCTCTCACCGCCAGTGCGTATGACCAGATCAAGGTCGGGGATGTCAGGGAGATATAGATACCGGGCAAACACAGACTCATCTATGTTGTCACCGGGAATACCAGCGCTGGCGATACATCTGGCTGCCTGGACAATTTCATCACGTCCACCATAATCGAAGGCAAGGCAAAGTGTAAGCCCGGTATTATTTTTGGTGAGTTCAACTGCTGCCTGCACCCTTTCCCTTAGTTTCTGAGATAACCTATCCAGTCTACCCAGGTGTACCAGTCGGATATTTTCTTTATGAAAAGCCTGGGTTTCCTGGTCGATCTTCTTTGCCAGGAGACTGAGTAAGCCTGCGACCTCTATCCTAGGCCGATTCCAGTTCTCGGTGGAGAACATATAAAGGGTCAGGTATCTTACTCCGTAGTCGGCAAAAATCTTTACCACCGGGCGAATATTCTTACCGCCAGCATTGTGTCCGGCAAGCCTGGGTAAGCCACGTTCCTTTGCCCATCGGCCATTGCCATCCATGATAATGGCTATGTGCTGGGGAGGATAATTTGCTTGAGTCATAAACTAGCCCCACGAGAAAGGAGATGCTTGATTTTCAGCAAGGGATAGGCGGAGCTATGTCTCAGGCCAGCCAAAATTAACCCGCTATGCCAGTCGAAGGAAAAATCGCTTGAGTTGAGCAAAGCCTCAGCCATGCCACTAGAATCAAACATGTTGAATATTCCCTCGATTTGGCGGTCGCTTAGTTTGGCATAAGCCCATCTAACCCAGTAGCCACGGGAGAGCTCCTTGCCCATTTTTGCCTTCCACTGCTTCTGATAGCGCGAAAGCTGGCCAGCAGTTAAATTATCACTACGGAGAGCCTCATCAAGCACCTCGGCTGCTACCCGGGCACCAAGATGCCCAAAGTATATTCCTCCACCGGTAGTCGGCTTTACCTGTCCGGCAGCATCTCCAATAACCAGCACCCTATCTCCGTAGCTGCGAGCTAAAGTTCCTACGGGGATAGCCTTTTGCCTGATTTCTACCTCCCGACTTGTTATTCTACCCTTACAAAAGAGATTGTTAAGGAATTTTTGAAGATGTAGCTTGGCCTGGGATGTTGCTAAAAGACCAACGTATGCTTTATTTGCTGAAGTCGGCACAAGCCAGGCAAACGAACCTGGTGCTATTTCCTGACCAAAGTATACCTCGGGTTCATCAACGTTTTTATCCTCAATTTCGGTCTGAGCACCGACGAGGAAACTCTTAATTTTGCCCAGACCTAGCTTCGGGGGCAGCTTGGGCTTGAATCCGCTAGCCAGGACCACAGCTCTAGCACTGAATATCTCCCTGGCTCCGAAGCACAAAGTTTCAACTTGTATGCTATCCTTCCCAGGAATAATGTCAATGACCGGGGAAGAGAAGAAATATTGTGCCCCCTGGGATTGGGCTTTAGAGGCTAGCGCTTTATCGAGTAAAAGTCGATTGACAACGTAAGCCTGAACCTTTTCAGTTTGCAATCTTAAGCGCCTCCCTGCAGGTGAGAAAAACTTGATCGAGTTTGCTTTGGTTAATATTACATCTGTGCCGAGGCCCAAGGAATGGAAACATTCGGTGCTGATTATTCCTGTGCAACAGACATTGAGTCCCGACGCACTTTTTTCTTCAAAAACAGCGACATCGTGGCCTAATGAAGCTAGTTCATAAGCTATGTAGCTTCCGGCTGGCCCTGCCCCCACTATGATTACATCATAAAATTGACCTGGCAATTCCCTGCCACCTTTTTAGATTTCTATCAGGCAATGCTATATTATATAACAAATTGTCTAGCTATACCTATTTGTCGATTTGACACGTACCTTACCATGTGCCGGGGTACAGCACATTAATGGCAGCGGTGGCTAAGGTGTTTTACCTGTGGGTTGAAGCGGGGAGCATGGTTCGTCCTACCGGGATTATTGCGGACCTTGCGGAGCTGCTCTACGCCAGCTGACATAAGTAAGGTGAACTGCCCTCGTCATATGGTCTTTCTCTTCTCACCACCCTGACGTTTGGCTTTGGGAGTGGAGGACAAACCGTACTCGTTCAGCCATTCCTTTACATTGGCCGCTTGCTCTAACTCTTTTCTCTTCACTTCTTCTATATCCACTTCAGGATTGAGATACTTTAGCATCTCATATTTTATCGTCCCGAGCAGACTGAAAAGGGTACTCCTGTCCTCATATGATAGTGACAACAGGATTTTCCGGACAACCTGCAAGCTTGCCACAGTTGCCGGTTTAAGGGCGTTCTCCGCCTTGCTGGTGTTAACCACGCGTACTACCCTGCGGTCACGCGTGCTTCTTACCCTTCTGACCAGACCAGCTTTGACCATGCGGTCGACTATCATACTGATGCTGTTCGTGCTACGTTCCAACCACCGGGCTATGTCAGTTACCTTTGTAGGACCAGCGAAGTACTCTATAGTCCCAAGCACTGCGAACTGCTCCGTAGTAAGCCCATATTCCTCAACTATTTGGTCCTCACACTTCTTAAGCAGGGTGTAGGTTTGGTACACTTGGCGCCACAATCCCACAATCGCAATTTCAGATTCAAGATTTGTCTTCATATTTAGCCTCCTCTGATTATTCCATGGAAACTTTGCTCGTTTGTGCCGCTTCTATATCTTTTACGCGTTGCCACTTCCTCGTATGCAGTAATTTGGCGTTCCCTCTATTCCTCATTGATTGCTTACAAAGGGCATGGGTCGCCAAATGCCTTGTGGCTTCTTTTCTGTCCGCCTTAACCATGGCGCCAGTTTGCGAAAATATGGTCAGCACCTGGCCATCCTTTTCTAGCCACAGGAGATGGTATTCGCCCTCTTCGGGGGACATGCTAGTTAGCCTGCACACCTCCGGCAATATCTCTTGCAGAGTCGCTCTCAATAGTCACCTCAGTACCATGTGCCAGTAGTTACTCTTGGTTTATGTGCTTCAATGTAACATGAGAATAATTCATTGGCTATTGTGCTAACCTCTGGTTTACTCACGGGGTTAGTATGGTGTAGAATATCAGGGTGGCATGGTATTATATAGAGAGGCGCTCATCTTTGCCCCGAAGCACACCCGCAAAGTGAAGTTACGAAGAATGCCTGTGGAAAAGATAAGGGTAGTGGTGATAGAGGACGAAGCCCTGTTTCGAGAAGTGCTGGTTGACGCTCTATCCCGGAAGGGTGGGCTAGAGATAGTAGGCACGACGGATGATGCTGAGAAGGCGATTGCGCTGGCCCGGCAGACCAAACCCGACGTGATGCTGATGGATATTGAGCTTGCCGGCGAAATGGACGGCATTGATGCGGCACTGGCAATCAAGAGGGAGAACCCTGAGATTGGCATCGTTATCCTCTCCGCGCATGATAATCCCCGCTATGTGACCAGCCTGCCGCTTGGAGAGAGCACGGGGTGGGCATATCTTTTAAAGCAGACGGTTCGCGACGTATCCACAGTTATCCAGGCCATTGAGGGATGCGCGCGAGGTATGGTGGTCATGGATCCGGCGGTGATGGCGAAGCTGCACCCGCGGAAAGGATCTAATGTTTACAGACTTACACCCAGACAACAAGATGTGCTCCGGTTGCTTGCGGAGGGGTTCAATAATGCCACTATCGCCAGAAAACTGGCACTGACGGAGAGGTCCGTTGAAAGCTACATCAACGTCATCTATCAGCATCTGGAACTCTCCGGCGAGTCGGAAATCAACATACGGGTCAAGGCTGCCCTGGCGTTCCTGAAATCCTCGCAGCGACGTTAGCGCGGGAGCAAGTATTGCGTAAACCCCGGCTAATTGCAGTGCGAGCATGATATCGTAGTATGATAGAACCATACTACAATATAAGCGTTGAAAACTAGTAAGTCAAAGGATGGGAGTCGACATACCGACCTATTCTGGTTGATGACGATACCTGTTTAGAGATTAGCTGTGCCATTTGCTGGAAGCGAGCAAGCACTTTCAGGTATTGGGAGAGGCTGGTAGTGCTGCGGAGTGCCTTATTCCTATCAGTACCGTGACGCCGCATGTAGTTGTACTTGACGTTTATATGCCCGATTGGGACGGACTAGAATCGGCCTAATATATCAGGACGTACCTCCCGGCATTAAGACAATAGTGCCAAGCTCGCACAACTACCGTTTCTCTTCCAGACTAGCCTGGCAAGAGGGCGCCGGGCCTTTATTCCAAAGGCTGACCTTCCTGTCACTGTTCTGTTTCAAGTCCGGCAAAAGGCAGCTCTGCCGTAACCCGTGTGCCCTTGCCGGGAATGTTCTTGATGGTGCAACTGCCTCCCGCCGCCGCTGCGTAGTCCGAAATCAGCAAGAGGCCAATACCGGTTGAAGGGCTTGTTGTATTAAAGCCAGGACCATTATCCCTCACCTTAAGGCGCAATATTCGACTATCAGACAGCGACAGTTTAACCACTGTATTGTTCGCCGCCGGCGTGTGTTTGGAGATATTGGTCAAGGCTTCCTCAGCAATGCGATACAGCGCCAGCTTCACATTATCTGGAATAAGCTTTCTATTCGCTTGCTCTCTATCTCTCAGTTTTTTGCTCACCCGCAAATCAACAGGTAGCTTGGCGTTATACTCGTCTATTAGAGATTCCAGGCCGGTAGTTATTCCCAGGCGTAAGATGGAAGGGAAAAGGCGATGGCTGATAGACCGTATGTGTTCGTTTTGCAGCTCCTCAAGTCTCTGGCGGACGTCAGCTAGCTCCTTGGTCATCCGCTTTGACCGGGCCCTGGCCTCAAGCCCTGCAATCTTATGCTCCAGTAATATAAGCCGGCTTTGCACCGTCCCGTGAAGCTGACTGGCAATGTCTTTACGCAGGGACTCTTGAGCGTTGATAAGGCGCTGGTGTGATTTACTTAGCTCTTGCGCCCGTGCCGCGGCTATTTCGCGCTCGTGTGACTGTCTCTCCGTTTCTTTTTGCTTGGTGATGTCATGGAAAATGCCCAGTACACCGACAGTTTTGCCGCTTTCATCTATGAACGGGGTCTTGAATGTTTCCACGGTCCTTTCCTGTCCGTGTTCGATGTATCTCTCTTCAATTCTTTCTGTATTCCCTGACTCAATCACTCTTTTATCGTCTGCTCTATATTTTTCGGCCAGGTCCCTGGGATAGAAGTCATAATCTGTATGCCCCGAGACCTCTGCGGGCTTTAGCTGCAGGTCTTCGGAGAAATTGCTATTGCAGGAAATGTAAACTGAATCCTTATCCTTAAAGAATATTTTCTGTGGAATATTTTCAACCAGAGTTCTGTATTTTCCTTCGCTTTCTATAAGAGCCTGCTCCGCCTGCTTGCGCTCGGTGATATTCCGCACAAATACGACTACTTGCCCGCCCTCCACATCAATGTAATTTGCGCTAACCTCAACATCAATTAACTTACCGTCTTTACGTTGATGCCGGGTCTCAAAAAACTCGTAACCCTGCGCCACTACCTTTTTCATATGCTGAACACTATCTTCGGGCGTTTCTATCGCTTCAATATCAAGTATGGACATCTTAAGCAGTTCTTCACGAGTATAACCAACCATCTTACAGTATGAAGCGTTGACTTCTAGTAATCTAGCATCCAGACCCACGATATAAAAACCGTCAAGGACTGTTGCTAATATTATCCGATGTTTCTCCTCTGTGAGCTTGCGCTCGGTAATGTTCCGGGCTAGCTCCAGGCAGGAGACAGTCTTACCCCCGGCGTCTCTGATGGGATTAGCCGTATTCTCCCAGTAGGTAACTTCCCCCGAAAGCGTTACCACCATCTTCTCTGAGGTGTGTGACTTACCATCCTTAAATGCCTTTTCTACCGGGCAGCTGTCACAAACCTTTTCTTGACCTTCATAGACCCGGTAGCACTTCTCCCCGAGGTGGTCACCAAAAATTCTCCTCAACATCGTACTCTGATAAATAATATTATAGTCTTTATCCTGTATGCCGAGACCATATCTCATGGTATCTACTAGTGACAGTAGCATATTATGCTCGGCTTGAAGCGCCTCCTCAGCCTGCTTGCGCGACGAATTCAGTGAGGAATCTGTGGAATTACGTGGCGAGGTATACTTCGCTTTCATCATTATATCTCCTTACGTACCGTTTTCTTACCGATAACATCCCCCTAACTTAAGGCTGCCATGTCACTGGAAATAATACCATTTACCTGATTACTTCTGCCAATACCTGTCCTCGTCCAGTACCTTAATGACGTGTCACCTCCTTTTTTTGCGAATAGCACTCAAGGCACTCCTGAGGCGTGGAGTAGCCCAAAGATTGACGAAGACGATGGGTCAGGTGTGCTCGCTCCACATAGTCGTTTAACTCGGGTGAATTGGGTAGAAGTACGAACAACCTGAGCTCAATGGAATTTAGGCAATGAATAAATTCTTGATAAATAATAGCCGTTCGCAGTATTGATTCTTTTGAGGTATTGTTGTTGTCTCCAGTCAAGACAAAGAATTACGAAATGGGTAGTGATGAACGTATGTGAGTTATCTGCTGGGAATACCTAGAGAGGTGGTGGCGGGAGTTTGAGCTGCTCCCGCCACCTATATTGAAAAGAAAGGAGGTAAGTGATGAAAAAACTGGTGAATTACTCCCCTGTATTCCATATACAAGCTACACCAACGCCTTACTGAGCGATAGCTCCGTTCGTATTTTAATAAAGCATACGTGATACGTCAGTATAAGAATACCACTTTTTGAAAGTGATGTCAAGACCTCAATCGTCTAAAATCTAACCGAAGGAAGAGTTGTTAAATCACAAAAAATTTGACCCAAAAACTATTATGATTTGGGCTGGTTAAAACTTTAGAGGGAAGTAAAGCCAGGCTATGAAGAAGATGGATATGCATTCGAGATGTCATTCTGAGGTCTTTCCTTTTTCCGTCATTGATTACGTAAAAGCACTGCAGTAGTGACCGCTTTGTGGTAAAGCACAAAGAAAAACTTTTGCAAAAGGAATTACTGCAGCGTGCAATATTATATCGGATGTGATGACCACAAGAAGTATTCAGCATTTGCAGCTATTAGCGAGGTCGGAGAGGTGAATCGGGACAATGTGGCAATCTCTCCACGCCGCATTACACTCAAGCTTCCTCAACATCTATCCAGAGATGTAGCGGCTCTTCAAAATAAGGCTCCCCGTCTTTGTACAACACAAACTCAACCTTTTGTTTTTCGCCTGCCTTTTGAGGCACAAAGCCGACTGTTCTTTCCCATTTCCCTTCATTCTCTAGTTCAACCATTATTTCGTCCCTGTCCTCCCCTCCAATTCTCAGCTTTGCCTTCTCCCCACCTATCCACACCTCCACCTTATAGCTCGCCTCCTCTTGCTCATGGTTCACTATTCCCAGTATCACCCAGCCTTCCTTACCGACCTTTAATTCCGTCGGATAATTCTCAGCCTTACCACCGGTGTCTAAAATATAGAACTCGGTGAATTCCTCCCCGACCCTGGGTGTAGCAACCACATATCCCAGAGTCCCTATCGCCCCCAATATTGCCACTGCCAGCACCACTGACAGCACCTTATCGGCCATGCTCTGCCCCTGCCATGAAGGCAGCCTGACATTAAATGACACCGTGAATCTTTCCTCCGGGGCAAGCTTTTCCCTGCGGTACCAGGCAACGCCCGATGTAGCTATGATAAACACCGCGAGTGAAATCAGGATGGGCTCAAGCCTTATCCCCCAGGAGGTAAAATTCAAGACAAGTCCTATCAGTGGCACTACAGCGATAGAAAGACCAAAGCTCAAAGCCACTCTTTCCACCCCACCCAGGCTCTCCTTCTTAGGAAATAGCGCTGCCATCAAAGTATACCCGGGGAAGAAAAGCAAAAACGGAAGTCCCAGGATAATCCGAGCTATGGTGGAAGGGAAAAAGGCAATGACCACGGCAAGCAGGATGGTCAATATACCGATGAGCCAGAGATCCTTATCTTGTCTAGCTTTCATCCTGAAGTTCCCGTATCTTACTCTTGTCGGCATAGCTAAGTCAACCAGCCATTGTGCGGGTGCGCTATTAATCGGTAAATTGCTGCCCTCTTCATTAACGAGTCGGGGGTTTGGGGGCCAAGCCCCCCAACGCTCTTGTAGTTGCCTGATTTATCAGGCCCGGTTGCCCAATGAATTGGGCAACTACATTTTTAAACAAGCATGTAGGGTCGGGGCTTGTCCCCGACCAGGCGGAGATGAACTCCGCCTCTGTCATCCCAAACCCTTCACCTCCTATCATTGCGAGCCACCTTTCCTCTCTGTCATTGCGAGGCACACAGTGCCGAAGCAATCTCGTCGAGGGATATGAGATTGCCGCGTCCCGATAAATCGGGATTAATCGGGGCTCCTCGCAATGACGGTTTGCGTTGTCAAACGCTATTTTGATAAAGTGCTTGAAAAGTAAGAGGGTAGTGGATTAGCAATCTTGAGTAATGGAGTTAAGCAACGTGATATAATATTTGCTACTCCATAGGGAACGACATTTGAAATGAAAGCATTAATATTGGCTGGTGGTAGGGGAACCAGACTTAAACCACTGACTAATACTCTGTCCAAACAACTTATTCCGGTGGCTAATAAACCAATACTTTACTACGTTTTGGAACAGGTCATTGAGGCTGAAATAAGGGATATTGGTATTATTATTTCACCGGAAACAGGACAAGGGATTAAGGAAGCAGTGGGAGATGGTTCAAGATGGAATACTCAAATTACTTACATTTTACAACCCGAACCTCTGGGTCTGGCCCATGCTGTGAAGACAGCGCGAGACTTTCTTGGCGATTCTGCTTTTCTGATGTTTCTTGGCGATAATCTTATTCAGGGCGGCGTCAAGAGCTTTGTTAAAGAGTTTACTACAAACAAGGTTGATGCACTTGTTCTGCTTAAAGAAGTCCCCGACCCACGCTTGTTCGGCGTTGCCGAACTAAACGAAAAAGGCGAGATAACCAGGCTCGTGGAGAAACCACGCGAACCGAAAACAAATCTGGTGGTGCCCGGCGTTTACCTCTTCACCAGAGACATACACCAGGCAATAGACAGGATAAAACCTTCATGGCGCGGGGAACTTGAAATAACCGATACCATTCAGCAGCTCATTGATTCCGGCAAAAAGGTGCGCAGCCACATCCTCACCGGCTGGTGGCTTGATACCGGGAAGAAAGACGACCTCTTGGAAGCTAACCGTATTGTCCTCGATGAATTTATGAAACGAGATTTGAAAGGTAAGATTGATGCCGCCAGCCAGGTGGCAGGCAGAGTCGAGGTCGGAGAAGGAACAATCATAGAAAACAGCATCATCAGGGGCCCGGTATCTATCGCCGAAGAGTGCAAGGTCAGGAGTTCATTCATCGGTCCTTTCACCAGCATTGGAGCGGGCACAGTGATTGAGCACTCCTCGATAGAGCACTCGGTGATACTGGAGAGCTGCCGTATCTCGGGAATTGAGCGCTTGGCTGATAGCGTTATTGGCCGAAGCACTGAGGTAATAAAAGGGGGGCAGAATTTGAAGGCGGTAAGGCTTTTCATTGGTGATGATGCTAAAGTGGAACTCTAGAAAGTAGGGAATGACATGCCATTTGCTTTCAAGAGGTTAAAGATTCCGGAGGTAGTCTTGATAGAACCCAGGGTTTTTGAGGATGGGAGAGGCTTCTTCATGGAAATATATAAAATGCCGGATTTTGTTACTGCTGACATAAAGGGAAATTTCGTCCAAGAGAATCACTCCCGTTCTACTAAAGGGGTTCTGAGGGGATTGCATTATCAAAACCCACCCTTTGCACAGGGAAAGTTGGTAAGGGTGGTAAGGGGTGAGATATTCGATGTCGCAGTTGACATAAGAAAGGGCTCGCCTACATGGGGTAAATGGGTTGGGGTAATTCTATCGGAAGAAAATAAAAATATTCTCTATGTTCCCGAAACGTTTGCTCATGGTTTCTGTGTCCTTTCCGAAATTGCCGAAGTCCTATATAAAACCACCGATGTTTACTCTCCCGAGGCTGAAGCTGGTATTATCTGGAATGATGAAGACTTGAATATCGAGTGGCCTGTTAAGGAGCCGATTCTATCCGAAAAAGACGAAAAATTACCTTCTCTAAAGAATGCGGATATCAGGTTTTATTACGCGGAGGAAGTAAAGTGAAGCTACTTGTCACCGGCGGCGCTGGCTTCATCGGCAGCAATTTCATTCGCCATATCCGGCAAGAACACCCTGATTGGGAGATAACCAATCTGGACAAGCTCACCTATGCCGGTAACCTCGAGAACTTGAAGGATATTGAGGATAATTCCAGATATCGCTTCGTTAAAGGAGATATAACCGATAGAGAACTAATCAACAATATTCTCCAGGACGAGGTTGATGCTATTATAAACTTTGCTGCTGAATCTCATGTCGACCGTAGCATTTTAGACGCCTCGCCCTTCATCGAGACCAATATCAAAGGCACCCAAGTTTTGCTTGAGGGAGCACGCCATTACAAGGTGGCAAGATTTGTGCAGGTGTCCACTGATGAAGTCTATGGCTCCACAGAGAAAGGCAAGTTTACCGAGAAATCGCCACTATCCCCCAATAGCCCTTACGCTGCCAGCAAAGCCGCTGCCGACCTCTTATGCCACGCTTACTGGAAGAGTTATCAACTCCCTGTAACCATCACTCGCTGCTCTAATAACCTAGGGCCGTTTCAGTTTCCCGAAAAGCTTATCCCTTTGGCTATAACTAATGTATTGGAGAGTAAGCCTATTCCTGTCTATGGAGACGGACTTAATGTGAGGGACTGGATTTATGTGGAGGATCATTGCCGCGCCTTAGACATAGTCCTCCAGAGAGCCAAGCCTGGAGAGGTCTACAATATTGCTGCCAATCAAGAAAAAACGAACTTGGAGTTAATACATCGTCTTTTAGATGCCATGGGTAAGCCCCGCGAACTTATAACCTTTGTTGCTGACCGGCCTGGCCATGACCGCCGTTATGCTCTGGATGTAACCAAAACAACTCGAGAGCTAGGCTGGAAGCCTATTTATTCCTTTGAGAAAGCGCTCTCAGCTACCGTTGACTGGTATGTAAAGAATGAGCTCTGGTGGCGTAAGATAAAAAGCGGCGAGTACGCCAAATACTACGAGAGAATGTATTCTCATAGATGAAAGTTTTAGTCACTGGTGCCAATGGACAGCTAGGAACCGACCTTTGTAAGGCTCTCCAGTATTTTGAACTTATTCCGCTCACCCATAAGGACATCGAAATCAGCGACATGAATTCGGTGAAACAGGTATTCAGCAAATATAAGCCAGACATAATCATCAATACCGCCGCCTATGTTCGAGTTGATGATTGCGAGGATGAAAGAGACAGAGCTTTCTCAGTGAATGCCCTGGGAGCCCGCAATGTTGCTGTGGTTGCTCAAGAACTCGGAGCCAAGCTTGTTCACATCAGCACTGATCAAGTCTTTGGCGGCGTAATCTCCGGCGAAGCAGGCGAGGACAAGCCCCACCCCTACACCGAGTTCGATACACCAATCGCTATTAACATTTATAGTAAATCGAAGCTGGCTGGGGAAAACCTTGTGCGCCATTTTTGCCTCAGACACTTCATCATCAGGACTGGGGGGCTTTTCGGCGTTGCCGGCTCCAGCGGCAAAGGCGGCAACTTCATCGAGACCATGCTCAGGCTGGCCAGAGAGCGCGATGAACTCAGGGTAGTCGATGATTGGGTCTTTTCCCCCGCCTACACTAAAGAAGTGGCCCCAAAAATAGTCCAGCTTATAGCTACAGAATATTATGGGATATTTCACATCACTAACAGGGGTTATTGCTCCTGGTACGAGTTCACCACGGAGATACTTAAGCTGGCTGGCATAACGACTCCGGTCGTCCCCATAACTTCAGACCAGTACCCCCAGAAAGCTCGGAGACCCCGCTACTCGGTGTTGGACAATTATCACCTGCGGCTCTTGGGCATGGACGACATGAGACCCTGGCAGGAAGCGTTAAAAGATTACCTGGTAGCCAGAGGTCACATTGCCTGAAATTAACCTGCCCTTTTCCCCATGTCATTGCGAGGCACACAGTGCCGAAGCAATCTCGTCGAGGGATATGAGATTGCCACGTCGCCCCGATAAATCGGGATTCATCGGGGCTCCTCGCAACGACAAAAAAGAAGTGTCACTAAGGTATTGAACGGGGACAGGGTATTGACAAGTTCCCGCTAGTTCCTGTAGGATATATGGCACGGCGAGATGTTCGGCAGGGAGAAAGGTTCAAAAGATTGGACCGCCAGCTTTCATTGTGGGTGCTGGAGATTCGATTTTTTGTTGAGTGTGCCCGCGCGATGTAGCCATTATAGTAGCCATTATAAAATAAAAGATAAAAGGAGGATGGAATGAGTAAGAAAAAACTGGCAAAAATCATCGGAGTTTGTACTACAGCTATCATGATAATAGTAGTCCTAACAATATTCCCTTCTTGTGATTCAGCAACACCGTCAAAACCTATAGTTGTTACCAATCAGTGCGTAGACCTCACAACAATCTCTCTAAAAGCACAGGGAGAGGTAACAGGGGCAAATATAACAAGGCGGGGGTTTTACTATGGCACAGACCCGCTTTATGGGCTGGAGTTTGATGGGATAGATGACCAAGTAGTATTGCCCGAAGGTAGCCGATCCACTGGAGCATTTACATTGGCAATCTGGTGTAAGCCTACTTCTTGGGACCATGCTACCTATCCGCTGCTGTTTGGGGGGATAGGCTTGAGGTCTTATGTAGATGGTTTGAGTGGTATAGCCATCACTAGATATCAAAACTTATTAGTTTTTGATGTAGCAGATGGGGCTAATGAAGCAAGAAGAATGATAGCCCCTCCTATCACTGACATTGCTCCGGCTGGGGAGTGGAGCTTTATAGTTCTAACCAATAGTGGCGTGGCAGAAGCTGAGGGATTGAAGTTATATAGAAATTCAGCGGTTCCAGTAGGTAACACCACCGGTGCTGCGTCAGTGCTATGGCTGGATAATTATTGCCGATTAGGAAACAATAGTACAACATTAGCCTACAAAGGGATAGTCGGTGAAGTTCGTATCTATGACCGAGAGTTAAGTACAACAGAGATAACAACCCTCTATAACGGACAAGATGTAACTGGGAATTTAAGAGGTTTTTGGAAGCTTGATGAAGGTTCAGGGGACACAGCTTACGATAGCTCGGGAAATAACAATCACGGCTCACTGGTAAATGACCCTGTGTGGTTTATAGGTGGTGATATTGTGGATGAAACTGGCGAGTTCGGCAGTGGCACTTACTCCCTCGTCATCACAGGCCTGGAGCCTGATACCTGGTACAGAATAATGGCTTTCGCAGAGAATGAACTAGGTATAGGTTACGGGAATATAGTTATCTGTAAGACGCTGCCATAGTTATAATTCCCTATCTTATCCACTGATAACTGATAATTGTATAGACCATACGACGGACTCTTTACAGGCGCATGCTGAAATTGAAGGTGATAAACATTTCAACCCCTGTCCTGGCCAGAGAAGAAATGGAAGCAGTGGAGTTTGTGCTCCAATCAGGAAGGTTGGCACAGGGTCCCAAGGTCGAAGAGTTTGAAGTGTTATTTGCCTCATACATCGGCACAAAATATGCCATAGCTACCAGTAGCGGGACTGCGGCTCTCCACATTGCCCTCCTGGCTTCGGGCATAGGCAATGGTGATGAGGTCATTACCACACCCTTCAGCTTTATCGCTACTGCCAATGCCATCTTATTTTGTAGGGCTAAGCCTGTTTTTGTGGACATTGATAAGGACACTTTTTGCATTAATCCAGGCTTAATACAGAAGAAGATAACATCAAAGACCAAAGCCGTCCTGCCGGTTCATCTTTACGGTCAGCCCTGCAATATGAAAGAAATTGTCAGGATATGCCGAGAGCATAATTTGATTTTGATTGAAGATGCCTGCCAGGCACATGGTGCAGAGTACCATGGGAAAAAGGTGGGCTCCTTTGGCATCGGCTGCTTCTCCTTCTATCCTACCAAGAATATGACCACTGGTGAGGGTGGCATGATGGTTACCGAGGATAGCAATATCGCTGAGAGAGCCAGAATGATTAGAAATCACGGTCAGAAAGAAAAATATGCTCACGAGGTTCTGGGCTACAATTACCGTATGACCGATGTTGCTGCCGCCATCGGCATATGTCAGCTTAAAAAGCTTGATGAGTTTAACCGCCAGAGGATTGAGCACGCCCGATTCTTAACCGAAAGGCTGGGCAAGATTCGCGGACTTATCACCCCTTTCATTGCTCCTAATGTAAAGCATGTCTTTCATCAATTCACCATCAAAGTAACCGGCGATTTCAGCATGTCGAGAGACGAGCTCAAGCAGAGGCTGAAGGCTAAGGGAATTATGCCCGAGGTTTACTATCCCCTGCCCATCCACAAGCAGCCACTTTATAAGGAAGCGGGCTATAATGCCTGCCTGCCCAACGCTGAGAAGGCCTGTGCGGAGGTGCTGTCTTTGCCAGTGCATCCCTTATTAACAGAGGAGGACTTGGACTACATTGTCAAAACAATCAAGAATATCTAAAATATCTAAGAAGGCGGCCTGCCGTGGTAAAGTAAGCATAGGCGAAGGGACTACAGTGGAGGACTATGTGGTTCTGGGCAGTAAAGAGGACGGAGAGCTGAGTATAGGCAAGAATTCCATCATCAGGTCAGGAACGGTGATATACTCCGGCGTCCGAATCGGAGATAATTTCAGAAGTGGACACAACGTGCTTATCAGAGAGAATACTGAAATCGGAGATAATGTTTTGGTGGGTACAAATTCGGTGCTTGATGGCGATTGCCAAATAGGAAATAATGTAGCCGTTCAGACGGGCGTCTATGTAACCCGGTATACTCTCATAGAGGACAGCGTGTTTCTGGGACCTCATTGCGTTACCACCAACGATAAATATATGGAGTATGGAAGGGGACTCAAAGGTCCCGTTATCAAGAGAAATGTCAGGATTGGGGCAAACGCCATCATCTTCCCCGGAATTACCATCGGGGAAAATGCCATCGTCGGAGCAGGTGCGGTGGTGAATAGGAACGTGCCTCCGGGAGATATTGTGGTGGGCAATCCAGCCAGGAGCACAAGCAATGTATAAAGACAAAAAAATCGCCGTAGTGGTGCCGGCGTATAATGAGGAAAAGTTTATCGCCGGGGTTCTCGCCACTATGCCCCCGTTCGTAGACAAGATTTATGCCGTGGATGATGGCAGCACCGACCGCACTTTGGAGATAGCGCAAAGCATTGCCGGGCAAAATAGCCACATAACAGTGATAAATCGAAAGGAGCAGGGGGGCATTGGCGCATCTGTTACCACGGGACACAAGAAAGCCCTAGCCGATGGAATGGATGTGATAGCTATCATGGCTGGGGACGGAGAGATGGACCCAGCATTTCTTGACAAAATACTTGACCCTGTTGTCGAAGGCAGAGCAGATTACGCCAAAGCAGATAGATTCTCTGTTGCCGGCCATAAGAATGGAATGTCCGCCTGGAGAATATTCGGTAGTTTTTTTCTCACCCATTTAACCAGGATAGCCTCAGGATACTGGCACATTTCAGATTCGCAACATGGCTATACGGCAATTTCCAGGGAAGCATTAGAAAAATTGCCTCTCAATAAACTATATAAAGGCTATGCCTTCGAAAACGATATGCTGGTAAAGTTGAACGTGATTGATGCTCGAGTGTTGGATATACCCATGCCCATGCCTGCATCGGCAGCAGTGAGCAAGAAATATTCCAAGATTAGATATCACTCTTTCATAATAAAGACAAGCTGGCTGCTCTCCAAGGATTTCCTCTGGAGGATATGGGTGAAGCACGTGAAGCGACCTTCTAACAAAACTTTGGGGGTGGGAGAAAAGGCTCAAAACAAGTCTGGACAAATATTATGAGAGTTTTGTTGCTTTCTCCGCATACCGACGATATAGAAATTGGTGCTGGAGGAACCTTAACAAAGCTCCTTCACGGGAAGGATAACATTTTTTGCTGGGTTGTGTTTTCAACCTGCGAGAATGCTGTGCCTCAAGGTCTGTCTCCAGATACACTGAGGAACGAATTTATTGCTGTGGCTTACCGTGTAAACATAACAAACTACCGCATCCACAGTTTTCCCAATATGAATTTTCCAGTGTGTGCATTGGCAATACTCGAAGAACTGGACAGGGTTAAAAACGAATTCAAGCCGGACCTGGTCATTGCTCCCTCGCTCAACGATTTTCATCAAGACCACCGAACAGTTGCCGAGCAGGCGGTAAGAGTGTTCAAGAAGGACGCCTCCATAATAGGATACGAGTTGCCCTGGGATAACCTCATTTTTCAGCCGCAATTAATCGTGAAGCTAACACAGGAACAAATGGAGGAGAAATGGCGGATACTATCTTTATACAAGTCTCAATTTATTTTACAGAGGAATTATTTCTCCAAAGATTCCATTTTGGGCTGGGCAAGGATGAGAGGAACCCAGTGCAATGCTGAGTATGCCGAGGCATTTGAGGTCACAAGATGGATCGTACGATAAGGGTAAACCATGACTAAGGAAATGACCATTACTGAGCTGGCAGATGTGGTAAAGGGGCGAATTGTTGGTAGTCCAGCACCGGACTTGAAAATAAATGGTACCTGCGCCGTGGGCAATTGCATCCCTGGTAAAGTCGCCTTTGTGAGAAATGCTAAATACGCTGAGATGCTGGGACAATTGCAGAATGCAGTGGTGCTTATCCCTGAGACTTTAGTGGAGTTTTGCAGTAAATACCCCCAGAACATCTATCTTATAGTAGAAGATGTGGCTAATTCCCTGATGTATATTCAGGACTTGTTTTATGAAGATGAATTCATCATAAAGGAACAGGGAATATCCCTGACGGCAAAAGTTGATGACAGTACTGTCATTGGCAATCAGGTCTACATTGGGGAATACACCTATATAGGTAAGAACGCGGTCATCGGTGACAGAACCAAAATAATGCATCACTGCTGCATCCTCGATGATGTAGCTATCGGCAGAGACACCTATATTTACCCTGGAGTTTGCGTATACAAGCACTGCAAGATAGGCGATAATTGTCTGATACACTCGGGAGCAAGGATAGGCACCGATGGCTTCCGGTTTGAACAGGACATCGAGAATCGCCTTGTGCGAAAGATGTATCATGCGGGCAAAGTTGGTATAGGCAATAGAGTGGAAATAGGCGCTAACACAGTGATTGAAAGAGCTACGTTTGAAGACGAAGCAACACTGATTGGAGATGATGCCAAGTTCGATAATTTAGTTCTCATTGGCCACAACTCCGCAATAGGCCCGCGAACCATGATTGCGGCACAAACCTGTATTGCCGGGGGTGTGAAGATAGGGGCAGATGTTTGGATTGGAGTAGGGGCAACTGTCTCAGATAATGTGAGCATTGGAAACCGAGCCAAGGTACTGGTCAATGCCGTCGTTGCTTACAATGTAGCGGAGGATGAAATGGTGAGTGGCTTTTATGCCATGCCCCATAGACAGTGGAAACAGGTATGGCGGAAGTTAAAGGAAGGGTTTTGAAGGCGGTGTCTCATTGGGCAAAGCACTTAGAGTAGGCGTCATTGGTCTGGGAGCAATGGGGAGAAACCATGTCAGGGTTTACTCCGAACTCCCCGATGTTGAGCTTGCTGGCATTGCTGATATAGACCAGGGTCTGACGCAGAGCCTGGCCAAGAAATATCGCACCAAGTCCTTCAGCGATTACAAGGAGCTTCTCCAGGAAGATTTAGAAGCGGTGAGCATCGCTGTTCCCACCTCGCTTCATCGTGAAGTGGCATTGGCAACAGCCGATGCCGGTACAAATATGCTGATAGAGAAGCCTATTGCTGACAGCATCTCAGCAGCCAATTCTATCATAGAGGCTGCTAGTAAGAACCAGGTAAAGCTTATGGTGGGACACATAGAAAGATTCAACCCTGTTATTCCCGTTATCAAAAAAGAAATCGAAGGGACAGAGGTCAGCCTGATTGAAATCACCCGAATCGGACCTTTTCCACCCCGAATCAAAGACGTCGGCGTGGTAATTGACTTAGCCACCCACGATATTGACCTTCTCCGATACATTACGGGCTCCGAGTTTAAGAAGATTTACAGTTTAACTTCCCGAAATTTAGCTCCTTACGAGGATACCGCTATCCTTCTGCTTCAGATGGAAAATGGGATTCTAGGCCGGATAACCGTAAATTGGCTCACCCCGTTTAAAGTGAGAGAAATTAACATCGCTACCAGGGAAAAATTTATCAAAGCGTCACTTATTGACCAGAAGGTGACCACCTATAACAAATACAAGGAGAATGACTCTTACCTGGTAAAAGAGTTAAGCGTGCCCTTTGGCGAGCCGCTGAAATTGGAACTCGAAGCATTCATCAGCAGTTTGGAAACAAAAATTCCTCCGCCAATCTCCGGGGAAGACGGGTTGAAAGCACTGCAAGCGGCAATCCAGTGCTTGGGGGAAAGTTAGAGACGTGCTGTGTGAAGCTATGTTTCGCTTGTCTTTAGTTGGAGAAATCCGTGGGTAAAGCTTTAAGAATAGCGTTTGTGGGTTCGAGAGGCATACCAGCAACCTATGGAGGATTTGAATCCCATATTGAGGAAGTGTCTCAGAGATTAATAAATATGGGCTTCCAGATTTATGTTACCTGTGAATCGAATCGATTCCGTCAAGATACATACAACGGCATCATAAGAGTACATTCGCCAGCGATTCAAGGAAGGACTATCACTGTTCCAACACTAAATGATTTCTTAGCGATTTTCCACCTTCTTATTAGATGTCCAGACATTGACCTGATTCAATGTCCGCCCGATGTTATTCCTGCTGTCGCCATCCTGAGATTGTTTGGTAAGAAAATCATAGTAAGCACCGGTGGAATAGAGTGGAAACGCATGGCAATAAGACGACAATACTTTTCTCCAGGCTGGAAATTTATATCAGTGCTAGCGTCCTGGTATCTGAAGTTGATGGAACGGCTAGCTGTCAAGTTGTCAAACGCTGTCATTGCAGACTCAAGGGAAATCAAAGCTTACTTAGAGGAGAGTTATAACGCAAAGAATGTGGTGTATATACCCTACGGTGCTAGGGAATTACTCAATTCGGATATTCGAGCCGAAAGGGAACAGGAAGTCCTGGAGAGTTTCGACTTATCCTCCGGAGAATACTACTTGACCGTGGGCAGAGTAGTTGCTGAGAACAATATCCACAAGGAGATAAAAGGCTTTAAGATGGCTAAATCAAGTAAGAAATTTGTTATCGTGGGCAACTTCAACGAGAAAGACAAATATACGAGTTACTTGATTAAATTAAGAGATAACAACCCCAGGATAATGTTCCTGAATCCGATATATGATAAAGAGGTGCTTGGTATCTTAAGAAAGAACTGCTATGCTTACATTCATGCTTACGTAGTGGGTGGCACTAGCCCCTCGCTAGTGGAGCAGATGCTGTTCAGGAGGCCGATATTAGAATATGATGTTCCTTTCAACAGAGAAGTGCTGCAGGACGGAGGGGTGTACTTCAGGCTTGAAGATGGATTAGCAGAATGCATGAGAAAGCTTGAAGCTGGTGAATTTGATGTTCAAAAAATGGGCGAATGGCAAAGCAAGAGGATAGAGGAGGAATATAATTGGGACAGTGTTGCCGAGAAATACGGAGCATTGTTCAGGCGATTAGTACGATCATAAATATCTTTTTTCGCTGAAATTCGTAGAAAATTGAAAGTAACATGAAAGCATAGTGGACCTCCCGAAGTGAGACATAATAGAACTAAAACCAAAAAGAGGGCACTCGGTATTACATCGGCGTGGGTTACCGCAAAAGTATTCTTATGTTGTAGTCAAGTATAAACAAGGAAGAAGAGAGCAAAAGGGTATTGTGGCTAACACAAAAGGAGAGTCCCAAAAATTTCTGGGACATTATCGCCCAGGCAAGGCAGCTTTAGAGACAACCAGAAACTGGGGACTCATCTATGACTGGCTGGAGGAGATATTGGATGATGTGGCTTTGGCCCACCCCCTAAAGGTGAGAGCCATTTAGATCGTATGCTTGCCGGGTTATTAAAGGTTGTGCAAAAGGTTAAACTTGTCTCCGTGAAGACCGGGCATTTTGAATTATAATCATGGCGAGGAGGTTTGAGGATTAAAAAGCAGCCACACGCTAGCACTGAGTTTCGTCCGAGTGCTTGCGGGAGGAATGAGGAGGAAAAGGAGGTATCGCAATTATGTCAAGAGACTTACTAGTACTGGTAAACGACCTTGCTCCCAACGACGACTCGACCATGCTCAACATATTCGTAAGAGAGCAGGCAGAAGCCTTGCAGCAGTATTTTGACAACATTTATATCATCGTGCCTTACCCATGGGGGCTTGAATATAAGCGAAGGACCCGCTATGAGAACTATCAACGCGGTAGGGTCAAAATCTATTTTCTGAAGTATATAAATCCAGTATTTCCCATAACGTTCTATCGCTTCAGGGGCATCTGGGTGTATCTAGAGACACGGGCAGTTAAGGATTTCATAAAGAAAAACAACTTGAAATTTGATTTAATCCATGCCCATTATATTTGGCCAACAGGTGCAGTGGCGGCTAACCTGAAGGAAGAATTCAACGTCCCACTGGTCATAACTGAGCATGCACATACAACCTTGTATCCACTCATCAAAAGGAGGGATAAAATTCTGACTCATGTGTGTAATTCAGCAGATGCAATAATCAGGCCGAACAAGCGAGATATACCCCTGTTTTCGTCCATCGTGTCTAGCGATAAGATTTTTCATATTATAAACGGATATAATACTAGCGAAATCCGGTGCATTTCGCAGGAAGCAGCAAGAGAGAAACTGGGACTATCACCGGCAAAAAAAATTTTGTTCAATTTGGCTCAGTTGAAGCCGTACAAAGGACACACATATTTGATTCAGGCTATGAAAGAAGTCGTTATAACTCGTAATGACGTCTTGTGCTTTATCGGTGGCTCAGGCTCCTTAAAAAGGACGTTACAGGCAGAGATAGACCAGTTGAACTTAGCAACACATGTCAAGTTACTTGGCCACATTAGACACAGTGAGGTCAGCTACTGGTATAACGCGTGCGACATCTTCGTTCTACCGAGTATGAGCGAATGCTTGCCGATTGTTCATTTCGAGGCGATGGCGTGCGGGAAGCCGGCAGTGGCAACCTATAACGGAGGAAGCGAGGAGATTATAACCTCTGAAGAATATGGCCTGCTGTGCCAACCAGCAGACCCAAAGGAGTTAGCAGAGAAGATTTTACTCGCTCTCAACAAGAAGTGGGATAGTGAGGAAATTCTAAACTATGGACAGAGATTCACATGGCGCAACAATGCTGAAGAAACCCTGCAACTTTATGAAAGTGTGCTCAAGAAGCCTCAAGAAAGCGCCGCACGAAAACACGAGTGATTATTTAATAATGCTCACATTATAATGAGAAGGAATTAACAAAGGCGGTCACCCCTATTTTAAGTAATAGAGGCCTACCAGGACAATTTGAAGCCAAGGAACGGCAAATAGTCAAGGACCGATTTAACCGGGCTAGCATAGTGGGGTAAATGGAGCGAATCTATGCGACGGTACAAAAAGGAGTAGCAGCGTGAGATTGCTGGTAACAGGAGGAGCAGGGTATATCGGAAGCATAGTGACCGAACAACTCGTTACGGGTGGACACTCGGTTACGGTTATCGATAACTTGGAGCAAGGCCACAGGGAAGCTATCGCCCCGGGAGCGACATTTATCCAGGCGGATTTGGCAGACTGGCAAGCGTTGAATACCATATTTGAGGGACAAGAGATAGAAGCAGTGATACACTTGGCTGCGGAAACACGGGTTGGGCACTCCATGACTGACCCTCGGGGAACGTTTCATAGCAATGTTGTCTGTGGGCTTAACCTTCTTAATACTATGTTGAAGCACGGCGTCTTTGAAGTCGTTTTTTCCTCCACCGCTGCGGTCTACGGTAATCCCGATAAAATGCCTATCGAAGAAGATGACCCTACGAGACCAATCAATCCCTACGGTGATTCAAAATTAATGTTTGAGAGGATTCTGCATTGGTATAGGGCAGCCTACGGGCTTAGGTTCATCTCATTAAGGTACTTTAATGTCGCAGGTGCCAGCGAGCGATTTGGCGAAGACCATCGTCCTGAAACCCACCTCATTCCTAACATTCTCAACGTTGCCCTCGGGCATGCAGAGCGGCTTTCTGTGCTTGGTGATGATTATCCAACGCAAGACGGTAGCTGTATACGTGATTACATTCACGTAATAGACGTTGCCAGAGCGCATATTCTTGCCCTGAAACACTTGGGGGAAAATGCTAGACACAGTATCTATAACTTGGGGAACGGCAGGGGTCTTTCGGTATTTGAGGTAATAAAAGCAGCCAAGAAGATAACTGGCGCCCAGATCCCGATTTCTCTCCAACCACGTCGCCAGGGCGACCCGGCTGTACTGGTAGCAGATACCCGGCCAGCTAATACTGAACTGGGATGGGAGCCTGAGTTTTCTGACATTGAGCATATTATTGATAGTGCCTGGCAATGGCAAAAGCGGTATCCACACGGCTACAGTCAATGAACCAAATATCTGAAGTTGCAAGTCTATATATATTGATATGTAAGGGTGTGAAAAAAGTGAATGGTGAGTATTAAGCATTGAACCGTTTCCCATTCACCGTTTACTATTTACCCCTCACCAGTGAGAGGTACAGAAATATCTTGCTTGCTGTTTTAGTGTGAGGTAGACTTGTTAATCTGATGAGGCTGTCGTTGAAATCGTTACTGAGCAAAGCGATTGATAACGTGGACGTAACCCTGGCCGCTTTGGGTTGTGCCCTGGCTATACCTTTAACCATATACTTTCACACAGTGATACGCAGCCCTACTTACACCGCCGTCGGCGTCATTGTTTTTCTTGCCTGCCTGGCTTACCTGCTTCTAAGACGCAGGGCGCCAGCCTATGCTTTGGCACAGGTAGAGACGAAGCCGCACATGTACCTGCTGCTGAACATCTTGTTCTTTTGCCTCCTGACCTACAGCATAGCTGCCTTCCACCTGAGACCTGAGCTTTACACCAGACCCCTGGGCTACTTTGTTGCTCTGGCGGCCATGGCAGCTATTCTCGCCGTGGAGATTTTGTTTCTGCCGCCGCGCAAGTCAGCAACCTATTTCATCTTGTTCAAAATAGTACTTATCAGCTTGAGCCTGGTATGGTCGCAATTGCTCATATACCCCAGCATTGTGGGAAGAGACCCATGGTGGCACCAGATGTTTACCTTGAAGATTCTGGATGCCGGATATATCCCTTCCGGCTATTACTATTCCCGGCTGCCAGCCATGCACCTGGTCATTGGAGGAACTTCACTGATTACCGGGCTGGGCTACAAGATGGCTGCCATGCTCTCTGTCTCACTGCTTCAAGTTGTCTGCAATACCCTGTTCATCTTCCTGCTGGGCAAGTTTGTTCATAGCACTAAAGTTGGACTGCTGGCTGCTTTGCTTCTGGGAGTTGCCAACTGGCACATCTGGTTTGCCTACTGGGCAATCCCCAACACCATGGGTGTGGTTTTTATACCCATCATCATCTACCTCCTGTTCAAGTTAAGGCAGGAAAAACCAAAAACCAGCATCTGCCTTTCCACTCTTTTTATTGCCGTACTGATATTGACCCACACTATAGCCGCAGCCATGCTGGTGATGACTTTATTCTCCATCTGGCTTGGCTTTGAGCTTTATAGAAGGTTGCGATACCAGGCTGCAGAGAGAGCGAGGATTTTTCTTGTCGCCGCCTTAGTACTTGCTGGAGCAGGTCTAAGCTACTGGGCATTTTTCTTGGAGCATATTATGCGTGACCTTAGCAGGCTGGTGGAACAGGTCAGGGTCGAGTTCCTTGCCATATTCCTGCCAGGTGCTACCTCCTCAGTCCAGCCCTCCCCTCTGGAAGTGGCGGCTGCCCAATATATGAACCTCACAGTCCCCTTTAGTGAACGGTTGTTTAATTCACTGGGCTTTTCCTTATTCTGCGCCTTCGCCCTCATTGGCGCGTTTGCCATGCTTTCGCGAGGCATGAGAAACAGGTATGGCTTTGCCCTGGTCATCGCTGGCTCGATAATTCCGGTTGTTAACCTCTTCAGCACTGCCGTCGGCTTCTTTCTGGCAGACAGGTGGTACTACTTTTTGCAAGTCCTGCTGGCTATACCGGTCGGAGTAGCTTTTCTTCAGCTTGGCAGCCTGCCAGGAAAGAAAATCGCGAGCGCCTGTTTAATTGGCATAATTGTTTTTGCCCTCTCGTTTCTTATGGTTATGAGCCCCCAGGCAAACGAGGACAATAGAACTTTCTTCCCCGACACAATAGTCCGCCATGGCTTCGCCCAGTCTGAACTGGCAGCGATGAATACGGCCGCACATATTTACGATGGCAGGATTGCCAGTGACAAAATTTACTGGTATTTGGAGAACCTGCCGAACCTAGGTGGTAGGATACTAGAAATATCCAACCAGCTTTACTCCCGGGACTTCACCGATAGCCAGGACATGCTTGTCCTGATTAGAAAGGAGATTGTTGCTAATCCCTTCTTGGTGACAGGCGCGTTGGTAGGGTATACTTTCCGCCTGGACTACGACCCAAGGGAGGCACTCACAGAACAGGGATTCTCACAAGTTTACAATTCTGGTTCTGTGAGTGGGTTCATCAAGTGAGCGGCGTCAATTGCTGTATGCTCAACCTCAATTGAACGATCTTTGTTGGTCTCGCATTACTTCATGTGCTATACTGACAGCCGAGATAAATTCACCAGCAGAAATCTGAGTTACAACAATGGCGGCTCACGAGATGGTGTGTAGAAGCTAACAAACCGGGGTGGAGCGCAAATGCGAATAATGTGTGTTGGTGTTTGGTTCTTTGATTATACAATTCAATTGGCAAATGCTCTCTCCAAGAAAGATGTGGTCAGGCTTATGATACTTGCAAATAAGTCGCCTGGTGAGCTTTTGGATATAATTGACAAAAAGGTAGATTTCCACTTGCTCGCGAAAGGAAAGCCTGTTTATCACCCAGCAAGCTTGCTTCTCTATAAGAACGTTGTCGACAAGGTGAGTGAATTTAAGCCAGATGTAATCCACTGGCAGGTTGGTGGCAGCTTGGCAGAGCTGGCTCTTGTGCCGTGTTTTAGAAAATATCCCTTAGTGAGCACCTTCCATGATGTTAGCTCGCACATCGGTGAGGAACGTTGGTTGGCAGACTTTGTCAGGTGTTGTGTTAGGAAATCTTCCGATGAGGTCATCGTTCACGGCGAAAAACTCAGACGAGAAATGATGCGAAAATACAATATCCCAGGCGAAAGAGTACACGCAATACATATTGGAGAGCATGAGGTTGCTCCATTCAAAAAATATGAGAAGGACGATATCAAAGAAGATGGAAATCTGATTCTGTTCTTTGGCAGGATATGGGAATACAAGGGATTGGAATACCTTATTAAGGCTGAACCGATAATTACCGAAGAGGTGTCTGCTGCCAAGATAGTCATCGCTGGCACAGGAGAGAACTTCAAAAAATATGAGAAAATGATAGGAAATAGAAGAGAAAATTTCATAATCCATAATTATCGTATTCCCTATGAGGAAGGTGCCGAACTGTTCCAAAGGAGCAGTGTTGTTGTATTGCCCTATATTGATGCTTCGCAAAGTGGTGTAGTCCCAACAGCTTATGGGTTCAAAAAACCCGTAGTGGTAACAGATGTCGGCAGCATTCCAGAGATCGTAGATAACGGAAAAACTGGCTTTGTCATACCCCCACGAGATTCGCGAGCTTTGGCTGAGGCAATAATCAAGTTATTAAAGGACGAAAAACTGAGGAAAGAGATGGGGGAAAATGCCTATAAAAAGTTGAAGGAGGACTTCTCCTGGGACAGAATCGCCGAGAGGACGATTGAGGTTTATAAGAAGGCAATGGACGATGCAAAAGGGAAATAAAATGAAGAGCTACATCAGACATTGGATATACAAAATAATAGGCACGCTAAATTTCGTCAGAATAATCGAGTGGCAAAGTATGCTGGAATGGCTTGAGCTAAAAGAAGGTGAAAGGATTTTAGATGTTGCGTGCGGGGAAGGAGTATTGAGCCTTAAGCTTGCAGAAAGAGGCTGCGAGGTTCATGGGATTGATTTATCAGAAGGTGCGATAAACAGCGCAAAGCGCCTTGCCGAAAGAGAGAAAATCGCATGTGAGTTTAAGGTTGAAAATGCAGAAGATTTACAATATCCAGACGGATACTTCGACAAGGTTGTATTTAGTTCCTCACTGGAGCACATCGAAGATGACATAAAGGCGTTAAAGGAAGCATGCCGAGTTTTAAAACCAAATGGAAGCATCATTCTAACCGTTCCCAGTTTAACTTATTTAATCGATGAAAAAATCAAACAAAGGCACAGAAAAATCGCTTATGTTGTGAATTATTATACGAGGGAAACGATGAAAAGGAAACTTGAGACGACAGGATTCAGCATGGTCAGAAGTAAATATCTTTTGAATTCTTGCATGACAACATTCTTCTGCAAGATTGGAATAAAGTTAGAATGGAAGGGACTTTTATGGTTTGGCATGTTCCCAATGGCATACTTATGTCTAATCTCCGATAGGTTTTTGGGGATGAAAGACAAAGGATATACGTTGATGGCAGAGGGCAGAAAAAACCTAACATAGGAGAAGGCGGATTATCATGGGTGAATCAAGGAAAAACTACACAATTTTATTACTTGGGTGGTATGGACACAACGCAATCGGCGATGACATAATGGCTGAGGTTATCAAACGTTTATTCTTTCAAGAAGCAGAGAAAAGGGGTATCAGATTGCAATTCGCTTCCCCTTCGGTAGTAAAGGATTTCAAACGTCGCATAATTCATTCATATCTCATCAAAAATGATTTAATTGTAGTTGGTGGCGGGTCTATTCTTGGATTCGATACCATGAACCTTTTTATGACTGTCTTTGGATTTGATAGATTTAATCTCCATAAAATATCAAGAAACAGAAAAACGCCTTTAGTTATTTTCGGTAGTGGGTTTAGGAGGGAAAAAGAAGAGCTGCCAGAAAAAGATCGCATCTACATGAAAAAACTATTTGACAGAGCTGCTTTGAAAGGTGTCAGGGGACCTGTTACCCAACAACTATTTACCTCTAATGCAATAGTAGGCGAAGTGGAGATTATTGGAGATCCGGCATTAAGTTTTTATCCTGTTCCTGTAGATATCAAAATGAGTGATGATTTCAACATTGGAATGAATGTGAGATTTATGAAAGGAGGAGAACCGCAGTATCTAAAAAACGAGGAGATATTCACAATATTTGCTAAGTTGGCAGACTATTTCGTTGAGGAAGGTGTTCAGATACACTTCTTCTCGTTTGCTGAGAACGCATACGATAGCGATACGGAAGCAGCGAGAAGGGTTATGGAACTGATGAAGCATAAAGACAACCCCAAGCTAATACCCTTTTCTGACGCCACGCTCAGAATGTGCTCGTTAGTAGGGAAATTTGATTATCTGATCTGCCAGCGTTTGCATCCATGCATGCTCGGGTGGATTCAGAGAGTCCCTAACGTAGCTTTTGAGTACCAATTTCTGAAGACGACCGATTTTATGAAAAGTATTGGCATGGACGAGTTCGTTATTCGGACGGATGAATTCTCTTTCGATGCTTACTTGGAAAAACATGAGAGGATAAAACAAAATAGGCAGTCAATAATAGAACATTCACAGGAACTTATTAAGCACTGGCGAGAAAAACAAAAGGAATTTGTCAATAAATGTTTGGATATCATGGTTGAAAACACAAAAGGGTAATGCTTATGGAAAATCCGTGTAAAATTGTTTGCTTTGGCGATTCGATAACGCAAGGCTATTGCAGCCGGCTTGATAAGCAAATTAAGAAAGAATATAGTGACCTGCAGATTGAGGTTATCAATATGGGTACGGTGAGTGAGACAACTGTCGAGGCTCTACAAAGACTAGACCAAGTCATAGCATTGGAGCCGGATGTAGTTATAGTGGGATTTGGAATGAACGATTGGAGAAAAGGCGTTGACAAAGCGATGTTCAGAAACAATCTTGGGATCATCGTGGAGGAACTCGATAGACGATGTATAAGGGTTGTCTTAATGACCTTGAATCCGGATTTCAACCATCAAGGACGCGTTAGCAAACAATTAGTCGAATATAATGAAGTGATAAGAGAGGTAGCTTATGAAAGGAAGGCCAGAATAGCTGATGTCTATTCTTTATGGATGAAAGAGTTGCCAAATATCAGAGAAGGACTTTATGATGACATACATCCAAATGAGAAAATCGGGAATGAAATAATTTGTAAAGCTTTAATGCGAGTTGTGCCTAGAAGTCAAACTGTGGTTGTTTGGGGGTTTAATGGGTTGGATAATGCATTCTGTAATTACAAATGTGAATATTGTTATGCACCACATGAATATCGGTTAGGGCATCACTTTCAAGGAGACATAAACGAATGGCACGATGCCTTTAAGGATACCTTTGGAAAGCAAAAGGTAGTTTTCTACCTCGCTTTTGGTGAGCCAACGGTGGCAAGAAATTTCTATGATGTACTGCATATGATTGCAAGCGAACCAGATTGGTATGGGCACATGACGAGCAATTTGTCTCCTCGGCTGGATAGACTCGTCGAAACAAAACTATTTCAGGAGAAGAGACTTAACATTAATGTGTCATTTCATCCTACGCAAGTTTCGATTGACAAAATTTTGGCCAAACTGTTGCTCCTGAGAGAGCATGGATTGGAGTGCCCGGTGGTTTTTGTGATGTGGCCTCCGTTCATCAAGAAGTTTGAAGAGTGGTTCAGAGTATTCAATGACCATAACTTCCTTGTTCATATCAGAAGATTTAGAGGTTGGTATGAGGGAAAATTTTATCCTAAGGCATACACAGAGGAGGAACGACAATTCATTGCGAGATACTGTGACGACACAACCATTAAGTATATGCTTAACGACTTCAATGTCAATTTCAAGAATTGGTTGAGCTATCAAGGGATGTATTATGTCCTTGTAGATTATCACGGGGATGTTTACGCGTCTCCGGATTCTAAAGATGCCCATCTTGGAAACATATTTAGAGGCGATGTGAAATTGTTTGCAGAACCTCAATTCTATGGAATAGACTGGAATGGGAGTGTTAACGGAGTTGCATCATTTCTAGATTTGCATTATAGACAGTTAGAAGGTAATTTTGTAATGTCTTTTGCACAGCAAGGGGGGGTTTACCATACTGAAAATGGTGTTTATTACAAGAATATGAACACCGATTTTAGTGATCCGAAGATTAGACGAGCGTATAATTTTCCGTCGCTTGGAGAATGTCATAGCAGATTCTTGGATAGGGCAAAGGAAGGAATACTAACAGAATACTCAAAAAGAAGAGAATATGGCTTTCGAGAAATCTATCCCCGACTTATGAGAATGACAAATAGTATGATTAGAGTGATCAAGAGAGTGAAGTGACGAGTTGACCACATAATCTTCTTTAACCATCGCCAGCTTCCTCGCAAATCTTACCGTCTATTAAGAACTCCCTTTTTGGTCTGCTTAAACAGGTGAAGGAAAAACTGAGTTTCAGCTTTCCTAGATCCCTTTAACAAGAAAAGCACAGCAAAGTAAGTAGCAGCACCCATTATTACTGCCGGTATGATATCAACCGTAATAGTTTCTTCAAAAGCTTTCCCATCACGTTTGCATTTTATAAGCTAAGTTGCTTTTAGATACCGCCGCCCTCCCCATAATAACACTACCACTCCTTCAAGATAAGCAGCAATGGCTGCTACTATGGCACCGAGTATCCCAATAGAAGGCACCAGTAACAGGCTAAGCCCCAGACTAACAACGGCAGTTGTGACAGCAGCAACAGAGCTGATGAAGGCACCTCGAGGTCCTTCCGAAGTCAACAGCGAGGCGTAAAAAGCATTTATGATAAACAGTATTGCCGCGGTGGCAAAAAGCGCCAGCCACAATATGTTGAAGGGGTACTCCCCTCCGTAGAATAGCAGGATAATGTACCCACAGCCCATGACCAGGGGTATGCCAAGCACAAGGATGAGGGGCACCAGGCGGTTGATGCGGCGGAGCAGGGGACGTTTGTCTTTATACCTGGAGGCGGTAGGGAAAAAGACCATGTTAAATACGGTCCATAACATGATCGCAATGCTCATCGTGGCTGTGAAGTAGGCTCCATATATACCAACGTCGGCAACAGCCATGTAGTGGGCAATGATAATTTTACCGATCTGGCCGTAAACGGCGGCGGCAATGCTAGCAATAATGATGACAAAAGCAAAACGGCTGAGGGTGCGCGCCCAGGCTTTATCAAAGTTAAAGGTGAAGCAGTGACGAGTATATAGAGAGTAGATGCCGAGACCGGTAAGAGCAAAGGCTATCAGATTGGAGTACACCATGGCTTCAAAGGTGAGCCGGCCCAGGAGAAGGAAAAGTGCGAAGGCAACAAGCAGAATACCTGTTTGCACCGGCTGAGAAAGGGCAAAGGCACGCATGCGGTTGACGCTTCTTAAGGTAGTTTGGGCTAAGACGAAGAAGGCATAAAGCACAGCAAAGTATATGGAAAAACGGAATAACTCGGGCGTGGTGGCGAATACTCTGGCCAAGGGCCGGGCAAAAAGGAGCATAAGAGCGACAGAAATAACCGTGAAGCCGGCAGTAATAATACAAGCGGTGGAGATGACGCTTTTCTGGCGGGTTAGCTCGGCCTTCTCAACACTGTATTTAAGCATGGCCGTTCCAAAGCCCATTGTCATGGGGATGAATAAGAACATGGCTATCGCTTGGATAAGAGTGAATTTACCGTATTCCTCAGGGCCAAGCAGACGACCGCCTAAAATGGAGAACACCGCGCCAAGGCCGGTAGAAATGAAGCTGCCAGCACCAACCCAGAAAAGGCTGTGAACAAAATCCCCCTCTGCCGGGCTCATTTCCTGATTGAACACGCGGCGATAGACGGTGTCAGCCAGTTTGTTTACAAGTCCTTTTATATCCACAGAACGAACGCGGTTACGGAGATAACCGTCATGCCGACCATATTGAGTTTGTTGAGTTCATCGTGTTCATAGTTTATCACAGGGAGACCAGGCGGAGAATGGAGCGACTGCCCGTCAGAATTTTGCGCGACCGGATATCCTTAATACCGATCCCCTTTAATAACACTATAAAAAGTCATGACTTTAGAGAGTCATGAGATTCTTGAACAGCCTCCTTATCAAGAGGTGGGGCAGGGGATGAGTTGTTAAACGCCCTATCTTCGTTATAATATAATAAAGCTAGGTTTTTCTATTGCTTCGCTTAGAGAGGTAGTTGCTCTTGAAACAAAGCTACGATGTAATCATTGTCGGTGCCGGTCCGGCTGGGGCAACGTTGGCTTACGAGCTAGCGAGGAGGGGGGTAGAGGTATTGCTTTTAGAAAAAGAGAAATTGCCCCGCTATAAGTGTTGTGCTGGCGGAATCACGAGCAAGACTGCAAAACTTCTCGATTTCGATATCTCCGAAGTAGTGGAAAATGTAATTTATGAGCTCAGCTTTACTTTTAATCTGGGCAGCCCTTATCTGGGACAACATAGTCAACCACTGATATATACTGTGATGCGTGATGTATTTGACCATTTTTTAGTGAAGAAGGCACAACAATTTGGAGCTGTGCTTATGGATGGGCAGAAGGTAACGCAAATACAGGTGAACGGTGATTGGGTTGAGATTTCTACTGCTGACAATATTTTTCGCTCCCGATTTGTGGTAGGGGCGGATGGCGCTTATAGCGTAGTGGCAAGAGAACTGGGCAGGGGAAGGGGCATTGAATATCTCGCGGCAATAGAGTCAGAAATTGTCGTGCCCGAAGAAGAGCTGGCAAAATGGAAATCGCGGGCCCAGGTGGACCTGGGGTGTATTCCCAAGGGTTATGCCTGGATATTCCCCAAGCGCAACCATCTCTCGATTGGAGTCGGATGTCTTGCCTCCAAGGCAAGACATTTGAACCACCATCATCAGAAGTTTCTGAATTCACTGGGTATCAGTAGTTATAATATCACCAGGTCCAGTAGCCACTTGATACCAACGTGTACAAAAGGGAGGCTTGTTTGGCAAGATAAAGCTTTGCTTCTGGGGGATGCGGCTGGGCTTGCTGACCCATTAACAGGTGAGGGGATTTATAACGCCATCCTGAGTGCCCAGCTTGCCGCACCAGTTATCGAAGACTCTCTAGTGAAGGACAAAGTCGGATTGCAGGATTACCAACAGCTTGTAGAGAGGAAAATAATGTCTGAATTGAGAATAGCGCGTACGCTGTCAAGAAATTTTGTCCGCTTCCCTCGTTTGGCGTTTGGAATGCTCAAGCGGAGTGATGGAGTATGGAGAGCTGGATGTGGCTTAATGTCTGGCGAGTTGAAGTATGCTGATATCAAGAAAAGGGCAGGCGGATTCAAAGGTATATTTAATCGTCTGTTTTGGACTTAGCTCAACAATCTTGGTGGCAAGAGCACACAATAAGATCAAAATTTGTTATAATTTAAAGTGGGGAGAGTGAGGTGTCTAAGATACTGGACAAAATAAATGACCCCAGCGATGTTAAGGGGCTAGATCAAGGTGAACTAGCCGAACTTTGTTCCGAGCTCAGGGAGTTATTGGTAAGCAGGGTTAGTGAGAACGGAGGGCACCTGGCATCCAATCTGGGAGTGGTGGAGCTTAGTGTTGCCTTGCACCGGGTATTTGATAGCCCGAAAGACAAGATAGTCTGGGATGTGGGACACCAAAGCTACGTTCACAAGCTGTTAACAGGAAGAAAGGAGCAATTTCCTTCCCTTCGCCAATACCAGGGACTCTCAGGCTTTCCTGATAGAGATGAAAGCCCTCACGATGCTTTCACTACGGGACATGGTGGCACCTCCATTTCAGCGGCTTTGGGCATGGCTCTGACCTGTGACCTTGCTCGCTGTGATCACCACGTGGTAGCTGTCATTGGCGATGGGTGCCTTACCTGTGGCATGACTTACGAAGCGCTGAATCATGCTGGGCATTTGGGCACAAGGCTTATTGTGGTGCTCAACGACAACGGCATGTCCATTTCACCCACTGTAGGAGCGATAGCCAGGCAGCTAAATATAGTGCGAACAACCCGTGGCTATATACAGGCTAAGAAACAGACAAACCGGTTGCTGTCTCTCTTGCCCGGGGGAAAGAAGCTGCAGAGGACATTGCACCGTCTTAAGACAGGAGCAAAAGCGGTAGTCATGCCCACCATGATGTGGGAGCAGTTTGGCTTTACTTACCTGGGTCCGATAGATGGTCATAACACTGCTGAATTGGAAACAGCTCTGACTCAAGCCAGGGATTACTACAAGCCGGTCATTGTCCATGTCTTAACTACGAAGGGCAAGGGTTACAAACCAGCCGAGGATAATCCCACTCACTTTCACGGTCTATCCCCTAGAAGCGGTGGTTTGGGCACACTGCCTACTTATAGTAAGATATTTGCTCGAACAGTCGGTGGACTGCTCAGGGACAATCCCAGGGTGGTAGCGATAAGCGCTGCCATGGTTGAAGGCAATAGCCTATCCTCTCTGGTCAAGGAGTTTCCTCAACGCATCTACGATGTAGGGATTTCTGAGCAGCATGCGGTTACCTTAGCCGCCGGTCTAGCTACCCAGGGCTTTATACCTATTGTAGCTATATATTCCACTTTCTTGCAGCGTGCCTTTGACCAAGTATTGCACGATGTTTGTCTCCCTGATCTGCCTGTCATCTTTGCCCTCGATCGCAGCGGCATTGTCGGAGAGGATGGCAAAACACATCAAGGGATATTTGATTTATCCTATCTTAGGTTGATGCCCAATATGATTGTTTGCGCACCTAAGGACGGGAATGAACTTCAAGACCTGCTCTATACTGCCCTCAATACAGAGCATCCTATGGCAATTCGTTATCCTCGGGGTCGTGGAACAGGCGTTCCCCTGGCCAATGAGCTTCATCAACTTCCTGTAGGCAAAGCTGAGATAATAAAGCAAGGTGAAGATATAGTAATAATAGGCATCGGCTCTACTGTCCTACCTTCTCTGGAAGCAGCGGAACATTTAGCTCTGGGGGGCATTGATGCTATGGTAATTAATGCCCGATTCGCTAAGCCCTTGGATACAGAGCTTATTTTGGATGTAGCAAACCACGCCAAAAAGATGGTCATAGTAGAGGAGAACGTTCTTAGCGGCGGCTTTGGTGCTGCGGTGCTGGAGCTGCTGGAAAAGGCTGAAGCCTCAGATGTCAAAGTGAAGCGGTTAGGCATTCCTGACGAATTCGTAACCCATGGAAAGCAAGATTTTCTTCGCTCTCTCTACCATCTGGATGCTCTGGGAATAGCCAAGGAATGCGCTGATTTCCTAGCTCACGTCCAAGCAAAGGCGGAGGAAGAATTCCACACCGCTATGCCTCAATAATACTAGTTTCTAGTCTCATAAATAGGTTTAGTCATATGGCAATCTTCGCCAGGATTTATCCTGCGGCTAGGGCGGCGAGTTCTTATTCTCTTGAGCTATCCGCTTGAGCTCATAGAGCTTGGTGATTGCTTCCAGAGGAGACATGGAATCAACATCAAGCCGGGCGATTTCATCAGCTAATCGAGAATCTTTCAGGAAAAGAGGAATCTGGAGCGATGCTTTACGGCGAGGGACTTTGCCTTTTTTAGCAGCGTGGCTTTCCAGTTCAGCTAAGACTTCCTGAGCTCGAACGATTACCGATTTGGGCAGGCCAGCTAGCTGAGCCACGTGGATGCCATAGCTTCTGTCGGTGCCCCCGGGGACAATCTTGTGTAGAAAGATAACTTTGTCTCCTTCCTCCGCCACCGCTACGTTGAAGTTTTTCACTCTGGGCAGGATACCAGCCAGGTCCACCAACTCGTGATAATGGGTAGCAAAAAGGGTCTTCGTCCCAAGCTCAGGGTGGTTATGGATGAACTCGGCTACCGCCCAGGCGATGGAAAGTCCATCATAGGTGGAAGTGCCCCGCCCAATTTCATCCAGGATGATAAAGGAGCGAGGGGTAGCATTATTCAGGATATTGGCCGCCTCAGTCATCTCCACCATAAAAGTAGATTGGCCGGCGGCTAAGTCCTCCTGCGCGCCAATGCGAGTAAAGATGCGGTCAACAATTCCAACATTCGCTGAATCAGCAGGGATAAAGCTTCCAATCTGAGCTAAAAGGATGATTAGGGCTACCTGCCTGAGATAGGTGGACTTTCCTGACATGTTGGGGCCGGTGAGTATAATAAGCTGCTTGTCCCTATTGCATAAATAAACGTCGTTAGGAACAAAATTATCGCTGCCTATGCTCTGTTCCACAATAGGGTGGCGCCCTCCCTTAATGTCAATGACATCCTCGTTGGTCAGCATTGGGCGGACATAACTATGACGCGCTGCTACCTCAGCAAGGTTGGAAAGGGCATCGATTTGGGCGATGGCTCTGGCGGTGGCCAAAATTTGCTCACTTACAGCGCTTATCTGCTGGCAAACTTGTCGAAAGATGGCAGCCTCCAGGTCAGCAATCTTCTCCTGAGCGTTGAGAATCAGCGATTCATACTCCTTAAGTTCGGGGGTGAAGAACCTTTCCGCCTCGGCCAAAGTCTGTTTACGAATATAATCCTGAGGAACTAAGCTGAGATTAGCCCGGGATACCTCAATATAATAGCCAAATACCCGGTTGTAGCCTACTTTTAAGGACTTAATCCCTGTGCGCTGTCTTTCCCTCTGCTCCAAGCCAGCCAGATATTGCTTAGCCTGCCGGGAATTACGGCGAATTTCATCCAGCTCAGGGGAGAAACCTTCCTTTATCACACCCCCTTGCTCCAAATCCCCCGGCTCATCGGCAATAGCCCTGGCAATTAAGTCCACGATATCGGGGCAGGGTTTAAGTTCGCCGCTTAGCCAATTTATGGCATCCCCGTCTGCCATCGCCGCTTTCAAGTCCGGCACCTTTTCTAAACTAGAGCGAAGCGCTAGCAACTCTCGGGGCATGACTCTGCCACTACTCACTCGATTAACCAGCCTCTCCAGGTCAGCAATGTCTGATAACAGAGAGATGATTTTTTGGCGAGCTAGATTGTTTTGGTGAAACCAGGCGACCGCCTCTTGCCGCCGATTCAATATGGCGAGGTCCAGAAGAGGATGTCCCAGCCAATTTTTGAGCAGCCTGCCACCCATGGCGGTCTTGCTCAGGTCAACGATAGAGAGTAGGGAGTTGCCGGTTTCTCCCCACCTGCCACCCTGAAAAAGCTCCAGATTGCGGATGGTCTGGCCATCGAGGGTCATAAAGGAATCTGTAGAGTAGGTAGCGAGTTTGCTTAGCTGGGGTAGAGTTTCCTTTTGCGTTTCCTTTACATAATGTATTAGTGCGCCGGCAGCCCTTATGGCTAAAGGCAAGCGGGTGCAGCCATAGCCCTCCAGGGTAGCTACGCCAAAATGCTCCAGCAAAGCTTCCTGGGCAATTTCCAAATCAAACCAGTAGTCATCCAGTCGGCTTATGGTGAATGGCAATTGAGCATAATCGCCAGCATCTTCGGGAATAAGAACCTCGCTGGGCTGAAGTCGCTCCAATTCAGGCATGACTCTTTCAGCAGGAAGCTGAGTGGTGGCAAACTCGCTTGTGGTTATATCAACATAGGCAATTCCTGCTTCTTCGCCTTCAATAACCAGGCTGGCGAGATAGTTATTGCTCTTACTCGCAAGAAGATTAGGCTCGACCACTGTCCCCGGCGTCACCACGCGAATGACGTCCCTTTCCACCAGTCCCTTGCCCGGTGGAGTAAGCTGCTCACAAATAGCCACTTTATGCCCCCGGTTGATGAGCTTTGCCAGATAGTTATCCAGGGCGTGGTGAGGTATCCCTGCCATGGGTACCCTCTGCCCCTTGCCCATCTCCCGGGAGGTCAGGACAACGTCCAGCTCTCGCGAAGCGACTTTAGCATCTTCATCGAAGGTCTCATAGAAGTCGCCTAAGCGGAAGAAAACGATAGCTTCGGGGTACTTCTGCTTAACCCTGAGATACTGCTTTCTAAGAGGTGTTATAGTCATCCATGTTATTTTACTATAAAGACCTCATTGAAACGAATTAACTTGCCTGCTATGATACTTTGCTAAATAATTTACTATGAAAGAACAAATTGGCATCCACGTTGAAGAGAAATTCCGGGGGATGGTGGATGAGGGCTGGGTGAGGAGGATAGCCCAAACTGTCCTTAAGGCTGAAGGGGTGGCTCCTCCTTACGAAGTGAGCCTGGTTTTTACCGATTCTGAGACGGTGAAACAACTTAACCGAGACTACCGGGGGGTGGATGACCCTACGGATGTGCTTGCTTTTTACATGCTTCCGCAGAAGGGAGCTGATTCTGCTTTTGCACTCCCTCCTGATGGGGTAACCAGGTTAGGAGAGGTAATCGTCTCTTATCCCCAAGCGGTAGAGCAAGCCAAAGAACAAGGGCATTCACCCGAAAGAGAACTGGCATTGCTGATTATCCACGGGATACTTCATCTTTTGGGCTACGACCATGAAGAGCCAGAGGAAGAAAGCAAGATGAGGGAAAGGGAAAGAGAACTTTTGGAGAGATGTTCGCCCGGTTAGTGATATAATATAAGTGCAGAATGGGGTTGAGGATGCCAAACCGCTCCACTTATTCAGTAACTGGTATTCCACCGTCATTTAGTGTGAGGCACAAGCGGGACTTAAGCCGGGTCTTTGAAGTGCAAAACAGCGCAGAGGAGGTAAAAGATGGCTAAATTCGTAATGCTGACGACTCTCACAGATGAGGGAAGAAAGACTATCACGGAAAATCCCGGAAGGATCAAGGAGGTCAACAAAGAAGTGGAGGCAATGGGGGCGAAAGTCCTAGCCCAGTATGCTGTGTTAGGTCCGTACGATTTCGTAAACATTATAGAAGCTCCCAGTAATGAAGTAATATCCAAGGTGGCGGTAACTCTAGGGGCAAGAGGTACGCTTCAAACCATGACCTTGGCTGCTATGGACATGGACGTTTTCATTGGCAGTCTCAAGAAGTAGAAGTAACGCTCGGCTTCCCGCTTGTGCTATCAACTTTTAAAGCTGATCGGAATTTCGCATTGAAGCACTAGTGACAGAAATGCAAAACTGCTCAATTCTCGGGATTCAGGGTTTAGAGATAGTTGAGAACTATGGTTTGTGTGCTGCTGGGTAGAGACGATGAAGTAATCGAGAGCTTTGGCCTTGCTTCTAGCTCCCGAATTCTCATTTTATCCAGGAATTTGTCCACGGGACTGAGATCGCCAGTGAACGTCTCTGTCTTATAGTGCATGGGGATGACAATAGGAGGCTCTAATTGCCTTACTATTTCCACAGCCGTGTCAACAGTTATAGTAGATACCTCTCCGACGGGCAAAAATAGTATATCAATATCTCCTATTTCTTCTATCAGATGTGGGGCTAGAGGATGCCCCAAATCACCTAGATGACATAAAGTTATACCATCCATCTCGATAATATAAATGGTATTCTTGCCCCGTAAATCCCCCTTCCTATTATCGTGGAAAGTGGCGACGCCTGTAATAAAAGTCCCCCCTATTTCATACTCTCCCGGGCTTTTTATTAGTTTAGGCTCATTGGCGACGCCTTCGATGTAGTTATGACCAGGGTGGAAATGGCTCAATGTCACTATGTCCGCCTCAGGTTCACCCAGGCGGTAGCCCAAGTCAGGATGATATGGGTCTGTGATGATGGTTTTTTCTTTCCCTCTAATCAGAAAGCAGGAATGTCCTAGCCAGGTAATCTCCATCAGCGTCTAAAGGATACCCTTTTTCTTTAGCTTTGTCGACAGTAAGACGACTCTATTAACCAGAAAATGCATCAGCTTTGCGGGTGCGATTATCCTTTGCTTCTATAGGGCTTATCAGAAGCGTCATCCCCTCTATGCCCACAACGACAATTTCCTCGCCAGCGGCTATGATTGAACTGGATGAAGCTCGCCACAGTTCACCGTTAACTCGAACATAACCTGTGGGGGAAATGAGGGTTGTTGTTCGTCCTCGACTACCAATGTCCAGCGAAATCATCGGCTTCTTAACTAGCGCCTTCTTGTTAAGTCGGTAATTTATATAATTATATACCCCGAGAGCAATCATCATAATGATGAGACCCCAGAAGGGGATATTTATCGCAACCTTTGGCAGCAGCCAGAGCACAACGGCCACCAGGGCCGCCTCTTCAAGTAAGGTTGTTGTAATGGTGAGTACTGTATATCTCCTGTATTTCATTTCGCTACCGGGACAAAAACTACCGTCCTCCAAAATTTATAGTTAACTGCATAAATCACCCTAATTCTCTCTCCCCAGGCTGGAGAGAGTTAAAGAGAGGGAAAAAACCACCCTCACCCAGATCCTCCCTCTCCCTCGAGGGGGAAGGTTTTATACGAAATTATGGGGAAGACTACAGAGATAATGATATGCAAAGTAATAGAAATAGTCAAACGACAGGGCGATTGACAAGAACCAGTATAATCGTTAACATTTGAAAAATAAAGGTTAACGAAATGAAGGGACAGATACTAAAAGCTCTGCGAGAGTGTAGTGATTATCTTTCTGGCGAGACACTTTCTGAGCAGCTTGGCATCTCCAGGGTTTCTATCTGGAAGCATATTCGCAGCTTAAAAAAGGATGGCTATGTAATAGGGGCCTCACCTAGGGGATACAGGCTGGTCTCCTCTCCGGATTTACTACTTCCTTACGAATTCCCCGATTTAGAACAAAGGATTCACTACTTTCCAGAGATTGGCTCGACTATGGATGCAGCAAGAGAGTTAGCTAGAAAGGGAGCAGGGGAGGGGACAATCGTGATTGCCGAAGCCCAGGCTCATGGCCGAGGAAGGTTAAGCCGGGAATGGCTTTCTCCAAAAGGTGGGATTTACTTTACTCTCGTTTTACGGCCCAGTATAAGTCCCGCATATGCTCCCAGGATAAACTTGATGGCCTCTGTCGCGGTGGCCACTACAATTAGAAAGCTCTTTGGTGTAAACGCCGAATTAAAATGGCCCAATGACGTCTTGATTGAAGGTAGGAAGGTGTGTGGCATACTGGCTGAAATGGATGCCGAAATGGATGTTGTAAACTTTGTCAACGTCGGGATAGGCATAAACGCCAATACCTCTGTCCCCCAGTTTGAAAAAACGGCGACCTCCTTAAAGGATACATTAAGAAGAGAAATCTCCAGGAAGGAGTTTTTAAGCGTATTGTTAATGGAAATAGAGCGACGGCAAGCTCTATTGATGGAAGCAGATTTACTCGAAGAGTGGAAAAAGCTCTCCGTGACATTAAATAAGGATGTAAGGATAGTAGCGACAGATGAGGTAATAGTAGGGCGAGCAATCGACATTGATACTACCGGAGCTTTAATAATAAGAAAGAGGAATGGTTCTTTGAAGAAGGCGCTGGCAGGGGATTGTATTCACTTGAGGGAAGAGGCACCAGATACTGATATGGGAGCAGTCAGCCATCAGTAGTCAGCATTCAGTATGAAGCTGATAGCTGAAACTACATCGTTGTAAGATGCCGCAACTAGCTATCATTGCCGTCTATTTTCTCGCCATAATTGGCATAGGGGTGTGGAGTAAGCGGAGAGCTGGAGGCCAAAATGGCTTCTTCGTCGCCCACCGTCAGGGAACTCTGCCTCTTATCACCGGCTCACTTATAGCTACTGCGGTAGGTGGTTCAGCAGCTGTGGGGATGGCTGGCCTGGGGTTCAAGCAAGGTTTGACCGGTGCCTGGTGGCTTCTTGTTGGCTCCGTCGGGCTCGTGCTTCTGGGGGTTTTCTTCGCCAGGAAAATAAGAGGCGCTGCGCTTTATACTCTCCCAGAGTTGGTAGAAAGACAGTATGACCGCCGTGTGAGTTTGGCAGCTTCTATTCTTATTGTTATCGCCTGGGTAGGGGTGGTGGCAGGACAAATCATTGCCGCCGGGAAGGTTTTGTCTGTCTTAGGAATAGGCTCTGCCACTTTATGGATGGGCGGCTTCACTTTGATTGTGGTAATTTACACCATCTTGGGTGGGCAATTCTCGGTTATCCGCACCGATGTTTTCCAATCGACAATCCTTTTCGCTGGAATTTTTACTGCCCTAGTGCTGGTCATTTCTCAGGTAGGAGGGTTTGATGGGCTAAAAGTTGCTCTATCTCCCAGCTATTTCTCTTTTCCAGTAAGTTCTGAATTCAGTTGGAAGGCGCTCCTATCCCTTTTAATTCTCGTTGGAGCGACTTACGTGGTGGGACCTGACATGTATTCTCGACTTTTCTGTGCCAAAGGAGAAAAAACAGCCCAACAATCAGCCATTTTGTCGGCGTTTCTTTTTATTCCCTTGGCCTTTGCCATCACCCTTATAGGGATGGGCGCTAAAGTCTTATATCCTGAGATATCTGCCGAAGGAGCCTTTCCTCAGGTGATAGCCAGTGTGCTTTCCCCCGGTTTAAGTGGACTACTCTTGGCTGCCCTTGTCGCAGCGCTTATGTCCTCAGCAGATACCTGCCTGCTTAGCCAAGGGGTTATCCTGACGCAGGACATAATTAAGCAGTTTCTCCCTTCGCTTAGCGAAAAAAAGACTATTTTGCTTACCCGCCTTAATATCATCATTTTGGGTTTGCTAGCACTGGGGCTGGCGATGATTTTGAAGGGGGTAATTTCTTCCCTTCTTTTTGCCTATACCATCTTCACCTGCGGCCTCGTCGTTCCCGTAATCGCCGGGTTTTACAAAGAGAAGCTAAAGGTGACACCGCGAGGTGCCCTGGCTGCTCTCATAGGGGGTGGGGTAGTAGGCTTGCTGGGAAAGGTCCCGGGTCTTGACATTCCTCTCAAAGGGGACCTTGGCCTCATAGGTTTTGCTGTAAGTGCGGTGCTCCTGTTCGGGGTGAGCTTACTCGATCCAAAGAGGTCGTCCCCGCGGGGCACAAAGTAAATCGAAGCTTGGGCGGGGACAAGCCCCGCCCAAGCTTCTTACTATTCTGAGCCCTTTTACTTTACCCTAGTTCCGCTATATATCCCCCGCAGCTTCAACAACCCAAACAATCGGGTCAACCAGGAGCTCCCTGACCAGGGTCCTCAAAAAGCTACTTCCAGCTATGAAATCCGCGACAGGGGGGCTAAGCTGGTAGTACAGGGCGACAAATTGAGAGCCCACGGTGCTTTCCAGCAACACGACATCCCGGAACTCTCGCAGCACATCGATCTGTACAGCGGTGGGAGTTCCGTAGGCTGCGGTAGCAATAAAACAACCTTGGGATGGTGGTGGGGTTGATGATTTCGTGGTGAATTGAAGAGTAGTACCCTTAATCACAGTGTCGTCATACTTAAGCTGGGCTTTGAACTCATATGTGGTGCTGGTGTTAAGCCCGGTGAGCGGCGCGGCATAGGTGCCATCTCCTGATTTAGGCACCCAGGCAGTATAAGACCAAGTCGAGTCGGCGGACTTCTTGTAGGTAAAGCGCACATCCACCGAGGTGTAGTTACCCACAGTATAGCTCATATTCAGAATGGCTGAGTTGGTGGTGATGGTGGTGGCGGCTTGTGTGGTAACCGTCGGATACACTGGAGGTGGCGGTATCTCCTCTACCACCATATTGGTGGTGACATCATCGGTGCAGCCGTTGCTGTTGGTTACTGTCAAGGTATAAGTTCCCGCCATGGCTAAGGTGGCATCGGAGATAGTGGCATTCTGAGAAAAGCTTGTCCAGCCACCAGGCCCGGTCCAGTTGTAGCTAGCCATGCCATCAGGCCCACCAGTTAACTGTATGGTGGCTCCCTGAGAGACTGGCGAGTTGCTTGAGGCAGTGGCTTCGGGCGCAGTCGGTGTGTGGACACACGTTCCATTAACGCAGGTATCGATAGTGCAGGGGTTCCCGTCATCGCAGGACTCAACGAATTGCTCATCGGTATAGTAGCTATCAACCTCTGTGCAAGCCCCATCCACGCAGGAGAAGTCGTGGAACAGGCGGTGCATCCAGACCTCACCATCACTACAGTAGAATTCCCACTCAGTATAGTAGTCTGCCGGGCAGTCCTCGACCCATTCACTCTCTGGGGTTACGTTTTCAGAACATACGCCGTCTAGACAGTAGTAGTCGTGGAAGTCACGTGTCCGCCAGACACTATCGCCATCGCAGTAGTTGACCCACTCAGTATAGTAGTCTGCCGGGCAGTCCTCGACCCATTGCTCGTCGGTATAGTAGCTAGCAACCTCAACGCATTCATCATCTACACATGAGAAGTCGTGGAACATGTGGTGCTTCCAGACCTCACCATCATTACAGTAATACTCCCAGTCATCGTAGTAGTCCAGGTCATCGCAGCCGCTAACGGTGATGGAGATGGTAGCTTCAGCGCTATCAAGTGCGCCGTCATTGACCTTAAAGCCAAAGCTATCAGCACCACTGTAGCTGGCGTTGGGCTGATAGGTTACCTTGTGAGTGACATCTGTGACAGTATAGGGAACTGACGTAATGTTAGTTCCGCCAGTTCCTGTGCCATCGTATAGATCGCCATGGGTCGGTAATGTGGAAATCTTATAGCTCAGGGGATCGTTATCAACGTCGGTTCCGTTCAGAGTTACAGTTAAGGTGTTACAGGAACCAACCGATAGACCACTTTGCGGAGTAGCCACTGGGGCATCATTCACCGGGTTTACGGTGATGGAGACGGTAGCAGTATTGGAGTCATCCATGCCATCGTAGGCTTTGAAGGTAAAGCTGTCTGAGCCATTGTAGTTAGCACTCGGTGTGTAGGTGACATTAGGTGCTGTTCCGGTTAAAATCCCATGAGACGGCGATGCCACTATAGAGTAGGTCAGTGGGTCGTTATCCGCATCAGAGGCGGTGAGGGTGATATTTTTGGCAATATCTTCATCGGTGCTCACCGACTGGTTATTAGCCACCGGGGCGCTGTTGTAATAGACAGTTATCCGAATGTGGTCCACATATGCAGTTCTATCATGCGCGGAACTGTCTTTTATTGCTGATATAACAACACCAAAACCGGAATTGTTGATATCGGCAGGAGACCAGGCTAGCCCCCAAAGATCAGATGAACTGCCATAGGATTGATAATAATTTGTGTCAGAGGCTGGCCAAGATGCACTTGTGCTTTTTTCATCTCCACCTATTGCTCCGCCTTTTACCAACTTAATACTGTTGTCGCTTACCTTACTAGCAGGTCCGCCTGTTGTGCCGCTTGCGTACCTATCCACTTCCATCACAATGCCTTTAATCGTTGCGCCACTTGAGATATTGAAACCGAGATTAGTTACTTTTAGATAGTGACTAATCGGGTCGGTTTTCGTTAGAGATGCGGTAGCGTAAGTGTCATTTTGAGCCAGCGCGTTGGAGGGATTTGACCATGCTATTGTTCCAATTGAACTGTCGTCCGTAGCATTCCCACCATTATTTGGTCCGCTTGACGCCGCGTGTACTGGGGTGGTCATTGGCCCGGCCATCACCAGCACCACGCTCACTACCAGCACCAGCGCACACAGGATGCCAACGATTTCTCTTCTCATCTTTCCCTCCCTTTATTACTTCTGTCTATTGCCCTATCGCTTCCTCGAGTTGAAGTATCACAGCCTATCCATCGCACAAATTTCACCTCCATAAGCCATCACCTCCTTTTACGACACAAGGTCGTTTAGCAACTCAAAGCGTCACTGTGAGCACATCGTGGCAATCTCATTACCACTTCCGAGATTGCTTCGTCGCTACGCTCCTCGCAATGACAAAGGAAAAGAGCTCCCCGCAATAACACACGGTAACTAATAAACAGCCTCCGATATAAAAATGCCCACTTCCGTGAGCGTTTACTTTTACTAAAATCTGCCCATCAAACTCAGCAACCGTCTCTTACCTATACTAAGCCGCTTTGCCACCTGGGTCGGGCTCATTTGGCTGGCCACATTTACAAGTGAGATCATACCCACAGTAGTATAAGAATAACACGTGTTAGAATAGTTTATAAAAGAATAGCAGTTCTTCAAAAAAAAAGTCAATACCTTGATTTGACACGTACCTTGTGCATTTTAAGTCTATTGTGTATGTTGATTTGTTGTAAATAATAGAAGCGACCCAAGCGAACAAATTTCCCATGAAATAATCAGGAAAGGCTAAAGTTCAGGGTAAAACACCTCATAGTGATTTAGTATACCTAGTACTTTGGTGTATCTGTCGAGAGCGTCTTTGTCAATAGGTAGTCGAGGAGCGAAGGCCTCGAAGCAATCTCAGTGGCGGCATGAGATTGCCGCGCTTCGCTCATAATGACGGAGAGCTACGCTGGCAATGACAGGCAGGCCTTACACTGCTATAATGATACCGTGCTGGTTACCATCATCGGTTTAGGGTTAATCGGCGGCTCAATCGGGTTAGCTTTAAGGCAAGGGAAAAAGCCTGGGTGGGAGATAGTAGGCTATAGTCGTCGTCAGGAAACTGTAGCCAATGCCTTAAGTTTAGGCGCCATTGAGCGAGGCGAAACCAGCTTGAAGGGTGCGGTAAAGCAAGCTGATTTTGTCATCATCGCCACACCGGTTCTGACGGTAAAGGAAATCTTCTCCGAGATAGCTCCTCATCTTCCCTCTGGTTGCATTATCACCGATACCGCCAGCACGAAAGTCCAGGTCATGAAATGGGCTGAGGAAATACTGCCGCCAACGGTGGACTTCATTGGCGGACATCCCATGGCTGGGAGGGAAACTTATGGCATCCAGGCTGCTGAAACCGAATTATTTCAGGGGTGCACTTACTGTCTCACCTCATCAGAGAAATCTTCATCAAAATCGATAGATACGGTGACAGGTATGGTCAAGAAACTGGGAGCCATACCTCTTTTCATTGATGCTCAGGAGCATGACAACCTGGTAGCTGGCATTAGTCATCTACCTATGTTGCTCTCGGCGGTCCTGGTCTCGCTAACCACCAAGAATCCCTCCTGGTCTAAAATGTCCAAACTGGCGGCCTCTGGCTATCATGACCTTACTCGCCTGGCTTCGGGAAGTCCTGAGGTAAATGCCCATATCTGCCTTAGCAATAAGGAAGCCATAGTTAACTGGATAGATAAATTCAGCCAGGAACTGGAGAGGTATCGCCAGCTGGTGGCTGGGGGGGATAAACGCTTGGAACAAGCCTTAACTGATGCTAACAAAGCAAGACAAGAATGGCTGAACAATTTGTCGGCTTAAAGTCGTCTTCACCAAGAGCGAAAATAAGAACCATCAAACCTTGTCCCAGGTTAGAAGGGGAGGTAGTTCTACCTGGTGATAAGTCTATTTCCCACCGGGCTGTCATCCTGAACAGCTTAGCTAAAGGTAAAGCCAAGATTGACAATTTTGCTCCAGGGAGAGATTGCCTGTCTACAGTCAGGTGTCTGAGAGCCTTGGGGGTGACAATTGGCAGAAAGGGGTCGCGGGACTCACCTACTCTTTTAGTCTCAGGAACTGGTGAAGATGGTCTTAAGGAGGCCAGCAATGTGCTTGATGCCCAGGATAGTGCCACTACAATGCGCCTTCTGGGCGGTCTTCTTTCCAGCCAGCCTTTCCTGTCTGTTATTACCGGGGATGCCTCTCTTCGTAATCGTCCCATGGGCAGATTGATTGAGCCACTGAGGTTGATGGGTGCTGAGGTGTGGGGAAGAGGACGAGATTCCTTTGCTCCTCTGGTCATTAATGGGAAAAAGTTACGGGGTATAGATTTTACCTTGCCTGTTCCCAGTGCTCAAATTAAATCGGCCATTCTACTAGCCGGTCTTTTTGCTCGCGGCAATACCGTCTTACACCAGGCAATTCCTTCTAGGGACCATACGGAAAAGATGCTCGAACGGATGGGAGCCAGTTTGGAAAGCCAGGGAAATTTGATTTCCTTGCTGCCGTTGAGCAGCCCTTTAGTTCCCGTCAACCTTCGCGTCCCGGGCGACATTAGCTCAGCAGCCTACTTTCTGGTTGCCGGAGCTATTCACCATAACGCCAGGATAGTGATAAGAGACTGTGGAATTAACCCGACACGAACAGGAATCATCGATATTCTCCTGGCTATGGGAGCCAGGTTAAAGATAGATAATGAGCGCCTGGAAGCTGGTGAACCTTTAGCCGATATTGTGGTAGAATCTAGCGAGTTGAAGGGGATAGAGGTCGGTGGCGATATTATACCTCGCCTCATTGACGAGATTCCCGTGTTAGCCGTGGCTGGCTGTGTCGCTAAAGGGAAAACTGTGATCAGGAATGCCGGGGAGCTGAGGGTGAAGGAATCAGACAGGATTGCCACTGTGGTAAACGAGCTTTCCCGCATGGGTGCTAAAATTGAGCCTCTGCCGGATGGCATGGTCATCCATGGCGGTAGACCTTTGTCAGGCATAGAAGTTGACAGCCATTTCGACCACCGATTGGCGATGAGCCTGGCAGTAGCCGGTTTGGTAGCCAAAGGAGAAACGACCATCAAGCATGCCCAGGTGGCACAGGTATCATATCCTGCCTTCTGGCAAACTTTGCAACAAGCACTAAATACTGATAAATCCTGAGCATGGAATCCTAAATACTAAACACCGTTGAAGCACTACAGATAGAAACTTGAGACAGAGATAAGGTCTTCTGAAGTGAGGTGAATTGTCAAGAATGTTGCGGTCAACTAGAATTAGAATTCAGGACTTAAGTTAGGAGGGATAGCATGTCTACAGAATTAGTTCATATTGGTTTTGGTAGTGTTATCGCTGTAAATAGGGTGATTGCTTTCCTCTCCATAGACCAGCAACCAATCAAGCGTTTCCTTCGGGAAGTAAGAGACGAAGGACTTTTAATTGACGCCACTCATGGTAGAAAAGCCAAGACCGCTATTCTTTTTGACACTGGTCACATGATGTTGGCTGCCGTGACAGCGGAGACCATCGCTCATAGATTAGCCACTGCATCCATGCTGTCTGAGGAAAAAGTTGAGTTGGGAAGTGCCTGACCGAAGCTTTGAGTCAAATATTCGAGCGAAGCGAAGAGGTGACAGGAGCTCTCGACCCCTGCTCGTTGTTCTTTCTGGGCCTTCGGGAGTAGGTAAGGATGCTGTGCTTGCCAGGATGAAAAAGTTAGGGCGTCCCTTTCACTATGTCATTACCGCTACTACACGTCCTAAGCGTGCCGGGGAGAAGAATGGAGTGGATTATCACTTCCTTTCCCGAAAAGAATTTCAACAAATGATAGATAAACACCAGTTCCTTGAGTGGGCCAATGTCTACGACAACTATTATGGTGTGCCAAAAAGCGAAATAACTTCGGCTTTATCCAAAGGAGTAGATGCAATAGTCAAAGTAGATGTTCAGGGTGCCGCTACTATTAAGGAAATCCTGCCCCAAGCAGTATTTATTTTCCTGATGCCTCCTTCAGTGGAAGAACTAGAAAAGAGGTTGAGAAGGCGACGCAGCGAGTCCTCAACAGATTTGGCTCTAAGGTTGGAAAAAGCTAAAGGGGAAATAAAAAGCCTGCCGCTTTTCGATTATGTTATAACAAGCCGCCAAAATAAGCTTGATGAAGTTGTATCCCAGATAGACACCATTGTCGCTGCCGAAAAACGCCGTGTGAAACCCAGGATTGTGGAAGTTTAGCTTTCTGGTTTT
>Ga0315546_1000098_pt1 | contig 64422 bp, 60 predicted proteins | sample SalMarSW160170MG_FD_203833 | JGI IMG/M metagenome (GOLD analysis project Ga0315546, IMG submission 203833) | Salt marsh sediment microbial communities from the Plum Island Ecosystem LTER, Massachusetts, United States - Salt Marsh Sediment SW1601-170 ...
AAAAGAACAAGTGTGACCTTAATCTGCCCCTAAGGCATGGCATTAGGGCGTAGGGCTGTCCCTTTTTTGAGTGACTATCGGGAGGGCGCCGTTATTTCAGGAGGTTACGGGTGGGGGACCCCCTGGCTCCCGTGCCAAAGGCACGGGAGAACAGCGGAGGGGGTAGGCATCCCACGGCCGTAACCTTTTGAAATAACCAGCCCGGGAGATCCGGAACGAAGAAAAGGGACAGCCCTACGGTCACGGCTGCTCTTTTGAAAACGACGTGTGTTAGGATTCAGGGATTCGAGGGTTCGAGTGTATCTAAATGGGTTGTTAGACTGTAGGCTGTTAGGTCACTTTTTTACATTCTGCCTTCCGGCCGTTCGATTCGCTCACGGCCCTGAGCCATTCGGCCTCGAGACACTCGGCGAGCTCGTGTCGAGTCCGCTCATGGCCGAGAGGCAAAGTCGAAGGGCTTCTGACTCCTGTCTCCTGATTTATTCATCCTCTCCTTCAGCTTAGAGGAGCAATGGAATGCAACTATCCTCCGGGAATCCAGGAGGATCTCTTTTCCTGTCCTGGGGTTTCTTCCTTTTCTGGCCCACTTGAATCTTACGTAGAACTTTCCGAAGCCGGAGATAAGGACCTGTTCACCCTTTTCCAGGCTTGATTTTATTATGTCGATGAGGGAATCAACAGCATGTGTCGCCTGTTTCCGGCTTAAAAGGGCATAATCTAACTCCGGGAAGAGGTATTGCTGTTTTTCTTTCTTCCTCTTTTTAACATGAACTTTTTCAATAACGCTCTTAATAAGATCCGCCTTATTCAGTGTCATAACATGCCTCGCTGACGGCAAAAAGGACCGCGCCCCGAACAACTCACCATCTATTTCCACACTATCAATGGGGCTGATAATGCTGATTCTTTATTGGCAAAAAATGGCATATCTGATATGATTTGTCAATTATTCCGAATCTTGGGATCATAATAATAAAACATGCATCATGATTATATATTCAGATTCTGTCCGGTTTGCGGGGCTGCGCTTAAAACAGCCAGATTAAAGGGAAACGAACCGCCCAGACTTATGTGCACCGGGTGCGATTTTATCTTTTACCTGGATCCCAAACTGGTGTCATGTTCCATAGTGGAAATTGATAAAAAGATTATACTGTTGAAACGGGGAATCCAGCCCGCAAAAGGCAAGTGGGTTATACCCGGTGGATACGTGGACCGGGGGGAAGAGATCGAGGCCGCCGCCCGCAGGGAGACCAGAGAGGAATGCGGGATAGACATCCGTATCAAAAATCTGCTCGGTGTCTATTCCTATCCCTCATACCTTGAGGTGGTGATAGTGTATGTGGCAGAACCCCTGTCCGGGGAACCAGTGGCAGGTGATGAAAGCATTGACATAAAGCTGTTGCCACCCGAGGAGATCCCCTGGGAGGAGCTTGCCTTCAGGAGCACAAAAAACGCCCTTAGGGACTATATCAGGATTCAAGGGGTCGAGGATTCAAGGGGTCAAGGTGTCAAGGGATCGAGTAAAAGTATTAGGAAACAAACACTTGAACCCTAGAACCCTCGAATCCTTGGCCACTTTCTCCCCATAAATTGGGAGAAGAACCAAAAAGAAAAAATTGAAAGGAGAACAGATCATTGATTAACCTACGACCCGAAAAGATAAAAGACCTGGGCCCGGATAAAATAAGGGCCATAATGGAAAGATCCATGCAGGACATCTCTTCCATCTACGAAGACACCCGCCTCATAGTAACGGATGTAAGGGAAAAAGGTGACCCTGTTATCCTTACTCACTACAAAAAACACAAGGATGACATCACAGTCTCGGATCTTGAAGCAACCCGTGAGGAGATTGATCAGGCCTACAAGCAGGTGGACTCCAAGGTGGTGGAATCTCTTAAGAAGGCCGCGGATAATATCATCCGGTTTCACCAGGCCCAGATAGAAAGAGATATGTGGTCCATTGAGGTAACCGAAGGGATCCTGGCCGGCCGAATCACCAGGGCTCTGGATATAGTGGGCTGCTACATACCGGGAGGTAGGGCGGCCTATCCCAGCTCCATCCTCATGACCGCACTGCCTGCCAGGGTGGCGGGTGTGGGAGAGGTAGTGGCCGTTACACCACCCGGTAAAGGCATGAAAGCAAATCCTGTTACCCTCGTCGCTGCCGATGTTGCCAAATGTGACAGGATATTTAAGGTTGGGGGACCCTGGGGTGTGGCGGGCCTTGCCTATGGGACCGAAACAATGCCCAGAGTGGATAAGATAGTAGGCCCGGGAAACAAATATGTTACAGCCGCCAAAATGCTGGTTTACGGCCAGGTGGATATAGACTCGCCGGCAGGTCCCAGTGAGGCCCTTATCCTTGCGGATGATACCGGTGACGCGAAGTTGATCGCGGTGGATTTCCTTTCCCAGGTGGAACATGATCCTGATTCAGCCGCAGTGCTGGTAACCACCTCTGCAAAACTGGCAAAAGATGTATGCGATATCATAAACAGAGAATTCCCTTCTCTTCCCAGAAAAGATATCTTTCAGTCCTCGCTTTCCAGACACTCTTATGTCCTTGTAGCGACGGACATGAATCAGGCCATTGGTTTTACCAACGATTACGCGAGCGAGCACCTCCAGATCCTGACCAGGGATCCCTTCATTACCCTGAATAGGATAAGACACGCGGGATCTATCTTTTTAGGGCCATACTCGCCCATACCTGCGGGCGACTATGCCTCAGGGACAAATCATGTTTTACCTACGGGCCAGTGCGCCCGCATGTTTTCAGGGCTTTCTGTGGATGAATTTATTACAAAACCCACCTTCCAGTATCTGAGCAAGGAAGGACTGGCCGGATTGAGGGATGTCGTTGTTACTCTGGCCGAAGCCGAAGGTCTTCCCATCCACGCCAGGGCGGTCAAGGCGAGGTTTGAATGAAGGTTTGGCTCACTGCTGATCGCTGAAGGCTGAAAGCTAAATATAATTTTTTTTGACAATAGATTTTAAAAGACTTATATGGTATAAACTTCCAATTGGGCCGTTAGCTCAGTTAGGTAGAGCAGCGGACTTTTAATCCGTTGGTCGTGAGTTCGATTCTCGCACGGCCCACCAGGACCCGCTCTGAGGTGCTTGCCCCGTGAAATCTGCGACAGCAAAAGCTTTGCGTATTTCACTGGGGAACACCTCGACGGTGACCATCCATCATCAGCGTTTGCAACGCGTCCCCATCGTCTAGCCAGGTCCAGGACACAGGCCTTTCACGCCTGCGACAGGGGTTCAAATCCCCTTGGGGACGCCACTGTTCATTAAAGTAACATATCTTCCAAAAATTGTTCCCTTTTTATATCCTGGTCATTGGGCATCACCGAAATCAAAAAAGCCTTGACTTTCCGATTAAAATCATATAATTTTTTTGTTAATTTTGTTAACTTCGATAAATCTGTTAACCTTACTTTTATGCAATTTATCAAAGAGGCGTGACTTGTCATGAACGAAGATCTTCTAACCATACCCCAGGCCGCCAATTACTGTTCTCTCAACAGAGTGACTGTATGGAAATATGTCAAGGCAGGAGAACTGAGGGCGTCACTCACGCCCGGCGGGCAGTACAGGCTCCTTAAAAAAGACCTTGAGTCATTTATGCGGGCAAAGGGAATGCACCCCTTTGCGACTTACCAGCCTCAAAACAAAAAGGTCCTTATAGTGGATGATGACCCGCAGATCCGTAAACTATTCACCAATATATTATCCCATCACGAGTATTTGACAGAAACAGCTTCAGACGGCTTTGAGGCGGGCGTAAAGGTCGTTTCCTTCAATCCGGGCCTGGTGATCCTTGATCTGTTCATGCCGGGCATAGACGGTTTTGAGGTATGCAGATGGCTAAAGAACAACCCTGATAAATCACATATAAAGATACTGGCCGTTACAGGTTACGATACCCCGGAGAACATGAAACGCATTATGGACGCGGGCGCGGATGGTTATCTAACAAAACCCCTAGACAGTGAAACGCTGATCCAGAATGTTATTTCCTTATTGGAAGGCGCAGAGGTGTTCAACGGGAAAAATTGATGAGGGATTAGAAGGCTCAATAATTGAAGATTATTAATCTTGTAAAAAGTTGAAAACCCCATTTTTAGTCATTCCGGGCTTGACCCGGAATCCAGTGTATTCAGGTAGTTACAGATCGTCTGGGCTCCGGTTTTCACCGGAGTGATGACTTTTTACAATTCCATCAAGATTGAATATTGATGATTACTTAATGAAAGACAGTAACAATAAAAAGACATGTTACGAAAAACCAAAAGCATTTCCCTGAAGGTTATAGAATAGTGACCGTGCACCGGAAAATGGCCTGCGCCCCTCGGTTGCCAATCTATTTCGATCCGTCACGCGGGTTTCGGGTCCGCAGGCGGTGGGGATATTGCTTACGGGTATGGGAAGAGACGGCGTAGAGGAACTAAAGGCCATGAAAGATAAAGGTGCGGTCACCATTGCCCAGGACAAGGAAAGTTCCATTATACACGGTATGCCCAGAGAGGCTATCAAGATCGATGCAGCTGCTCATATCCTTCCACCAGAAGGCATCGCAGAACTCCTTGTCGCTCTCTCCAAAAAGAAAAATGGAGGTCATCAATGAATGCAAAGAAAAACCCCTCACAGGGTAAAGTCGAGATACTCGCTGTAGAAAACAGTCCCACCCAAGCCGAGAAACTGAAATATTTCCTGGAGCGGGAGGGTTTCAGGATAACGGTCGCCGAGGACGGGAACCAGGCCCTTGCCCTCTTAGGCGAGCTCAGACCGACCCTGGTCATCTCGGATATCATCATGCCGGGGATGAACGGCTATGAACTCTGCAAACGGATCAAATCCGATGAAATCAACGGGGATATTCCGGTGATCCTTTTGACCTCCCTTACAAGCTCGGAAGATGTGCTTGAGGGTCTGGCCTGCGGGGCGGACAACTTCATCACAAAACCCTACAGCGAGGAATACCTACTATCAATAATTTCAAGGATCCTTGCGAGCGGGAAGATCCGTAAGAGCGAACGCATGCGCATTGGAGTGGAGGTAGTTATTGGGGGAAAAAGGCGTTTCATCACGGCAGACCAGCAGCAAATGCTCAGCCTGCTCCTTTCCACTTATGAGGCGGCAGTACACCGTAATACCGAGCTGATCCAGACACAAGATCATTTGAGATCGTTGAATGAACGGCTGGAGGACATAGTCCAGGAAAGGACAACCCAGCTTTCAAAAGAGATCCTTGAGCGCAAGAGTGCGGAGGAACGGGAGAGGCATCTGAACATTGTCCTCCGCTCCATCCGGGCGGTGAACCAGCTTATAACAAAGGAGAAGGACATTGACCGGCTGATACAGGAGTGCTGCGAAGTGCTGGTAACGTACCAGGGTTTTAAACACGCCTGGATCATTCTTATGGATGAGGCCTGCAAACCCATCCGGTCAGTGGAATTCGGTATCGGAGAGCCTTTCATGAGGTTGAAGGAGCTTTTTGAAAAGGGTGACATACCCATCTGCGTTCAAAGGGCCCTGTCGGAACCGGGGCTCATTATTATTGAAGACATCGCAACGGACTGTTCTGACTGTCCTATCAGTCCCTTTTACCAAGGTCAGAACCCCGTATCCACCCGGCTTGAATATAAAGGGAAGGTCTATGGAATCCTCGCCGCCTCGCTACCGCCTGTATATGCCCAGGAAAAGGAGGAGCATAAACTGTTTAAGGAGATGGGTGGAGATATCGCTTTTGCCCTTTACAACATAGAACAAGAAGAGAAACATGTTGAAGACGAAAGGAAGATATTCGAACAGGAGGAGAGATTTAGGGCGATCTTTGAAGGTGTTGCCGAGGGTATATTAATTACTGAAACACAGACGATGAAGATTAAATATAACAACCCCGCCATGTGTCAAATGCTGGGATATACTGAAGATGAATTGAAACATATGACCGTGAAGGACATTCATCCGCCGGAGGTCCTGGACCGAGTGATTTCCGAGTTCGAGATATATGAGCGAGAAAATAAACCAATGTTTCAAGAGCACATACCCTGTCTGAGAAAAGACGGGACAATAATATATACGGATATTATTACAACCCCGAGGATTATTATTGATGGTCGTCATCACAGCTCCACCTTCTTCCTGGATATTACTGAAAGGGAAAAAGCGGAGGATGATAAAAAGAAGATGGAAGCGCAGTCATTGCAGTCCCAAAAGCTGGAGGCCGTGGGGCGTCTGACTGGAGGCATTGCCCACGACTTCAATAACATCCTAACCACTATTATCGGGAATGCCGATATCATCCTTATGGGCATGCCAAAGGGTGATCCGACGCGTAGAGGTCTGGAAGATATAAGGGCTGCCGGAGATCGCGCTGCCGCTCTTACCCACCAGCTACTGGCCTTCAGCAGGAAGCAGATCCTGCAACCCGTGATCATGAATCTAAATGAGACGGTCAATAATATGGACAAGATGCTCCGCCGAATCATTGGTGAAGATATCGAGCTAATGACAATCCTGTCGCCTGACCTGGGGCAGGTGGAGGCGGATGTGGGACAGATCGAACAGATTATTATGAACCTGGCGGTGAATGCCAGGGATGCCCTGCTGAAAGGTGGCAAGCTTACTATAGAGACGGCAAACGTGGACCTTGATGAAGGGTATGCCCGCAACCATATAGCTGTAACGCCGGGTCCTTACGTGATGTTGAGCGTGAGCGACACAGGAACAGGAATGACAAGGGAGGTCCAGGAACATCTCTTTGAGCCTTTTTTCACGACCAAGGAAAAGGCAAAGGGGACAGGGCTGGGCCTTTCCTCTATATACGGAATTGTGAAGCAGAGCAAGGGGAACATATGGGTCTACAGCGAGCCGGGGAAAGGGACTACGTTTAAGGTCTACTTCCCCAAGGTCGAAAAATCGATAGGGAAAGAGAAAAAGGATAAAAAACCAAAGACCCTCACAGGTTCGGAGACCATCCTGATTGTTGAAGACGATGAAATGGTCCGCAATTTCACAGTAAGGGCCCTTAAAGGGTTAGGTTACAGGATTCTGATCGCGGCGGACGGCCAGGAGGCGATTCGCATTTCCGGGGATCATGAAGGGCCCATTCACCTTATGCTGACAGATGTGGTCATGCCCGGTATGAACGGAGGAGAACTGGAGGAAAGATTGAGGGTCTTTAGGCCGGATATAAAGACGCTTTATATGTCCGGCTACACAGACAATGCCATTGTGCATCACGGGGTCCTGGACAAGGGGAAGGGGTTTCTTCAGAAGCCTTTCACTCCGGATTCCCTGGGCCGCAAGGTGAGGGAGATTCTGGACAAGTAATGCCGGTTCATTAAAACAGAAAACACTTCGTAGGATTCATAAAAATGTCGATTTTCACTCTTGATAATAATGATGATAAATATCCTGAAAATGCCAATCCGGAGGAGATAAATATTCTGATTGTAGATGATGAAAAATCTATCCAGGACATGCTGTCTCATCTGATGGGTATGAGCGGATACTCATGCAGTATAGCTTCTGATGCCAAAGAGGCCCGATCCATTATGAAAGATCAGCATTTTGAACTTATTTTGTGCGACGTAAATATGCCGGGTGAGTCAGGCATGGATTTTATCAAATATCTGTCCGATTCCTATACCGACACGGCTGTTATCATGGTGACCGGTGAAGATAATACGGAACTCGCGGAAACCGCTCTGGATATAGGAGCCTATGGTTATATCATCAAGCCTTTTAAACCCAGCGAATTAATGATCAATGTCTCCAATGCCTTAAGGCGAAGAAAACTGGAAATCAACAATCGGATGAATCTGGTAAATATGGAGCATGTCATTAATGAACGAACGTCAGAGCTTCAAAACACACTGGAAAAACTCAGGAAAAGCACGGAAGGAATCATTCAGGCCATGTCTTCCACCGTTGAAACAAGGGATCCCTATACCGCCGGGCATCAACAACGGGTTGCCAATCTTGCGCAATCCATTGCCATTGAGATGGGGCTTCCGGATGAACAGATCGAAGGAATATTTATGGCAGGTTTAATCCACGACCTGGGCAAGATTGCCGTGCCAGCTGAGATCCTCACTAAACCCGGGAAATTATCAGATATCGAGTTCAATCTCATCAAGGTCCACCCTCAAGCCGGTTATGATATATTAAAAAAGATAGAATTCCCTTGGCCGATCGCACGGATTGTCATTGAGCATCATGAGAGGATGAACGGGTCCGGGTATCCTCATGGTTTACTCGGTGCAGATTTGCTTCTGGAATCAAGGATACTGGCCGTGGCGGATGTTGTTGAGGCCATGGCCTCCCACCGGCCATATCGACCGGCCCTTGGTCTAGAGGTTGCCCTTGATGAGATTTTAAAAAACAAAAATATCCTTTATGATCCGGCGGTTGTTGATGCCTGTGAAAAAATTGTCTCAACAGGCCATTTTCGATTCGAATAAGCGGTTGGTCACGTTCAAAAGTGTTGGTACAAAGCTTGTATAAAATTAATAATATGTCTCAATACTAGTTTCCGGTCATGCTGCTTTTTTCAAGGTGATATCTATCTCTTTAATTGCTAGTGGTCTGTTTTTAGGGGTTTAAGGGACATTTTCCTTAGTATGACCGAATATTCTAAGTTGCTTCAGGGGCGTAAACCCCTAAAATCAGACCACGGCATAACTTGGGTGGAATCTTCTTTTGAGATATCACCTTTCAAAAAACAGCATGGCCGACCAATAGAAAAAAATATGCCAACACTTTTGAACGATACCAAGAGATTTCCGTCGGGATTTTGCGATCACGACATTGGATGCATTGTTAAAAGGTCATTCATAATGGGGAAACGCCATGAACAATAAAATATCAAGTACCGCGGCAACTTCCGATTACAGGTCATACAGGGGCATAAGGCAAAGGCTGAAAGTGATATTTGCCTGCCTGACCGTCATCCCTTTTGTCGTCTTTGCCTTTATATATTTCAGGATCGGCACTCTTAATACCGCTCTTCCCGCTTCGCTTATCGCCCTTGCCCTAATCCTGATTCTAGAAGGCTTCATCGTCTTCAGGAGGATGGCCGAACATATTGAACAACTCTCTTCCGCAATGTCGCAAGCGGAAAGGGGAGCATTGAAAAATGTTCAAAAGGCGGGAGACACGAGGGAACTAGCCATAATAGCGGACACATTCAATCGCACCCTTTCCAAACTGGAAAATACGGCCAGGGAGTTGGGAGTAAAAGCAGTCCAGTCTTCAACCCTTAATGAAATCAGAGAAATCGTTTCAAAAACCATTCATATGGAGGAAATCGCCAGGCTCATATTGGAAAAAACCATGAATGCGGTGACATCTGAAGCCGGATACATGGCCGTAAGACGTGGAAAAGACCAGAACCTTTATATCACCGCGATCTCCGATACAAACGGAAATATCAAAGAAGGTTTGGAACTCGACGCAGACAAGAGTCTCGCAGGTCGCGTGGTTCGGGAAAGGTCTCCTATCGTTATAGACGATATCAACAAGGAAACTCAGATGATAGAACTCAATATCCCTGATATTGGTCTCCCCCGTCTCCTGTACCTCCCTATTGTCGCTAAAAGAAACAGTATCGGTGTGCTTGTCCTAGGAAGAGATGAAAATCAGACCCCTTATAAAGAAGAAGATGTCCAATTTCTCCAGACACTTCTTCAACAGTTGGCCTATAACTTTGAAAACGCCAGGCTCTATGAGGATCTCCAGCAATCAAACATGGAATTGAAAATTGCGCTGGATTCCCAAAAAAAAACCCGGGATCAACTTTTAACTTCAGCCAGAATAGCCGCCTTTGGGGATCTGTCTGTCAACGTGGCCCATGAGCTTAACAATCCGCTCACTGGAATACTGGGATATGCGGATCTGATTCTTGTAGCTGACATCGATGACGAGGAGAAAACCAAATATCTTAAAGAGATTCGAGATCAAGCGATCCGGGCGAGTCAAATTACCAAAAGTCTCCTGGACTTTGCCGGTGACAACCGACAACCCGGAATTCGGACAGATCTAAATGCGGCCCTCCAAAAAACACTCTTGTTATCTAAAGGACGAATGCGGGATTCCGGAATACAGCTTGATCTTTTACTGGAAAAGGACCTCCCCCTGGTCAATGCGGACCAGGCCCAGATGGAACAACTGTTTTTCCATCTGATCAGCAATGCCCTAAACGCGATGACCGGAGTATACAGGTTCCCCGACGGGGTGCAGGCTGATGATTCTGGAGTTAAAATCAAACAGCCTCTACTCAAGATCATGACAGGCAAAAAGGACAAATACCTCTACATATCATTTCAAGACAACGGTCCCGGCATATCCCCTGAAGACCTTTCCCGTATCTTTGAGCCCTTCTATTCTACACAGGAAAAGGTGAGTCAGGTGGGTCTCGGCCTCTGGGTTAGCCACAGGATGATCACTGCCTATGGAGGTCATATACGCGTAAAAAGTGAAACTGGAAAGGGAAGCCTTTTTACGGTCGAATTGCCAATCACCAGCGGGAATAAGAATTGATTATTGAAAATTGAATATTGAAGATTGAAAAAATTAAACAGTAATCAACTGAGGAAAAAGAATTGAATACAGGAGAATTGAAGGAGAGAACAAAACAGTTTGCTCATAAGTGTGTTAAGCTTAGTCTTTCACTACCAAAAACTTCTCTGGGGAATCATATAAGAAACCAGTTAATACGTTGCTCGACATCCGTTGCAGCAAATTATCGTGCAACACTTCTAGCGCAGACAAAGGCTAGCTTTGTTGCAAAGCTCAGCATCGTACTCGAAGAAACAGACGAGACCGGTTTCTGGCTTGAATTTATAAAAGATGAAAATTTACTAAAAAGTAGCCATGTAGTACCTTTGAAAAAGAGGCTTATGAGTTGACAGCCATCTTCTTTTCATCCAGAAAAACAGCAAGAAAAAAAATATAGAAAATATTCAATAGTCAATATTCCATTTTTAATAGCAAGGCCACATATGACAATAAAAAAGAGAATACTTGTTGTGGATGATGAAGAGATGATTGTGGACCTTTGTAGAACAATGCTCATCCATGAAGGATATGACGTCATGACCGCGTCCAGCGGCGATGAGGCCCTGAAGATTGCCGCTTCCGAACCAATTAATATGCTGTTGACAGACATGTTGATGCCTGGGATGAGTGGTCTGGAAACATTCCTGGCCTTGCGAGAAAAACATCGCGACCTGATCGGTGTGCTGCTTACTGGCCACGGCACCATGAATATGGCTATTGAGGCCATGGAAAATGGTTTCAGTGGTTTTATCAGAAAACCCTTTACGACCCGTGAACTGATTCAGGTCGTTAATTACTCTTTTCAACAGGTCGCCCTGAAAGAGGAAAACACACGTCTCAAGACGCTGATTCCGCTATTTAGCCTCGGTGAAAAATTTATTGCTTCCAGTTCAACAGGTGAGATTCTTGACGAGTTGATCGAGACCATTTTCATACAGACTGGGGCACAGAGGATATCGGTCATGCTCTATGAAGAAAAGGAGGGTTGTCTTAAAATTGCAGCGTCCAAAGGTATCAGTGAGAATATCCTCCCTAAAGTCCAAATCAAGTCGGGCGAAAAGATCGCTGGGCGAGTCTTTCAAACCGGTGAGCCCATTATCCTTAATGGAGGCCCACAAGATAATCCCGAATATGCCCATCTCCTAAAATCAAAGGATATTATCGCCGCGATCTCATTTCCGTTGAAGGCCAAGGACCAATGTCTTGGGGTGTTGAATATCAGTAAAACAGGAAAAGGCACCCCCTTCAGTAATTCTGATATAGAGATGCTTTCCATTATCTGCGGCCAGGCGGTCATGGCCATGGAAAATCTACGAATTATGGAGGAAAAGGCGGAAAAAACCAGGATGCGCACTATTCTGGAACAATACGTTTCACCGGAAGTCGCTAGTATCCTTATCTCCCACGATCAGAACCCCATTGAGATTGGAGAGATCAAAGACATCACCGTCCTCTTTGCCGATATCAGGAACTTTACGCCTCTGGTCCAGACTCTCCCCCTAAAAATACTCCGATCCTTCCTGAATGATTTTTTTAATCTACTTACTGAAATCATTTTCGAGTTTGACGGCACCCTGGACAAATTCATGGGTGACGCCTTGCTGGCCTTTTTCGGGGCTCCGGTTCCTCTGAAAGAACCGGATAATTCGGCGGTTGGTTCGGCTATAATGATGCATAAGATTTTCACGGAACTTAAAGAGGTTTGGTCCAATAAAAACAATGAGATAGGGGAGATCGGCCTCGGCATCGGTATAACTTCCGGTGACATCTTCCTGGGAAACGTTGGGTCGCAAAGGAGATTCGATTATACGATCATCGGTATGGAGGTTAATATCGCTCAGCGTCTGGCAGCAGATGCGCGTTCCGGGGAGATACTCGCTACCCAACGGGTCATAGACGAGCTCGGATCACAATTCAAGGTGCAACATGAATCGTCGCGGTTGCTTAAAGGCCTTAAGGAGCCAATACCTGTTTTCTCAATAGCTATAGTATGAAAATTTAAAAGAAGACATTAAGTCAACTATTAAATTTTAAGAAAGGAGAGATATCTACATGAATAAACAACCTACCTATGATGAATTAAAACAGCGGGTCAGTGAACTGGAAGAACAAGCCGCCATGCACAAAAAAACGTTGGAGTCTTTACAAGATGCTGAAGAAAAATTCCGAACTTAAAAAAGTAAGGAGATCTTCCATGGATACATTTGATCTGTCAAAAGCCTTAGAGATTGTGGACGGAGATAAGGATCTCTTTCAGGAGATAGCAAAGATGTTACTGGAAAACCTGCCTCATGATCTGGAGAGGATAAGGGACGCGATTACTAATAATGATGCCCATATGCTTGAAAGGGCTGCCCATAGTCTGAAGGGCGCGATAGGAAATTTCAGCGCAAAGCTCTCATTCGAGGCCGCCAATAGACTTGAAAAATTAGGAAAAGAGAATAAAATGGCTGAGGCCCAAGAGGCCTTCAAGGAACTCGAAAACGAGATAGCCGCACTAGAAGTCGAATTAAACCGTGTATTAATGGAGATATAATATGAGGGTAATGATTGTAGAGGATGACCCTATTTCCAGACATCTCCTTGAAACTTTCTTAGGTGAATTGGGCTATGAGATCATATCCACCTGTGACGGACTAGAGGCTTGGGAAGTAATGCAGGGATCTGAAGCCCCAAGCTTGGTCATTTCCGACTGGATGATGCCCGCCATGGACGGAGTGGAACTGTGTGAAAGGATCCGGAGAATGGACAAACCTGATTACACCTATTTTATCCTTCTTACCGCAAAGGGCGATAAAAAAGATGTCATCAAAGGCCTGGAATCCGGGGCGGACGATTTTATCATCAAGCCCTTTGACCGGGGAGAATTGAAGTTCAGGGTGAAGATCGGTGAAAGGATCATTAATCTGGAGCATCGGATCACACAGTTAGCGAACACGGATTTTCTGACCGGCGCTCTGAACAGAAGGGCCTTTATGGCACGAATGGAAGAGGAGATCAGCCGGAGCATCCGCAAGCACAAGGAGTTTTCCCTCATATTGACGGATATCGATCATTTTAAAAAGGTTAATGATACCCATGGGCACCAGGTCGGTGATCTTGTCCTTCAAAAATTCTCCACTGAATTATCTGAAAACATGCGTCCCTATGATTTTGTGGGGAGATACGGCGGTGAGGAGTTTATCGCATGTTTGCCTGATACAAACATGGAACAGGCTGGACTTACTGCAGAAAGGATGAGGCTGAATGTGGAGAGTATTCAATGCTCGTTTCAGGATAACACATCATTACCTGTTCAAATAACAGCCAGCTTTGGAGTAGCTTCTTTCAAGCCTACGTCCGACGAGAGCTTGGACTCCATCATTAAACGTGCGGATGATGCCCTTTATATGGCCAAATCGGAAGGGAGAAATCGCGTGTGCGCGTATCACAATGTCTCTTCCATAACCAAAAATCCCCCGGAGTCGTCCAATGAACAAGCCGGTTAATAGCAAAAAGCCTCCTAAGGGAAGAAAAAAGCTGGGAGAGTGTCTGATTTCAGCCGGGCTTATCGACGAAAAGACCCTGGACAAAGCCCTTGAAATCCAGAAAGTCCAGAAAAAGAAGCTGGGAAATATCCTTATCGATATGGGCGTGGCCGATGATGAAACCATAGCCAAGGCCCTGGCCGATCAACTCCATATCCCCATGGTCCGATTAAAAAACATCGAGATTAAAGAGGATATCATATCCCTGGTTCCCTCCGAACTGGCTGAAAGCCATCTGCTTATCCCCATCAAAGAAACAGAGGGAGGTCTCCTTGTCTCGATGGCCAATCCTTTGGATCTATACGCGATAGATGATCTGCGTTTTGTTACACAGAAACGTATCCATATTGCCATCTCTCCTGAAAAAGATATCCTGAAAGCCATCGAAAGATACTATCCCAACAAAGACCTTGAAAAGGATCTTGCTTCCGGACCCGCAATCGATGATGGAATCGAAATAGTTCAGCGAAAGGACATGGAGGAAAAGGATCTCACTGACATCCAGGAGATGTTAGACCTCACGGAACGGCCCCCCGTTGTAAGGTTTACTAATGCAGTCATCGCCGACGCCGTTAAAATGAAAGCCAGTGATATCCATATAGAACCTCAAAAAAATTCCATGATCATCCGCTATCGTGTAGACGGCATTATGCGGGAGATCATGAAAACGGACCGGCATATACATGCTTCTCTTGTATCCAGGATTAAAATTATATCCAATATGGATATATCCATACGGCGAAAACCGCAGGACGGCAAGGCCCAGGTCAAATACGGCGGTAAAATTTTTGATATGAGAGTATCCACCATCCCGGCCACCTACGGCGAGACTGTGACCATTCGCATTCTGAACCCGGATGCCGCAAAGACGAACATTGAAGACCTCGGCCTTTCCGACAGGATCTTTGAGGACTTCGTGAATGCCATCAACATGCCCCAGGGCATGATCCTCATCACCGGCCCTACAGGAAGCGGAAAGTCTTCCACTCTTTATGCCTGTCTTAACAGGCTCAACAGTCCTACTGTCAACATCATTACAGTGGAAGATCCGGTGGAATTCGATATTTCGGGAATCAACCAGGTACAGATTAATCCCACGGCCGGTATTACTTTTGCGGCAGGACTTAGATCGATACTTCGACAAGACCCTGATATTGTAATGGTAGGGGAAATAAGAGACCCGGAAACCGCATCCATCGCCTGTCAGGCCGCTCAGACAGGGCACCTGGTGTTCTCCACACTGCATACGAATGATGCCCCTTCCACCTTAACGCGTCTTATGGATCTTGGAATCGAGCCCTTCTTGCTCTCTTCCTCCCTTGTTGCCGTGGTTGGCCAGAGGCTTGTCAGAAAAATATGTCCAATCTGCAAGGTTCCCGATCCCCTGAGCCCACAGATCCTGAAACGACTCCCCCCCCATATTGGCGGGAAAAAGGACATTACCTTCTGGAAAGGCGCTGGTTGCGAAGCATGTAACTATTCCGGCTATTCGGGCCGTTTGGGGCTGTTTGAAGTTTTAATCATAACATCTTCCCTGAGAGAAGCCATAACATCCGCGGGCACGGCGGAAAGCATTAAAAAGACCGCTGAAGAGAACGGCTTTCAACCCATGAGTACGGATGGAATCCGGAAGGCGTTTCAGGGGATGACTACTATCGAGGAAGTCTTTCGCGTGGCCCCGCCCGAGATCGGGGAAATTCCCAGTGAAAATATCTTTCAGCCTGATTTTTATGAAAAAGCCCCTCAAGAGGAGATCCCGCGGGAAGGGCCGGTTTCATCTTTCAGCTCGGTCAGGCCCCGTAAAATCCTTTTGGCAGACGATAATGAGATTATTTTAAAAATCCTTTCAAATATCCTGGAATCCGAAGGATATCTCATCAGCATCGCTAAAAACGGGCTGGAGGCACTTAAACTTGCCTTACAGGAAAAGCCGGACCTTTTAATCACGGATTTTCTCATGCCTGTGATGGACGGCATGGCCCTTATTAAAAAACTAAAATCTCAGCTTGCCACCCGTTATATCCCCATCATTATGCTGACCGCAAAAGTAGACGAGGATTCGGAAGTAGAAGGTATTGATGCGGGCGCGGATGATTACCTAACAAAACCGGTGAACCCCAAGAGACTACTAGTCAGAGTAGACAGGCTTCTTAAGAGGCTGACGGTTGAATAGATGTGAATCATAAAGAGATTGTTCAAGGAGATCCAAACCCATGCCATGTTATTATCATCCTGATAAAGAGTCCGTCGCCCGTTGCAGTAACTGCGAAAGACAACTATGTGATCAATGCGCTATCCCCTGTGATAAAGGATTCCTCTGCGGCCGGTGCGTTGCCCTCGAAGTGGCCAAGGAAGCGGCGGATGGCATTGATCATCGTTTGGAGGAGAAAAGGAAAAAGGGTGAGACACGGAAGGAAAAGAAAAAACTTAAAAAGGTGCTGTGGCATGCATGGCAATGGGGCGTTGTGGTGATCGGCCTGGGTGTAATGGCCTATCAGTCCCCTGATCTTATTAGTGTTTTAAAGGAAGATAGACCTCTCAGGAACGGGACATATAATACGGATGCAAAGACCGATGATTGTATTCGAAATCTTTGGAAAGTATCGAAACTTTTGCAGGAAGGTAAACTGCCGGGAGAAAATCTTGTCTGTCCGGCAAGCAAAAAACCTTTTATCATAGCAAAGGAAACCGGAGATGTCGTGGCGCGAAGCCCCAACCCGGAACTCTACGGGTTCAAGGAAATTCGTGTCAGTAAAAAGAGACCGGTTCCGGAGGTGGTAAAATGATGATATCTCGAGACCGTACAAATAACTGCGCCGGATTTGTGCTTATAGAAGTGTTGATGGTCTTAGTCATTATCGGGTCGCTGTCATTGATCGCCATCCCTAACTACTCGGAATACAGGGAAAAGGCCCTCGCATCCCAGTGTCAGGCCAACAGGTATCATATAGAAATGGAGGAATTGGCCTATTTTGCTGAAAATAATAAACCGAGACTGACTATTGATAATAGGTACGAGTGTCCTTGCGGTGGAACCTATGTATGGCTCGTTATGGACCCGGAAGACCCTCGATATCCACAAATCGGTTGTTCTATACACTTTACGGGTTCCACAACTGAAACCAGCACCCCGACCGTCGAAGATATATCCCCCTCTCAGTTAATCGATGATCTAATGACCTATGTGTATAATCTTAATCTGCGTAAAATACTTACAAATTCCTTAATCTCAAAGTTAAAAAAAGCCGCTAATGCCCTCGAAAGAGACAAAAACAATAAACCTATCAAAATCCTTGATAATTTTATAAAACAGGTAAAGAAGCAACAGAAAAAGAAAAAAATATCACAGGAGGAAGCTGATATATTAATTTCCAAGGCGGAAAAGATAAACACCGTATTATGAAAATTGGTTCGACCATCTCTTAACCCTTTCCCTGTTTTGACTCTCTTCCTTAGAATTCTACATCTTCGATATGGCCAATTAGATTCAGCTGAAAAAATGTTCTTGCAATTTCCCTCTCAACTGTTAGTCTATTGTTTTCAGCTAGTTCCGGATTTCAAGTCCTCTCTCAACATATGATGGACTCTTAAAAAGTCGAAAAATGCCCTCAGCTACCATTCCGGTCGCCCATCGAGCGCGGGATATAAGTCCGGCCGGAAACCAGTCAAAACAAGCAGATCCGGCTCCCTGGTTTCTCAGGGTTAACGACTTTAGAGACCTTTTACGAGTGCAGCAACATGTGGTATGTTTATTGATATTATAATGGAGATAAAATAGTGAAGAACCCTGGTGAGGTTATTATCCGTATTAAAAAATATCTGCTTTGCCTTTTTTTGTTTTCTTTTATTTCGGCGTGCCAAATCTTTCATGGTTCCGAAGGAAAAGCGGTCATCACCGTAGGCAAAACAGGTATCTCCAAGGCAGAACTCCGGGCCGAGATAGGCAGTATTATTTCCGAGATGGGAATGACGGACGAGGAGGCAAAAACGGCGATTAACTCTATTATCGAGAAAATAATAGAGAAATATCTGATTATGGAATACGGAAAAGTACAGGGTATAACCGTTTCGGACGAGGAACTGGATGCGGCCGTAAGGGGTATTAAAAGCGATTACCCGGAATCCGGTTTTAAGGAGATGCTTCTCCAGAGATATATAGATATCAATACATGGAAAGAGGAGTTAAGGCAGGACCTTCTTATAAAAAAGGTGATCTCAAAGGTCCTTGGAGACATTCCTGACGTAACGTTTAATGAAATAATAGAATACTATGAATCACACAAAGATGAATTTGCCTGGCCGCGGATGATTCAGTTACGCCAGATAGTAACACGATCTCAGGAGGAGGCTGAAGAAATACTGCACCGCCTTTCCGAAGGAGATCAAATGGCAGAACTCGCAAAGAAGTATTCCATTACTCCTGATGCCGAGAAAGGGGGCGTCATGGGCTGGATAGCCAAAGGCCAACTCGAAGAAGAAATAGAGGCAACGGTTTTCGCCCTCCGCGTAGGGGAAAAAAGCCCTATAATAGATTCACCATACGGGTACCACATCTTTGAAGTGCTTTCCGTACGCGATGCAAGGGTTCAAAACCTGCTTGAGGTAAAGGCGGATATTGAATCAATGCTTGCGTCTCAAAAAAAAGAGACATTCTATGCAAAGTGGGTTGAAGGATTAAAAAATCGCTTCCCGGTGGGCATAGATGAAGATATCTATACTGATTGGAATAAGGAGGGGTAATTGGCATGATGAGGATAAGGGTATTATTGATATCGATTTCCTGTATGATTGCTTTTTTTGGTTCTACAGGCCCCATATCAGCGAAGATCAGTAACAGGATAGTGGCCTTTGTCAATAATGACATTATTACGGTTTACGAACTGGAAAAAAGGATTGAGGAGATAACCGGCCAGAGTCCCGATCACCTCAAGACACAGGATGAACAACAGTACCTCGGGATAAGACGAGAAATACTGGAACAAATGGTTAATGAAAAGATCGCTCAAGACAAGATCCTGGACATGGAACTTCAGGTTACAGAGGCTGAGATAGATTCGACTGTGGAGAGTATCAAACAATCGAACCAATTAACTCAGGAGGACCTGATAAACCAATTGAAGGCCGAGGGATTAACCTATGAAAGGTTTAGAAAGGAAATAAAGGAGGACCTGGAACGCAGGAGACTTATTGATTACGAGGTGAATTCAAAGACAATCGTCACGGAAAAGCAGATAATAGAGTATTATAATGAGCACATAGACGATTATAAAACCGATAGCCAAGTTCATATTGCCGGCATCTTCTTGATGCAGAACAATCCGGAAGACAAAGAAGAGCTCACCGAACTGACACTAAAGGCCAAAAGCATCTTGGCCAGGATCAGAGAAGGCGAAGATTTCGGTACCCTGGCAAGGGAGTTTTCCCAGGGCCCGGGTGCAGAAGATGGAGGAAACCTAGGTGCTCTGCAAATATCTCAGATAGACCCCGACCTGTCGAAGATACTCAAAAATTTGCCCGAAGGGGAGCTTACCGAACCTATTATCAGGGAAAACAGCATTCATATCATCAAGCTTATCAGGAGGGAGGATGCGGTAGTAACACCTCTTGAGGAAGTAAGGGGGTCCATCTATGAAACGCTTTATTCGGAGGAAATCGAAAAGAGATATGCCTCCTGGATCAAAGATCTGCGTGAAGATAGCTACATAAAGATAATCTTTTAGGATAATTTGAGGGAATTCAAAGTTAACATGGCGACTCAGGAAAAATCAGGGTTGGGCATCCTTTTAAAAGGGGAAAGGGGAAAGAGGGGCTTCACGCTGGATCAATTGGCCCGGATTACCAGACTCAGGAAACAATTCCTGGAGGCACTGGAGGACGAGAACTGGGATAATCTGCCCTCTCCTGTTTATGTAAAGGGATTTATCAGGGCCTACGCCCAAGGTGTCGGTTTTGACGGAAAAGAGGCCATCAGCCTCTTTGAAAGTATCGCCCCTGTGACGCAAGAAATCCCCATGCCCCTTACGGTTCCAAAAGAACCCAACAGAAAAAGGCTCTATCTGCTTCTAGCCTTGTTGACCGCGGCCCTGGCAGCGGGGATCTATCTGTGGGCGGACAATAGCCTCCTGTTTTTCCAAAAAAAAGAAGCTGAAATCCCGGGGGAACAGATATCGAGTTTTGCAGATGAACCACAGCCCGACGAGGCCCCCATTCTTGAAGAGGCAACATCCGAACACGCGACGGAACCTCTTGAATCCGGGGTTGATCACATTGCTGAAGCGGTTGCCCTTGTCCCTGATTATTCAATAGCGCCTCTAGCCACTGCCCCAGGTGAGCTTGTTCTTACAGGGATTGTAAACATGAGAACCTATATAAAGATATATGTGGATGATAATCCGCCTAAGGAATACATATTTCAGGCGGGCAGCCGACCCCAATGGGTTGCCGAGAAAGGCTTTGATATACTTGTAGGGAACGCGGGAGGTATAGAGTTTGACTTTGACGGAGAAAGGATAACGGATCTGGGGAGAATCGGCAAGGTTATCAGAATAAGCTTCCCTGAAGGTTTTGAATCAACGGTTTACGGGGCTGAAGATGGATAACGTATTTGAAATATTAGATGAAAGGGGTTTTATCGAACAGGCTACTGACAGGGAGTCGCTTTGGGAACTCTCAGAAAAACCCGTTACATGCTATATAGGATTTGATCCCACCGTGGGGAGTCTTCATGTGGGTAACCTCATGCCCATCATGGCTCTGGCCCACATGCAGATGAACGGACACATACCTATCGCGCTTATAGGAGGAGGAACGGCCCTTGTAGGTGACCCCAGCGGCAAAACAGAGATACGTCCCATTATGACAAAGGAAGAGATCGACAAAAATGCCGAAGAGATCAAAAAACAACTATCCAGATTTATTGATTTCAGCAGCGGCAAGGCCTTAATGTTAAACAACGCTGACTGGCTGTCGGATCTGAATTACATTGATTTTTTAAGAACCATCGGGCGTCATTTCAGTGTCAACAGGATGCTGGCGGCGGAAAGCTACAGGGCCCGGATGAAGACCGGCCTTAGTTTTATAGAGTTTAATTACATGCTATTGCAGGCCTATGACTTCAGATATCTTTTTAAACAATACGAGTGCCGTCTCCAACTGGGCGGAAATGATCAGTGGGGAAATATCCTCGCCGGGACCGATCTGATCAGGCGCATGGATAGCGAGATAGTACATGGACTTACATTCCCATTAATTACAACCTCGGCCGGCACAAAAATGGGTAAGACACACCAAGGCGCCATATGGCTTGATCCCGCATCAACATCGCCATACGAATATTACCAGTACTGGGTAAACCAGAACGACAAAGATATAGTGCGATTCTTATCCCTGTTTACATTCCTGCCCATGGGCGAAATCAAGAGGCTGGGAGCATTACAGGACGCTGATATCAGGTACGCCAAGGAAGTGCTGGCTCTTGAGGCCACCGCCATCTGTCATGGCAGGGAGGAAGCTGAAAAGGCAAGGCGTGCTTCCCGACAGCTATTTGGGAAAGAAGATTCCGGATTATCCGAGGCCGTGCCCACTTTTCATATAGACGAAACAGTAATTAAAAACGGGGTCCCGGCTTATATTCTATTCGAAGAGGCAGATCTTTGTGCTACCAGGTCCGAGGCGCGTCGCCTTATCTCCCAGGGAGGAGCCTATGTCAACGGGAAAAAGCTTGGTGCCGTTGATCAGGTCATAGACTTGAATGATATGGATGGTGGTTCCATATTATTGCGGGCGGGCAAAAAAAAATACATCAGGGTTGCTGTAAAATAGTGCCGCTCCATGAAATATCGTTTTCGCCTTTCCCCCTTCCGTGCCCAACCTCTGCGGTACCCCGCTACAGATGATGGGCAGGCTGTTACGGAGGAGAGGCGTGCTATAAGCAATCAGCATTCAACTATCAGCTAAGAGAATTAGAAACAAATATTTGGCTGACTGCTGATAGCTGACCGCTAAAAGCTCCAAGTGGGATTTGATTGTTACTGCAAGGAGATAAACATAAGGCCTTAAGGAAGGGCCTATCGGATCAAAAACAATGAATGATAAACACAAACCAGAAACCAACGAGAACAAGGTCGACATCAGCATCGATGTGTATCCGACTACGGATCATACTCGCGTGTATCAAAACGCGGAGAGGGCTATTGTGCCCTATGATCCCCTTCAATTCTATATGCAGGAGATCAAGAGGTATGACCTGCTGACCAAGGAAGAGGAAGTAGCGCTTGCCATCAGGGTAAGGGAACACAACGATCAGGCAGCGGCCTTTAAGCTCGTTACCTCCAACTTGAGACTTGTGGTAAAGATAGCAATGGACTTTCATCGTTACTGGACGAAGAGTCTTTTGGACCTCATCCAGGAAGGTAATGTGGGTCTCTTACAGGCGGTAAAGAAATTCGATCCCTACCGGGGCATCAAATTCTCTTATTATTCCTCCTTCTGGATCAAGGCCTACATGCTGAAGTTTATTATGGAGAACTGGAAGCTGGTCAAGATCGGCACTACCCAGACACAGCGCAAATTGTTTTTTAACCTGGCAAAGGAAAGAGATAAATTGATAGCACTGGGATTCCTGCCTGAACCCAAGCTGCTGGCAGAACGCCTCGATGTCAAGGAAGAGGATATCCAGGAAATGACCCAGCGACTGGGAGGAGGGGATGTCTCTATCAATGCGCCCATAGGGCATGGAGGAAAAGAGGAATATAGTTCTATTTTGCCGGACAGGGCTGTGGATATTGATGAACAACTGTCAGCGGCTGAAGACCGATCACTTCTCCTGAAAAAACTGGAAGAATTTAGACAGAGGCTGTCTGAGAAGGAACTGGATATATTCGATAACCGTATAATGTCCGACAATCCCAAGACTCTTCAAGAATTGGGTGATAAATATAACATCTCCCGAGAAAGGATCCGGCAGATCCAATCCAGAATTGTCAATAATATCAAAAAATGGCTTAGGGAGGAGATCCCTGATTTTGATGAGGAGTTCTCGGATTTCATTAAATAGACTATAGGCTTGGCATATGAAACAAGGCATAAAGCTATGCCATTTCCGAGGCATTGGATTATTATGAACCGACATACCAAGACAAAAAACTGTTTTCGCAGATCAATAATTCTCGCGGTCCCTGTGCTGCTTTGGTGTTTCCTCTCCTGTGCCACAACGGGAAAGAATCCCGCTGCCATGGAGCCGGTTATATCTTTGCAGGAAACCGATAGAGCAGCGTTGGAGCCGGAGACCCCTAACAAGAATATAGAGACGCTTGAGAAGAGTGAGAGGCTTGACCGGGAAACATATATGAATTTTATGTTGGCGTCCCTTAACATGATTCGGGGCAATTATAAAGAAGCGAGGGAACACCTTTCCGCGGTCATAGAGACCGACCCTGATTCAGTATATCTGAATAGAAGAATGGCCATCCTGCTGCAGAGACTGGGGGATTCCACGGGAGCAATCAAACAGGCCCAAAGATGTGTAGAAATCAACCCCCATGATATTGACTCCCACCTCCTTCTTGCAGAACTGTACTTTCTTTCTGGTGACAGGGAATCGGAACAAAAAGAGTATGAAACCATCCTTGAAATCGATCCCAGCCAAGAGCCGATAAGGTTAGTCCTGGCAACTACACTTATTAGAAAAGGACTTTTTAATGGAGCCATGGTCCATCTTGACGAATTGATAAAACAGAATCCCGGCCTGGTTATCGCCTACTATTACAGGGGAAGGATATACGTAGAAACCGGCGAATATGAGAAAGCGGAAAAGGAATATCTTCATGCCCTTGAATTAGATGACACCATCGAACCGGTCCTTTTTGACCTGGCCAGTCTTTATCAGATGGAAAAGAGATTTGAAGAAGCGGCCAAGCTATATAGAAAGCTGTTGAAACTCTATCCTTCCAATAGAGTGGCGAAAGAACGGCTCTTATCATTATACAGCACGCTAGGGCAGGAGGAAAGTACGCGGAAGCTTATAGAAGATATAGAGAGAGAATCCGAACCTGGAGAGCCCATACGACAGACCCTGGGCCTGTATTATCTGGGGCAGGGCAGACTTGCCGAATCCATTGTTGAACTGGACCTTATCGTTACAACATGGCCCAGAGACTACAAATCAAGATTCTACCTTGCCCTTGCCTACAAGGAAAACGGACAACCTCAAAAGGCGCTCGAGCATTACGGAATGATTCCGGAAGAAACAGAGTGTTTTGTAAATTCCCGGATACACATGGCCTACATTCTGGATGAAATGGGGGAATACAATGAGGCGGTTAATGTCCTTAAAAAAGCTATTGAAGTTGATGGAGAACAGGTTGATCTCTATTTGATGTTGTCTTCTCTCTTTGATGCCAAAAAGGAATACGGCAAGGCCATGGAGGTAATCGAAGACGGCTTGAAATACCAAGGTAAAAACACGGAGCTTCTATTTCGACTCGGTGTCATGCTGGACAAGACAGGAGATAAAGAGGGGTCCATTGAGCAGATGAAAAAAGTCCTAGAGATCGATCCGGATCACGCTGACTCCCTGAACTACATCGGCTATACTTACGCTGAAAAGGGTATAAAACTTGACGAGGCCCTGGATTTAATTCAAAAGGCATTGAAAATCAAACCCAACAGCGGTTACATTATTGACAGTTTGGGATGGGTCTATTACCAGAAGGGACTCTATGACAAGGCGCTGGACTTTCTCAAAAAGGCCTTCTCCCTTCTTTCGCATGACCCGACCATTGCCGAGCACTTGGGAGATGTCTATTTCAAAATAAGTGAATATGAGAAATCCCTGGAAATGTATCAAAAGGCCATCACCCTTGAAACCCAGTTTTATGATAGAATAATGGAAAAGATTGAGGAGGTGAAAGGATTCCTCGAGCAATAGCAACCTGTCTTCTATTTCTGCTCCTGCCCCGCCGTCTACCTTAAAGCCGGGGTGAGAGCCGGCAATTACGGCCCAATAGGCTCTCTGCCTGATTTCAGGAATCAACAACATTCTCCGCATTATGAAATACCTGTTCACAGTCAAATTGCCTTTCCTGATCCTAGCGATCTTTATCATCTTTTCCATGGGATGTGCGGCGCTTTACCACCCTGTTCCACCCACAACTCCACGCCCTCATGAGGCTGCGGAGCTTATTTCAGACATGCTGGATCAGGAGGATAGGATATCTTCATTCTATTCTTTGGGAACTGTCGTGTTAAAAGGATGGGTGTTCAAATCGGAAGCCGATATCCTGGTAGCCGGTACCAAGAAACCCTTTAAGATGAAGATCGAGATCACTCATCCATGGGGCATGCCTGTACTTCATATCCTGGTTGATAACCAAAGGATTAAGGTGCTCTCCTTTGAAGAAAAGAAGATCTATACGGGTAATATAACGGCTGAAGCCCTTTCAGACCTGTTACCGGGAAATTTTTGGGACCCCGCTGTTGTCTGGTCTGTGTTAAGGGGGTATACACCCATCGCATGTTATGACGAAATAGGGTTTTCAGACACTAACAGCATCAGCCTGATGGATGAAAAAGGTATGGAGATAGAGATAATAGAGCTCTATCCTGAACATTTCCTGCCGAAACGTGCCTCTTTTCCGGGTAAGTCTTGGTATATCTCCTTCTCGGGATTTAAGGAAAATGACGGGATTTATTACGCCTCGGAGCTATCAGTGAACAACATAAAAGGGGAAAGGGATCTGGTGCTTAACAGAAAGGAGATGGTGTTCAATAAATCCATCCCTGATCAGATATTTGTCCTGGAAAAACCGGTAGGCTTTGATACCGTGTACCTAGATTAACCCCCTATACTGGACATCTTCACTGATTATCTACATAACCTTGAATCATTACTTTTCTACATTGAAAAGACTCTTCTGCCCGTCGTCCTGCCCAGCCATTGCGTGGTCTTCCTCTTCCTCGCCTTCCGAAATCCTGCCTTTCAAAAAATACCGGTCAAACATCCTGTTAAAATCCGTCCATGCCCCCTCCTTAATATCCTTTTCCATAAAACGCGCGAGCCCGTTCATCTTTGCATCCAGGTCATCCATAAGGTGGAGGGCATAGGCCTCCAAAAATTTCGGCCTCTTGGGGGATCCAAATTCATACTGGCCATGGTGACTAAGTATAATGTGTTTAAGCCTGAGGCCGGTTTCTTCGGGAAAATCCTTTATCCCGGACAGTTTTTCCTCCACCATCATGATCCCTTGCACCAGATGACCCAGGAGCCGTCCCTCATCAGAATAATCTATCCGTGCATCGTAATTAAATTCTCTTACCTTACCTATATCATGGAGAAAGGCTCCGGCAATCATCAGGTCCTTGTCCAGTATTTGATAATATTCGGCTACGCGCAGGGACAATTCACAGACGGAAAGGGTGTGTTCCAGCAATCCCCCTATGTAATTGTGGTGAAAGTTCTTAGCTGCGGGGGCCCTTTTAAAAAGCCCCATAAAAGTGCGGTCTGAAAGGAATCTGTCTGAGAGGGTCCTTAGATAGGGATCCTTTATCTTTTTGATTATCCTTCGCAGGGCCTTCATCATATCCTCCATGTCCCTGGGTGCGGGCTCAAGAAAGAGCTCCGGATCACTTTCCTCGACCACCGTCAAAGTCGAAACCACAAGCTGAACCCGGTTCTTATAAGAACCCGCGCGTCCTTCCACCTCCAGAATATCTCCCTCCTTAAATAAGGGTGACAACTGGGATGCGTTCTCCCATACCCTGGCCTCCACATCACCGGTGCGATCGGACAGGGTGATAATGATGAAAGGCTCTCCGCTCTTGGTCTGCCCCATACTCTTTAACTTGACCAGATAACAGCCATGGACACGTACATCCTCTTTAATGTCCTTTACCCATATATGGGACATATTGATTTCGGTCTCAGGCCTTTGCCCTTTAGTCATCAAAGTTTCCTTCAGATCCTTTCCCTTCGGACATCTTTGAGGCTCGCTCCCTGATCTTCTCCTCAGTCCATTCGGCACTGTCTTCTATCTTCTCTGCCTTTGGCCCCAAGTCATAAGAACCGGCGCTGAGTATGGCCTCAAAGGCAAGGGGGGCTGTATCCCCGGCATTAAATACATTTGTCAGGAGGTCATAAACGAAATCCTCGACACCTTTTGTCATTCTGTGCTGGATCTCTTTTGGCTGGGCCAGCATCTTGTTCTCGAAAGGAAGGTTGAGCTTCTTATAATTACCGCCCTTGATATCCTTTGATTTGGCGTATTCCGTCATCTCCTTCCATAAGGACTCAGAAACTCCTCCGTCCGGCAGCTTAACAAATTCACCCTCATCATCCAGGAAGGCATTCCCGAACTCGTTCACCTTAACGCCCCAAGTAATCATCTGAAGGGCAGTGGCGACATTGGCCTTGGTGGTAGTGGTCTCGCTGGCTATCCGGCGTAATCTTTCAGAATTATTGCCCGAAGTCCCATGCTGGGCACCCGATATTTTATACTTGGCCAGCGCATTATGGATCTCCTGTGTCAACGGTACCCGTATGCCCTGATCACTTGCCTCAATACCATGGGTAGTCCCGTTATTTAGGGCGATCCAGTCCGGGAGAATCCCGTGCGCGTTCAGCCCCTGGATCAGAAAAAGCGCCTCTTCAACGGTGGAAAGGCCCTCTTTGCCCTTGATCTCACCAACCTCAGTCTCATAGCCTGCCCATTGCGGCAGAAAGGGATGAAGCACTATATTGGCCAATAGGTTCTGGTCATCGGGCAGATGGGAGGCATCAATGGCAATAGAGGTAATACCCGCGTCAAACATGCTGGGGATCTCCACCTTTCCCGTTTCTACATCCTTATCCCCCTTTATGCTATAATGATCGGCATGGATAGCCACCGGGATGGTTAAACCAAGTTCATTGCATACATCATCTACAATTGCGGCAAGATTCCAGAAATTCACCGCGCAATATGCGTTTGCTCCTCCTTCTGATTTAGCGATCTCTATAATTATGGCGGCATTCGCCCTCTGTGCCGCAGAAAGTGCGCCCCGGATAACAAAACGGTTTCTTCCGTTTGCCGCTATGGTCATGGCCTTGCCCTTGGCTCTCAGGGCCCGGTCGACAACCTTTCCGCCCACCAGCAACGCCCTTGAATTAGGAAATAATCTCTTCACATTGGGCGGACGCCCGATCTTGAGCGCCTTCTCAAAATCTTTTGTCATTCTATTTCCTCCTTTGGACATATCGCACCTCCGTAATGATCGTTGAGCATTATTTGTAGTTAGCTTTCAGCTAATAGCTCTTCTCCCTCGACACCTTGAACCCTTGAATCCTTGAATCCTAATACGTGTTCTTGACAACAATGGCTGTCCACGAAGTGCTGTCCCTTTTCTTCGTTCCGTATCTCCCGGGCTGGTCATTTCAAGAGGTTACGGCCGTGGGATGCCTACCCCCTCCGCTGTTCCCCTCGCCTTCGCTCGGGGCCAGGGGGTCCCCCAGCCGTAACCCCATGAAATAACAGCGCCCTCCCGATAGTCACTCATAAAAGGAACAGCACTTCTCCTTAATTCCACAACTCCAGCCTTTCCCGAGGTCACGGGTGTTCTTTTCAAGACGACATCTCTAAAAGAATCCCACCCAAGGTATGCAGTGGTCTTGTTTTCAAGGGTTTGCTCCACCAGGACACCACGTAGAATGTACCGTTGCAAACAGGAAAAGGTTTGCCAAACCCTTGAAAACAAGACCACGTCCTCCGAATGCTATAGATGTCGTCTTGAAAAGAATGGCTGTGACCGGGAACCAGCTTTTAGCTATTAGCTATTCTCACTCGACACCTTGAACCCCCGAATCCTTGAATCCTATATCTGTCGTCTTGCGCCTTTATCTATTCTTAAACAACACCTTGCGGACTGTCAAGAAACATGTTAGGCATTGAACGGTTAAACGATCGTTTGCGGACTAAAGAATATGGACGAAAGGGACGTTGAAAGGGGATATGCCGCTTTCCACAGACAGCTCAATCACGTACTCCGGGAGAGGAATGTAAAGACATTCAAGGCATGTGTGGCAAGGCATCCCGGTCAAGCGGGTAAGCTTTCCCACTGTCTCGGGCTAAGTGACGAGATGGCTGAAGTGGAAATGTACAAGACTATATTAAACCGAGCCCCTCTCAAGGACCTTCACGAAGAAGTCCTAAAATGGCTCAAAGAACATGGCATTAATCCTCCGTCCCCCAGGATGAGGACCAGGAAGAGGAAGAGAAGGAATTAATGTCCTATTTATACCTTGCAAAACGGGAGCGGTCTATATCCGCCCTGTCCTTCAGCCTTTCCAGCCAGCTATAGTACAGGTTCTGTCTCTTCGAGGAAATAATTGAATCGGCATATCGCTGTTCTTCTTCCTGATATTTTTCCTTATCAATTCCCCGCTTATCCTCCCACCTGATGACAAATATCCCTTCCTCCCCTTCAAACACAGCCTCCGGGTATCTGTTGTTCTCGCTCAGGTTGAAGGCCGCCTCGTTCAGCCCTTGCATGACTCCAGTATTCTCAGGGAAATCCAACCGTGTAAAAAAATCAGTGGTCTCGGGCCGCATATCCATTTCTTCAGCTAGTTCATCCCAATCCTTTCCCTGTCTTAGTCTTGCAAGGTACCTCTCCGCCGCTGATTTTGCCTCCATTGTCGCCAGATAGTCTTTATAGTCCGCTTCTACCTGATCGGCCACCTCATCCATTTCAGGCAGGTAGGAAGACTTTCTGTCCATTACCTGGATGATGTAAAAATCGTCATTAAATTCTACTACCTCACTGATTTCCTTATTTTGAAGGGAGAAGACTAATTTCTTGAGTTTTTCATCCCCTCGAATATATGGGATCAGGTCTTCCTGGGAGAAATATTCCGTGCTCATAACAGGAACATCATTTTCCGCGGCGTACTCAGCTAAATCCATTTCGTAGGGCATCCGGTCTATAAGCGATAAGGCCCTTTCATGGGCAAGATCCTCGCTTTCATTGCCTATCAGAATGTCCAGGATCTGGTCCCGAACCTCTTCGAAGTCCTTTACTCGCTCCTCCTTTATATCCTCCACTTTGATAATATGATATCCATAGGTGGTCTCTACAAGGTCGCTGATCTGTCCCTTCTCCATGTTAAAGGCCGCTTTTTCAAAAGACTCTACCATCTGACCACCCGAAAAATAACCCAGGTCGCCGCCCTGCTCCTTTGTAGGGGCCTCCGAGTATTCCCTTGCCAGTTCTGAAAAATCCTGACCGCTGCGGGCCTTTTCAAGAACCGATAAGGCCTTTTCCTTTATCTTTTCCTTTCCATCCTCGGTGGTATCCGACGGCACCCGGAAAAGGATATGCCTGGCCCTGACCTCTTTTTCCTGTTTGAACATGGAAGGGTTATCTTCATAATAAGCCCTTATCTCCCACTCATTTATCTCCACCTGATCCCTGAAATCCTCAGGATGGATAACGATATAGTCTATTCTGATATTTTCGGGGATTCGGTATCCCTCTCTATGTTGCTCAAAATAATCCTCCATCAGAGAATAATCCACGTTTATTGAATCTTTAAAGTCCTCTGCTGAAAACCGGACAAAGCTTATCTTCACCTTCTCATTTAAATAAGTGTAGTAATCCAGGACCTCCTGATCACTCACTACCAGAAACGTGGTCAGGAACTGCATCAACTTTTCCTGCAGAAGTTCCTGGGCGATACTTTGCTCAAAATCCTCGGCACTCATCCTGTAGTTTGCGAGAAGCGCCCTGTATCTGTTACTGTCAAAACCTTCATTATACTGGAAAGCGGGGAATTCAACAATCCTATCCCTGATTTCTTTTTCGGTGACATCCAGGCCTGTCTTTTCGGCCTCTCTGCTTATAATCTTCTCCTCTATCAGGGACTCCAATGCCCTGTTTTTTAAATCAAATGCCTCGATGAGACTATCACTCCACATGTCTTGGTACTCTTGTTGAAGACCGGACAGCAGTTCTCTATAAGCATTCTCATATTCCAGCAGGCTTATAACCTCTCCATTCACTTCAGCCACCTTTGCACTTTCATCGGTGAAAGAGTATCCGAAGTAAAAGATAAACACCAATGCGATGATGCCTATCAAGACCTTGATAAGCCAGGACTTGGCGTGTTTTCTCATTAAACTAAGCAACATCAGGCTAATCCTCCCCTGTTAAGCATATAAAATCCTCCTTTATTATAAAGGCCCCAAAATTCCTAACGCAGGCATGTCCATAATGTTTCAAACAGGTTTCACCGTCGGTAACTTTACCTGCGGTTCGGTAAGGTAAAAGTCTCCCTTTTCTATCCAACCCTTTAGAATATTCGCGATCTCGAGGGCCCTTACATGGGAAGACATCGGTACAGCAGAAATATCCCTGCCGTTAAACCTTATGGTCCCGCTTTTAAGTTCCGCGTAGCTTACTCGCCCGAGGCTCTTTGCCTCTCCTTTTGGATAATCATGACCATAATCTATGATCTGGGCAAAGAGCTCTTCGTCCGAAACTCCGGTATATCTGGCCATCGCCTCGTTCAGTATTGGTATGGGTACGCCTAACCCCACTGCCAGAGAACAGCCGTAGCCTAGCATACTTACACCGGCAATCCATTTAGGATGCATCTCCTTCAGATTCCCCATAACCATCAATGTACCCCCGGGGCTTAAAGGTACACCGTTCTTCCCCCTAGGGGCCCCCGGGTCATGTTGCGTCCCCGGGCCGATAATATAACCCTGAGCGCCTCCCAGAAAGATCCGAGTACCCAGGCCCAAGGTAAGATAATACGGATCATTGAAGAGGGGGCTTAACAGGCCTGAAGTCGAGTAATTGGCATTACCCCCCTTCGGTTTCAGGACACCCATATAGGTATAAATGGTCTTGGAAGTAAGGTTTACGGCACAGTTGTAGTTCTGGTAGGCATTTCGAGGATTCAATAACAAGGCGTAAGGCAAATCAGAGAGAGCGACCTTTTTCTCAATCTCTTGGTTAGGATAACAATCAGTACCATAGCCCGTAGCCTTGATAATAATCTTCTTGCCCTTGACAAGATCATGGATAACATGTCCGCCGCCATACTTGAATTGCCCCGGATATACCCTGTTAAGCGGGTCATCCTCTGCCGGTTCCGTAGCCCCTAAATATATATCGACAGCAGCCAGCCCACCATAAGCAGGCACGTTGTTCAACAGCACCTTAGATGCCTTGATTGACGGTTTGGATGGACCGAAATTAATAAAAGCCCCCGAGGAACACATTGGTGCAAAGGTCCCCGTGGTTACTACATCTATCTCTCTAGCTGCCTTTGCCGGACCTTTTCGTTTAACAATCTCCGTCATTTTATCGGCCGTTACCACGACAGCCTTGCCTTCTTTTATCCTCTTGTTTATCTCTTTTATAGTCCTGGTTGCCTTTCCCTTAGCCACTTTTCCTACCTCCCAGTGAAAACATCCGGCGCCATCAAAGATTCCAGGGTTGCCGGATATTACCCGTATGATTAGTCAAGCCTTGTGCCCTTTTATATTAGACCTTGCTTCATGAGAAGAGACGCGGGGCACCAGATCAATATAAAATCGATCTAATAGCATAAATCTTATGATATGTCATTACAACAAAAAGTTTAGACTTCAATAATTGTCTACCGCCCCGCTTGAGCCACAGGAAGTCAAAAAGCGAATCCCGGATTAAGCCAGGGATATGCAAAGACCCTTCGCCCTCGCTCATACTGCACAAATAGATTGTGGATTTGCGTCCTTGATCATATCTTGACTTTCTGAAGGCCTTTCTATAAGAATGATATTGATGCTTTGATAACCTTTGAACCTGAGTGGACTAGGTGGCGAAGAGGACCAAATAGTTGTATGTGATTAAATAGCATAGTCATTAACCGCATGATCCGAAAAAGCAACCTCCACCTTGAAGACAAAAAAATGAGGGATCAAGTTCAATTAAGGAATCTAACCATTAAAGATAGCGGCCCTTTCTTCATAATCGCGGGCCCCTGCGTTATAGAGAATGAAGATATTACCCTGAGGGTAGCAGCCTATCTAAAAGAGATCAGTGACTTGATGGATATACCGATTATATTCAAGACCTCCTACGATAAGGCCAACCGGACTTCACTGAAATCATTTCGAGGGCCGGGGATAGATAAAGGCCTAAAAATAATTCAAAAAGTGAAAAATAGTACCGGCCTTCCGGTCATATCGGACGTTCATAATACTGGCGAAATCGGTAAAGCAGCCAAGATCCTCGATATTATTCAGATTCCGGCTTTCCTCTGCCGCCAGACAGACCTGTTGCTCGCCGCGGCTCGCACCAACCTTCCCGTTAATATAAAAAAAGGGCAATTTCTTTCTCCAGCAGAGATGGGGCAGGCCGTTGAGAAAATCACTTCAACAGGCAACCGGAATGTCCTGCTGACCGAAAGAGGTACCTTTTTCGGTTATAATAACCTTGTTGTTGACTTTAGGTCCATCCCTCTTATGAAAGCGTTTGGTTTTCCTGTTGTATTTGACGCAACCCATAGTGTTCAACTGCCCGGGGCTAGCGGCACCTCTTCAGGGGCAAATAGGGAGTTTGTACCAAACCTTGCCAAGGCCGCGGTTGCTGCTGGGGCCGACGGGATCTTTATGGAAGTACACCCTGATCCTGATTCCGCCCTTTGCGACGGCCCCAATGCTCTTCCTTTACACGAGATTAAGCCGCTTTTTTCTATACTTAAAGATATCCACGGCCTGATTAATCAAAACATACGGGCAGGCCGGGTTTAAGGGCAGTTAAAGAACCCGGGCCGGCCTCTGGGGTTTTGATCAAAGGCCGATATGATGTAGTTCATTCCCCGGGCCAAGATAAAATCTGGTTCATCCGGTTAGGGAGGACCCTAGTTAATCATGGCTGGATAAAGGTATCGCTAATATCCGGTGACGGCGGTTCTTTTCAAGACGACATCTATAGTATTCCGTGGACGTGATCTTATTTTCAAGGGTTTGGCAAACCCTTTCCTGGTGGCAACAGCATATTCTGCCAGGGGTTCTGGTGGGGCAAACCCTTGAAAATAAGCCCACTGCAGGCCTCGGGTGGAATTTCTTTTGAGATGTCGTCTTTCAAAGAACAGCCATGACCTTAACCCGCCCCTAAGGCATACTACTAGGTCGAAGGGCTGTCCCTTTTTTGAGTGACTATCGGGAGGGCGCTGTTATTTCAGGGAGTTACGGGTGGGGGACCCCCTAGCTCCCGTGCCTCTCCGGCACGGGAGAACAGCGGAGGGGGTAGGCATCCCACGGCCGTAACTCCTTGAAATGACCAGCCCGGGAGATCCGGAACGAACAAAAGGGACAGCCCTTCGGTGACGGCAGATCTTGTCAAGAACACGTATTAGGATTAAAGGATTCGGGGATTCGAGTGAAAATCTTAAGAACAAAACAATCAACCCTTGACCCTTTGAACCCTAGAACCCATTCGACACGCCGTTCGACAAGCTCACGGTCCTGAGCAAGGTCGAAGGACTCACGGCCCTGAGCACCGTCGAAGGGCCTTGGACCCTCATTTACTTCTTTACGTACTCATTAACCGGATGAAAGTAAAATCTTAGGGGATTAATGAAAAGAAAGATAAAGGGGTAAAGGATGTTAATAAAAGACCGGGCCTCTGCAATAAAGTTGCTTATCCTGGACGTGGACGGTGTAATGACCGATGGGCAAATCATCTTAAACCATAACGGTGAAGAGATAAAATGTTTCAATGCAAAGGACGGTCAAGGCCTTAGGCTATTAATGGGGGCCGGGGTCGAGGTGGCAATTGTCACGGGACGCAGGTCCGAAGCCGTTGAATATCGTTCCGGGGACCTCGGCATCAGCGAGCTTTACCAGGGAGTGGATGACAAAGAATCTTTTTGTATCCAATTACTGCAGCAGAAAAGATTGAAAAAGGAACAAGTATGCTGCATCGGCGATGATATTCCCGACATACCCATGTTTAATCATGTTGGTTTCCCTGTTGCGGTGGCTGATGCCGCTCTCGAAGTACGTGAGGCAGCCTGCCACGTTACAAAACATGCCGGCGGCAAAGGCGCTGTCAGGGAAGTCTGTGAGCTTATTCTCAAGGCCAAGGGCTCCTGGCTGGGTATTATCGGTGAAAAAGGGGGTGGGAGAAAATAGTCTTTACAGGTGAAAAGATACTCTGGTATAATTATTGCAGCTAATGATAACTTTAATACGACATTTACCTATAATAGGTATTGTAGCCCTATTGGCCGTAGTCGGTTTCTATTTGATAAAGGCAGGAAATGAAGGGCCTGAAGATTCCCCTCCAACTGATACTGTTAAGGACGAGAGTTTCAGGCTGAAAAATATACATTATATCCAGGAAAACCCCGATGGGGGCGCAAAATGGATACTTGACGCCGACGAAGTCAGGTTTTCAGAAGACAGACAGTATCTTTCATTCAACAACTTTCATCTGAAACTGGAAACTGAAAACAGTTTTGCGATAGATTTGTTGGGTAAAAACGGGTCTTATGACAAAACTGCCGACGAGATCAGCCTTAGCGGCAACCTGGAAGGGCACACCGATAACGGTTACAGTATAGCCACTGACCGAATCCGCTACAAACAAGAAAAAGGCCATCTCAATACAGATGGACCGGTCGAGATAACCGGCCCGTTTTTTTCAGTGACAGGCAAGGGTCTCCACGTTAACTTGAACACTGAGACCATAAAAGTTATTCACGATACCACAACAGTAATCGAAAGAGGGTCCCTGAGTCTATGAACCGTATCAATCCCCGGCCGTTTATCATAATACAGATGATATCTCTCCTTGCCGTTATGTATTCAAACACGGCATACACGGAAACCACACAAGAAAACAGGCCTATCCAATATGAGCCGGGATCCATAGTGGTCAGGTCGGACTCTTTTGAAATTGATAACACACGTCATGTGGTGATCTTCACGGGTAATGTTGAAGCCGTCAGCGATGATATAAATATTGATTGCCAGAAAATCGAGCTTTATTATGAAACCCTTGCTGGAGATGATGAACCTGAAAAGGGGAGGTTTCGTGTTTTAGAGATCATCGCCACAGAACAAGTCGTGATCAGCCGTACTGACGGTGGAACGGCTACGGCCGAAAAAGCCGTCTATTACCAAAACGATGAAAAAGTGGTTCTAACCGGCAAACCGGTCGTCAAGCAGGGTGCCGATTTCGTGGAAGGTTCGAAGATTACCCTGTTTTTAAAAGAAGGAAAAAGTCTGGTGGAAGGTAAGGCTAAAGCCGTCCTGTTTCCTAATGAAAGTGAGTAATAGTGGTAGCTCAGTTGGCTGTTAATACCGAGAGAATCGAGACCAAAGACCTGATCAAGAGTTATAGGGGAAGGATTGTGGTGGACAGGGTAAACCTGACCCTCGAACGGAACCAGATAATAGGGCTTTTAGGCCCCAACGGAGCGGGGAAAACAACCACCTTTTACATGATGATAGGACTTATTAGGCCGGATAGTGGGCGGGTCTTCTTAAATGATCAGGATATCTCAGCAGATCCCATGTATCTAAGGGCCAGAAAAGGCATCACCTATTTGCCTCAGGAACCCTCTGTTTTTCGAAAGCTCACGGTAGAGGAAAACCTCCTGGCGGTCCTGGAGGGAATGAATGGCACTTCTTTGGAGATAAAGGAACGTGTGAAAACACTGTTGTCCGATCTGGATATCAGCCATCTAGCCAAGCGCAGGTCCTCCTTTCTTTCAGGAGGTGAAAGGCGAAGGCTTGAGATTTCAAGGGCCCTGGTTACCGAGCCAAAATTCATGTTGCTTGATGAACCTTTCGCGGGGATCGATCCTCTAATTCTGAATGACATCAAAAAGATAATAAGGCAATTGAAGGATCGGGGGATAGGAATTATTATTTCCGATCATAATGTCAGGGAGACCTTGGATGTGTGCGATTCCTCCTATATAATCCATCAAGGGAAGATCATAGAATCCGGGGCACAGGAAGACATATTGAACAGTAAGATAGCACGCAGTGCATATCTGGGTGAGAATTTTAACTTATGAATCTAACCCTTTTTAACTAAAAAAGACGATTTTATGGCCTTACAACTGAAACAATCCCTCAGCCTATCCCAGCAACTAATTATGACTCCTCAGTTGCAGCAGGCCATAAGACTGCTCCAACTTTCCAAGCTTGAACTCCTCGAGACCATTACTCAGGAGGTTGAATCCAATCCCTTGCTGGATGAACAACCCTCCGAGGACACTGAGGAAGAAACACCCGTAGACGAAACCAGGGAAGAGATATATGAGGATCAGCCTTTCCCTGAAGTGACTATAGCGGAGAACCTGAATGGAGATATGGACTGGGAAACATACTTCTCAGAGTATAACCCCGCATGGACGGAAGGGCCCCGTGAAACCAAAGAGCCTCTCGCGATCGAAAACATGAATAACCGGAAGTCCGACGTGCATTCTCATCTCCTGTGGCAGCTCGCCATGAGTAATCTAAACGACAGACAGAAGGAGATCGGGATACAGATCATTGGAAACCTTGATGATGACGGATATCTAAAGATCTCTATCGAGGACCTGAGCCAGATCACTGCCTTCCCGCATGAGGAGATCTTAAAAATCTTGCGTTCTATACAGACCTTTGATCCAGTCGGAGTAGCCGCCAGAGACATGCAAGAGTGCTTGCTTATTCAGGCCAGATTCGCAAATATGGGGAGCACCGTCGTTGAGAAGATTATCCGGCATCATATGGATAATCTTGAGCACAAGAGATATGACCGTATAGCCAGGAATCTTTCCCTCAGCATGGAAGAGGTCTTATCTGCCGTTTCCACTATTACTAATTTCGAACCCAAACCTGGGCGACTCTACAATAACGAGGATACCGTATACATCAGCCCGGATATATACGTCTTCAAGGTGGGAGATGATTATGAGATCGCACTCAATGAAGACGGAATGCCGAAACTCAGGATTAATAACTATTATAAAGAAATATTAAACAGGAAAGACAGTCTCGAAAAGGGTGCCAAGGAATATATTCAGGAAAAATTGCGATCAGCGGCCTGGCTGATAAAGAGCATTCATCAGCGCCAGAGGACCATATATAAAGTCACGGAAACCATAGTCCAGTTTCAAAGAGGTTTTTTTGATAAAGGGGTAACACACTTAAGGCCTCTGGTGCTCAGGGATGTTGCAGAACATATACAGATGCACGAATCCACCATAAGCAGAGTTACTACAAACAAATATGTCCACACCCCACAGGGTATTTTCGAGCTGAAGTATTTTTTTAACAGCGCTATCAACAGCATGCAAGGAGAGTCCGTAGCCTCGGAAAGTGTTAAAGAACGCATCAGAAGTATCATCAAATCCGAGGACAAGAACAAGCCTTACAACGATCAGGAGGTTGCTGATATCCTGAAAAAACATAATATTTGTGTAGCGCGTAGAACCGTGGCAAAGTACAGAGAAAGTCTAGGTATTCTACCCTCAAGAAAAAGGAGGAACCCTTATTGATTCCTGGATGATTCACATTAGCTTCATTAATAGAGATTTACTCATTAGGAGGTAAAGTTATGGATATTTCTGTAACATTCAGACATGTCGAGCCTACGGACAATTTAAGGACATATGCGGAGGAGAAGGCTGAAAAAATAGAAAAATATTTCGATTACCCGGTTGAATTTCACATCGTGCTTGCGGTTGAAAAATTTAGACGCATGGCGGATGTTACTCTCAATGTAAATGGAACCGTAATCAAAGCTGTTGAGGTTACGGAAGATATGTATTCTGCTATTGACCAGGTCATGGATAAAATCGAAAAACAGGTGAGGAAATACAGAGATAAAACAACCAGGAAAAAGAGGCCAGAGAGTCTTAAGAATGAAGACAGCATTAACCCCGAAGAGGCGGAAGAGGTCATGGGGCCGGGTGTGGAAGGACCCAGGATAGAAATTGAAAAACTGGTGGCAAAACCCATGGACCCGGAGGAGGCAGCTATGCAGCTTAACCTGTCTCAGCAGGACTTCCTGGTTTTTAGGAACGCTCACTCGAGACTGATAAATGTAATATACAGACGCAAAGACGGCAACCTGGGGTTGATTGATACAACCAATTGATTTTTTAAAATAAGTCATTAAGGTGATATATAACTGTTATGAAACTGTCGGACATAATGGGAGAAGATAATCTTATCCCTGACTTAAAAGCCGGGGATAAAAAAAGAGCGATTGAAGAGCTGGCCGAGGCCCTAATCAAAAACAAGCCGTCCCTGGACAAGGATTCATTAGTTAGGATACTGCTGGAGAGAGAATCCCTGGGAAGCACGGCTATCGGAGACGGAGTGGCGATTCCTCATGGTAAATTTCAAGGGATTGACACTCCGCTTATATCATTCGGCAGGAGTCCTAAAGGATTAGACTTTGAATCCATGGACGGTCAGCCGGTTTTTCTTTTCTTCCTGCTGGTGGCTCCTGAAGGATCCGCAAGCATTCATCTCAAAGTCCTGGCAAGGATAGCGAAGATGTTAAAGGACGCTGGTTTTCGAAAATCACTCATGCAGGCCTCTACACGGGAAGACCTCTATAAAACCATTACCCGCAATGACGAAGAATTCTAAGTCTGCCGCGGTTGACGGACTGATAGGGGAAAAAACCAGAAACAAACAAAACAGGATCGGATTATGATAGGATTATTGATAGTTACTCATTGTGACCTGGGAAAGGAGCTCCTTAAAGCCGCCGAGTTTATTGTGGGACACGTTGAGGCTGCAGATACCGTCTCCATTTATCAGACATTGGAGTCCGAGGAGATTCTCAAGAGTGTGCAGGAAAAGATCTCCAGTCTGAACAAGGGTAAAGGAGTCATTATCCTTACCGATATGTTCGGAGGGACTCCGTCCAACATCAGCCTTTCGTTTTTACAGGATGACATGGTTGAGGTGTTGACCGGTGTTAACCTGCCCATGGTAATAGCCATCGTTCAAAATCGCTCCGATATGAAATTGAATAAACTGGCGGAAAAGGCCCAGGAAGCCGGAAAAATGAGCATCTCTCTAGCAGGAAACCTGTTAAAATAAGTATTCATCATGAACCAGATTGTAAGAATCGGCTGGAAAGGTTTATCTCTCTATGCAGAGCAGATAATAGAGATTGAAAATTCTTCCTTTCCATCTCCCTGGAGCATTAATGCCTTTAAGGAAGAGATGAAGAAATCTATTAGTCATCTGTGGGCCTTAATCCGGGATAAAAAAATCCTCGGATATATATGTTTCTGGATGTTTGACACAGAAATTCAGATTATTAATCTTGCCGTTCATCCGGAAAACCGGAGACAAAAGCTTGGACAGTCCATGCTGAAACGGATGATTGAAGCTGGAAGCTCTAATGGCTTGCAATCCATCTGGCTGGAGGTTCGACCTTCCAACGTGCCTGCAAAAAATCTCTACACAAAATTCGGATTTCACGAAGCAGGCCGTAGGAAGCGATATTATAATGATACCAATGAAGATGCTATAATAATGATGTTGAAACTCTCCGCACAGGAGAGAGATAAACAGCATTTGGGACCATTTTCAAAGAGCTAACCTGTTACAGGTCCGTAAGTTAATTTTAACAGGTTCCGTTAATTCCTATTAAACGCATTTAGGAGGGTCAAGATGTCTGTAAAAGTTGCGATCAATGGTTTTGGACGTATTGGAAGGATGGTCTTCAGGGCAGGATTAGGGCGCGAGGATATTGAATTTGTTGGAATAAACGATTTAACGGATCCGTCAACCCTGGCACATCTCCTGAAATATGATTCTTCACAGGGAGTGCTGGAAGCTGATGTCTCTGCATCTGATAATTCCCTTTTAATTGATGGGAAAAAGATCAGTATCTTCACTGAAAAAGATCCTTCAAAACTTCCGTGGGGAGATGTAGGGGCTGAATATGTGATGGAATGTACCGGTCTCTTCAGGGAAAGGGACAAAGCTGCAGCCCACCTGGAAGCAGGGGCCAGAAAGGTTATCATATCAGCCCCCGCCAAGGAGCCTGATGTTACCTTGGTTATGGGCGTAAACCACCAGGAATATAATCCGCAAAAACATCACGTGATTTCCAACGCTTCGTGTACCACCAATTGTCTTGCCCCGGTCTGCAAGGTGCTTCTGGATAATTTCGGGATAGAGAAAGGGCTCATGACTACGACACATGCCTACACCAGCGACCAGCGGCTGCTGGATTTGCCCCATAAAGACCTAAGAAGGGCGAGAGCTGCGGCCCTTTCCCTGATACCGACTACCACCGGAGCCGCTCAGGCCGTCTCCCTCGTCCTACCCAAGCTGGAAGGGAAGTTGAATGGACTGGCAATCCGCGTCCCCACGCCGAATGTGTCCCTTGTGGACCTTGTGGCTCAACTAAGCAAACCAGCCACGGTGGATGAAGTAAATAGCGCCATGAAAGATGCCGCAGAAGGATACCTTAAGGGGATCCTGGATTATTGTGACCAGCCTCTGGTCTCCATTGATTTTAACGGCTCGAGCGTGTCTTCAACTCTGGATGCCCTCTCCACCATGGTAATCGGCGATATGGTCAAGGTCCTTTCATGGTATGATAATGAATTTGGTTATGCCAACAGGATGATAGACCTGGCAGTTCACATGGCCGGAAGTTAAGTATTGGCTGAGAACGATTTTAGGATTCCAGGCATCAAGAAGTAACCGTGGGATTGAATTAGGAATTAAAATGAAAGAACTATAAAAGACATGGAGCATAACAGATGATCAAAAGAACACCGCTTATTGCGGGAAACTGGAAGATGAACCTCGGCCTGGAAGAAGCAACCAAACTCATAAAGGGTATAGCGGAAGGTATCAAGGATATGGAGGGGGTTGACGTCCTTGTTGCTCCCCCCTTCACCAGCCTGGCCGCGGTGAAGGAGGCCATAGGCGAATCTCCTGTCTTTTTGGCCGCCCAGAATATGCACTGGGAAAAAAACGGGGCCTTTACGGGCGAGCTATCTCCTCAAATGCTGGTTGAAGCCGGTTGCAGCCATGTGATATTGGGGCATTCAGAACGAAGAAGCCTGTTCAAAGAGACAAATGAGATGATAGATCTCAAGGTCAAGGCGGCCATTACAGCAGGGCTTATACCCATCATATGCGTAGGCGAAACCCTGGAAGAAAGAGATAGCGGCAACACCTTTGACGTGGTGAAGGAACAGCTTGCAGGATCATTAAAGACCCTTACAGAGGCGGGCGAAATGCCGAACGCCACCATACTTGCCTACGAACCTGTCTGGGCTATAGGTACCGGCAGGACAGCCACCCCGGACCAGGCACAGGAGGTCCATCACTTTGTCAGGGAATGGATAAATGGGGCCTTTGACACGGATACGGCGGATAGCACAAGGATCCTGTACGGCGGAAGCGTTAAACCCGATAATGCAAAGGATCTCATGTCAAGACCTGATATCGACGGGGCCCTGGTGGGAGGAGCCAGTCTGAAGGTGGACTCATTTATAGGGATCATCAGGTTCTAGGGGTTAATACTTTGCCATTGCATTTTGGAACTTTTGTGACTATATTGTTGGATTAAAATAGCCCAAACCGTGATACATTGTTTAGTTTAGTAATTAAGGAGTAAAAACAGATCAATGCAGGTACTCATAATCCTTTTGCATGTTCTGGTATGTCTTGCCCTCATCCTTATAGTTCTGCTTCAAAAGGGTAAAGGCGCGGACATGGGGGCGGCCTTCGGGGGGTCCAGCCAGACAGTTTTCGGAAGTGCCGGGGCAACATCATTCTTGTCCAAGGTAACCGCTGCCGCGGCCATCATATTTATGATTACTTCTCTTATCCTGGCCTTTATGTTTGGAAAAGGGGAAACATCGTCGGTCATGGAAGGTGTCGAGACCCAGGCCCCTATCACCCAGCAACAATCCGCCCCTGTTGAAGGACAGGAAAATCCACAGGGAGATTAACACGTGCCGAAGTGGTGGAATCTGGTAGACACGCTATCTTGAGGGGGTAGTGGGCAAAACCCGTGCGGGTTCAAGTCCCGCCTTCGGCACCATTTAATTTAACAGCCGATACTCAAAACACTTTGGCAAGCCCTAATGCTGTATTGGGCGTTATTCCCCTTTCTGCCATTAAAAATTTCGTTTAACCTGTTTAACCTGTGTTAATGCATATTAATGGTATCAAATTCTTAATTTTCTTTTGAATCTGGCCAATTATGGAATTGTCTTCCAATTAGTTAAACCATTTTGCCCTCCATATTGTAAAAACCTAAAACAATAAAAACATTTCTTGACAGAATATCCTAGCTATGATAATTTGAATTGAAAGATTTGTAATTCACAGTATAATCATACGGTTACAGTTATATTTGCGCAAACAATGACAAATAAAGCAAGATTGTGAAACCCACAATAAATGAAGATATTAGCAGACAGATAGCTAATCTGATTCATAAATATATTCGATTGAGGGCGCTTTACACCAAGGAATTGGCCAAGAATTACGATTTAAGCGTAATGCAACTGCTGTGCCTGGAGTGCCTGTATGAGAACGACAAACTTTCTATGTCCGATATTGCGGAAAATATCATGGTCAACGTGAGCACGGTAACCGGGATTGTGGATCGCCTGGAAAAAAAGGGCTTTTTGGAAAGATGCAGGGAATCCGGAGACCGTCGGGTCATTACCATTGCCTTGACCGAGAAAGGCCGAACCCTGGCTGAAAACAGTCCCCCTCTCGTGCATCACAGGATCGTTGATGCGGTAAAAAGACTTTCTGAAAACGAACGTGAAGAAATCTTTAAGGCCCTTGATACCCTGTCCCGCCTCATAGAACATGGTGAGGAGGAGAGGGACCATAGGCTGACACCGGCTATCCAGCAGGCCGAAAACACTATGGGTCAACTTCGGGAATATACCTAGAAATTTGGCAAATCTTCCGGGCCGTATTACCCTGTTTGGAAAGGAGAAAAAATGGCAAGCCTAGCAGGCATCATATCACAACATGGAAAAATCGATTTTAACGGCGCCAAACAGATGGGAAGGATGTTGAATGATATGAGGCACCGGGGACCTGACAACACCATCATAAGGACCCTCACCGATGAAAGGGGCGCCCTGGGAGCCAACGAGATCAACCTTTCACCCGAGCGAACCTTCTGCACATCACTTGAAGATCAGCCCTATATCCTTTTCGACGGCCGCCTCTTTAATAAAAGAGAGAACGGCCAAAGGGATATAGAACTGTTCAGGGAGTTGTATGAAAAACATGAGTGGGATTGTTTCAAGTACCTGGACGGCAGTTTCTCCTGCGCGGTGGTGGAGAAGGATGAAGAGGTCATCCTTGCCCGGGACCATGTGGGGGCCAGGCCCCTCTTCTTTGGTAGAAACGACAGCACCCTTTATTTCGGCACCGAGATGAAGGCCCTCAAGGAGCACGTGCAGTTCAATATCGAGGAATTGCCGCCGGGTCATATCTACAGCTCCAAAAAGGGATTGACACCCTTTGAGGCCTTTTCCCCGGATCTGCCCGAACCCACAGATTTCAAAGAGGCCGTCAAAACACTTAGAGAACTGGTCATCGAAGCGGTCCGGAGAAGAATGGATGATGCCGATGCCGTGTCCCTGAGCGGAGGGCTGGACAGCTCCATCGTTGCCACCATTGCAAAGGAGTTCAATCCAAACATCCACCTCTTCACCGGAACGGTCCAGAAGGCACACGGGCCGGACCTGGAGAACGCAAAGTTCATGGCCGACTTTCTGGGCCTGGAGCATCACATATATGAAATCACGGACGAGGATATAATCAACTTCTTGCCCCAAGCGGTTTGGTATCTGGAAAGCTTTGATGAAGATTGTATATCCGGGACTATCGCCAACTATTTCGTGTCCAAAATGGTTAAGGAATCCTCCAACGCGGCACTGGTCGGCGAAGGCGCGGACGAACTGTTCGGCGGATACCGCCTGGTCCTGAAAAACCCCAAGGTCAAAAGCGACGAGCAAAGAGAACGCCTTGCTAAAAAGCTCCTGGATATCGCCTATAACACGGCTTTGAGGCGCCTGGATCGTTCCTGGATGGCTAATGCCGTGGTTTACAAAACGCCCTTCCTTGATACCAGGGTGGTGGCCTTCAGCAGGAATATCCCAATGGCATGGAAGATACACGGAGAAAAACAGACAGAGAAATATATCCTGAGAGAGGCATTTCGAGACATTCTTCCCGAAAAGATAGCCAATCGCGAGAAGCTTCGCTTTGCCATGGGCACCGGTATGGACGATGTGATGGATGATGTCGTGTCCAATATCATTGATCCTGAAGAGTTAAAACACAGACCGAAGGCGGCCTACGGTCTTCCCTTCGCGTCTTTTAAAGAACTTTACTATTATGACGAGTTTTTGCAGCTTTTCCCGCCTTCTTACGAGCAGCAGACCGTCCGGTGGGATCCGTTTAAGTGAAGCTGTTCAGACATATTCCCTGAAAATACGCGCCCCTAAACGAGGCATAAAAGATAATTTAAAATAGGAAGAACATTCATGGCTTTTCCCAAAAAGTGTAAATACATCATTATCGGGGCCGGTATTCACGGCCTGAGCACCGCCTATCATCTGGCAAAAGAATTAAAGGCCAGGCGGAAGGGTTCCGGAAAAGATATCCTGGTTATCGATAAATCCGCTATCGGCGCCGGTGCATCCGGGATTGCCTGCGGTGTTATTCGCAACAACTACTACCAGTCAGCCATGCAGGAATTGATCGCCCACAGCGTGGACCTGTGGGAGGAAGATGCCGAAGGTTACGGTTATCTTCCCGTAGGCTATATGCAAATCTCTCCAGAGCCCATGCACGCGGGCGTTGCCGAAATCTTTGAGCGACAGAAAAAGATCGGCTACCGATCAGAATTCATCGAGGGAGAAAAGGACTGCCTCAACTATATGAAGAACAACATATTCGAGGACTGGCAGGCCAGGAACATCACCTCGGTATTGCATGAAAAAAGAGGAGGCTACGCCCATAATGCCAAGGCCCTCTACAGGTTAGCCGACAAGGCCGAGGCTGAGGGGGTACGCATTCTGTCGGGAGCCGAGGTGACAGGCCTGGAAATCGACGGCTGTGTCACGGCGGCGGAAACCCCAAGGGGCCGAATCGCATGTGAGTATATGGTAATCTGCCCGGGACCTTGGGCCAACAATTTCTGGAAGATGCTGGGGTTACCCCATAGGATCGACGTAAAAGATCTGGAGCGGAATATCCATAAGGATGTAAAGATGTGGACATACTGGTGTCTCCAGGAGGGGACCCTAGGCGTCAAGCCCTCCTTCGGCATGGACAACAGGCGTCAGATGCCGCCCGTCATCCATGTGGACACCGATGCGCCTCTTTATTCCAGCGAAGACGGTTCCCTAATTACTGACGAGATGTGGGGTATCTACTACAAGCCGGATTTTAACTTCAAGGGAATCCAGGGAGGCAGCACGCCCTATCTGGTGGATAAGGAAGAAGTCAATGTGGATCCCTATGGGGTTGATTCCCCTGACTTTGTGGTGGGTCCGGAGTTTGCCCATATATGGACATCCGCTCTGGCCCACTGCCAGAAGAGATATGAAGACCAGTACCTTCTCTACAGGGATGAGCCCTCCGGCGGGCTGGGCGCCTTCAGTCCTGATAACTTCCCTGTTTTCGATGTAATGATGCAAAATTGTTATATGATCGCGGACTCCAGTCACGGTTACAAGATGATCGGCCTGGGCAAGCTGGTAGCCAAGGAAATAATGGGTGAAAAACAGTCCCTCTTGGAGCCTTTTCGATACGATCGCTTTAAAAAAGGTGAATTACTTCCTGAGTCGGCAAGTCCTTTTCCCTGGAGCTGAAATAAGTTTCATCCGGCTAATGAGCACGTAAAGTAGTAAATGAGGGTCCAAGGCCCTTCGACGGTGCTCAGGGCCGTGAGTCCTTCGATATTACTCAGGACTGTGAGCTTGTCGAACAGCGTGTCGAACGGGTTCTAGGGTTCAAGGGGTCAAGTTCATTGCGCAAAGAGCATAGCGCAAAACAGTAAAGAGAAAAGAGGATAAGAAGATCAGAAGATCAGAAGATAAGAAGATAAGAAGATAAGAGGATAAGAGGATAAGAGGATAAGAAGGAAGAACTGCTAGTATCACAATTCGATATTATTCTGGCTACTGGCTCCTGTATCCTGTCTTCTTATACCTAATAGCTAACAGCTAAAACCTAACAGCTCTCAGCCTATTAATGAATACATAAAAAAGCAAAAAGTTATACCTTTTGTGCAGGGTCACTGCACATAAACGAGTTCGCCGCTTAAAAGAGAACCCCATGGCCCATATAGCGCAAAATATTTTAGATATCATTAACTAGTGTACTCATTAACCGGATGAACCTGAAATAAGACATATTGCCCCGAATCATTTCGCCTTTGAGCTGGTCACAGAGGCGTGGGGAGAAATGAAAAGTGAAAAATGAACGTGGTAGATGACGCATATTTGCAAAGCATACACCGAGACGCCCTCCGGGTCCTGGAGGAGTTGGGAGTGAAATGTGAATCTTTAGAGGTGCGGCGAATATTTGAGGATACCGGCCTGGCCGCCTATGATGAGATCACGGGACATATACATGTACTTTCTCCACTGGTGGAGCAGGCGCTGAACACGGCACCTAAAAGGGATCAGTACTGGATACCCGACAACGCCTTCGGGGTGGGCGGAACGGCCCCCTTCATGTATGACGATCAGACCGGGGAACTGGTTGAACCCACCTTTGAACACCTTGCCAGGATAGCTAGAACGGTGAACGACGCGGACGTTGTGCAATTCATGGCACGGGGCGTCCTAATAAAAAATCAGGAAGTCAAGGTCATGGACACGATCATCGAAAACTGCCACAAACCGATTTACGTGGCCGCTGTGACCGAGGGGGGTATTGCCAGGGCAAAGGAGATCCATCAAACCAGGGGGCTTATCACCATACAGTTCTCCATCATCAACAGCCCTTTGAATATCATCGAGAGCATGATCGATCCGTTTCTCGCTTGCGTCAGGAATGGTCTTCCCATCTATGTCTCAACCATGCCTATGGCGGGTCTCTCTGCCCCATACAGCATGTCAGGGTTGCTTACCCTGACCCATGCAGAGGCGCTTTTTGGCATCACCCTGGCCCAACTCGTAAACCCGGGCCTTATGGTGGTCCATGCAGGGCTTCCCTCTATAGCCAATATTCAGAAGAATTATGCCGTGGATCTGGGGCTCGTATCACACAATATCGCCAATCTGCTCACGGAGAAGGTAAATAAGCTCCTGGGGATCCCTTCAGTTCAGACCGCCTGCACCACGAGCCAAGACCGGCCTAATAAAAAGTCCGAAGATGATGCAATCAAAGGTTACGCACTAATGAAAAAATATGGTTTTCATCAAATGCGGCATTCCTTCGGGTTTTTGCGGGAACTCATCTCCTTCTCCATAGGCAAGCTTGATAGGCACATAGCGCTCTGTCAAGAAACAGGTCCGGACAAAGCCCCGGAGTTTGAGGTGGACGCATATGATCCCGCGGGCTTTGAAGCCATCATGAGAAATGGAAGCCGGGCCAATTATATGAGAGATGATCATACGCTGCGGAATACAGGAAAGGTATTCTTAATGTAATCTCTTTATCTCATCCAGTATGTCCGTGATATGATATGCAGTACCGTAGTTGCCCATAGTATTCAAGTCGTTATCTATACCGTCCGAAAATAATTCGGTAGCGTATCCTTGAATGATCCCCACAACTTCGCCATGTGAATTAACCACAGGGCCTCCGGAAAAGCCTTTCTTAAAATCCCCTTCACAGATAAACCCGTAAGTTATGGGTCTTCCTTTATTATCCCGGCCTGGAGGATTGAGAAGTTCGAGATCCACATGGTGGATAATCAAATCTGTTTTTCTGACTATACCTTCATACAGGGTCAACCCATTAGAGGTCCCTGCGCCGAATATCCGATCCCCCTTCTTCACCCTCTCTCCAATCTTGATAGGCTTTCCGATCCCGCGTGGAATTTCAAATAACGCCAGATCAAGTCTTTCGCTCAAGATAACCTTTGTAACAGGAAATTCTATTCCCCCCGCCATATAGCCCTTCATCCCGTCGTCTCCCTCGAGCACGTGCCGGGTTGTTATGGCATAGCCGTCTTTTATTATTACTGCCGATCCGATCCTTGAAAGAACTCCACTGTTATCCTGTAAGCTGATATAGCTTTCCCGCACCGGAACAGGGGTCATGGAATCCAGTTCAAAGGGGGTGTGCGGGACACAGGCAAACAGGATAAAGGCAGTTATAACAAAATATGAGTATTTCATGGCTTATGGTCTTTGTTAGGAATTGTCAAGATACCAGCCCAAGGCATATTCCGCCCGTCCCTCCGAGACCGATTCCATAAGACTTCGTTCAATCACATCCGGTGAGGAAAAGTTGATCTCCGAATACTTCGGGTCGGTCCATAACCTATACTCCTTTTTCCCGATCACCATAGAAGGAGCAACCTTGACCGTTACCATGTCTTCAATGGGAAGGCCTGCCATAGACGCCACTTCCGCGACAAAGGAAGAGCATTGATTGCCCACAAGGGAAAAGGTTTCATAGTTATATTGTTCGGGGTCCATAAAATCCAGGATCCGGTTGAATTGCCTCTCTGTCAGGTCGACTTTTGCTGCATAAGTCGGCCTGTGCCCCCCGCCACCCTTCTGAAAAAAGCCGTCTTCTAAATCCTCCCAGAGATATTTAATAGGATTAGGCTCATATCGCGGATTAGCTTTTTGGGAATTGCTCGGATCAGCATAACCGAATTTGATGTAGTTCTTAACACCTTCATAGAACCGTGGTTCAGTTTTACCTAATTGCCCAGACTGTCCCCCTTCAAGGATATTTGGTTCACCGTCTTTTATCCCTTTCAAATACACCCAAGCATGTCCGATATCTCCTTTCCTTCTGCCATAGTCTATGAGAGAATCGATCAAGGCCCTGTTATCCAAATAATCCAAGTGATAAGCGGCCACCAGAAAAACGATATAATAATCCGTCTCAGTGATAGTCCTATTTTGGGGACGCGTTTGCTGGAGATAACTGTATTGTTTTTTCCATGATTCCGTAGGGGGTGCATGGGCACATGAACAAATAACGGCAAGTATAATAAACACAATCGCTATATTATATATGCCCACACAAGTCTTATGCGGCCGGCCATTCCAGGCTTGAATTGGCCTGTGCCGCCCGGTTTCACAGCTCACGGCCAAGTCTCTTAAAATGGATCTGTAGGGCCATTATCGCGGCGGGTGTTATACCGGAGATCCTGGATGCCTGGCCCAGGGATAAGGGCCTCACCTTGTCCAGCTTTTCCGTAACCTCCCTGGTAAGACCATAGATCTCTTTATAATCGAGTCCTTCGGGAATCCTGGTGTTTTCCATCCTCTTGGATCTTTCCACCTGCTGTTCCTGCCGCAAGATATATCCCTCGTACTTTGTCCGGGTCTCCGCCTCTTCCGCTATACCTGCCTCGATAAGTCCAAGCTCCGGATCGAAGGCTCGCAGTTGTGCCAGGTAAACATCCGGTCTTTTCAACAATTTTGCCAGAGTGGTAACATTTTTAATCGGCCCTATCCCCAAATCCTTTAATCTTGCCAGTACTCCCGGTTCCGGCCGAAGTCTGATCTCACTAAGACGTTTAAGAAGCTTTTCCACCTTCTCCTGTTTGTGGCAGAATAGCTTGTAGACATCTTCCGACACAAGGCCGAGTTCATAACCTGACTTTCTTAATCTGTAATCAGCGTTGTCTTCCCGCAGGAGAAGCCGGTATTCCGCCCTGGAGGTAAACATTCGATAAGGTTCCTTGGTCCCTTTGGTAACAAGGTCATCTATCAACACTCCTATATATGCCTGCGATCTCGGAAGTATAAAAGGTTCATCCCCCCTTACCTGTAATACCGCATTAATACCTGCCATCAACCCTTGTGCCGCGGCTTCCTCATAACCGGATGTCCCGTTAATCTGCCCCGCATGGAAGAGTCCTTTTACCAGCTTTGTCTCCTGGGTGAGCTTTAACTGTAAAGGATTGATAAAATCATATTCTATGGCATATCCCGGTCTGAGGATCTCGGCATTTGACAGCCCTGCTATTGACCTCACCATCCTTTTCTGAATATCTATAGGCAGACTTGTGGCAAGCCCGTTGGGGTACACCTCGCTGGTATCAAGGCCCTCCGGCTCCAGGAATATCTGGTGCCTTTCTCTCGCTGCAAAACGGACTACCTTATCCTCGATGGAAGGGCAGTATCTGGCCCCTACTCCCTCTATGATACCGCTGTAAAGAGGAGAACGCTCCAGTCCTTCCCTGATGATGTCATGGCTTTTTTCATTAGTGAAGGTAATATAACAAGGCACCTGGGGCAATACCAGTTTATCGGTTGTAAACGAAAACGGTTTGGGATTCTTGTCACCTTCCTGGATTTCCAGGCCTTCGTAATCTATGGTTTTGCCGTTAAGGCGCGGCGTTGTTCCTGTCTTCAGCCTCCCTATTTCAAATCCCAGTTGCGGCAACTGTTCCGAGAGGCGGTTGGACGGAGGATCACCCATGCGTCCCGCCGGAAAATGATTGAGACCTATATGTATTAGGCCTCTGAGGAAGGTACCTGCCGTCAGAATAACTGTCCTGGACAAAAACCTTTCATGTATATCGGTTTCCACTCCCTCCACCTTACCATCCCGCACCAGGATCCTTTCCACCATTGCCTGTGTCATATCCAGATTAGGCTGGTACTCAAGGACCGATTTCATCCTCTTCCTATAGAGATCCATATCGTTCTGTGATCTTGAGCCCTGGACCGCCACTCCTTTTCGGGTGTTTAAGCGCCTGAATTGAATGCCTGTTCGGTCAGCGTTCTTGGCCATCTCGCCGCCGAGTGCGTCAATCTCTTTAACCAGGTGACCCTTTGCCAGCCCTCCAATGGCCGGGTTACAGCTCATGGCCGCGATATGGTCCAGATTGATAGTAATGAGGAGGGTCGGGTGTCCCATACGAGCCGCCGCAAGTGCAGCCTCGCATCCTGCATGTCCCGCTCCTACTACAATTACATCATATTCTTTGTCACAGGTCAGCATGATAAAATAGAAGACTTGGTGAAATACCGGAATTTGTAAATGTTGAAAGTATTACGGGGACCCTAGAATGGGTCTGACAGCTCAATGGTCTGTTCCCGCCTTGGCCCCACTGATATTATGGACAGGGGTACCTCGGTTATCTCCTCGATTCTTTTAAGGTACTTCCTTGCCTCTCCGGGCAACTCGTCCATGCTGCCGGCATGGGAAATCTCCTCCTTCCACCCCGGCAATTCCTCGAAAACGGGCATACACCGGCCCAGAGCTTTCAATCTTGCCGGCATGTAGTCGATCCTTTCACCGTTAAGGTCATAGGCCACGCATATCCTGATTCTATCAAGTCCGCTTAATACATCCAGCTTGGTCACGCTTAAGCTGGTCAGACCGTTATACCGGATTGAATCCCTCAACATCACCAGGTCAAGCCAACCGCACCTTCGGCGCCGCCCCGTAGTCGCGCCAAATTCAGCTCCCTTCTCCTGAATATAGTCTCCTGTTTTATCCTGGAGTTCGGTGGGAAAAGGCCCTGAACCTACCCGTGTTGTGTATGCCTTTACGATACCGACAATATGATGAAGCTTATCCGGACCCACGCCCGCCCCAGCGCATGCTGAACCCGACACCGGATTTGAGGATGTAACAAAGGGATAGGTTCCCTGATCTATATCAAGATGTGTACCTTGTGCGCCTTCAAAAAGTATCTTGTTTCCCTTCCTTGCGGCCTCGTCGATCTCGAGGGAAACATTTGAGATAAAGGGCCTTATCTCTTCCGCCATTCTTAGATAATTATCATAGATGGGTTGAAATTCCAGGATACCAGCTCCAAAGAATTTGGAAAGGAGAAAATTTTTCTCTTCAAGATTGGCCCTTATCTTCTCCCCTAGGACATCGGGATCAAGCAGGTCCACAGCTCTGATCCCTCTCCTTCCGGCCTTGTCTTCATAGCATGGGCCTATGCCCCGGCCTGTTGTGCCGATCTTGTCTGCACCCTTTACCGCTTCCCTGGCTAGATCCAAAGCCTTGTGATAAGGCATGATAAGATGGGCCCTTTCACTCAAAGAAAGCCTCCCGGACGTGACTAAGACACCCTTCCCTTTAAGCATACTGATCTCTTCCAGCAATACCTGCGGATCCACCACAACCCCATTTCCGATAAGACATTTCTTACCCTTATGGAGTATGCCCGAGGGCATGAGATGACAGACGGTCTGCTCACCGTTCACGACCAGCGTGTGTCCTGCGTTATTCCCGCCCTGGAATCTGACTATGAGATCAGCCCTGGACGCCAGTAGGTCAACGACCTTTCCTTTGCCTTCGTCTCCCCACTGAGTTCCCACAACAACTACATTAGGCATTTTCTTTTCTCCATATAAAATATTAAAAGGCAATACTATATAATCCATTATAATCAAAGGGCTTCAGCGCTATACTAAAAGCGAGCCGACCAGGTGTCAAGGTTTATGAATTCTTTTTCCTTGACGCCATATAATGCATTTGTTAGACAAACTGGACGATAAATAACAAATTGGAAAATATTCAGTATGGCACCAGCAAAAATATCCCGCAAGGAACTCCTCAAAAAGCCGGATGAATTCCTGACCTTTTCCGCAAAGATGATAATCTTTGCGAAAGAGCATTCCCGTAAATTCCAGTATCTCGGCATGGGATTGCTGGGTCTTGCCCTCCTATACCTGGGGATAAACACATACCTGAACCATATAGACAAAGCGGGTCAGGAGGCATATAATATCGCATTTTATGCCCTTTATAAGAATACTGATCTTAAAAACAATCAGGATAAATCGGAAAATATTGAGGAATTATTTAATCGGGTTATTGATGAATACGATAGTTCCAAGGCAGCACGGCTTGCTCTCCCGGAAATGGCCTATCTCAATTTTCTTCAGGGACAATATGAGGAATCTATAGCTTATTACCGGGAATTCCTGGATAAGATGCCCGATGATCCTTATCAATCACTTGCCAGGATGGCCTTGGCCGTCTGCTATGAAGAAAAAGGGGAATTTGAAAAGGCAATCGAGACCTTGCAGTATCTCGTTTCCGGTCGCGACGATTTTTTTAAAGAGCAGGCCATGCTCAGTATAGCAAGAATATACAGAATCATGAATAAAGAAGAAGAATCCAACGAGATCCTTGAGGATTTTATTGAAAGGTTTGAAAGCTCTCAATTCCTATCCCTGGCTAAGGCATATCTCAAAGAATAGAGGCGCTTCCTTTTATTTATATCTGAATGGTTAACCTTTGCCTGTCCTCCTCTGAAAAAACACGGCCGCACTTGGCACATTTTTCCGATGATACGTTTACATGCCCACAATCAGGACATAGAATAATTACCTGAGAGGATTTCCCGTCCTTTTCCTTGGGTCCTTTCTTCATCTCGAAACGTTTCCCACACTTGGAGCAAGTTGCATGGCCTCCTTTTTCGGGAATCTTTGAATCATCTATATTATAGATGGCCTTGCAATTAGGACATTGCACCTTCATAATAATACATCCTCCGGTATAATCGGCCCTTACAAACTCCTGGAATTCTATTTCCTTGTCAATGAAACCATCAATGGGTCAATGCTATAGGCCTTTTTGCATGAAATGTCAAACTCCGGGCCCCGAGATCCTGCTTCCTTTTCCCCGTCTTCACCCGGCTTGGGATGTGATAACAGACCATATCTACCGGATTAGCGCGCCATCTACTGTATATGGTTTGAGTTGTATCATATTGACAGACACCTTAAAACCTTCGATTCTGAGGGGTTAGGGGTGCTGGACCATGCCCGGGAAAGGATAAAGCTCCTATACATTACAGTATAGGCAAAGTCTGTACTGGAGTCAAGGCGCAGGATATCCCGTGATCCACCATCTAGATGTCATCTGCTGCGTTGCCTGCGGTCGCTCCTCCTTGCGGCGTATTTGATATACGCCTCACTCGTCGCTCCTTGGCGCCTTGCATCTAACATCTACCTGGCGGCCAGGGTTATACCAAAATCCTGTGCTAATATAAATTATTTGCAAATTTGATGGTGGATTTTGGTATCCGCCTTAACGTTACCTGAAAACAGTCGGCAGTCCCGATTAGTATTTCGCCTTCACAGTAAAGACACAGGCGGGCATGAATGTTATACCTTCGTTACGGGAAATCATAACCAGGGACATAAAAAAGGTTCATCCGGTTAATGATTACGTAAAGAAGTAAAAGATTGAACTTTATTACAAGTACCTTAATGGCCCATGGCGTTCTCTTTTAAGCGGCGAAAATATTAACAGGATGGTCATTAGGTGAGGTGCCACCCAGGCGGGCGGAATACTTATGAGATAATAGAAAATCCTCCAGTCCGGCCCAGTCTGGAAAAGGTTGCCCGCCCGCCTCGTTTGGTTTTTTGCAGGGTCATTGCACATAAACGAGTTCGCCACTGCAAAGAGAACCCCATGGGCCATATAGCGCAAAATATCTAGATATCATTAACTAGCGCACTCATTAACCGGATAAACCATAAAAAAACAGGTTAATATTAGCCTTAAAATATGCTATCTTTTATTGCGTGGATACTCTCGGAGGAACCAGATGGAGATAATTAAATCATTCAAAGCCGGTGAAACCATTATAGAAGAAGGGTCAAAGGGAACCTCTGCCTACCTAATATTATCCGGTAGCGCCAAGGTGTACAAAAAGGCCGGGACAAAAGAAGTTGCAATAGCCACTTTGGGCAATGAGCAGGTTTTCGGTGAGATGGGCCTTATCGAGGACCGGCCCAGGTCCGCAACTGTCAGGGCCTCATCAAATCTGGAGGTGCGGGTTATAGACCGGCAACAATTCAATGATTTGCTCAGAGAAAAACCTTCCACCCTCATCCCCATCATGAAAAGCCTGTTTGAAAGGCTGAGACAGGCCGATGACTTGCTGGCTGAAAAAATCTCCCTGGCAGACCCGGGGACAAAGGAAGACAAAGGCTACCAGGTCATAATGGAGGGACAGACAGTTGAGGCGAAAAACGCCCTCGACAACCAAAGCTTGCTTGTTACCAAATTCCCTTTCCTAATAGGGCGATACGTACCACATGACCCTGACTCCGATGTCTTCTATGACAATGATCTTGCCATTTTTGAGGAGCAGCCCTATGTTATTTCCCGTCATCACCTTTCAATTAATAAGGAAAGGGGATTGTTATGGATTGTGGACAGGGGAAGCGCTTTCGGAATCATAGTAAACGGCCAGGAGATAGGCGGCTCAAGCAGAGTAACCCGCGCCCCGCTGGATAAAGCTGAAAACCAGGTCATCATCGGCCCGGCTACCTCAAGATATATTTTCCTGCTCAAGAAAAATATTATTTGAAAAACCCGTCTGATCCCACATGGGGCCACATGTTATGAAACCGGTGCCACCCCCACATGGCATACTAATTCACGGAGGCTGATCCCCTTCTATCTCCAAAATATCCGGGGCTAAGGCAACAAAACAGAAGGGCACCTCATATTGGATAAAAAGATACCCTTATGATTCCTTACAGGAACTACAGGCGGTTAACGTTGACTGCCTTGGGACCCCTTTCGCCCTCCTCAACGTCAAAGCTAACCTCGTCACCCTCGTTTAAAGATCTGAATCCTTCCTCATTAATAGAGGTAAAGTGAACAAACAGGTCAGGGCCGTTCTCCCGTTGTATAAATCCGAACCCTTTCTTATTATTAAACCACTTTACTCTTCCACTTTCCAATGTACATTCCTCCTTTTTCCTCCGGGTCATCCCCGATTAATAAACTCAGGTCAGGTGATTCACTGCAAGGAATCCTTCCCCTTCCCGCCGGCCGCTTTTTCCCCCACTGTCAAACAATTCTCCGTCGGGGTATGATACATTTTAGTAATCTCCTTGAAAAAAATCAATGGAAAAATTTTCACTCAGTGCCTTTTCCCCCGATGGGCCATTCCCCCCGCTCTTTAAGCACACCCTGGTAAACGGCAAGGGCCTCGTTAACCGCCGGCATACCAGCGTATGTAGCAACCTGGAAAAAGACTTCTGCCAGTTTTTGGGGATCACATCCCGCGTTCAACGCCCCGTTTATATGGAGCCTAAGCTCATCTCGCGCCCGTAGCGCCGCCAGCATGGCGCAGGCCGACATTTGCCGCTCAGGCATGGTTAGAACGGTCCTGGCGTAGAGTTTGCCGGTTATAAACATCGAAAAATCCTTTGCCAAATCCTTGTCAAACTCCTTCCATAACTTATATGGAGGCTCCGCCTTTATTCCCCTGCCGAACAACCGTTCTGCTGTTTCTCTGGTCTTTTCCCTTATCTCTTCATCCACTATTAAACCCCTCCTTTTTTTCTTCATTTAAATCCAAAAGGACATCAAAGCTCCTCAGGTGTAAACGACACCACGTCATCTATGGTGTCTTTATCTGCAAAAAGCATTACCAACCTGTCCACACCGAATGCAATGCCTGCGGCTTCGGGCATCTTGCCAAGGTCCTCCATAAATCTCCCCGGAAAAGGGTATGCCGTCTTTCCCATCCGCATCCTTTTTTCTTCCTCTCTCCTGAACCTTCTCCCCTGCTCATCAACATCAGTTAATTCCGAAAAGGCATTTGCCAGCTCAAGTCCTCCCATATACAACTCAAACCTCTCCGCCAGGAAAGGATTACCTTGCTTTAATCGGGCAAGGGCGGCCAGGGATGCCGGATAGTCATATAGAAAGGTGGGCATGGACAAACTAAGTCGAGGCTCTACCTCCAGTACCATAATCTCATCAAAACGATCCGATTCAAGGGCCTCTTCAAGGGATATAGGTGAGTACATCATAAAGGCCTCTTTAACTGTAATTCGGTTCCATGGGCCCCTAAGGTCGATAGTCCTTCCCGTATACTCGATACTGTCTCCGCGTCCAAGTTCACGGGCCACGAATCGAATCATATCTTCACAATCCTCCATAAGGTCCATGTAATTGGACCCGCTACGGTACCATTCAAGAAGTGTGAATTCAGGCAGGTGATGCTTCCCCCTCTCCCCTCCTCTGAAACATTTGCATATCTGGAATATCCTGGAATAGCCTGCGGAGAGGAGCCGCTTCATGCACAGTTCGGGGGATGTGTGCAGGAATCCTCCGGCCGTGCCCACGGCATCAATATGGGATTCGGGGGCAGGGGATGGAATCAGGTTGGGCGTTTCTATCTCCAGATATCCTCGTTCTATAAAAAAACGCCTTAACGCCTGAATAATCGTGGCCCGCAGCCGCAGGTTGGATTCCTTGGCAACCAATCTTGGGAGTCCCGCGCCAGGATGGCTATTCTTTAACCCGGCTAACATATTGCCCGGTCCGTGTATCGATGGTTATTTTTGTTCCCTCTTCAATAAACGGCGGAACCCGCAGGCTATAGCCGGTTTCTACGGTTACCGGCTTACTGTCGCCGGTGGCGGAATCTCCTTTGACCCACGGGTCCGCACGCGTTACGGTCATATCCACAAAATTGGGCAGGGTAATGCCTATCGGCCTTTTGCCGAAAAACAGGATATTAACTTCACGGTTATCCGTCAGATAATTCTTCGCCTCCCCAATCTGTTCACCGGTAAGCATGGACTGTTCATAATTATCCAAATCCATAAAAAAGAATTCATCTTCCTGGTTATAAAGATACTGCATCTTCCGCTCTTCCAGGTTGGCAGGCTCAAATGTATCCCCTGACCTATAGGTTCGATCGACAATAGTGTCATTGATCATGTTCTTTAACTTGCACCGGTAAAGAGACTGCCCTTTTCCTGGCTTGGAGAACTGAAAGTCGATAATAATATAAGGCTCTCCGTCAAACTGAATCTTAAGACCTTTTTTTAAATCAGCGGCGTTATACATAACAATATGCCTTTTCTGTTTTAAACGTATTTCTAATGGCTTGATATATATGGAAGAGCAAATCGCCTGTCAAGAAGAAAACCCCTAAATAATATCATCTGGATCATCTTCAGATAAGCAGATCGATCAACAGGGTATGCTTGCTTGATATTTACCCTACTATCCTGTAATTATAAATGAACACAGAGAATATCCTGATAAAACCATCCATTATCCCTTAAATGGGAGAAAGGAAAAATGAATAAATTCAAAAGGAGAACATGTATCTACTGCCCCTTTGAATGACCTGAGGCGGCTGTAAGATTCATGGAGAACATATCCATAAGCCATGAGGATAAAGAAAAGATCTTTCATTCAAACACAGAAAGGATCGTTACATTATAGGCTCATCCGGTTAATGAATACACTAGTTAATGATATCTAGATATTTGGCGCCATATGGACCATGGGGTTCTCTTTTAGGCGGCGAACTTGTTTATGTGCTATGACCCTGCACAAAACAAGACGAGGCGGACGGGTGAACCAAAAAATATCATAACTGGATAAAGGTATCGCTAATATCCGGTCACGGCCATTCTTTTCAAGACGACATCTATAGTATTCCGTGTACGTGGTCTTATTTTCAAGGGTTTGGCAGACCTTTTCCTGGTGGCAACGGGAAATTCTGCCAGGGGTTCTGGTGGAGCAAACCCTTGAAAATCAGTCCACTGCACGCCTTGGGTGGAATCCTTTTTGAGATGTCGTCTTTCGAAGAACAGCCGTGACCTCAGGTCATGATGCTTTTTGAGAGATGATGTATCAGGATTCAAGGATTCGGGGCTTCGAGGGTTTGAGTGAAGATCTTAAGAACAAAAGAATCGACCCTTGACCCCCTGAACCCTCATTTACTTCTTTACGTACTCATTAACCGGATGAACCTCATTACAACAGTAAACTATGGTATGGTTCCCCTTATCTCTATTATCCGCTTTGTCTCTAGCAACTGCAGACGCCCTGACAAAAAGGTTCTTCGGTAATCTTTCCCCATATGAGATGGGTATAATCCGTTTAACCTACACCATGCCCTGGCTCATCTGCGCCTTTTTTGGGATCCCCCTAGTCAAACCGGATAATACCTTCTTCCTCTCTCTGGCAGTAGGCTTGCCCCTGGAGATTCTGGCCCTTTATTTTTATATGAAGGCCATTAAGGTCTCTCCTCTCTCCCTGACACTACCTTTTCTGGCCTTTACACCCGTCTTTATCATCTTGACAGGACGGCTTTTACTCGGAGAGAAATTGCATCTTTACGGTGTAGTCGGCATCTTCCTGATTGTCATCGGATCCTATTGTCTGAATCTCTCCCATATAAGATCCGGCTTTTTCGCCCCTTTAAAAGCCATAATTAAAGAACCCGGTTCCCGGATGATGCTCATGGTCTCTTTTATATATTCCTTTACATCGGTTATCGGCAAACTGGGGATATTGCATTCGAACCCATACTTTTTCGCCGTTACCTATTTTACGACCCTCACAATGCTGCTGTTCGCTTTCGCGCCTTTCGTACAAAAATCCAATAACTGGAGTCTACTGAGATTTCCTTTAAAAGGTCTGCTCCTGGGTTTTACCCAAGGGCTCATGATATTCAGTCATGTCCTGGCAATCTCACAGGTTCAGGCAGCTTATATGATATCCATAAAACGTACCAGCCTGCTATTTGCTGTCCTCTACGGCGCGTGGTGGTTCAAAGAAGAAAAGATAGGAGAACGATTCTTCGGCACGGTTATCATGATCGGTGGTGTTTTCCTTATCGGGTTTTTTACATAAGACCATCGCCAAATCTCCGCGGGCAGCCATGGCGGATTTTTTTCTGGAAGGATCAGTAAGGCATGGAAATGGAATCTCTCAAATCTCTTCTTTTGCCTGGGCCTTTACCATTGCCCGGAACTTTTTAAAGAGTATGGGGTGAAACTGGGTCCCGAACCTGCGATCCATCCAGTCAATCGCCTCCTTCAGCGTGAGGGCATGCCGTTCTTGGGAATCCCGGCGTAAGTTATCATAGCTATCGGTTATACAAGTGATCATACTGGCTAGATTGAGGTCCCTGTGTTTTATCTCTTTGGGATAGCCGCCACCGTCGTAGTGGATATGATGCTCATAGGCGACCAAAGGAGCCAGATCGGGTATCTGCTGGGTGGCGAGCAGGATTTCCGCCCCGTGACGGGGGTGATCCCAATAGTAAGGCTGCTGCTCCCCTGTTTTTGCCTGACTCGAGCCCCCTGATCCTGATTCCAAGACATGCAACCCTATATCATGAAGGAGAGCTGCCAATCCTATCTCTCCAATCGTTGCGTCCTCCAGTTCTATCTCCCTGGCGAGGGCCATGGAAAAAGCGCATACATTGAACGCATGTACGTATGGATCCCTATCAGCACTTCTCCTGTAAATAAGCGCCTTTAGGGGGATATCTCCCCTGAGGGTCATGCTGAAAACAGCCTCCGCGATCTCCCTTGCCAGGGCAATCTGACTGCTTGAAAGGGGTCCCTTGATATCTTCGAAAAGATCCTTGATCTGTCCGGAAAATGAAACCACGGACTGACGTGCAGACTGAAGTGCCCCAGACAATTCTTCATAGGAGAGCTGGGGACCGGCCTCGGAAGGTAATTCCCCTGCAATAACATGAGGAAATCGCCCCTGGTTTTCTAACATCGCAGTAGTGGCATTTTCAGGCTTTTTCATTAGCTGGATCATGAATTGTAAGAATAAAATGAATTCATCCTTGCCAAGACCCTTTTTTAGTACAATTCGCTGGAATTTCATCTCTTCCATTCGTTGAATGAATTGGCCAAGTGTCTTGCTCAACTCCGGTAACGGCATGTTCTCTATCACTATCTCTCCATTTATAACCAGTATGGTGACCTGGGGCCGCTGTTTCAACACAGCAATCAATCGCTGATAGATACTCGCAACCCTTTTTCCCGCCTCAGGGTGCTCCGGGGGATAAAGTGAAAGCGCCCTCAGACTGCCCACGAAACCAATGCACAGATCCCTGTAAAAGGCCTTGATCTTTTCTTTTTTGTTATCAACAGGCATCTCTATTTTATCTCTCCCGGCCGGAATGGAAGCAGTTCCTTGCACAGTTTCTTGAGTTCGCCCGAACCTTCTTCCGCTACCCGCTGTAATGCATCTATAGCATTCTTTGTGCCGATATCCGCAAGGGATCTGGCCGCTGTCGCCTGTATCTCTTTCACCTTTTTTGTCTTCAGCCAGGACTTTTTAGACACGATTTCTACCAGGCGATCCACGCCACGGTCAGCTGCGATTTTTCCCAAGGCGTTAACAGCACCCAACCGCACCTCATGGGATTTATGGTCCAGGAATTGTTCCACGGAAGAGGAGAGAGACTGGTCATGTGACAGCGCTGCAAGGTTAAGAAGTCTGGGAAGAGCCTCGTCCGGCGCCCCCCGGAACCGTCTGGCCAGCACCATGCTTATGCGTGACCCGAGGCTCGCCAAAGTCATATACAGCCATTTAGCCCGGGGGCCGTCAACCCCCTCCTTTAACAGGATATCCAGCAGATAATTACCTGCCTTTTCAGGATAGAGGTGACAAAGAGCGTCAAGGACCTTTGTCTCTTCCGGACCGAAAGTACGGCACATCCCAAGACTATATTCAAGTACCCTTCCAACCTCCCCGGCCGTTAGCATGCGACTAACTGCCGTTTTTAGTGAATCATCTTCTGTGTAACTGCCGAGAAGCAAATAGACTTCCCGCATAAGTTCTCCCGTGGTATAAAGATTATTATATTCTAATAATTTTTCCAGAATATCCCTGAGGTTCTCCAGTAATGACTCCATGACCGGTGCGTCCTGACCGGGAACATGCCGCCCCATGAGATCGATTATCAACCTGGCCTTGGCCTCTGCCAGAAATTCGGGAGAGAGGGTCTGCTTGAGGTTCTTCATCTCCTCTTCCTCCGCCATCGGTTCTTTCATCTGTATGGAGGTGGCAAGCGCCTCTATCTGTCTGAAGTATTGTTCATTAAGAGCATCCGTCTCCTCCCGCTGGATAATAAGCTGCTCCAGGAACTGCCAGTGCCGCAGATCTCCCGCTTTGCCCTTTCCGGTTGCCTCTTCCATGGACCGGTGCACCAACTTCAACAGGAAACCAGGCTCTTTATATTTTGATAGGGCCCTATTAAAAAGGTTATTGAAACATACGGAACCGGTTCCTGTCTCCTTTAACGCGTCCTTCAGAAGATCAACAAGCTCTTCATCCGGCATGGCCTGGATTATCTCACGGATAACATCGCCGCTTTCCCCGTCTCCGGAAGCCGGAGCCAAGGAGCCGAGGATCTGCATCTTAACCCCCGGTTCCAACGAATTAAGTATCCCTCCAACCTGTAGTGCAAATCCCTTTCTCTCTTCCGCATCCACAGATGCCAGAGTATCGCCCAGATTCTGGATAAAGTTGCCGAGCAACATGCCCCGTTGGGCAGCAGAGGCCCCGGTTTGACTTTCCACCATCTCCGCGTCCATCTTCAGGAGAATGTTTTTCAATTCCTCTATATCTTCCGACAGTCGTCCTAATTCCTTTGCCCTTTCCAAATCCACCCTAAATGTCCCGGCCGCGGCAGGCTGGATGATAAGCTGCCTCCACAGCCATTCATCTCCGGCACCATGGGATAGCTCCGCCGCCACCGCCTGAACAGTTGAAAAGACGCCGTAATCCAGAAGCCCTATCTTGACATGCCGGATATGCTCACGTCGGAGGGCCATAGATACCTCTTCACCCTCACCCTGTTTGGCACCGGAAAGCAATTCAATGAACACCTCAATCTCTTCAGGGCTAATATCTTTATCAAAAAGGAAGCTGGAAATCCTCAATGAGTGGGCGAATTCCAGGAATTTTTTCTGACCGGCGTCACCGGCCTCAAAAAACACTCCTTCAAAAAAGAAGGAATCTCTTGAGCAACCCAAGAAAAGGAAATCATGTTCAGCGAATGCGTCCAGAAGCTTCATATATAGCTGTTCTATATTCTTCTTGTGGAGTTCGTGGCCTTTTGAATAGAGCCGGGCGGTATTGATTGAACGCATAAAGACATTGACAAACTCAATAATCGTCTTGGGCAGGATGTCCTGCTGTGAGGTTTTGTCTATATTCATTTTTTTTATTTCAACAGGCTGGAAAGATTCTTGTAACTATCGATATATCATAAGAAAATTTATGTTTATGTGTCAAGAATGAAAAGTGTGAAATACAGCCTCCGTACGCCAACCGGATAACGGGAAAGGGGTACTCATTGAAGAGGTAACCTGTGGGACGGTAGAGTTGGTTCCGGGGAG
>Ga0315546_1000099_pt1 | contig 64199 bp, 49 predicted proteins | sample SalMarSW160170MG_FD_203833 | JGI IMG/M metagenome (GOLD analysis project Ga0315546, IMG submission 203833) | Salt marsh sediment microbial communities from the Plum Island Ecosystem LTER, Massachusetts, United States - Salt Marsh Sediment SW1601-170 ...
GAGATGCTGGCTCACTTGACCGTAATGATTCATCCCTGCCTGCAGGTTTATCCGTTACTGCTGATCCATGGGGCTCTTGTAATTTGCTATTATTTAATGTTGTAACTCTATTCTCCTGGTCTCTGTCCACAAGCCTTGCAGGAACTCGGTTACGTATATATTTCCTTGCCAGTGGTTTCACTTCCGGATTTACATACAATGGGGCAATGGCAAGGAAAAGAGCAAGAATTCCCACGAAAGATGCAATAACAACCCGTGCAGGTTTAACCGGAACAAGCTGCCGGAAAATAACAACAATCGTTTTCCAGTGTAGAATAATGTGAAGTACCAGCAGGGAAATGAACGCAAAAGCAAAATATAGATGAATACTGCCCCATTTGTGACGATCAAGTCCCAGAAAAAATAACTCTGTATTTGGATCATAGAGTTCATTGATCTTATAACCAGGGAGAAGTACAAATTTTATCAAGAATCCCAGGCCTGCCATAATCATGAGTACTATAAGCATTATGGCATCAATCACCAGGTTCACCTTCGTTTTAATTTTACTCCAGTTTTTCATAAGAATATATATCAAGTGATCATTATTGTTAACAGCACAACGCGTTGATCATTAAAACAAACTCATAGAAAAAACATTCTAAATATAAATGAACAATTGTTCATTTAAAAATTATTTAGACTAATTTTGGTAAAAAATAAAAAATGAGAATTTCAGTACTGACAGAAAATCATTCGGGACCATATAATGCAGCAGAGCACGGATTGTCATATCTTATTGAGTATGATGACAAAAGATTGCTTTTTGATACAGGGCAAAGCGATTTGTTTCTGAAAAATGCAGAAATAATGAATGTCAGTATGGATAATATTGATATGATAATTTTAAGCCATGGTCATTTTGATCATGGGAATGGACTTAATTATCTTTCCGTCAGCAGCCTGGTTTGTCATCCCGGATGTTTTGTCAAACGATACCACAGATCAGACCATAAATATATAGGATTAAAAAATTCCAGGGATGAATTATCCCGGATGTTTAATTTAATTACTTCTGCAGATCCATTCAAAATTACTGAAAAGATAATTTTCATGGGGGAGATTCCAAGGCTTACAGATTTTGAATCTCGCGCAACATCTTTTGTTTTTGAAAACGGCACTCCTGATTTTGTTATGGATGATAGCGGGCTTGTTTTGATGTTGCCTGAAGGACTATTTGTTATAACAGGGTGTGGTCATTCAGGTATAGTCAATATGCTTAAGCATGCGATGGAAATTACCGGAATCAGTAAACTTTTTGGAATAATGGGAGGATTTCATCTGAAAGAAATTGATCTTCAAACAAAGGAGACTATCAAATACTTAAAAGAGAGCAGAATAAAACATGTTTTACCGTCACATTGTACTGATCTTCCTGCATTGACAGCTTTCTATGAGAGTTTCGGGTTCAAACAGGTCAAAACAGGAGATATTCTGACTTTTTAACAAAAATGTGAAAAAATAGTTTATTTAAATGAACATATGTTCATTTTATTTTGTATCTTTGTTATATAATACTTTGAAATTTGTTTTGAACTATCAGGACAGAGGACAATTAATGAAACAGATAAAATAAATGTTTAACCTTAAAATTTTTTATTATGCCACGAGGAGATCGTACAGGACCGGCGGGACTAGGTCCCGGAACCGGAAGAGCATTTGGGTATTGTTATGGATATGATTCACCTGGTTATACAAAAGGACCAGGCGGAGGAATGGGCAGAGGATATGGCTTTGGCCGTGGAATGGGTATGGGCAGAGGTATGGGTTTCGGCAGGGGCCGTAACTTTGGACCTGCATATCCCGGATTATATCAGAGCGGAGATCCATGGAGGCCACCAATGAGTAAGGATGACGAGATTAAGATGCTCAAATCAGAAGCTGATGAGCTGAAACGTTCTCAGAAAGAGATTGAGAAACGGCTCGGTGAACTAGGAAAAGAAGAATAAACTTCTTCAGGATCTGTTTGGCTTATTGATGCCCGGGATATTGTGTTGTAATTTCAGCGGACTGAGGAACAGGGTATTATTACAATTTTAGTTTGATACCCCCGAAAAGAGTTATCCCGGGCATTTTGTAATATATATTATTCTCATATTCCTGATCCAGGATATTTTCAGCACTGATGAATAGCTCGGCAAATTTCAGAGCCTGATAAGATATTTTGGAGTTAAGTAAAGTATAATTCTCAAACGATTCACTGCTTACCGACGGATCGGTGTCGAGATGATTTACATGCTGTATACTTGTCATAAACCTTAGTTTTTTCCAGCGGTAATCGCAGCTTGCAAACAGGTTATGCTTAGGAGTGGCATAAACCGGACTTTTCATATGGATAAAGGAATAAGTCAGGTTTAAATTAAGGTTATCCAGGGGATTTGCACTCGCTCCAAATTCAACTCCCTGGTTATTTATTTCACCCGCATTTTCCAATCCAACCATAGGAACAGTAACTATCATATTATCACCCTTAACAATAAAACCTGTTAATTCTATTTTGAGTTTTTGATTCAGGAATGATTGATACAAGCCTGTTTCATAATTTATTATAGTCTCAGGATTGAGGTTCACGTTGTGATTCCAGATATAGAGTTCTCTGATGGTAGGGCTGCGGAATCCTTTGGCTATTGAAGATTTCCATGTAAAATGAGGTCCGAATCTCCATGCAAAACCACCGGCAGGTATCCACTCTGTTCCGTAAACCTCATGCTTCTGCAGACGCAAACCTGCATTTAAGGTCAATCTGTCGAAAATTGTCTGCTGTACAAACCCGTAAACACCGGCATCATACAGGGTTGTATCTTTAAACAGGACCCCCTGACCATTCATCGCCAGCTCATTTTCGGCTCTGCCTCCGTATGTTAGATAATCTGCACCGACAGTTATGCTGTTCCCTTTGAAAAGTCTTATTGTTTCATAAATATTTAAACCGTAATTGGCATCTGTTGAATGGAATCCGTCGGATATTTTATGCTCACCAAAATTGTAAAACAGTTTTGCTGTACCTGAAAACTTGCCATAATTATTGTCAATAGTCAGAGCCCAGTAGCCTCTGGTAATATCAAGCGAGCTTCCGGGAACTGCATTAAGCGTATCGGGACCGGGATCAGTGGTCTTAAATCGTGCCAGGCTAATATCAGTATTTACCAGAAGGTTATTGTTTATTTCATATGAGAATTTGAGGTATCCGTTCGTTATGCTAAAGTCTGAACTGGGACGGTGCCCGTCAGTCTGGTCATGATTAATGGACGCAAAAAGACTAAGTTTGTTTTTCCTGTAACCACCCGATGCCATGTATTTCTGTGTGTTATATGAACCATACATCAAATGGGCATTCCCGCTGAATCCTTCTCTTGTCTGTTTCTTGGTTATTATGTTAATTACTCCCCCCATGGCATTCGAACCATAAAGTATTGAAGCAGGACCACGGATTACTTCCACGCGCTCAACATCCGACGCAATATATGAGTCGGGGAGGGGATGGCCAAAAATCCCCATAAATTGCGGATGGCCGTCAATAAGCATCAATACCCCGGTGGTCGGGCTTCCGCCGATACCTCTTATTGAAATTTGCCCTGCTGCATTGGTCGCCACACCAAATCCCATTACTCCTCTCTCGGTCACAAAAAGACCCGGTACCCGTCCGTTTAAAACAGGTAGCAGAGATGATTCATTGCTTTCTGTTATCTGAAGATTATTAACTACCGAAACAGCCATCGGGATGTTTCTTTTGTTTACTTTAACAGCAGTTCCGGTGATTACAACCTCATCGAGATTAATTGTATCCTGAAGTATTGAACGTATAGCCTCCTGCGCAAATGCATGAAGATTTAAAACTATGACGGTAATTATCGCCGTAAAGATCTTTCTCATTTTGACGTGTGTATTTAGTATTACGAATTACATAAAAAGTATTACCTGTTAAATAAAAAAATTATTCGGTTTTGCTCATTATAAGCTTGCCATGCTTAATGCCCTTGATGCTTATCAGTTTGTCGGATAATTCAGTCAGAGTATTTGCCTTGCCTTTTACTCCAATGATTTCAAGACAAACATTATGATTCAGATGGAAATGTTGTGACGACAGGATGGATTCGAAATAGTCATGCTGGATTTCATTTGATTTTACAGCAATCTCTTTCTTATGATGATCATAGATCATTACAATAGCCCCGGCAACAATATTATTGCAATGCCATTTTTTTTCAACAATATTTTTTTCGATCAGATGTCGTAAAGCCTGTGATCGACTGGCAAAACTATTATCCTGAATAAAATAGTCAAGGTCATCAAGCAATTCTTTTTCAAGACTGATGCTGAAACGGGTAACAGCCATCGTATTACGATTTTATTCAAAAGTAATACATTTTTTACAAAAAGCTTTTAACAAAATAAAGTTATTCTTTATTATTCTTTATTTAGCTTCAATTTTAGATACAAGCAATTCCGTGATTTTTTCAAATGCTTTTACAACCTGATCATCTGACTGGCTAAAGACGCTTTTACCCTGTTCTGCAGCTTCACCGACCTCCATAACAAAAGGTATCTGTCCCAGAAGCCAGGTGTCAAATTCGTGAGCCAGTTTATGTCCGCCACCCTTACCAAAAAGATAGTACCTTTCTTCGGGATGCGGCGCTGGAGTAAACCACGACATGTTTTCAATTATACCAAGGACAGGTACATGCAGATCGGGATTAGTAAACATTGATGTAGCTTTACGGGCATCATTAAGCGATATTTCCTGTGGAGTAGTGACCATGATTGCTCCGGTAAGGTTAAGTTTTTGAATAGTAGTTAACTGTATATCGCCTGTTCCGGGTGGAAAGTCAACAATCATATAATCTTTATCGCCCCACTGGGTATTTTCAAAAAGCTGTGTAATGGCTTTTCCTGCCATAGGTCCCCGCCATATCAGTGATTGACTGCGATCGATAAAGAAACCTATTGAGATTATACTTACCCCGAATTTCACAATGGGGGAAATCATCTCTTTGTCTCCAAATGCACTTACTTCAGGTCTGGCATCTTCAATCCCGAACATTCTTGGGATTGACGGTCCGTAAATATCTGCATCCACCAGCGCTGTTTTATAACCGTTTCGTGCCAGGGCGATAGTGAGATTGGCAGCAACTGTTGATTTTCCGACACCCCCTTTTCCGGATGCAATTACTATGATGTTTTTGATCCCTTCCATGGGAATTTTTTCAAATAACTGACTCATAATTAATTATGGTTTAAGATTTTATTCAGGATTTTAATAATTTTTTTGCTTATACTGAGATTGGCATTATATTCTGTTATGCTCTTCCCCTCAACCATCGCTTTTACCATTTGGGTGTCAAAAGGTAATTTGCCGGCAACAGTTATCCCGTTTGTTTTGCACCACTGTTCGATTTGTCTGGTGATCACAGAATTAAGATCAGACTTATTTATAATGACACATGCCTTTAAGTTGAATTTTTGAACAATTCCCAACGTTCTTTGCATATCGTGAATACCTGAAATAGTTGGTTCAGTGACGATTACAACCTTGTCTGCCCCGGTAATGGTAGAAATGACCGGGCAGCCTATACCTGGGGGGCCGTCGAGTATTATTGTGTTCAGGTTATTTTCTTTAGCTACCTGCTTAGCCTTATCCCGGACCATACTGACAAGTTTCCCGGAATTTTCTTCACCGGGGGCAAGCCGTCCATAAACCATTTTACCGTTGCGAAAGCTTCCTGAGTACATTCGGCTTTTGTCATTTGGTACCATATTAATGGCATTTTCGGGACAGATACGGGAGCAAAGGAAGCATCCCTCGCATGATATTTCCGAGATAACAACTTTGTTATCTTTCAGGGAAATTGCATCAAAACGGCAATAATCGATACATTTACGGCAATTGGTGCAGAGGCTGTAGTCAATCATGGCTTTGTGTCCGGCAATATATACCTCTTCTTCCTTATTTTCAGGATTAAAAATTAAATAGAGGTTTGCAGCGTCCACATCACAGTCAGCAAGCACCACTTCATTGTTCATAGTGGCAAATGCGGCACTTATACTCGATTTTCCTGTACCGCCTTTACCGCTTATTATTGCTATCTCCATGCTGTAAAATAATATTATCAACTAATGCCATAAGCTGTCTGGCAAATAAATGATCCGTTTCGGATACAATCTTTCCTCTTGAGTATAGTCCGGCGATCTTTCTGCTGTATGGGATTTCCAGTAATAAGGGGATCATTTCCTGTTCAAGGTATTCTTTGACATTATTATTACCCAGCCCAGCCCGGTTAATAATTACTCCGAAGGATTTCTCAATTACTTTGAGTGTTTCAACACTTTGCCTGAGGTCACTGAGTCCGAATGGTGTAGGTTCTGTAACCAGCAATACGTAATCGGCAGATGATACTGTCTGAATAAAGGGACATGAGGTACCGGGTGGTGAATCCATTATTACAATATCGGCTATGTTGTCGATCTGTTTTACGGCAGCTTTAATAACCGGGACGGGCGACATAACACCAATATTTATACGTGCTTCGATAAGGGAAGGGATTTCATTAGTCAGAAATCTGGTTACCTGACCTAATAAAACCGGTTTTTCGGTAATTGCCCCGAACTCGCAGGCAACACTGCATGCACCGCAGCCATGACATAGATCTTCGATAACTTTGATGATTCTCATGGGAGGCAGTATGAATATTGCATTGTAGTTACAATATTCGTGGCATTTACTGCAGAAAGTGCAGGTTTCGGTATTAATTACAGGAACCAGTTGAGTAACTTCATATTTATCAATGAGTTTTGTTTTGAAGAATGCAATGGCATTTGGTGCTTCAGCATCGCAATCGACAAGCATTGCCCTGTGATTATTCTGCAGCAGGGTATGAAATATGTTTGTCGCAACAAATGTTTTACCTGTACCGCCCTTCCCGCTGGCTAACGCAATTTTAATCATAACTGAGACGGGTTAGCTCATCTGTAAGGGCAGGCTTAACAGACTCCTGAAGAAATTCATTATTCCATGTATTCAGATTGGTATGGGTAATATAATATTTCTGGGGTATGGGATGGGTGCCAAAAATTACCTTCATCCCATACTTTTCTGTAATAAACTTTTCAAAATACTCCATATAGGGACAGGGCGGATAACCAACTAAAAAACCTGTAGCAAAATGTATATGAGTGACTCCGTTTTTCAACATCTCTTCCGGAGAATATTCAATATTTCCTCCGGGGCAGCCGCCACAGGTGGTGAAAGCTGCAACTTCAATTTCTTTATTTTTATACATTGAAAAGGCTCCTTCTCGATTGGCAGCCGATCTGAAGCATTTTCCCCCTGCACAGGTTTTGTATCTGTCACAAATAATAATACCGATTTTAATCTTCTTCATAGGTTCATTTCTTAATGGGAAGGAGCTTCCCCTGGTATATTTTTTTATTTTATTCTCATTTCACCCGCAATAATTTCGGCTGCTTTTATCAGCGGGTATCCGGCCGGGGAAGCAGTCAGACATGGATGTGTTCCAATCTGGGATGTTAATAATGAATTGACTGACATCCGGTTCTGGATAGCCAGGCCAATAACATTTGTCAATTCCCCTGCACTCAGTCCACCGATAACTTCACCGCCGATGATTACTCCTGAATGGTGGGCTGCTATGAGTTTGACAAGTTGTTTATGTGCATCAGGCAGGTTTCCGGGATGACGATCAACGCCTTCAAAGGTAGCGGTTATGGTATCAATTCCTTCTTCTTTGGCCCTGGCTTCGGTTACTCCTGCAGTACCGAAGCCGGTGTCACCTATAGCAGTGGAATATATTGCTATGGTACCGCTGAAGGTTTTCACAACATTCAGGTTAAAGAGGTTCATCCCAGCGATCCTCGCTTCGGCACATGCTGTTGAGGCAAGCATGGTTGGGACTCTGGCGCGGGTTACAAAGTCACGTTTCTGGGCACAATCACCCACGGCAAAAATATCTTTGACATGTGTACGCATATATTCATCAACCGCGATAAAATTACTCTCGTCAACATAAATGCCGGATTTACGCGCCAACTCGACATTTGGTTTGTACCCTATAGTAAGTATGACTGCATCTGTTTCAAAAGACTCCCCGTTTTCAAGCTCCACACTTTCAACTTTTTTGTCTCCATGTATTTCTTTTATACCATTCCCTGTTATAATTTTTACTCCTCTTTTAGCAAGTATATCCTCTATCTTTTTTAATAGTTCAACATCGAAGGCAAGCAATAGAATGTCCGGAAGTTTTTCTACCAGTACGACTTCATGACCGCTCTTTACAAGTTCGTCCGAAAATTCAACACCAATGAATCCGGCGCCGATTACCACAATTCTCTTAAGCGAAGCAAGTCTGCTCTTCATCTCGTCGAGATAGATTTTATCTTTAGGGATAACAAAGACATTCTCCTTATCTCCTCCGACCAGCCATTTGGGTTTTACGGGTGTTGATCCCGTTGCAATAACAAGTTTCTCATATTGAATTGTTTCTCCGCTGGCAAGATCAACACTTTTATTTTCAGTGTTTATGCTTATTACCTCGTCAACGAGCGATTCTATACCGACTTTTTCCATCATTGCGTCAACCGGCATGATATTGTGGTTTATGCTTTCAAGTGTCCCGAAAATATATGGTATTCCGCAAGGAACCATAACCTCTTTTTGTTTCTTTACCAGTATAAAACTCTTCCTGGGCCATGAAGATTTGCCTGAAAGAGCAGCAACCATCCCTGCAGCACTTCCTCCGATAATTAAAACATCTGTAGTTCTCATATTGTTAAAAATTTATAATTAAGTATTTAAAGGTTGTATTATGTATTTCATTTTATTACAGTTCACGGAATTTGACTTTAATACTTTTTTCAGCGGCATTTCAATACCTGTGGATTCTCCGGAATTCCTAAGTTTTCTCCATTTAATCCCTTATATTTTTTGTCAGGGTCGTAAATTATTCCCAGTTTATCAAGTAAAGGTTCAACCGTTACCTGGTGTGTTTGCAGACCAATATCCCAGGGATCATATCCTAATAAAAGTCCGGCAAGTTCCTCATAGGTGAGTACCGGGATTCCATATCCATTTTCACCATAAGTTTTGCCTTCTATTTCCGCAATTACATATTGCCAGCGGTCGAGGAAGAATGTGCATCCGGGGCAGTTGGCAATTATCAGGTCGGGTTTAAAAGGAAGCATTGAATCGAATTTTATCTTCGAATTTGTAACTGAATAACTTCTGTTTGATTTCAGCAGGTACTGCCTGAATCCGAATCCGCAACAATGCCGGCGTTCAGGGTAATCAATCTGTTGTCCTCCCCATTCATCAATTAATCCTGCAAGTACATACGGATATTCAGCACCTCCTATACCTTTCTGCGGGAAGATCTTGGCATAATGGCATCCGATATGATCAACAACTTTCAGCGGTTCTGAAGTAAGATGATTTATAAGTTTGTATTTTGTCTTTGCCGCGATTTCATTTCGAAACCTGTAAATAACATCGCTTGCATGAACCAGATTTTTCGGGATCTCAAAGGTTTTTCCCGTGGCACGTTTTAACGCTTCCCGTGTCTTTCGTTCTGTTTCCGGGAAATGTTTCCATGTTTCCAGCATTTCAACATATATGCCAAATGAGGTGACACACGAAACAACAAAATTTTCATATCCCGCTTCATTCATAAGAGCAAACTGCCGTGCCACGACTGTCATAATTGTTTCGAGGGGTAAGATACCGGAATGGTAAGCAATACCTGTACATGTAGTCTGCCGTGCATCATCAAAAATATCTTTACCAAGCTCATTCCGCAGAATATTGATATACAAGTTTTCTGCAGCAGGGAAAAAGTTTTGCCTTATGCAGCTGCGTACAAAAAAATAATGGTCATCAGCAATCTCTTTCTGGTATGCCGCCCATATCTCATTTTTCCTTGTTTTCACGTAAAAAGTTATTTAGTTAATTAGCATATATAGGGAGGTAATTATTCATTATACAGGTAATTAAAATAATCATCTTTCTCTTTGCTGAACCCGATTTTAAGTTCTTTGGCTTTCGCGGATGAATATTTTTCTATTTTCTCAAACCGTTGGGTGCCACCTGTCTCATCAAAGATCTTTTTAAGATCATCAAGTGATTCCCGCAATGTATTGCGAAGGGTACCGGACTGTTCTTTCTTGTAGCTGGTACCAAGCCGTTTCATCATTGAATCTCTGTTTGACCTTAGCCATTTCCAAACCGGTCCCTGTTCGGGATAGAGATCATTATCCACTTCATCAATATATACGCAATAGCCATATTTCAGAATATGATCTCCTACTGTCCGTTTAATGGCCAATTGTTTTCTACCCTGCTCACTTTCAATGAACAAGCCTGTTTCAATGGATAAAGCCCTTAATGCCTGGATAATATAACAGGGAACATTCCCGCGGGGACACCTTGTTTTACATGACAGACATTCACCACACCTCCATATTGTATCGCTTTTTAACAGTTTTTCAAGACCCTCTTCATCTTTTTCCTGGACTATGTTCATAACAATGCGAGGATCATAATCACTTACAGCCGCTGCAGGGCATATGGCCGTACACACACCACAATTAATGCAGGCTTTTAAACCTTCCCTGTAGCGCACGTCTTTCTCAAGTTCTTTGTACAAGTTTTTCATTGGTATAGGTTATTATAACGATGAAGCCGATAACTTTTTGATATTATATAATTTACGCGATATAAGCTTGCGTCTTAAGCTGTTTATTTTATCGATAAACAGTATTCCTTCCAGGTGGTCATACTCGTGCTGGAAAATGCAGGCATTGATACCCTCGAGTTCCTCCTCAATTGTATTTAAAGATATATCCTGGTAATTTACCAGAATTTTAGTGTTACGTTTAACTTCTTCAAAAATACCGGGTATGCTCAGGCATCCTTCTTTAAATACGTCAATTTCATCGCTTTTATCAAGTATAACCGGATTGATAAAAGCCTTTTTATACGGTATTATCGATTTATTGCTTTCAGAATAGGGCGATGTATCAATCGCAAAGACTCTTTTCAGAACATCAATCTGTGGCCCGGCAAGACCGACACCCTCGGCATTCTGAAGCGTATCAAACAGCATTTCAGTAAACTTTAATATGTTATCATCTTCTGTAACTTCAGATGAATGTTTCCTGAGAACCGGTGAGCCATATAAAATAATCGGTGCTACCATTTCTAAATATTAAGATGATATTCCCTCAGATAGTATTTGTGGCCCTTATATTTTGCAGATTTAATAAGTCGTTGTTTAATAAGTGAATTAACTACCTGAAAATCAGCGTTATCGTTTTTTAATAATTTGATCAGCGAATCCTCCCTTAAGGGGTGAACTGCAGTTATATTAAGTATATCTTCATAAATATTGCCTGTAAAACCTGTCCCGGTACCTTCAAAACCGGTCAGGAATTCGGTTTTAATATCCTTATTGTTAAAGATTTGCCAGGCCTGATTCAGCTTTTCTGAATCAGGTGGTTTAACTGATTTTTCCGTCGGGGGTCTTATCGGAATTGCCAGATAGGCTTTACCAGGATTTACATTTTGTAATAACTCCGACAGCTTTGAAAAATTTTCAACAGAATCATTTATTCCTTCGACGATCATGCTTTCCGTACGCAAAATACCCTTATAAACACTGGCAAAAAGAATAATATTTTCAATGGTTTTTTCAAAATTCAGCTCAGCAGCGGGGCGGTTGATTAATTGCCATGTAGTATTATCACCGGCATCCATTTTCAATGATACCCAGTCTGCCAGATGAAGATCTTCTTTGACTGATTCATGAATCAGTAATGAAGCATTAGTAATAACAGCTACCGGAATCCCAAGTTTTTTTAAAAGCTTAATAGTCCTTCCCAGATTTATGTCCAGAGTAGGTTCTCCGTTTGAAACAATGGTCAGGTAATCAGGATAATTATCTTTGCTGAGCCGTTGAATATGCTGTCTGACCTTCCTGTAAATTACGTCTGGCTGAAAGAATGTTTCTCTTTTGATGCTTTTTTTTATTGTCTGTCCCACCTGACAATAAATGCAACTATAAGAACAGGCCTTTGGAGAAATTATATTGTTTATTCCAAGACTCTTACCCAATCTTCTCGACGATACCGGACCAAAACTTATCATTCTTTTAATAAAAGTAATTCTTTCAACACAAACAGTCTAAAAGGTATTATTATAAACAATCAGACTGTCTTTTTTAACTTTAAGAAATTCAGCAACAACATCGCACTTTACGAGTAAAAGAAAAAAAATACGCTTATCATTCAGATGCAGCAATCCTTCCAGGTTGCCCTGGCCTTTGGAAATAATAATATCGGCTTTACCGAAGTATTCCTTAAACTCTTTACCCGATTTTTCAGGAATAGTTGAAGGTGCATCGTAACCGCTGGAGATCACCCTGGCAACTTCTTTCATTCCTGTGTATTCAGCATCCTCCATTGTGACATCATTTATTACCGGAGCCCCTCTGACAACATAAGTGAGATCAGGGTGGTTAATTGTCTGTACAAAGAGTTTATCAAAGACAATTTCACCTGCGTTATCACCCAGATATAATACTGAATGAGCATTCCCGACAGCTTCCTTTAATTGTCCGGAATGATCGATAGCAAACTCACTTTCAATAGCTTTATTGATGGTAGCCTGCAAGTTGAAATTCTGCTTCGCGGCAAAATCTATTATATTTCCTGCGATTGCAAGTCTCAGGGCAATACTGAATGGGTCATTTGAGTCATCAACAATCTTCTGCAGTTCAGGAACCATTTTGAGGGCCTCATTATTGTTCTCCCTCTTTACATCACTGTATGGATCGGGATTATCAGTGTAACTTCTTAGAATGTTATGAAGCTCTCTTGAGAAGAGAGGAGCTGAAAAATTATCCTGGCTATTTTGATACAAATTAATCATATCATTTATGAACGAAATCTTTGCTTTATTGTCAATATTCTCTTTTTCAAGCAATTTTTCAAATGCCCTGACAAAACAAAAAAAGCAGCGGTGATCCGAGATCATTTGACCTGACAATTAATGGTCGCAATAATTTGCACCTGCTTCCAGAGTATTGCTAAGGAGGTCACTGGCTAATTCCTTTGGACTTTTCAAGGGTGCTCCAACGAAAACATTGATGTTGTGGTGGTTAAAAATACCTATAGCCCGCTGTCCCATACCTCCGACAATAACATCCGTCACGCCTTTTTCAGCCAGCCAGCCTGGAAGTAATCCCGGTTCGTGCGGAGGTGGTGTAACCAGTACTTCACCAGTAATTAAATTGTTATTTATATCAATAATTGCAAATTGCCGGCAATGGCCAAAATGCGAACATAATATCCCGTTTTCCAGAGGGACAGCAATACGCTTTTTCATAATATTTTTATTATTTATTGTTATCTGTTGGTCCGCTTTGCAGGCGCTTACCTTTACCTTTTCCTCCACCTGATTTGTGGCGCTTGCCCTGGCCTTTTCCAAGTTTGTCAAGATCCTTTTCATCAAGTTTTTCCTTGCAGCGTCCAAGTCCACGACCTGATTTTGGCCCTTTTCCTTCAGGACCTGTTCCATTTAAACGTGGCATAGCTTAAATTTTTATTGGTTTAACATATTTATTATCTCCCGGATGGTCTTTTCAGGTTCTTTAAGTACAATCATCTGTATTTTTAGACTGTCAAGGAGCGATTTGATCTTAATCCCGAACTCTCCCGAAATTATCTTCTGTGCATTTCGCGATGCAATTAGTTGTACTGACGCAGGTCCGGCTCCTGCCTGAACATCCTTATTCGGATTTGGGATGAATTCCATTCCCTTTGTTTCCGTATCATATATTATAAAGTATGAACAACGTCCGAATCGCTGATCCAATTTATTATCCAAACTGTTTCCGGTACTTGTAATTGCTACTTTCATCTTTTTTTTCTTTAGTTGTTTTTTTATTTTGAGGCATTATTTTTTTTAACATATTGTGTCCGCAAACAGGACAAATTTCACTCTTGCAGGGAACTCCGAATTTATGTGGCTGCTCGTAATCACATTTGGGACAGATACATATATCCCGACATCTGGATACAGATTCTTCAGGTTCATAAAATAGTTCCTGACAATTTGAAATAGTGCCGCTTCCGCATAACGGACATTTTTTAATCTCTTCCTGCTTATCCGGATTATTGAAATAGCATCGGCACGACTTACATGAAAACCATTCGCTGTCAAAATAGATCTTACCACCTTCAATGATTATCTGTTTCCCCTGTACAAGTGCTTCTGCTATTTTTTGTCTGGCCTTTGCGTATATGCGGGTCAGGGTAGGCCTTGATACGTCCATAATTATTGATGCCTGGAGATGGTTCAGTAATTCATAGTCACATAGCCTTAATGCCTCATACTCTTCAAAATGGAGAAAAACAGCTTCGGTTTTTCCATTACTGTTTTTTGCACCATAAGGCTTAAATCCTGATATCAAAGGGGGATTGCTTATTTTTCTGAGTCTTGTAGGACGAGGCGACATATAATATGATCAATTGCTCATTACAAAGATAATGAACAATAGTTCATAATTCCAAATAATTGAATAAAATAATTGGAATAATATATGATTGATGAATTTATATTAGACAGCCTCTTCTCCAATCATTCACCTCACCGGCCCCAGGTACCTGTCCAGCCAGGCAAGTGTCTCCTTTATGTACTCGGTCCTGGGCGGGATGTGATCGGTCTCGTAGAAGATGATGTGCTTTTTCTCATCTGGCGTCCCAAGAAGGTCGAACATGGGTCGCGACGAGGTTTCGGGAGGAAAGATGACGTCGTACTTGCCATTCAGCATAAGGGTTGGTGTGCGCACTCGACTCACATAGTTTATGTTGCTGGCCTCCGGGCGTCCTGCGTCTAGCAGACCCCCGGCCACAAGGACGTTTGCCACAAGTCGATCTTCCACCGCCGGGATAATGGAGCCCATGTACGCTCCCCAGCACATTCCGTAAAAGGCGATGTTCTGGTCGTCGATTTCCGGGCGGGTCTGGAGGTAGTCGATGCTCCGCCGAAGGTCTTTCACCTCCTGGGTCATAAGCTCGGTATAGGCGTAGGTGTATGTGTTCTCAAGAACCTGTAAGAGGGCTATGTACTCCGGTCCTCCTCGTTCAAAGGTTCCTTTGTAAACGGGAAAGAGAACCGCCCGGCCGTTTCTCACCAGGAAGGAGAGGAACATGGTGAACTCGTAGTAGCTCTCCAGCCCCTCGCTGGAAGGCATCCAGGTGGAGGCATCGCCGGGGAAGTATATCACTGTCTGATAGGGTTGTTGGGTGCTGGTCGGGAGCGGGAGGAAGAGATGGGCCAGTACCCGCTCCTTTCCATATGCGGCGTCGAAGGAAACTAGTTCGTGTATCCACCCTCCGGGGCTTTCTTCATGGAACTCGACCGTGGAATTAAGCTCCCTTTGATCATAGGCGAACTGCTCCCTGTAGAACTGGAAGGTCGCGTTGGAGACCGGCGGCTGGGAGCGGTAATCCGCCTCGAAGAAGGCTGTTCGGAATCCGAAGGCCGTCTCGTACCCCTTCTTCTCCAGTTTCCAGCGGAAGATCCCGATAGGTACCCGGATGCTATCCAGCGGAGTGATCCCAAGGAAGGACCACTCGGTATCCGGGTGTACATACTCTTTCATGTAGACGCTGGCCCCGGGAGGCTCAGTAAGGATATCAATGCGCCTGGAACACTGGCTGATGAGAGCCACAAGGGTGGAGTCCTCCCCCAGGATCGCTTCGGCCTGCTCTGCCAGGCGATATGGCGCCACAAGGTTCCGCCATGCGTCATTCTCCCCGATCAGCTGCTCTATTTCGGGAAGTGCCACCTCCCTGGCCCAGCGGATGATAAAAATGTCGTGACTGTAACCGGGGATGATACCTGCCATAATATGAGTTTTATGATAAAGATATGAAACAGGCAGATACGAGTCAAAAAAAATATCAGTTCGCTGCTACGCAGCTCAAAATCTTATATAAACGTCGTGATTCTACAAACAGTTCGCCGCTATGCGGCTTAAATCCTTATTAAACGTCATAATACTATAAACAGACTATCGCTATATACTGCTCAAATACGTTTTCCAGAGGCCTCATTGAAGCTATTAAAAATGTCCTTTGTGAAACTTTCAGAATTATGCGGCCACAAACATGTGGACCGATCTTATTTGAGTCCCGTTAGGGACGACCTGTTTTTAGCAAAAAAGCAATATATGAAACCTGAGCTCCATCGGAGCGGCCTGTTAATCCTGCAAAAGATCCCCGTTAGTTTGATTGTATTACAGTTCGAACCAATCCCGGAAATCATCCATGGATTTCTGCGGGGAACTTTTGTGATAGAACTCATTGGTATGGGTATCGTAAGCATATTTTTTCCCCCATTCATTGGCATTTTCAGCCACCAGGGTAATGGCGTATGTTATATAAACAAGCTCTTCGTTCGTCATGGTAGGGTGAAGGGAAAGCCTTATCCAGCCCGGTTTTAGCGAGAGATCACCTGCTTCGATCATTTCAGTGATTTCCTTAGACAAACTGAAATCAACATTCAGGAGAAAGTGGCCGTATGTACCGGCACATGAACAACCCCCTCTGACCTGTATTCCGAACCTGTCGTTCAGTAATCTGGTAACAAGGTTATGATGAACATTATCGATATAAAACGAAAAAACACCAAGCCGGTCCCTTACATTTTCAGCAAGGATATGAAGTCCCTTAATATCTGATAATTTATCGAATGTTAAATCAATAAGCTCTTTCTCGCGCTGGCGGATCATCTTTGTATCCATCTTTTCCTTCAGGGTTACTGCAAGAGCAGCTTTTATTCCCTGGAGAAAGCCCGGAGTTCCCCCGTCTTCTTTTACCTCAATATCGCTAATATAGCTGTATTCTCCCCATCTGTTTGTCCATTTAACAGTTCCGCCTCCGGGAGTGTCGGGAGTATAGTTTTTGTAAAGCTCTTTATTGAATATCAGCACTCCGGCGCTTCCAGGACCACCAAGGAATTTGTGAGGTGAAAAAAATATAGCATCAAGCTGTTCAGCTTTATCTTCAGGATGCATGTTAATATCAACATACGGGGCCGATGCGGCATAGTCAACAAAGCAATACCCATTGTATTCATGCATTATTCTTGCAAGTTCATAAAAAGGTGGTATATACCCTGTAACATTGGAGCACGCAGAAAATGAACCAATCAGTAGAGGTCGGTTTTTATATTTTACAATCTCCTTTCTTAATGAACCGGGATCAACTGTCAGATCAGCTGATGGTTCAAGTACAACGACATCGGCAAGTGTTTCAAACCAGGAGGTGTGGTTTGAATGATGTTCGGTATGAGTCAGAAAAACCACAGGTCGGTTTTCATTTGGTATATCTCTGCAGCTGCTGTACTCTCCGTGAGTAAAAACGCAATAGTTTATTGCCTGCTCAGGTACTTTCAGCCCCAGTATCCTCTGAAGTTTTGCGATTGCTGAAGTCATTCCTGTTCCGGTAAAAATAAGAATGTCATCATAATTGGCATTAACATGCTGTTTGACGATCTTTTGGGCAAGGTGGTACAACTGGGTCATGGAATTACCTGTGGTGGTCGATTCAGAGTGAGTATTGCCGACCAGAGGGCCAATCTCTGAGGATATTCTTTTTTCTATCGGTTTATAGAGCCGGCCACTGGCAATCCAGTCGGCATAGATAAGCTTTTTCGTTCCAGACGGGATTTCTATTGTAGCATCAATACCGACAATGTTTTTTCTGAACCGGTTAAAATATTTCTCAAGCTCGCTCATAACTTACATACACAATAGAATGCACTCTGGTTTACAATCCAATATGATTAATTAGTCTAAGTTGCTGGTTACAAGTTGTATATTACAGGTTAATGTGTTGTAAATCAAATCAATAACTGAACTTTAATATATTTCACCTTTTACTATTAATTAATAAATAAAATTACAATTAATTGAAATATAACAACTTGTAACCTGCAACCTGCAACCTGAAACTTGAAATCCCCAACCTCTCACCACTCATCACTTATTACTCAGCTAGCATATTATAAACTTCCCTCGGTGTAACTCCAAGTTCATTCGCAATAGTCCTAAGAGAAGTCTCTCCGTTGGCCTCAATTCCTTTCTCTTCAAGTATCCGGATAAGGGCTGAAAGCCCCCTTCCGGTATTATCAGACATAATTTTAACAGTATATCTGCCATAACCTGCCTGATTTTCTCCTCCTGATCTCTGAGGTTCTTTATCATATTCTGATCTAAGCATATTATAAATTGAAACAGGAGTAGTATGATTTTCCCTGGCTATGGTTTCAAGGCTTATACTGGTATCGGATACTTCTATATTATTCTCGTTAAGTGTTTTAAGAAGCTGTTCGGGAGAAACATCTCCAAAATCTGACGATAATTTTAGCAGAGTGTAGTCTTCCATGTGGATTACTGGTGGCGTTTCAAATTTAGTTTCCCAGCTCTCTTTCACTTTATCTCCGAAGATCATAACCGGGCCGAAAGGAGTCCAGGAGCGAAGTGTTCCTGCAAAGATGATACCTGATATTGATATTGATGCTACCAGCTCCCATTTCCTGTTAAGCCCAGCCATGACTTTGCTCTTAAAATATGTAAGAAAGGCTTTCCAGTTAACGAAAAACAGATGGATGATTACAAGGATGAAGAAAAGATATGAGAAAATAGTATGGAGGGCTTGCCACTCTGCCTTAGTAAACAGCATAAGCTTCCAGCTGCCCCAGTTGGCAATACGTCCGGGAGGCGCTATGTAAAGAATAAAACCTGACCATGACATTATGATTGTGGAAATCACAAGAGAGAAACTGGTGAAGCTTCTGAGTTGGAATTTTTGTTTTTCTTTCTTCATATTAATAAGAATATGAGACATAAAAATGAGGAGTAAAAATATCAAATATTTTTTTATAAATGGCAGGTATAAGCGAATGACACCTGCAACTTGAGCCCCGAGCACCAAGTACCAAATACCGAGCACTAAGCCCCGAGCACCGTGGTTTATTTAATTTTATAATGAAATTCCAGGATTTTTCTGAACCAGGTTGCCGGTAAGATATATTTAAGAAATAATGCAAGTTTTTGATCGAATGATGCAATAATATACCTTTGGCGGGGATTCCTGCATTCAATAATTTTCATAATCTTCCTGGCGAGTATTTCCGGGGATGAGCCATTGGATTCATCTTTTTCGATTACTGCAAGAGACCTGGTGAACTGATCCACATAAGGATCATCTGCAACTGGAGGAGCAAGATATTTCCGTCTGTTCCGGGTATTATTTGTGTGAAAATCACCGGGATTTATTACTATCACTTTGATATTGAAATTATTAACTTCCATTCGGAGTGCATCGCTGAAGCCTTCGATGGCGAATTTACTGGCGGAATAATAGGCCTGAAAAGGTAATCCCATCAATCCGCCAATTGAACCAAGGTTGATGATTGTACCACCACCCTGTTTACGCATTACCGGAAGGATTGATCTTGTGAGATGGACCATCCCCATAAAGTTTGTATCCATCTGCAGCTCTATAATCTCAATGGGTGTTGTCTCTATTGGTCCTCCTGAATGCATTCCGGCATTGTTAATCAGGACATCAATTCTTCCTTCTTTCTCCAGAACATCCGAAACTGCCTTTTTTATCGAAGAGAGATCAGTCAGATCCATTCTCAGGTAATGGACCAGGTCGCCTTGGTCTGACTCACTTCTGACAGTACCGTACACAATATAGCCTTTATCAGCCAGAAACCTTGCTGTCTGTTGTCCAAAACCTGATGATACTCCAGTAATGAGAATTACTTTATTCATTTTAGTCTTTTTATCTTTCATCATAAGTATTATCTCCGCCAATCCCCGGATTTTGCCCCCCAACCCCTCGAGGTTTGCCCCCCATCCCCCTGAAGGTTGACAGACCCCCCTACTCTCCTGAAGCGGGGCCAATTCTTAATCACTTAGGAGAATCTTCTGTTGTCTGTATATTAATCCCCCTTTATAGGGGGGCAGGGGGGGGGTGAATCTCACCTGTAATTATTACATCAATTAACTACAATTAGTTCAGAATACCAAGTTCTTTTGCTACCAAGGTTATTTTTTTAATTGAGATATCGACCTGCTCTTTTGTATGAGTCGCCATAAGCGAGTATCTGATAAGGCAATCCTTTTTTGGTACTGCAGGTGAAACCACAGGATTCACAAATATACCTTCAGCAAGAAGCATCTGGGTCATTTTCAATGCCTTAATATTATCACGGATAAATAAAGGAATAATGGGTGTTTCCGATTTGCCTGTATCAAATCCCATTTCTTTAAAATTCTTAAGGGCATAATTTGTAATATCCCACAGATGTTGAATTCTTTCAGGTTCCGACTCCATTATATCCAGAGCAGCTAATACAGAAGCAGCTGAAGCAGGCGTTATACTGGCACTGAAAATCAAAGAACGTGAATTATGTTTTATAAAATTAATAATCTCTTTATCAGAAGCAATAAATCCCCCGAGTGAAGCCAGTGACTTGGAGAAGGTTCCCATAATCAGATCAACTTTTTCAGTAAGTCCAAAATAAGACGATGTGCCTGAACCATTTTTCCCCAATACTCCTATCGAATGAGCGTCATCAACCATAATTGTCGCATTGTATTTTTCTGCCAGATCTACCAGTTCAGGCAACTTAACAATATCACCTTCCATTGAGAAGATTCCATCTACGACTATCAGCTTAATACTATCCGGATTACAGCGCTTAAGTTTATTTTCAAGTGAATGCATATCATTGTGTGCGTATTTAAGAATCCTTGAAAAGGTAAGCCGGCTACCTTCAATTATTGAAGCATGATCAAGCTCATCCAGTAGCAGGTAATCTCTCCGGCCGGTCAGGACAGAGACAACACCGAGATTAACCTGGAATCCGGTGCTGAAGCAAAGAGCTTCATCCTTTCCGACTAGCCCGGCCAGTCGCTCCTCAAGCTCTATATGAATATCAAGTGTTCCGTTAAGGAATCTTGAACCTGCACAGCCCGTGCCATATTTATCGATGGCTTTCTTTGCGGCCTCTTTTATTTTCGGATGGTTGGTCAGGCCAAGATAGCTGTTCGACCCAAACATCAGAACCTTTTGTCCCTTTATAGTGACGACAGTATCCTGATCTGATTCAATTTCCCGGAAATAAGGATAAATGCCTGCTTCCATTGCCCGTTGAGGAGCATCGTATTTTGAGAGCTTCTCTTGTAATATTCTCACGGTTATGATGATTTTAAATCGCTAATCGGATCAAATATATTGAAAAATATAATTTGTAATAATAAATCAATAGATTTGGGATTTTGATCTTTTAACCTTCTATGAACTTGTTTTATCCATGAACTTGTTTTATAAGTATTCGATTATTTTGATTTTCGTTTTCGCAGTTATTGTATTAATACTTCTTTTTTTTATTTCTGCTCCATACGGCAAGTTTCTGAGAAAGGGCTGGGGACCAACAATAAGTACGAAATGGGCATGGATGTTAATGGAACTTCCTTCGCCCTTACTGATGACTTTTTTTTTCTTAATATCTCAACAGAAGCATTATCCCCAGATAATATTTATCTTTATGTGGTTACTCCATTATATACACAGAGCTTTTATTTATCCCTTCACCCAGTCGGGCAGAAGCAAGCCCTACCCGATTGTACTGGTGCTAATGGCTCTCTTCTTCAACTGCCTTAACGGATTTGTGAACGGGTATGGTGCCTTTCACTATTATTCATACAACTCGTCATGGCTGCTTTCATGGCAATTCATCGGCGGAATTGTTTTATTCCTGGCCGGATTTTCAATCAATAAGAGTGCTGACGAAAAGCTTCGTCTTCTGCGAACTGACAATCCCGGGGAATATAGCATTCCTCATGGCTCATTGTTCAGATATATCTCATCCCCTCATTATTTTGGAGAGATAGTTGAATGGACCGGATGGGCAGTTATGACCTGGTCACTTCCCGGACTTGCATTTTCTATATTCACTTTCGCCAACCTTTTTCCAAGGGCTATAAGTTCCCACAGGTGGTACAAAACACAATTCCCGGATTATCCGTCGGACAGAAAGGCGATTATTCCTTTCATTATCTGAAGTGACTAAATTGAGGAGTACCTAAAGTGAGCTAAAGTTAATATTCTTAATAACTCTGATTATTATAGGCACTTTAGACATCTCTGACTTTCAGGTCGAAAGTAAAAGAATAGTCACAAATCATTCTGTTTTATTTGGAAAGTCCTAATATGAAATATATTTTTGCAGCGCAAATCAATTTTAAATTTCAAATGGACGACGGCCCTGCGAGATATTGTTTAAAATACTGATATAGGAGGGGATAAACCGTCATTGCGGTTGCTTCCTTCTGTGTCAGAAACAGGAAGGAGGCGACTATGACTTCACTTACAACATTTTACTTAAGCGGCTTAATAGGTAACGAAGCTTTTGGCATGGATGGAGATGCTATTGGTGTAATCAAGGATCTCCTGATAAAATCGTTACCGACTGAACAGGATGATTCATCGCGTCAGCTTGTAAACGGTATCAAATTAAAAACAGGCAAGGAAATCCGATGCTATTCATTTAGTACTTTCAGGGTAGTAAAAGCCAGGGAGAAATTAAATGTAACATGCACAGGTCTTCTGGGACTGTCAGTTAATGAAATAAATAATGGCTTATTCCTGGTTGAAAATGTTCTTGACAAGCAAATAGTTGATCTGAATGGCCGTAAGCTTGTAAGAGTTAATGATGTCAGGCTTGTAACAGTGTCGCAGGGAACATTTGCCATTGCAGTTGATATTGGCATTGAGGGACTATTACGCCGGATAGGTATTTCAAGGCCGATAAAACAATTCCTTTCCCTGTTTAAGATCAGTATCCCGGCAAAGTTTATTCTGTGGGAAGATGTACAGGCAATTGATTACTCGAACCTGAATATCAAATTATCAAAAAGTTATGCCAAACTTCAGACTCTTCACCCTTCCGACCTGGCGGATATCCTAGAAGATATGGGTAAAAAATCAAGTATGTCTGTTTTCTCTGCCCTTGATGAAGAAAAAGCCGCTGATGTTCTTGAGGAGCTTGAAACACACGCACAGATACATATTGTTGAAAGCCTTCCTGTAACCAAGGTTGCAGATGTATTTGAAAAAATGCCTGCTGATGAAGTGGCAGACATTCTCGATGAACTTGAAGACGAGAAAGCAGAAATACTCCTCAATGAAATGGACAACGAATCATCTCAGGAGGTGAGGGAATTGCTTGAATATTCCGATAATTCTGTGGGAAGTCTTATGACCACGGATTTTTTATCCTTTAAACCCGAAATAACAGTTGATGAGATAATAAAGGAGCTTCGAGAAAAAAGACCCGAACCTGACGAACTATATAACATGTTCGTTACCGAATCGAATGATGAACTTATAGGTACATTCAATCTCCGTGACCTTGTCCTTGCACAACCAGGGGTAACAGTAAATCAGATAATGAAGACAGAACCGGTTTTTCTTTTTGATGATCAGAAACTCGATGATATAGCCGAAATAATATCAAAATATAATCTACTGGCCGTTCCTGTTGTTGACAGTAGCAACCAGCTACATGGAATGGTGGTCGTGGATGATGTTGTTGAGGACCTTATTAACAAAAGAAGAACGAGGAAGAGATAAGAGACCGACGTATGTTGAATACCAAAGATAAAAGAAGACATTTTTTCAAGCGTTTGGCACTTTTTCTGGCCATTCTGGGTCCTGGGATCATTACGGGCAGCGTTGATAACGATGCAGGAGGGATCACTACTTACTCTGTAGCAGGGGCAATTTACGGCTACGGTCTGATATGGACACTTATTCCCAGTTTTATCGTTTTACTTATCATTCAGGAGATGAATGCCAGAATGGGTATCGTAACCGGGAAAGGTCTTTCCGATCTTATTCGTGAAAATGCAGGTGTTAAAATCACATTTTTCATTTTTGTCGGATTACTCCTGTCAAATATTGGCAATACAACAACTGAATTTGCAGGAGTGGCTGGTAGCATGGAAATATTTGGTGTAACCAAGTATGTTTCCGTTCCTGTAGTTGCATTCCTGGTATGGATACTGGTTGTAAAGGGAACTTATCAGGTTGCTGAGCGTATTTTTTTGATCTTCAGTGCCTCATTACTGACATATGTTGTGTCGGCACTTATGAGCAAACCAGAGTGGGGTGAGATAGGATCCGCAATTATACGGCCCCGGGTTGAGATGAATACCCAGAGCCTGGCAATGGTTATTGCACTGGTGGGAACCACCATAGCTCCATGGATGCAGTTTTACATGCAGGCCTCTGTTATTGAAAAGGGTTTGAAGATGAAGAATTATAAGTTTACACTTGTAGATATTGTTATTGGTTGCTTTGTGACTATTGTTGTAGCTTTTTTCATTATGGTGGCATGCGGTGCGACACTGTTTCCGAACGGAGTACAGATCAATGAAGCCAGAGACGCCGCTCTGGCATTAAAACCATTGGCCGGCAGGCTGGCTTCTCAGGTTTTTGCCTTCGGCCTGTTCATAGCTTCCGTTTTTTCTGCAACAATACTACCACTCGCAACATCATTCTATGTTTGCGAAGCTTTTGGCTTTGAAGCTGGTATTGATAAAAAATGGGAAGACGCAAAAGAATTTTATACTCTGTATACAGGGATCCTGCTTGTGTCAGCAATAATAATCTTAATCCCCAAAGCCCCGCTTATTGCTATTTCAATATGGTCGCAGGTGCTTAACGGAATTCTTCTGCCTGTCGTCCTCATAAGTATGATGCTGCTTGTAAATAATAAAAGAATTATGGGTGCTTATGTTAACAGGCCGGTCCAGAACTTTATCGGATGGAGTGCAGTTTGTATACTTATTGCACTCTCAGCCGCACTTTTAATTATGCCTGCTTTCAACCGGTAATAGTAGTCACGATCCTCTCTGATAAGGCCATATTCCGTTGGCCATTTCTTCTATCAATATTTTTGCAGGGTCGATAACCACATGTTTAATCAGCCTGCGTTTCCAGGTGTAAGTAATTTGTATTAATCCGTCATCTGTTTGTATTACAGCGGGATAGGAATATTCATTTCCTGGCTGGTCATTTTCAAGAATACAACAGGCTTTCCAGTTAATACCATCTTTAGAAACAGCAACATTCAGAACATTACGTCCCGAGGGAAGATGGTTATATACTATGACCTGAAGTCCCTCCTTCAAGGTTACAGCATCGATCCCTGAGTTAGGATTTGGCAAACCTGATGATATTAGTTTACTCCATGTACGACCATTGTCTTCTGACCATGCAGTCAATATTCTTTTTCCTTTGCTGCGGCAGACCATCTGCAATTTTCCACTTGAGTGTAATAAAATTGAAGGTTGAATAGCCTGTATCTCTTTTTCGTTGAGAGGAGGAGTTCTTTCCCAGGTCAGGCCATTGTCGGAAGTGAATTCCATATGAACTCTCCATCCATCATTCTCTGTGCTTGAAGGACAGATCAATTCACCGTTTTTAAGAAGTACTGGTTTATTCTTAACAGGACCGATTATATCCTCAGGCAAACGGCAAGGTCTCGACCATGTTTTCCCATCATTGGATGAAGTTATCATTTCACCCCACCATGTAGAGGGACTTGGGCCAACTTTATAGAAAAGCAGGACCTCTTTACCTGTACTATAGAGAACCGGATTCCAGCATGGATAGCGCTTGCTTTTATGCTGAATACCATTAACCACCTCAACAGGGATTGTCCATTTCCCGTTTTTATAATGACTGATCCAGATGCCCACATCCGGATTGTTTTCAGCAGTGCCTCCAAACCAGGCTGCAAGAAGACCATTCCGTGTTTCAATGATAGTGGAAGCATGGCAACTGGGGAAGACAACATCCTCCGGCTGATAGATAAATTCGGATTTCACAATGCATTGTTCCCCTGAATGTTGACTGTGTGCAGTTAAAGAAATGATCATCAGATAAAAAATAGAAAGGAAAAGAGTCTTTTTCATGTTTTTGAGTTTAGTATTTACTACAAATTGGTACCTTTTGCCCCCCTGGCCCTCATTTGCCTCGCCATTCTGGCTTCCCCTGGTCTTTTTTGGCCCCCCTGGCCCCCCTAAAGGGGGGTAATCCTGATTTTTACTAACTCCGCTTTGCCGGATTGAGGAGTATTTAGCCCCCCCTTTGGGGAGTATACTTCCTGACTATTTTAGTCAAAACAAATCCTGTAAGAAATATAGTAAGAGTACCAATAACAATGGTAAGGTTACTATGAAAGGGGCTTCTGAATGTGACCATTTTCCCTTCATTAAAATATAACGGCGACAAACTCATCCAGATGATAACCAGGACTCCCATAATTACACCAATAGCGGCATCAATCCTCCTTACTTTCCTGGAAATATAACCCAACAGGAAGAGTCCCAGCATTCCTCCGCTAAAGATAGAAGCAAGTGACCACCAGGCATCCAGCACGCTCTCGACCCCAACCAGCAACAAGGCAATTACAATACCTGCAGTTCCTATTAAGAACGAGGATATATAAAGAATTCTCATTGAAGACTTTTCGTCAGTTTTCGGGTTGAAATAGCGCTTATAATAATCAGAAAGAATAATTGTTGCGCTGCTATTAAGACTGGTCGAAACGGTACTCATTCCTGCAGCAAATATTGCTGCAATAAGCAGGCCGGTTATTCCGGTAGGAAGACCTGTTACTATAAAATATGGGAATATTTTATCGCCCGCTCCTTCAACTTGAAGATAATCAGGCAGTAAACCGGATTGTGCGCTATAGTAAGAAAAAAGAGCAGTGCCTATATAAAAGAAAACAAGGGATACCGGAATATAAAGGAGCGAACCAAAAAGTGCTGAAATTCTTGCTTCTTTGTCTGAACTGGTTGTCATGTAACGCTGTACATAGCTCTGATCAATACCATAGTTCTGAAGATTAATAAACAGACCATATATAAGGACAACCCAGAAGGTAGATTCTTTAATGCCAGGGCTGAAGCTCCCGAGGCTGAACTTATTGTTTGCTGAGGCTATCTCAAAAAGTTGTCCCGGACCATCAGGCATCGAAAAGGTAAGAAGTAAAGCACTTGACAAAGCTCCGGTGATCAGGATAATTGCTAGAATGGTATCAGTCCATATTACAGCCTTAATACCTCCAAGCATCGAATATAACATAACTGCCAGACCCGTTACAATGATTATTGTTTTTATGTTCCACCCAAAAAGAGCATTTACAGGAAGTGCCAGTAACAGAAGGATGGCTCCGGTGCGCATAAGCTGAGTAAGAATATAACAGAGGGATGCATACATCCTGGCCCATACTCCGAAACGTTGTTCAAGATAATAATAGGCCGACACATTTCCTATTCCTCTGTACAGAGGAATAAAGAATTTTATCGCTGCGTAGGAAGCAAATGGTATCGAAAGGCTGAATACAAATGCATTCCAGTCAGTCATATAAGCTTTCCCGGGCAAAGCCAGAAAGCTTATGCTGCTCACAAATGTTGCAAAAATAGACATACCAACAGCCCAGGAGGGCATTTTTCTTCCGCCTGTAGTAAACTGGTCTGATGTTCTGTTCTTAAAGAAAAAACTGGCACCAAACAAAACAATACCGAAAATCAGTACAAAAAAAATAATTGCATCCAGTAATGGGAGCTTCATGAAATGATGTAATTATTAAGCAAATGAAATCTTTGATGACCGGATAAATTTACAATATAAATATTAGATTTGTGAATAGTTTTTTCCTGGCAGATTTTAATCTCTGTGATATGAATACAATAATCCGGTACAGAAGAGTTTTTATTACTATTATTCTTTTTATCCTTTCAACTGCTTTGATTTTTAGCCAGAAAGAGGGTGAAGATGAGTTTTTGGGCAAGGCCGATCTTTACAAAGCAAAAAAGAGTGCTTTGGAATACCTGAGTGATAATCTGATAGTTAAGAAGTTCGGGAATATTGCAGATTCGATCTGGCATTATGCTGAGCTTGGAATGCAGGAGTTTAAATCCTCTGCTATTCTGATTAAAACTCTTGAAGAGGAGGGTTTTGATGTTGAGAAAGGAGTTGCAGGTATGCCAACCTGTTTTGTTGCCACATGGGGCAGCGGAAAACCTGTTATCGGTATACTTGGTGAATTTGACGCTTTGCCTATGCTGTCACAAAAAGCACTTACTCCGGTACAGGACCCGGTTATACCGGGAGCTCCGGGCCACGGATGCGGTCATAATATGATGGGACCAGCCGGTATAGCGGCGGCAATAGCTGTAAAGAAAAGTATGGAAATACATAATTTGCAGGGGACAATTAAGTTTTTCGGATCACCTGCTGAAGAGACTATTATAAGCCGGCCCTACATGGTAAGAGAGGGAGTCTTCAATGATGTTGATGCTGTGATAGATAATCATACCTCTTCAAACTTTTCGACCGGTTATGGTGTGAGTGGTAATGCTGTTATATCGGTAGTTTTTTCATTCAAAGGCAAAACAGCTCACTCAGCGGGTTCGCCGTGGAGCGGTAGAAGTGCCCTTGACGCTGTTGAATTAATGAATATAGCTGCCAATTTTCTCCGCGAACATCTTTTTTATACATATCGGTTACATTACGTTATTACTGAAGGGGGCGAGGCACCAAACGTAGTACCAGACAAAGCATCAGTATGGTATTATATCAGGAATACTGACGAAAGGCTTGAAGAGATGTACAACCGGGTCGTCGACTGTGCCAGAGGTGCAGCATTGGCATCCGGTACCATACTTGATTCGGTTAGAGTCATTACTGCCGTTCATCAGAAACATTCTAACAAAGGGATGGCTGAGACAATCAGAAAGAACATTGAACTTATAGGATTACCTGAATGGATAGAGACTGAACATTCTTTTGCAAAATCACTTCAGAAAGAACTTGGAGTAAAAGAGACCGGCTATCCGATGAAAATAAGTCCATGGCGACATCCTTCCGGGGTGCAGGTTGGAGGAGGATCAACAGATGTCGGTGAGGTTACACTGGTAGTACCCACGGCAACTCTTAATTTTCCCGGGGGAGTTCCAGGAGCAATCGGACATCACTGGTCATCAGTTGCTTCATTTTATGGTAGTGCAGCATGGAAAGGTCTCAATGCTGGTGCGAAAGTGATGGCAGCAACAGCCCTGGACCTGTTAACCAAACAAAAATTACTGAATGAAATAAAGGCCGAGTTTGCAGAATATTCCAAAGAGCACCCTTATAAGTCTTTCCTTCCGGAAGGAGCAAAACCACCACTAGATCTGAACAGGGAACTTATGGACAAATACCGGAAGGCCATGATGCAGGCAGGTCTTGAAGATTAGAATTTCGAACCTTATTTGTATCTTGATTTTCTTATTTAATTTGAAAATTTGAAAATATAATCAGAGGACATTGATGCAAAAAGGATATTTTGGATCTGATTATTATAATACTCCCGTGAAGAAGAAATTAAGTCTTTGGGATAAGTTTCTTCTGGATAACCGGTTATACTTCACGATCGAATATGCTTATACTGTATTGAGAACCAGAAAAGAAGCTATCCGGGGCGTATACGATACAAAAGCCTGGGCCGATTCATCTTTTTATATTTTAAGACTTATTGAAAAGACCGGAGGTAAATTTCATATATCCGGTATGGAAAACATCTCAAAGTCCGATAAGCCTGTCCTTTTTATCGGTAACCACATGAGCACTCTTGAGACTATGGTTTTGCCCTGTATAATTGCTCCTCACAGGGAGGTAACATTTGTTGTAAAGGAGAGCCTTGTTAAACATTTTCTTTTTGGTGATATAATGAGATCGAGGGATCCTATAGTGGTTGGGAGGAATGATCCACGGAAAGATCTTGAAGCTGTAATGATTGGAGGATCAAAACTCTTATCAAAAGGTGTCTCAATAATAATCTTCCCGCAAAGTACAAGAAGTCTTGTTTTTAAACCGGAAGAGTTCAATTCTCTCGGTGTTAAGCTGGCAAAAAAGACTGGTGTTGAAATCGTTCCTTTTGCACTTAAAACTGATTTCTGGAGTAACGGCAAAATAATAAAGGAACTTGGGCCATTAGACCGTAATAAACCAATTTACATCAAATTCGGTGAACCATTCAGTGCTACAGGAAGCGGAAAGGATGACAACCAGAGAATCATTGAGTTTATTCAGAGTTCCCTCAGGGAATGGATCCAGGTCTGACCGTCACGATTTTATTTATTAAAGTTACTTTGAACCCGTGGTAAAAATATTTTTAAGTGTTAACTCTACGTTTAAAAGATTTCTTTGTAGATTTGAAGGAACGAACAGAGACCGGGAATAAAAATGTATATGATTTGTGTTCTTCCCTTTTATGAACTAAACCTGAAAATACAGATAACACAATTCCAAAACAACTACTAAAAGATTTATTATGGGAACATTAGACTGGATCATATTAGGACTATTTTGTATTGGCCTTGTAGGTATAATTATCTGGGTGCTCAAAAAAAGAGAAGATACTACTACTGATTATTTTCTTGCCGGCCGTGATGCGACATGGCTGGCGATTGGTGCATCGATATTTGCATCCAACATCGGATCGGAACATCTTGTTGGGTTAGCCGGAGCAGGAGCGTCAAGCGGCATGGCAATGGCTCACTGGGAGATGCACGGGTGGATCATCCTTATTCTTGGATGGTTCTTTGTGCCTTTTTATGCCAGGAGTGGAGTCTTTACAATGCCAGAGTTTCTGGAGAAAAGATATAACAGAGGCTCAAGATCGTTCCTGTCAATAATTTCACTTGTTAGTTATGTGCTCACAAAAGTAGCAGTTACTGTTTACGCCGGAGGTATTGTCTTCAAGGAGGTTTTCGGAATTGAATCAATATTCGGCATTGATTTTTTCTGGATAAGTGCTGTAGGACTGGTATTACTGACAGGTATCTATACCACTCTGGGTGGAATGAGAGCAGTGTTATTTACATCTGTTTTACAAACGCCTGTGCTGCTGATAGGATCACTTGCCATTGTCGTTATAGGTCTTATGAAGCTGGGAGGCTGGTCAGAAATGATGGAGATTTGCAGGGCAGTACCGGTCAATGAAGCAGGGGATACTATGACAAATCTTATGAGGGCACCAAGTGATCCGGAATTCCCATGGACCGGTGTCATTCTTGGCTCGGCAATCATTGGTTTCTGGTACTGGTGTACCGACCAGTTTATTGTACAGAGGGTACTTTCCGGCCGAAATCAGTCTGAGTCCAGGAGGGGAGCTATACTTGGAGCAACTTTTAAACTCTCACCCGTATTTATTTTCCTTATTCCGGGTATGATTGCTTACGCACTTAACCAGAAGGGCCTCCTGACACTAACTGATTCAGATGCCGCTTTCCCGGTAATGGTAAAAGAATTACTACCACTTGGTTTTACAGGTCTTGTTGTAGGAGGTATCCTCGCAGCCCTGATGAGCTCACTTGCTTCACTGTATAACTCTTCGGCAACCCTGTTTACTGTTGACTTTTACAAGAAATTCAAACCTCAGGCACCGGAAAAAGAGCTCGTAAGAGTTGGAAGGATAGCAACAATGGTTGTTGTAGTGCTGGGAATACTCTGGATTCCGGTCATGAAGGGAATAGGCAAAGTTCTCTATGCCTATCTTCAGGATGTACAATCAATGCTTGCCCCCGGTATCGCAGCCGTATTCCTTCTTGGAGTAGCTTCAAAAAGGATTACTCCAAAAGCAGGATTCTACGGGCTCGTCTCCGGTTTTATCCTTGGTATGACACGTCTTGGATTTGTGGTCTTAGGAGGAAATCTTAATCACGAAAATCTGCTGTATAAAGTATTTCTTGTCCCAAACTGGCTTCATTATGAGATAGTTATTTTCTTTATTGTTATAGTGCTTATGATAGTGACAAGTATGTTTACTACAAAACCCGATCCTGTAGCGATAAGGGGATTATACTTTGGCTCGGCAACGGCTGAAGAAAAAGCAGTCACACGAGCCAGCTGGAACAACTGGGATCTGCTTTTCTCTGGTATCGTTATAGTGGTAATAATAGCATTTTATATTTACTTCTGGTAAAGTTTATTAACCTGAAAATCTCTGTCCAAGAACATGTACGAAATAAGTTATAAAGAGGCATGGTTCGTTACAGGTAGTCAGCATCTTTACGGACCGGAAACTCTTAAACAGGTAGCTGCTGACTCAAAAGTAATTTCGGAAGCACTTGATAACTCTCCGATAATTCCTGTAAGGATTATTTTCAAACCTGCACTTACTACTCCTGAATCTGTTTTTGAGCTCTGCTCCGAAGCAAACAATAACAAAAACTGCATAGGGCTCATTACATGGATGCATACATTTTCTCCTGCAAAAATGTGGATAAAAGGACTATCCGCGCTTAATAAGCCGTTTCTGCATTTTCACACACAGCTGAACAGGGATATTCCATGGGATACCATCGATATGGATTTTATGAATCTTAACCAGTCAGCTCATGGCGACCGGGAATTCGGATTCATCGGATCGCGTATGAGGTTAAACAGGAAAGTTGTTGTGGGTCACTGGCAGGAGGATGAAGCGATTGGTAAAATCGCTGTATGGATCAGAGCTGCAGTAGCTTACGACGACGCATGCCATATGAAGATTGCCAGGTTTGGTGATAACATGCGTGATGTGGCAGTTACCGAAGGAAATAAAGTAAGCGCTCAGTTAAAGATGGGTTATTCTGTCTATGGATATGGTATCGGAGATCTGGTTTCTTCAGTCAATTCGATTCCGGAAAATGAGGTAGATGTTTTAATTGAAGAATATAATTCCAGATACCATCTGACCAGCGATGTCCTTACTTCAACCACACTGAGAGAGGCAGCACAAATTGAACTTGGGATGGAAAAATTCCTTACAGATGGTAATTTTAAGGCATTTACCACCACCTTTGAAGATCTTCACGGGCTTAAACAGTTACCAGGTCTTGCTGTGCAGCGGTTAATGGAGAAAGGTTACGGTTTTGGTGCTGAGGGTGACTGGAAGACGGCTGCTCTTGTAAGATCAATGAAAATAATGGCAACCAGACTTCCTGGTGGTACATCATTTATGGAAGATTACACTTATCATATGGATCCTGCAGGGATGAGAGTCCTTGGAGCTCATATGCTTGAAGTCTGCCCTTCCATAGCTGCAGACAAACCTTGTCTTGAGGTACATCCTCTTTCTATTGGTGGAAAAGGTGATCCTGCCCGGCTTGTATTCAAATCAGCTACCGGAAAAGCAATCAATGCTTCGCTTATTGACCTTGGAAACCGGTTTAGAATGATAGTCAACAAGGTGGAGGTGGTGGAATGTCCTTATATGCCGAAACTGCCCGTAGCAAGTGTGTTATGGAACCCTCTTCCGGATCTAAGGATGGCTGCTGAAGCATGGATCCATGCGGGAGGAGCTCATCATACAGTCTTCAGCACTGCTGTTAATGCAGAATATGTTGAAGATTTTTCCTCTATGATGGGAATTGAATACCTTCTGATAGACGAGAAATGTGATATCACTTCTTTCAAAAAAGAGATCAGATGGAATGAGGTTTATTATCATCTGGCACAGGGTATAGTGTAGTAAGTCTAAACCAGAATAATGAAACTCTATTCAGAGCATAGGCGGCATCTTGTTGCAGTTGACTGTATTGTGTTTGGTTACAATATTCTTGAGAAGGAGATCAAGCTTCTTCTGATTAAAAGAAGTTTTGAACCAGCAAGGGGTAAATGGTCACTTGCAGGCGGATTCGTGGAAGAAAATGAAAGTCTTGATGAAGCAGCATACAGGATATTGAGAAAGCTTACAGGTCTGAGAAATGTTTATATGGAGCAATCCTATTCTTATGGGGATGTAACTAGGGATCCGGGTGCAAGGGTAATATCCACGGCATACAGTGCACTTATCAAGATACGTGATATTGATAAGGAACTTAAAGAGTTGAACGGAGCTCACTGGCAATCAATATCAAGATTGCCAAAGCTTATATTTGACCACGCAGAAATGGTTGCCAGGGCACTTGATGATTTGCAAATGCAGATCAAGGTTAAGCCTGTAGGTTTTGAACTTTTACCGGAAAAATTCACTCTTGTACAGCTTCAGGATCTGTATGAAGCTATTTATCAACGAAGGATAGACAAAAGGAATTTCCGTAAGAAGATCTTATCGATGAACATTCTCGAAAAGCTTGATGAGAAAGAAAAAGAGACCTCAAAGAAGGGTGCCTATTATTATAAATTTATCAGGGAGAAATACGATGGCTTCAAACAAAAGGGTTTCTATTTCAACCTTGATGTTAATTGAGTAATAGTGCTTAAAGTGACTAAAGTTTGGAGTAGTAAAAGTTAACAGGATTATGTTGGAGCAATTGAAACAAAAAGTTTATCAGGCGAACATCAACCTTGTCAGGCATGGACTGGTAATACATACATGGGGTAATGTAAGTGGAAGAGATACTGACAGCGGACTGATTGTAATCAAACCATCGGGAGTAAGTTATAAATCAATGAAACCGGATGATATTGTGATTCTCGATTCCAAGGGTAACATAGTTGAAGGAGACAGGAAACCATCAACAGATGCCCCAACACATCTGCTGCTTTATAAAGCATTCAGTTCAATAGGTGGTATTGTACATACTCATTCAACTTATGCCACAGCATGGGCTCAGGCAGGAAAGGATATACCACCGCTTGGAACAACACATGCTGATCACTATTATGGCGAGGTGCCATGTACCCGTAAACTTACAGAAGCGGAGATCAGAAATGATTATGAGATCAATACGGGAAAAGTGATTGTGGAGAGGTTCGACAAAATTGATCCTCTTGCAGTACCATCAGTCCTGGTCAACTGCCATGGGCCTTTCTGCTGGGGTTTAGATGCTGAGGAGGCAGTTTACAACGCAGTAGCCCTTGAAGAGATTGCACGAATGGCTTTCTATACAGTGTTGCTTGGTAACAGTAGCTCTATTGATAGATTCCTGCTGGATAAACACTTTAAAAGAAAGCATGGGGAAGAGGCATATTATGGTCAATAAGAATGCAATTAAGTTATATATAAAATTAACATATATATAAAATTAACATATATATAAAATTAACATATATATAAAATTAACTTATATATAATAATTACTTATATATATAAATAAATTATATATTATGCCTGCAAAATATGTTATAGGAATTGATTATGGAACAGATTCCGTTCGTAGTGTTGTTGTTGATACAGCAAACGGCGAAATAGTAGGTACATCAGTTTATGATTACCCGCGGTGGAAGAAAGGTCTGTTTTGTGATCCTTCAATCAATCAATTTCGTCAGCACCCGCTTGATTACATTGAAGGGCTTGAGATATCAGTTAAGGAAACTCTTAAAGGAGTGGATCAGGAAGTAATAAAGAATGTTACCGGAATAACTCTTGATACCACCGGATCAACACCTGTGGCAGTTGATAAAGAGGGAATTCCACTTTCGTTAAAACCTGGTTTTGAGAGCGATCCTGATGCCATGTTTATACTATGGAAGGATCATACGGCAGTCAAGGAAGCTGCCGAGATCAATGAGCTGGCAAAGACATGGGGAGGAGTGGACTTTACAAGGTTCGAAGGAGGTGTCTATTCTTCGGAGTGGTTCTGGGCAAAGATTCTTCATGTTATCCGTAATAATGAGAGAGTACGCAAAAATGCCTGGTCGTGGGTTGAACATTGCGACTGGATACCCGCTTTGCTTTGTGGCGATACTGATCCCCTTCGACTCAAGAGAAGCCGTTGTGCAGCAGGACATAAGGCTATGTGGCATGAGGATTTCAACGGATTGCCCGACGAAAAATTCCTGGTGAAACTCGATCCGTTGCTGGCTGGGATCAAAGAGAGACTCTTCAGTGAAACATACACCTGTGATGTCGAAGTTGGTAACCTCTCGGAAGAATGGGCTGACAGATTAGGTCTCCCTACTGATGTTAAGGTAGGTGTCGGTGCTTTTGATGCACACCTGGGAGCTGTTGGAGGCGAGATAAAACCATATCACCTGGTTAAAGTAATGGGCACATCTACATGCGATATGCTGATAGCCCCAATGGAAGAAGCTGGAGACAAACTTGTCGCAGGAATATGCGGCCAGGTTGATGGTTCAATTGTTCCCGGAATGCTTGGTCTTGAAGCTGGACAATCAGCATTCGGGGATATATATGCATGGTTCAGCAGGTTACTGATGTGGCCTGTTAATGAGATCATTGCAAAAATGTTGTGGCTGGATAACAAGACCAGGAATAAAATAATGGATGAAACAGCCGACAAAATGATTTCTGAACTCAGCAAACAGGCAGAATCGGTAAATAATGAAGAAACAGCCCTCATCGCACTCGACTGGCTGAATGGCAGACGTACACCCGATGCTAACCAGGCTTTGAAAGGTGCAATCACAGGATTATCTCTGGGATCTGATGCCCCGAGGATCTTTAAAACACTTGTGGAAGCCACGGCTTTTGGATCAAGAATGATCAACGAAAGGTTCATTTCAGAAGGAGTCCGTATTGACGGTGTGATTGCTGTGGGAGGTGTCGCCAAAAAGAATCCTTTTGTAATGCAGGTAGTTGCTGATGTGCTGGGTATGCCTATCAGAGTGGTCAGTTCAGACCAGACCTGTGCACTGGGTTCAGCGATGGCTGCCTCGGTTGTTGCCGGAGTTCATAAGGATATTTCATCAGCTCAGGAAGCAATGGGAGGAGGCTTCGAAAAAGAGTATCTGCCGGATCCGGTGGAAGCAAGGAAATATGAAGTCCTTTTCATGAAGTATAAAAAGCTTGGATCGTTCATCGAGAATGAACTGAAATAACTCCTGTTTTTGTCCCCAATCCCCCAAAGGGGCTTATAGTAAATATTTTAAAGTCCCCTTTTGGAGAGGATTTAGTGGCGATAAATAAATTGCATAATAAACACTAAGGGAAATATAAGTATTATAAAGACAGACAAAAAATTTAACATCTTATAATTGACACAGCGTTATGAAAAGACTATTTACATTTTTATTTGTCCTGGTTTTACTGGCATCATTAGAGGCCGGTGCTCAAAAAGAAAATCCTGCATCAGTCAACCAGTTGATTGTTGTTGCCAATCACGCCGGACCCACAATCAGCAAAGACATCTACGGCCATTTCTCAGAACACCTGGGTACATGTATTTATGGCGGTTTATGGGTCGGAACCGACTCGGAAATCCCTAATACTTATGGTATCAGAAATGATGTTGTCTTTGCACTCCGTGAGATGAAAGTACCAAATCTCCGCTGGCCGGGCGGATGTTTTGCCGACACCTACCACTGGAAGGACGGAATAGGCCCTCAGGAAAAAAGGGCTTCGATAATCAATACACACTGGGGAGGTGTTACCGAAGACAATTCATTTGGAACACACGAATTTATGAAACTTACTGAATTGCTTGGCTGCGATGCCTATATAAACGGGAATGTTGGATCCGGAACTGTCAGGGAAATGGCGGAGTGGGTAGAATACCTTACGTCCGATGCTGAGAGTCCTATGACCCGGATACGTAAAGAATATGGCAGGGAAGAGCCCTGGAAAGTAAAATATTTTGCTATCGGTAACGAAAACTGGGGCTGTGGTGGTAATATGACAGATGAGTTTTATGCCAACGTGATGAGACAATTCTCCACCTACCTGAATAATTATGGTGACAACCGGCTCTACAGAGTTGCATGCGGACCTTCAGATTATAACTTTGCATGGACAGAGACACTGATGAAGGACGGGGCAACACGTAATAGATTCCAGGGATTATCAATCCATTATTATTCTCTTGTTGACGGATGGAATAATAAGGGTTCAGCCACTGAATTCGGAGAAAGGGAATGGTTTCAGACCATGAGGGCTAATCTCCAGATGGACCAGATTATTAAGGGGCACAAAGCCATCATGGATCGGTACGATCCTCAGAAAAACAAGGGACTTGTGGTTGATGAATGGGGAAACTGGTTCAATGTTGAACCAGGAACCAATCCCGGATTTCTTTATCAGCAGAATACCTTAAGAGATGCATTAACAGCAGCCATACACCTTAATATTTTTAACCAACATGCTGACAGGGTAAAGGTTGCGAACCTTGCTCAGATGGTTAATGTTCTTCAATCAGTCATACTTACTAAGGATGATAAAATGGTACTAACCCCTACCTATCATGTGTTCAGAATGTACAGAGTCCATCAGGAGGCACAGCTTTTAAATACCGATCTGATATGTGAAGATTACACGTTCAATAACAGATCTGTTCCTGCCATCTCAGCTTCGGCATCTGTTGACAAAGATGGCAAGGTGCACATATCACTTGCTAACCTGAATCCAAATAAGGAAATTTCAATTACCTGTCCGGTTATCGGTAATAACTTTAAGAATGTGACCGGGGAGGTTCTCACAGCAAGTGAAATGTCGACGCATAACACTTTTGAAGAGCCTGACCTGGTAAAACCGGTATCATTTAACGGTTTTAATCTGAAAGAAAATATTCTTACGGTAACCATGCCTCCGAAATCGGTAGTGGTACTGGAGTTGAGATAACCTCTCCCCCTAAATCCCCCTCTTCCAGGAGAGAGTTGGACTTAATTATCTGATTTTTAAATCCCTACCTCCTGGGGGAGGGATTTGGGGAGAGGTAAAAAACCAGGAGGGAATTAGGGTGAGGTGAAAAAGCAGAGAGGAGGTTGAGGAGTAAAAGGACGCATTTAGGAGGAGAAGCAAAAACCTACCTGAATTCATAAATTATATAAAACAGCAATTATGAAAAACCATAAAAACCTGTTATTAATAATTGTAATTATTACACTTATTTTCACCGGATGCTCAAAGAGAAAATACTCCATGGACTATCCGGTCCAGCCAGTGCCGTTTACTTCTGTTAAACTGACTGACAATTTCTGGGCCCCCCGGATACAAAAGAATGCAACAGTAACCATACCTATTGCTTTCAGTTATTGTGAATCAACAGGAAGAGTTAAGAATTTTGAAATTGCTGGAGGACTTGATACAGGCAGATTCCGCACTATTTACCCTTTCGACGATTCAGACGTTTTTAAGATTATAGAAGGAGCAAGCTATTCGCTTCAGACCTTTCCTGATCCGGAACTGGAAGCTTATCTTGATACCCTGATATGGAAGATAGGCCTGGCACAGGAAGAGGACGGGTATCTCTATACAAACAGAACAATAGCTGAGATGCATGGTGGTGAAGGTCTTCATGAGTGGGCCAGCAAAAACAGATGGGAACTTGATTCCATTCTTAGTCATGAACTTTATAATATAGGTCATCTTTATGAAGCAGCAGTTGCTCACTTCCAGGCGACAGGAAAACGTACCTTGCTTGATATCGCAATTAAATCGGCCGACCTGGTTAATAGAGATTTTGGACCGGATAGAGTAAAAGTCTATCCCGGGCATCAGGTGATTGAAATGGGATTTGTTAAACTCTACAGGGTCACAGGTGAAAGAAAATACCTCGATCTGGCAAGATTCTTTCTTGATATCAGAGGTCCAAATGGAGACCAGTATAATCAGGCTCATAAACGGGTGGTCGATCAGACCAAAGCTGTAGGTCATTCAGTAAGAGCTACATACATGTATTCGGGTATGGCTGATATTGCGGCAATTGAAAAAGATGAAGCTTATCTTAACGCAATAACAGAAATATGGGAAGATATTGTATATGGCAAGATATATATTACAGGAGGCATCGGGGCAACTGGAGGCAATGAAGGTTTTGCCGATCCGTTTGTTCTTCCAAATATGACAGCCTATTGCGAAACATGTGCTTCGATCGGCAATATATTTACTAACCACCGGTTGTTCCTTTTGCACGGTGAGGGAAAATATATCGATATTCTTGAAAAAACACTTTATAACTCAATGCTTTCAGGAGTATCGCTATCAGCCGACAGGTTCTTTTATCCTAATCCGCTGGAATCTAATGGGCAGCATGAACGGCAGGCCTGGTATGGATGCGCATGCTGTCCCTCAAATATTGCAAGATTCGTTCCTGCCATACCGGGGTATATATATGCAGTTACAGATGATGAACTATATATTAACCTTTTTATTTCAAACAATGCAGAGTTAAAAATCGGAGACAGGACCATGAGTGTTTCACAAAAAGCAAATTTTCCATGGGATGGCAGGGTGGAGATAACTCTTAATCCTGAGAAAAATTCAAAATTTACTCTGAATATCCGTATTCCAGGTTGGGCCATGAATGAAGCTATTCCTGGGGATCTTTACAAATTCGCCGATCATAACAACGATGGCTTTAAGCTTTCTATTAATGGGAAGGTAATCCATCCGGAGATTATTAACGGATATGCTGTTACAGTGAGAAAGTGGAGCCCGGGCGACAGGGTAGAACTTGATCTGCCGATGCCTGTACGAACTGTAATTGCTGATGAGAGAATAAAAGATGATAACGGAAAGATTGCTGTTCAGCGTGGTCCGGTGATCTTCTGTGCCGAATGGCCCGATAATAACACAGGGAATATATTAAATCTGGTAGTTGAGAAGGATTCTGCCTTCACTACGGAATATGTTCCCGAGCTTCTTGGTGGCACACAGGTCATAAAAACAACTGGTTACCAGACAAGAAGAATGTTGGGAGAGGAACCATCTGTGCTTGCTGAGGAAGAGCCTGTTACACTTATTCCTTATGCTTTATGGAATAACCGGGGTCCGGGTCAGATGATGGTGTGGCTGCCAACAACACTGGAAAGTACAAATCCCCTGCCTGCCCCTACAATTGCCTTTAGGAGCAAGGTAAGAGCAAGTAAGCTAACCAGAGATCTTTCTGCAGTAAATGACCAGCAAGAACCAGAGAATTCAAACGATCGTTCAGTGACATATTACCATTGGTGGCCCAACAAGGACAAATGGGAGTATGTCCAGTACGATTTTGAAAAACCTGAGACTATCTCCAAAACAGAAGTCTACTGGTTCGATGATGGACCGGAAGGTGGGTGTCGCATACCTGACGAATGGGAAATATTATATCTCTCAGGCAATATCTGGAAGCCGATTAATGCAAAGGTATCTTATAAGGTTACGAAAAATAACTGGGATTCGCTAATATTCGAGCCCGTAAAAACATCAGCAGTTAAATTAAGGGTCAGATTGAACAGAGATTATTCAGGAGGAATCTACGAATGGATTGTGGAGTAGAGACAGGTCGCAGACCTGTCTCTACTGAAGGAGGATTATCAGATTTTTTTGGCAATTCTGTACCTTTGGGTAGTGGAGCGGAACCAGGAATTCATGAAATAAAATAGGCAAATATTTGATATTTGTGATTATAAATAGATAGATATGAGAATCTTCAGAGTATTATTCATTATTGTAGTTATCTTTTTAATAACGCCGGGATTTTTACTAATTTCCGTACAGACTCAAATAGAGGCCCCTTCGGGTAAAAACCTTGCGATAGTAGCGACTCCGTCTGGTTCGTCACGTTATGGTGCGTCAATGAACTCACTAAATGATGGTCTGGTACCTGCAACCACAGGCAGAATGCGAACAGGTAGAAGCAGACAGCCTCAGAGGCTTTCAAGGCAATGGGTGCAGTATGATTGGTTGCAACCTGTTACCACAGGGAAGATAGTTGTTTTCTGGTGGAATTATGAAAGCTCTGTAAGGTTGCCTCAGGCTTACAGGATCCAGTACTGGGACGGGAACAAATTTATAACGGTTAAAAATGCTTCAGGTCTTGGACTTGAGAACAACCGGTACAACATAACAACATTCGATCCTGTTCAGACAACCAGGCTTCGTCTGGAAGCAGATTCTGTTGACAGGTTTTTAGGTACGATACTTGAATGGATGGTCTTTCAGGAGGAGAATTCTCCTGACCATCCCCCGGTTGTTACTGCCGGAGTTGACCGTATAGTAATGTCTGATGGTAAAACCTACCTTTCAGGAAGTGTCAAATCGGTAACCCCGGTAACCAGGATGGTTTGGAGTAAGAAATATGGTCCGGGCAATGTAGTATTTGCAGATGCCGGGTCAATGAATACAACATCAACTTTCTCAGCTCCCGGCGACTATGTTCTCGCTATGACAGCCACTGAGGGAGACCTGGCATCATCTTCAACTCTGAAGGTAACTGTAAGCCAGCCACCACCTGAAGAGCGGCTCGATGTTGTCTATACGAAGCGTTACCGGATCAATAGTCCGTTATGGAGCGACAGGGCTAAGGCCATAATAGTGAACTGGATTCCATGGTGCATTGACCAGATAAACCGCGACACTCTGACTCTGGGACCCGGAGGGCTCGATAATTTTATCGAAGCAGGAAAGGCACTGAGGGGTGAACAACATGGCCGTCATAAAGGATATGTGTTTTCAAATGCATGGGTTTATCAAACCATCGAATCAATGAGTATAGCTCTCATGATTGATCCTCAGGGGGATAAAGAGATTATGGCGGCACAGGAAAAAATGAAAGCCACAATAGACAGGTGGATACCGGTTATTCTGGCCGCACAGGAACCTGACGGGTACATCCAGACTGCCTACACACTGCGCGATACAACCCGCTGGCAGGAAAGATGGGCTCCCAGGACAAGGGGAAACCACGAAGGTTATGTAGCCGGCTATTTCATCGAATCAGCCATTAATCATTATACACTTACTGAAGGGAAAGATAAAAGGCTTTATAATGCTGCCAAAAAGCTTGCTGACTGCTGGGTGGCAAATATTGGTCCCGGTAAGAAGGAATGGTATGATGGTCACCAGGAGATGGAGCAGGCATTGGTCCGTTTTGGCCGGTTCGTTAACGACATGGAAGGTAACGGCCGGGGGGACAGCTACATCAGTCTGGCCAAGTTCCTTCTCGACTGTCGTCGCGACGGAAGTGAATATGATCAGAGCCATATACCTGTACAGCAGCAATATGAGGCAGTTGGTCATGCTGTTCGTGCCGTTTACAGCTATTCAGCTATGGCTGATGTAGCAGCGGAGACAGGTGATGTTGATTACCAGAGTGCTGTGATGTCGCTATGGGATAATATTGTCAATAAAAAATATTATGTTACAGGAGGTATTGGAAGCGGGGAGACCTCCGAAGGATTCGGGCCCAATTATTCCCTGCGGAATAATGCTTACTGTGAGTCATGTTCAAGCTGCGGACTGATATTCTTTCAGTATAAAATGAACCTGGCATATCACGATGCAAAATATGCCGATCTGTATGAAGAGATAATGTATAATGCCCTGCTCGGCTCCCTGGATCTGGAAGGGAAGAATTATTATTACACCAATGCATTGAATTCATCACAGTCGCGGTATGCATGGCATGTATGTCCATGCTGTGTAGGCAACATACCACGAACACTACTCATGATACCTACCTGGACCTATGTAAAAAGCAAAGATGGGTTATATGTTAATATGTTTATTGGCAGTACAATAAATGTTGAAAAAGTTGCCGGAACCGATGTGGAGATGGTGCAGAAGACTGACTATCCCTGGAGTGGCAAGGTTACAATAACCGTCAATCCAAAGCAGACCAGAGAATTTACCCTGTTCATACGTGTACCCAACCGTACGACCAGCACCCTTTATACTACAATACCTGTTGTAAAAGGGCTTAAGTCCCTCACAGTGAACGGCAAACCTGTATTGTATAAAATTGTAAACGGATATGCTGAAATAAAAAGAACATGGAAAGCCGGTGACAGGGTTGATCTTGAAATGCCGATGGAAATCCAGGTTATTACTGCCGATGACAGGATTGAGGCCGACAGGGGGAGAGTAGCCCTTCGTTACGGACCTTTGATCTATAATGTGGAAAAGGCTGATCAACCTGATATTGAGAAATATATCGGCACAGGGCCGTTACAGGCAGAATGGCGTGGTGATCTTCTCAATGGAGTGATGACAGTAAAAGGCACCTGGAGCGATGGCACTCCTTTAATGGCAATTCCGAATTATGCCCGTAATAACCGGAACACTGTTAAATCAACCTATGCCCCAGGCCGGCAAAATCCTGATGGCGGTTCAATTGTGTGGATCAAAAAACAATTGTAGAGACAGGTCTCAGACCTGTCTCTACAATTGGGTGATCAGAAACAGAATTATTCCTATTATAATCACATATATTGCTAACTCTATTATTCTTAAGGCACGTTTGCCCATCATTTATTCCTGTTAAACTAATCCGTTAATTTTGAAGACTGAAATCCAGGAATAAATTTAGGGTCAATACATTGAAATACTCCGTATTGTTTGTTTAAAGAGATATCCCATTTTGTTATGGCCAACTGTTATTTTGTATTGATAATGGGGGTCAAATGTTAATTACTCAGCTTTAAGCATCCGGATATTTAATTTGGTTTGATTAATTTTAAAGAAAATTGAGGAACAAGGAATTCGGGTTTAATACTTCTTTTAAGTAACATAAAGTATTTCTTGGCAATGAATAGATTCTATTCTGACCGTGATATCTGGCGGAGAAGTCCGAAATTATTCTCCCCAAACTTAATAAAGCGGGGTACATCTGTGGTATGGTTTATTTTTATAATCCTTCAATCATTGTTTGGAACACAGGATTACCGTATTGTATTTTCTCATCTTGATGTAAATGACGGATTATCAGAAAACTGGATTAAATGTGTATATAGGGATTCAAAGGGATTTGTCTGGTTTGGAACAAATAGCGGGCTGAACAGGTTTGATGGCTATAAAATAGAGATATTCCGCAAGAGTTTATCGGACTCAAACACAGTTTCCGACAATTCAATTAATGTAATTACAGAAGATAAGGAAGGTAATCTATGGATAGGTACAGGAAATGGTATAAATATTCTGAACGGCGAAACATATAATTTCAGAAGATTGAATCTCCAGCCATCTGTTCCTTTATTATGCCAGGATATTGCTTACATAACAGCTATGGCAGCAGATCTCGACGGTAATATCCTGACAGGAACACATAACGGATTATTTTTCTTTAACCAACAGAACAATTCTTTCAGGCATATTCTTATCGATGAACAGTCCTGCTCTTCACAGATGAACAACATTTCTGCAATAACTCATGATAAGGCTGGTTCGTTCTGGATTGGAACCGCTAACGGATTTGTAATTAAATATAATATCAGTTCAAATTCATTTGAGAAATTTGAATCCTTCAGGCAGAGCAATGAAAGACAAGGGAGCATTTCCAGTTTATTTGCAGATAATAGAAATAATTTGTGGATTGCCGATCAGAATGGGTTACATCTCTTTACCGTTGGAGACAATTCATGGAATCTGGATTTTCAGAAAAGATATAGTGAAGTATTCAGGAGACTGCAATTTACCGGGATTGATCAGGATATTGACGGACAGATATGGTTAACTACTGATGGTAAAGGTGTATTTATCATTGATCCGGAAAATTTCAGAATTATCAATATTACAAATCTGCCTTATTCATTAGGCGCACTATCAAGCGATGGTATTTCTTCATTATTTTGTGATGAATCAGGTATTGTATGGCTGGGTACAGCAAAAAAAGGTGTGGATTTTTATAAAAAGAATGTGAGAAAGTTCAGGTTGTTGAGAAACTATCCGACTGATAATAATAGTCTTAGTAACAATGACGTTGATTGTATAACTGAAGATTATAAAGGCAATATCTGGATAGGGACCAATGGTGGCGGATTAAATTATTATGACAGAAAAACCCAATCATTCAGGCATTATTTTTCAAATCCCGATAAAGCAAATAGTCTGAGCAGTAATATAATAGTCTCTTTATATGAAGATTCTGACCGGAAAATATGGATCGGCACCTATTTTGGCGGATTAAACTGTCTGGATCCTAAGACAGGCGAGATCACTGTTTACCGTCACAACGTTGATGATTCTACATCTCTGTCTGATGACCGTGTGTGGGGTATTTGTGAAGACAGCAATAAAAACCTCTGGATTGCCACACTAACTAACGGGATAAATCTTTTCGATCGTAAGACAGGTAAATTCAAACGTTTCAATGCACAGAACAGCCCCATATGTTTTAACTTCATAAATTCAATAGCGCTTGATGAAAATGATAACCTATGGCTCAGTTCAGCTAATGGACTAATCTTTTATGATCCGAAACAGAACAGGGCAAAATGTTATTACAGCAACACCATAAGCACAACATCATTAAGTGATAACAATATCGTATCAACTTTTAAGGACAGCAGAGGACTCTTTTGGATATGTACCAACAATGGCTTGAATCTGATGGAACAGGAGAGCGATGAGTTCCGTGTTTTCAGGGAAGAAGACGGTTTGCCGTCAAACAGTGTACTCAGGATCCTCGAGGATAATGATTCCAACCTCTGGATCAGTACAAGAAATGGAATATCAAGACTTATAATAACCAGGATGAATTTGACAGATTCCCTGACTTTCAGATTCGCAAATTATGGAATGAGTGACGGTTTGCAGGGGAAGGAGTTCAACGCAACAGCTGCCTGGGCAACAAGGGACGGAGAGCTCTGGTTTGGAGGTACTGACGGACTGAATGCGTTTTATCCTTCCGAAATAATTGAGGACACCGCAGCTACAAAACTGTTTTTTACAGGCTTCAGGATATTTAACAAGACTGTGAAACATGGAGAGGAGATCAATAACCGTATATTACTGGAGAAACCTGTTTTCAATACAGACAGGATAGTTTTAAAGTATAAGGAGAATTCATTTACTTTAGATTTTGTTGCCCTTAACTTTTTCTATCCTGAGAAAAACAAATACGCCTATAACCTTGAAGGATTTAATGATAAATGGATTGAGACTGACGGGAAGGAGAATTTTGCCACTTTCTCAAACCTTAATAATGGCAACTATACTTTCAGATTAAAGGGCACAAATTCTGACGGCATATGGAACAAAGATTTCGTAACTCTTAGAATCAGAGTCCTTCCTCCATTCTCGAAGAGCTGGTATGCTTATATTATCTACTTCTTATTGATATCATCATTGCTCTCATTACTTCGCTATCTGACCCTGAGCAGGGAAAGGCTAAAATCAAGAATGGAACAGGAAGTTATTGAATCACAGCACATTCACGAGATTGATGCATTGAAAATCAGATTCTTTACAAATATTTCGCATGAATTCAGAACCCCACTAACCTTAATCCTTTCACCTGTGGAAAAGTTATTGTATCAGTGGAAAGACAGGCCGGAAGAAAAATATCTGAACCTGATAAAACAAAATGCGAAGAGGTTGTTGCTGATGGTAAACCAGCTGCTTGATTTCAGAAAGATGGAGGTACAGGGTTTTGGATTAAATCCAGCCTTTGATGATATTATAAGTTTTATTAAAGAGGCTGTTGCTTCATTCAACGACCTGAGTGAGCAGAAACATATCGGACTCTTTCTTTACTCTGAAATTAAGGAACTGAATACCTGGTTTGATAAAGACAAGCTGGAAAAAATATTGTTTAATCTACTCTCAAATGCCTTCAAATTTACACCTGAGAAGGGTAGAGTGTCGGTGATTATTTTTCCCGGAACAAAGATTTCTTCACCTGATATGAATGGGGATGCTGAAAGGATTTCTCATCTGAGAATTAAGGTTGAAGATACCGGAATTGGTATACCGGCTGATAAAATTGATAAGCTTTTTACCAAGTATTATCAGCTTGATACTTCAGTTTCCGGTGAACAGGGTTCCGGGATTGGATTGTCCCTTGTAAAGGAATTTGTTAAACTTCTCGAAGGGGATATTTATGTTGAGAGTGAATCCGGCAAAGGGACATGCTTTACAATAATCATTCCGGTATCAAATGATGAAAATCTCTATGAAACAGGTAAGCCCGGCAATGGTGAAGCTGCCGGTATTCCGGTTATTCCATTACCGGCAAAGCAGGGCTATGGGAAATCCGACACATACAAATCAAAACCGACACTTTTAATTGCAGAAGATAATGATGATTTAAGATTCTATATCAAGGATAATTTTAAGAATCATTACGATGTCTATGAAGCTGCAAATGGAGGAGAGGCTCTGGCTATAATCCGGAAGATTGTTCCGGATCTGGTCATAAGTGATATTGTTATGCCGGGGATTGATGGAATAGAGTTGTGTCGTATTGTTAAGACCGACAGAAGTACATGTCATATTCCATTTGTTCTTCTTACTGCAAGATCAAATGTACAGGATCAATTTGAAGGTTTTGAAACCGGAGCGGACGATTTCATAACTAAACCATTTAATTTTCAAATACTTGAAGCTAAAATCAACAATCTTATTAATTTGAGGAAAAGTTTAAGGCAGGTATTATATAATAATCTGAGGATTGAACCACATGATATCACAATAACTTCACTGGATGAAAAATTCATACAGAAAGCTCTGGATCTGGTCGAAAAGAATATGTCCAAACCAGACTATACCGTTGAAGAACTAAGTCGTGATCTGGGAATAAGCCGCACGCTTCTGTATAAAAAAATTCTTACACTGACTGGCAAACCACCACTTGAGTTTATTCGCACCCTCCGCCTTAAAAGGGCAGCACAGCTTTTGCAAAAAAGCCAGCTCAACGTTTCGGAAATTGCTTTCCGTGTTGGATTTAATGATCCTAAATACTTTAGAAAGCATTTTAAGAGCGAGTTTGGAGTGCTTCCTTCACGGTATGCTGAAAAGTTTAAGTAAAATTCCAACAATGATCAATTGACCCCCAAAACTTAAACATTTCATACTCTTTCTGACGAAAAGATAGATGTAATTTTGACAGTATCTAATCCTGATGAAGAATTTAATCTTTGGCAATACTATACTATTAAAATTTAAAATCAATGTAAATCTTTATGCTAAAACCCAAAACTATGATTAAACGAGGTGTTTTTGTAATCTTATTATTGTTTGCAAATCTGTGTTTGATGGCCCAGATTACTGTAACTGGTGTTGTCCGTGATGCAGCAAACCAGCCGATACAAGGAGTATCGGTTGTTGTGATGGGTACTTCACTCGGGACCATGACAAGGATCGACGGCGGGTATTCCATTAATGTACCATCAGGAGATAACACTTTGGTTTTCAGCTTCATCGGAATGACAAGGGTAGAGGAACCTGTAGGAAACAGAACGGTAATAGACATAATCCTTGAGGAGGAAGTGACCGGTCTGGATGAAGTTATCGTGACCGGCTACGGTACACAGAAGAAGAAAGTCGTTACCGGAGCAACCGTGCAGGTAAAAGGAGAGGATATTCAGAAACTGACTACCGTTTCTCCTTTAACTGCCCTGCAAGGCCAAACACCGGGTGTTACTATTATCAAGAATACAGGTGAACCTGGCGCCGGATTTAATGTTAACGTCAGGGGTATCGGAACAATTGGCAACTCACAACCATTGTATATTATTGATGGAGTGCCCGGTGGTAATATTGACTACCTGTCGAGTGCCGACATTGAGACTATAGATGTACTTAAAGACGCAGCATCAGCTGCAATATATGGGTCACGGGCTGCAAACGGGATAATCCTTGTGACAACCAAAAAAGGAAGGCTGTCGGGAGGTGCTATGAAAGCTACAATCTCTTATGATGCTTCCTATGGTTGGCAGAACCTCTATAAGAAACTTCCTGTTACAAATGCCCAGGAATATGCTGTACTTTTAAATGAAGCAAGGGTTAACAGTGGTCAGCCTCTTCTTGATTTTGCCGGTCTGGTACCGGACTGGTCAAGAATTGAGAGTGGCGCCTGGACAGGAACCGACTGGCTCGATCAGCTGGTAGAAAAAAATGCACCGGTTGTTAATAATGCAATTAATATTGTCGGTGGGTCCCAATTAATGACATTCTCCTTAGGCGTATCCCATTCGGATCAGAAAGGTATAATCGGAAAGCCAGTAGCTTCTGAATATGAGCGGTTTACTGTGCGTTTGAACTCGGAGTATTCTCTCATAAAGAACAGAACAGGGAGCTTTACTTTTTTAAAGATAGGTGAAACCTTAAGATACACCCATTCCAACAGAAACGGTATCGGAACAGGGAACCAGTACTGGAACGACGTTTTTAGCTCAATAGTTGCCAGTCCCTTCCTGCCGATGTATGCCACCGATGAAGCAGATGCAGCATACCCTTATCATTTCGCAATACCATGGAATGTACAGGAAGCCAATCCCATTGCATCCATGGTCTACAACCGTGGAATGAACGAAAGCAAGGACCATAATTTAAATGGCAGTCTGTTTGTGGAAATACAACCAATTAGAAATTTTATATACAGAAGTTCTTTTGGCTATACTATGTCAGCCGGGTCAGACAGGAGCTATAATCCAATATATGAACTTAGTGCAACATCTTTCAATTCTGAAGATGGTGTAAACCACAGTATGTGGAATGGATTAAACTGGACATTTGAAAACACCCTTTCATATAATTTTAATCTGAATGCAATTCATAACTTCACCGCCCTTCTTGGTACATCAGCGGAGAAGTGGGGTCTTGGAGAAAGTATAAACGGATCAAATGCCAATTCATTATTTAATGATTTTGAGCATGCCTATCTGAATAATACGAAAATTATTTATGCTGACGGAAGAACCAGTATGGGCAGTAGCCCCTGGGGCGAAGGAGGTATCCTGTCATACTTTGGCCGTCTTTCATACAGCTTCAGGGAAAAATACCTGTTAACTGCCATACTGCGCGCCGACGGTTCTTCAAACTTCGCTAAAGGAAACAGATGGGGTTACTTTCCGTCAGTTTCGGCAGGATGGGTTATTTCTGAAGAGGCATTTATGGCGAATGTCAGACAGGTTATTAACTTTCTGAAGTTTCGTGCAAGCTGGGGTCAGAACGGTAACCAGTCGATCAGTGCCTTCCAGTACCTTGCAACAATTTCGTTCAGTAATGTGAACTACTTCTTCGGAGGTGATAAATCAGTTGTTTTTACAGGTGGTTATCCTGATATTCTGCCAAACCCTGACGTAACATGGGAAACATCAGATCAGCTTAATATAGGGTTTGATGCCCGTCTTTTGAACAGTAATCTAACTGTTGCATTTGATTGGTACAATAAGCAAACAAAAGACTGGCTGATAAACCCGTCTACCCTGGCATCCTACGGAACAGGAGCACCATATGTCAACGGCGGTGACGTTTCAAACAAGGGGATTGAACTGGGGCTTAGATACAATAACAATGCCGGTTCTCTCTATTATACACTGGGTGCAAGCCTTGCATATAATACAAATGAGGTTACCAGGATCAATAATAACGAAAAGATATTCCATGGGCCCGGTAATGTGCTCGGTCAGGGAACCGAAGAGCTTTATCGTGCACAGGTTGGATATCCGATAGGTTATTTCTGGGGATATAAGACACTCGGTGTATTCCAGAATGAAGCAGAAGTGCTGGCTTATAAGAACTCAACCGAAAAGATAATCATGCCAACAGCAGTCCCCGGTGACCTTATTTTTGACGACACAAATGATGATGGTCAGATCGATTACAATGATAAAGTGATGATAGGTGATCCCAATCCAAATTATATTGTAGGTCTCAATATTTCGCTTTCCTATAAAGGATTTGACTTCACCTTAATGTCAAACGGGGCTTTCGGACAGCAGATAGCCCGCAGCTTCCGCCGCTGGGCAGATAGTCCGCAAAACAACTACACTACTGATATTATGGGAAGATGGCATGGTGAAGGATCGTCAAATAAATACCCCCGGCTTACCTACGGATCTCATATTAACTGGCAATATAACTCCGATATTTTCATTGAAGACGGAGATTATCTAAGGATAAGCAATGTAACATTAGGTTATGACTTTAACAACCTGATAAAATCGATACCGCTTACTCAGACAAGGTTCTTTGTGACTTTTCAGAACCTTTATACTTTTACACAATACTCCGGTATGGACCCCGAACTCGGAAGCTATACAACCGGCGACAGTTGGGCAAGGGGTATTGATATAGGTTATTATCCTGCTCCAAGAACAGTTCTGGTTGGTGCAAGTCTTAAATTTTAAAAATCTATAGAGTATGAAAAATATAATATTAGCTATTCTGATAACAGCATTCCTGGCCGGATGTTCCGAGAGTTTTCTCGATACCTCGCCGCTGACCGAGAAAACCAATACAGATTTTTACCAGACACCTACCGATATGGAACAGGCTTTGACCGCTGCTTATGTTACCCTGGTATCTGCACCGGAAGGCTCAATTCTGAACTGCTATCCCTTTGTAATATCTGAACTGATGTCTGATGAGCGTTTTGGCGGTGGCGGGGATAATGACCGCACACCACGCGCAATTGATGACTTCAAGATCGATGGTTCAGATATGTTTGCAGGTGCATGGACACGTTATTATCGCGGTATCTTCCGTTGTAATATGCTATTGGAAAATATTGATAAACCAGCATGGGATTCTGATGCCCAAAAGGGAAAGATAGAAGGGCAGGCTCGATTCCTCAGAGCTCTGTTCTATTTTGATATGGCACGATTATTTGGTGAAGTGCCGCTTATTCTTGAAACCAAACCACAAAATCTTCCTAAAGCACCGGCTGCAGAAATATATGCTCAGATCGCAAGTGACCTCAAATCTGCAATTGAAGTATTTCCACCTGTAACTTACGGAACTGCAATATATTATGACATGGGACGTGCTAACCGGTGGATTGCACAGGCTTTAATAGCACGCGTATTCCTGTTCTATACCGGTTATTATGAAACAGCAGACCTGCCACTGGTAGAAGGAGGTTCTGTTACAAAACCTGAAGTAGTTACGTGGCTTGAGGAATGTATTAACAGCAGCGGCTATAACCTGATGCCCGAATTCAGAAATCTGTGGCCTTACTCTATCGCTAATTCAACATATTCTGAAGAACCATATAAATATGCTGAAGATAATGGACTTAACTGGTACCAGGAGGAAGGCGCTAACAAAGAGTCGATGTTTATGTTGAAATTCTCAACTTTTGCTGACTGGGGTACCAGTATTTATTACAGTAATCAGATGAACTTGTTTTTCGGATGGAGAGCATATAGCTATAAAGGTTCAATGGGCGAAGGCTGGGGAATGGGTACAGTAAATAAAAATCTATGGGATGCCTGGCCCGATGCCGACCTGCGTAAGAGAGGATCGATATGTAGGGTTGATGATCCTGCCGAGGGAACCAGTAATTATGATCTGGGAGTTGATTTCCATGACAAACAGATGGATGAAACAGGATTCTGGCAGAAAAAGTACAGACCTATTAATGTTAAGAAGAATGATGAATGGCATAATTACAGCGTTGACTTTTACAGTGTCACAAGAGATATGCAGCTCGATAATATGCAGGACATTGTTCTGATACGTTTTGCAGATGTATTGCTTATGCATTCGGAGTTGACAGAAACGACAACTAGTATTAACAAAGTACGTGAACGTGTTGGGCTCAATCCTCTCGTAGCATATTCTCTGGACTCACTGAAGTTAGAAAGACGTTTTGAGCTGGCTTTTGAAGGAGAACGGTATTATGATCTTTTGCGCTGGGCCGGCAAGAGCAATCTTGCACAGGTTAAAATAATTCTGGAAAGTCAGAATGGTGTAGCAATAATAAATAATGGTGTCGCAACAACAAAAACCGGAACACTTTTCCGTCCTGAAACAGGGGGATTCCTCCAAATACCCAACAGGGAAGTGCAACTTTCTGAAGGTGTACTGGTTCAAAATCCCGGATGGGAAGAAGGAGTTGCTCCATATTATAAGTAGATTGATATAGCTTAACTAATGCTTAAGGAGAAAAAATATGAAAAGAAAAATATTAATTTATATCGCAGGCATAATGCTTATAATTGGAGCCTGTGCTCCGATTGAAGATAGAGATATCCTGGGACCGAAAATACCGGCTTCCCAGTTTGTTTACACAATTACACAGGACCCGATCGATGACTATATTCTTTATCTGGATAATAATACACCAGGGGTTTTATTCTCATGGGACTATGCGTGGGGAACAACTCTCAAACAGAAAGATACAGTTCATTTGCTAGTTCCGGGATCTTACACTATTAAGATAACCGGCACTACTGAAGGAGGTCTCGTGTTTGATGAATACCCGGTTACCGTTACAAAAGCTGATCCCGATGCCTTCCAGGAACCGGAATGGGATATGCTGACCAGTATGGCTGCAGGTAAAACCTGGGTATGGGATACTGATCAGCCTGCACCATGGGGTAATGGCGGGTATATAGGTTGTACAGCGCCATGCTGGTGGGCTGTAACTTATGATGACCTTGTTGACATGGACGTTGGATCTGATGAAATGACATTCGATCTGAATGGCGGACGTAACCTTACACTTGTGGCTGCTTCTGTCCCTTCAGCCGGCACAACCAAAGGTTCATTCAACCTTAATATGAACTCTGTAATTGCCGGATGGAGTGTCGGGAAATTAACAACAACAAACACCACAGTTATTAACGGAATCTTTGTTAATTTTGACAATATTCTGGTTGATAGTTACGATGTATTAAAACTGACCAGTGATGAACTGGTACTCTCAGCTCCTGAACCCGGAGTTACCTGGGATTGGGGTACAGCATGGTTCTGGATGTTTAAACCTAAAAATTAGTTAGTTTTAGAGTAAAAAAGAAGCCATCTCCGGATGGCTTTTTTTACTTAAAAGTATTTGATTCGCTTTGCAGTTAGAACCAGTTAAGATAGATTTACAGGAAAATAATCCCATGCAAAAGAATTTCCCCTTTCTTTTGATTCTGATAATTGTTGCAGCTTCTTGCAAAAATCATCAAAAATTCATTGTCGAAGGCAGGGTTCCCAATGCCGTATCCGAGGGTTCTAAAGTATACCTCGTAGCTCTTGATGCTCCGGTTACCAGAAATGTTGATTCAACAAATGTAGCTAAAGGAAGGTTCCGGTTCGAAGTTGATGCCGACTCATTAAGTGTTAAAATATTAAGAATACCAGTCAGATTTCCTGATATTATTGAAGACCTGGTAGTAATACCCGAAACAGGTAAAATAAGGGTTGTGCTCGATTCTGTCAGTTATGGGGAGGGAACGAGGTTAAACAATATTCTTCAGCGATGGAAAGAGAGGAAACATTTTCATGATTCCATCCAATGGAGTTTGTTCACCCAACAAAATGTTAATGGATCAGATCAGTTAAAAAGCGACAGTCTGCTGAAAGTATCTGAAGAATTGAATACCATTTTTCTTTTAGAGATTATCAGCTTATTAAATGAAAATCTAAATAATGGCATAGGTTTATTACTTTTTAAAATATATTACGACAAATTGCCAGCCTCAGAAAAGAACTATGTGATGGAACAAACAGGCAAAGAATATTTTGAAAGAGACGCTGAGTTAATGAAAAGGATCCGATAATGTTGTATTTACTATGTTGAGACCATTAAAAAGCATATCTGTTGAAATTCTCTTTCGAACACTGTTCTGCATCGTATCAATCGTGTTTTTCGGGATGTGTTATTATCATCATCTTTATCATAGGGAACAACTGCAGTTGTTCCAACTTACCCTGCCATATCTCTCGGAGCACTTGACCTCTCAGGGTGGTTTGGCAGTTTACCTGGGTGAATTCTTTACGCAGTTTTTCAGGATACAATTTGTCGGGGCAATTATAATAACATCATTTTTGATCTTTCTTCAACAGGCAACAAAAAAACTACTGATCAGTATCTCAGGGAAGGAAATATCTGCAATTATCTCCTTTATTCCTTCTCTGGGATACTGGACCTTGCTGACCCAGCAATTTTATTATTTCTCGGGATTGATCGGATTACTGATCTCTTTAATTGGTACAGTTTATTATGTTAAAATCAAAAATGCAAAATTAAGATCTGTGGCAGGATTACTGATGATCCCTGGCATTTACTGGCTGACAGGCGGGGCATTTCTTGTCTTTACCTCAATTGTAATTATTGCTGAGCTACTTTTATTCTTCAAGAAAAATAATGAAAAAAGCTCACGTATTCATGCAGGTATTCTTGCTGTTTATCTGGCAGTTGCCGTTCTTATACCACTTTTTGTCAGGAAGTTCCTCATGGTTGACACAATTCTGCAGTCATATCTCTCGCAAGCTTATTATGCAATCAGGATCTTTTTCCCACTCCCCCTGATTCTTGTTTTTGCATCGGTTCCTGCTTTAGTTTTGCTGCAGGCAATTGTACCTGATAAATTGTCTGTAAAACAGGCATGGACTGTTAATTCTCTTTCGTTTGCCGCAGCTACCATTCTTTTTGTATCTGGATTATCATTTTTTCCTGATTTTAGAAGAGAAAAGGAAATAGTTTACGAAAATCTGGCTTATAATGAAAAATGGGAACAAATTATAAGCAAGGCTGAGAAAGAACAGCCTTCAAGTCAGTCTTCTCTGGTGATTATCAATCTCGCGCTTGCTAAGACGGGTCAGTTATCATCAAAAATGTTTCATTTCGATCAGCACGAAAACAGTTTATTTCTTGCCTACGAAAGAAAAGGGATGACACCATTTGCTGCAAGTGAACCTTTTTATCATCTGGGACTTATAAACTTTGCACAGATGTTTGCGATGGAAAGTGTTGAATCAACACCTGATCCAATATTTCCATCCAGATCTTTTAGACGCATTGCTGAGACTTTCTTAATTAATGAGCAGAAGGCTAATGCCACTAAGTATTTGTCTTATTTAAGCCGGACATTGTTTTACCGTAAATGGTCTAGAACGCAACTGGATTATCTGGATGCTGGTGAAACATTAGATAAGGATAAAGTTCTCAGGCAAAAAAAAGAATTATCTCCCGGATATGATTTTTTTTATAACCATCAACAAATGGACATTGCATTGAGGTATCTACTCATTACTAATCCTGAAAACAGGCTGGCATTTGAGTATCTGATGGCATATTATCTCCTGAAGAAAGATTTCGACGGGTTTCTACAGAATATCCGACTTGTCAATGAATTGAAATACGATAAAATGCCGCTTGTTTACCAGGAAGCAATAGCATATATCCTGACTCGCCTGCCTGAGACACCGCCACAATTGCAGAATTTTACATTAGATCAGGCAGTTATAAATAACATTAAGTCCTATGCAAATTTATTTTCTACCGACAGGAACGACACTTTGAAATTGAAAAAAGAATTCGGGAAAACTTACTGGTTTTATCTTCATTATAAATAAGTAGATGGTCCTGAGCCGATTCGCAATATTATTATCTGCTTTGTTATTGACTTTTTGTGGTCATCCCGATAAGGATTTGCCTGGAACAAGCCTGTATTATCCTGATATATTCCCCGATTACGTGGATGTTACTGTTCCTGCTGATATAGCTCCATTGAATTTTCGGGTATCAGATAATTGTAACGCTCTATATATTGTTGTATCCGGTAAAAGGTACAGGATTGAAAAGAGGTATTCAGGCTGTAAGGTAATATTACCGGCGGAAAAGTGGCACAGACTGCTGGAGGATAGTGCAGGTGACACTCTGAAGATTGAGGTTTTTGTTAAAAACAAAAGTGGATGGTTAAGATATAAACCTTTCAATATAATTGTAGCGGCCGAACCGATTGATGAATATCTTGTTTACAGGAATCTGATGCCTGGTTTCCAGAACTGGAATCAAATGGGGATCTACCAGCGCTCCCTGAGTGATTACAGAGTTACTACTCTCCTCGATAGCCGCTTAATGCCGGGGACATGTATGAACTGTCATTCATTTAACCGTAATGATCCGGAATCACTCGTTCTTCATCTTCGGGAAAATTATGGAGGAACCATAATTTTCAACAACAACCAGCTCGAAAAACTTAATACCAGAACCGACAAGATGTTTGCCAATGCTGCATTTCCGTACTGGCATCCATCAGGAAAATTCATAGCTTTTTCTGTTAACCGTATAAATCAGATCTTTCATGCAAAGGGGCCAACCCGGGCCACTGCAGTCGATCTCAGATCAGACATCTTTATTTACGATATGGAAAAGAATGAGATGATAACTTCTCCCTTGTTATCAGCAGAAGATAATTTTGAAACCTTTCCCTGTTTCTCACCTGACGGGAATATCCTTTATTTCTGCAGTGCAGATCACAAGAAGCTTCCCGGAGAGTATGATCAAATGAAGTATAGCCTCTGTTCAATATCATTTGATTTTACTAACAGATCATTCGGTACCAAAACCGATACTTTGATTTCATCTGCCGAAACAGGCAAAAGCATTTCGATACCAAGAATATCTCCAAATGGGAAGTTTATTATGTTTACAATGTCTGACTTCGGTTGTTTTCCTTCATTTAATCCCGAAGCTGATCTATGGATTCTTAATCTTGAGAATAATGAATATTACAATGTGGATACTGTTAACAGCAATTATACTGAAAGTTATCATTCATGGTCTTCTAACGGACACTGGGTAGTTTTCAGCAGCCGAAGAATTGATGGCCTGTATATGAATATATATTTTGCTTTTGTTGATGAAGACGGTCTTATTCGAAAACCATTCCTTTTACCGCAGAGAAATCCGGATTTTTATGATAAATTCCTCTTTTCTTTTAATATTCCCGAATTTGTAACAAAAAAGGTGGGCATTGATCCCTATGAGATAGAAAAGGTTGCTAAAAGTACAAAAACCATCCAGGCGCAGACAGGGAGCAGCCACTAATTGCTAAGTGAGGCTGATGACTGAAAAAAGAATTAAACTAACAGGAGTACTTGTCCCGGTAATGATGTTCGTTGCCTGTTTCATATTCTTTTTCCTCTTTTATGATCATCATCTCTTTTTTTCTGAACAATTGCAGATATTCCGTATAACACCTGAATATTTATTTTCTTATTTTTCAAAACCTGCATCTCTTTCTTCATATATCGGTGATTTTATTACCCAGTTTTATTATCTGCCAGGAGGAGGCGCAGTAACAATAACGATTATTTCAACAATCTTGTGGCTATTAATCCGGCAGCTTCTGATCAAGGCAGAATTAAGGAATTCGGCAAACCTGCTTGCCCTTATACCTGTTCTATTCGGTTGGATTGCACTTTGCAATATACATTATCCGGTCTCGGTACTGATCTCATTTATAATTAGTGTTATGTTTACACTTATTTATTTTTCCATTCCCGATAAAATTGTCAGGCATATTTCCGGCATAATTTCAATGCCTCTTCTCTATCTTTTCGCTGGCAGTTATTTCTATTTATTCACCTTTCTTGCTGTAATTTTTGAGTTATTTCACACTGATGACTCCCGGAAAATGATTTTTATCTCATTATATTTAATTGTTGTTCTTCTGGTTCCTGTTACTTTAAGAAGATATTTTTTAATAACTCCCGCAGAGGCGTATACGTATTTATCAGAAATGACAATCAAGCTCCATTTGATTGATTACCTGCCGATTATATCCTTAATTATCATTCTTTTGTCAAATGCCATCTTATCCACAGGCAGGAAAATTCAGGTGAAATCTTATTTATCATATACGATTTACCTGGTAATTATTTTTGTTGTTGTTACCGGCTTCATGGCAAACACTGATTTTACCATGGAAAAGATACTAAGGCTCGATTATGAAGCATCGTTAAACAGATGGGATAAGGTTTATGATTTGTCAGAGAAATACCAGATGCGAAACAGATTATCTGCTTATTATACAAATATGGCAATGTCTAAGCTTGGTATTTTACCTGAAAAGTTAATGGAACATTATCAGCCTGCTGCAACAGGTCTCTTTATACCAGTCAATGTCAATGAAAACTATCTGACAATCACCTTCAGCAATGAAGTATACTGGCATTTAGGGGATGTGAATGCTTCCCAGCACTCAGCTCTCCTTGGCATGATCTTCTCCCCGCGTGCCTGCAATGTAAGGTTAATGAAACATCTTGTTGAGATTAACATTGTAAACAGGGAGTATGCTGTTGCGGAAAAGTATATCAATATTCTGGAAAAAACACTGTTTCACCGGAAATGGGCTGAGCAGAGAAGGAGATTTCTTTATAATGAGGAGGAGTGTGAAAAATCAGAGTGGATTGCCGGAAAAAGAGCTATAATACCTGTTAGGGACCTGTTAAAGAAAGGTGACGATTATAAAAGGAGTCTCGAAATGATGGCAATACAACACCCTGATAACAGTATGGCAATTGATTATCTGCTCTGTTACGATCTGCTTGATAAGAACATTCCTTCGTTTGTAAAAAATTTTCAGACTTATTATAAATCAGAACATAAATTATTACCCAGGGTCTACGAAGAGGCATTACTTATTGCTATTGCTTCAGGCCGAAATAAACCCGAAGATTTCAGCCAATTTGTTTTTAGTTCTGAAAGCATCCGTCGAATTGCTGATTACACCAGTATCTATGATGCACGTCATGGAGATGGTACCTTCCTGCAGCATGATTACGGTTCTACATACTGGTTCTATTTCCATTTTGCCAGGATGACACATGATTAGCAAACAGTGAAACGAGTTTTATGTGATGAATTATAAATCATTTAATTAACAAAAACAGGCTAACAGGCCATTATAAATTAAATTATATTCTGATGAAAAAGACGATAACATTATCAGGATTGTTATTTCTTTTACTGCCGGGATGCCGGGTACAACCCGTAGATCCGGTCCTGCTAGAGGAATTTCCTGACATATATCCTGATTATATCAATGTTTCAATTCCTTATAATATTTCACCATTAAACTTTAAAATCAGGCAGAACTGTCAGAAGATTGTGGTTTCATTTTCCGGGGATAAGAGGAATATAAAGGTGAGGGGTAGTTACAAGATTTCCATCCCGCAAAAAAAATGGAGAAGATTACTTAAGGAGCAAAAGAAGGACTCTGTTGAAGTCAGGATTGCAGCTCTAAAAGGAGGGAAATGGTACAGTTATAAGCCATTTTTTATGTATGTGTCTGAAGATAAGATTGATCCCTATTTATCTTACAGGTTGATTGAGCCTGGTTACGAGGTCTGGAATGAGGTCTCAATCCGTCAGCGAAACATCACATCATTTGAAGAAAAAGTAATAGTCGACAACAATCTTATCGATAGAGGTTGCATTAATTGTCATATCTTTTCGATGCAGGACCCTCTGGTATCTTTTTTTCATCTCCGTCATAAAAATGGCGGAACTATTATTCAGAAAAACGGACAGATCAGGAAACTTAATCTGGTTACTGACAGCACAATTTCAGCCGGTGTATACGGAAACTGGCATCCGGGAGGCAGGTTTATTGCATTTTCAACTAATATTATTATCCCCGAGTTTCATTCTGTATATAACAAACGTCTCGAAGTATATGACACTATTTCAAACGTGGTTCTGCTTGATATTGAAAAAAATGAAATATTTACAACACCCCTGTTATCAGCTCAATTTTCATTTGAAACATTCCCGGTTTTTTCAGCAGACGGACTTAAGCTATATTTCTGTTCAGCCAGGGCCATGGAAATGCCGGAAAATTATCAGTCAGTAAGGTACAGCCTCTGCAGCATTAATTTCAATCCTGGAACGAGATCTTTTGATACGCAGGTCGATACACTGATTTCTGGTTTATTGTCAGGAAAGACAGTCAGTCAGCCAAGAACTTCCCCCGATGGTAAATACATTCTTTATACTTCCTTTGATTACGGCAACTTTCCGGTCTGGCATAAAGAGGCTGATCTCCACATGATCAACTTATCAACCGGATCTGTGGATACCATGCTACTGGTAAATTCAGATAACTCAGATTCTTATCACAGCTGGTCGTCTGAGAGCAAATGGTTTGTATTTGCAAGCAAACGCGATGATGGAATGTACGGCAAACCCTATTTTGCACATATTGATGAAAATGGTAATTGTACCAAACCTTTTTTGCTTCCACAGAAAAATGCCGATTTCTACGATTGTTTTCTTAAATCCTTTAACATACCGGAATTAGCTAAAGGTCCCGTTCAATTCAATCCATATGATATTGAACACTCTTTTAAGAGATTAACAGCTGAAAAAGTTAAATTTGTCGGGACTAAATCAGGGTACTGAAAACTTGCCATACATGATAGCGATAATAAGTATTGATGTGTCAGAGGACTGAAATTCTGATAAATATGAAAGACAGAAGTTTTATTAGATACGCTGAATATATTTTTACCGGAACATTCTGCACCGGCATATTTATCTTTTTTGCTTTTTTTTATAACCATCATTTACATTTTAAGGAACAGCTGCAGTTATTTCTTCTTACCGATGATTACTTTATTTCAAAAATAAGTTTTCCGGGAGGATTTTCCGGCTATCTTGGCGGTTTCCTGACACAGTTCTATTATTTATCATTGTCTGGTTCACTGATTATTACACTATTGATATTTGGTATTCAGCAGTTCACAAAGCTCATACTTTTCAGGATAAACCGGAACAGATCATTTGTCCCGCTTAGTTTTGTGCCGGCATTGTTCGTTGCAATGATTATTTGTGACGAGTTTTATCCATTGTCCGCACTTATAGGATTCATGGTTGCTTTGGTATCCGGACTGATTTATATAAATATAAAGACTGATAAATATCGTTTTATTTCAGGTCTTGCCCTGTTATTGTTAACTTATTGGCTTGCAGGAGGTTCGTATCTTTCGCTGTTTTTGATGATTCTCATGTTCGAGTTAATCACTTTCATTAAATCCAGGTATAAGATAAAACCCCATATCACGGCAAGTAATGTAGATATTAAACCACAATACAGTCTTAAAATCTGGCATTTTATTGCATATATCGTTCTCGTGGCTTTCTTCCCATTCCTGGTAAAAAAGTATTTTATACTTCAGCCTTTTATGCTGACCTTTATGAGCGAATACTATTATGATCTTCGCACTACAATACCTTTAACTATAACTGTTTTATTCTCCCTGCCGGTATTATTAATGTTATCTGTATTTCTTTTGCCGGCAGAACAAAAGTCTTATAAAACAGCTTTTCTTTTACAGATAGCTTTTTTATTTTTGGCAGCTTTTGCAGGTTTCAGAATATGGACAAACTTTAGTGCAGAGGAGATTATGACCTACGATTATCTTGTCAGGAATGAACAATGGGAAGAGGTTATAAAAATTGCCGAAAAGAAACCCCCTCATAACGATCTTTCACTTGCAATGCTGAACCTTTCGCTTGCAAAGACAGGGCAGTTGGGAAACAAGATGTTCCACTTCAGACAGCATGGAGAAGGTGGTCTTTTCCTTCCTTTTGCCAGGGAACATGTGGCACCACTGATGGGTAATGAGATATTCTATCATTTAGGCCTGGTTAATGCCTCACAGGAATATGCATTTGAAAGCATGGAAACAATTCCAAGCCTGAATAAATCAGTCAGGGTAATAAAAAGACTGGCAGAGACGAACCTGATAAATGGTAATTACAGGGTTTCGGAGAAATACCTTAAGCTGCTGACAAAGACTTTATTTTACAGGAAATGGGCTCAAGAGACAAAGAAATATCTTTATAATGATGATTTGATTGAGAAACATCCGGATTATGGAGAAAAGAGAGAGTTGATGATTAAAGAAGATTTCTTTTTCAGAGTCCAGAATATGGAAGGTGCTCTGAACATGATGCTTAAGGAAAATCCAGGGAATAAGATGGCATTTGAATATCTTATGGCTTTTTACATGATTAACAAAGATCTGAGTAACTTTGTCAATTGTATTCCCATGATGGAAAATATGGATTACAGGGAAGTCCCGGTTTCAATTCAGGAAGCAATGATGTATGTTATCGGACTGACTTCAACTAATCCGCTCGAAAATGCTCCTGATTATATCAGTGAGAATACGAAAAACAGGATGAAAGCTTATGCAGATATCTATACCAGAGATCCTGATGCAAAGGAAAGACTTAGTAAAAATTTTTCAGATACATACTGGTATTATCTTCATTTTGCAGAGATTGAAAAGAAAATGGAATAAAACTGAAAACATTTAAAAAAACAACCGGACATGAATAAAGGACATAATCTGGTATTATTGATAACAATCTTGTTACTCTCCTCTTGTACAGGATCTGTTACAAGATTCACTGAGAAGAACACCTTACCTTCCCTTTTTCCCGATTATAAAGAAGCGGTTATTCCTGTTAATATAGCGC